>VOFI01003029.1_pt1 | contig 27919 bp, 47 predicted proteins | sample 5384131 | NCBI WGS metagenome assembly VOFI01 (sample SAMN12384728, study PRJNA508395) | human gut metagenome | isolation source: healthy gut H | host: Homo sapiens | reverse complement strand
TTAAAGCTGCCGGAAACATATCCATAGGAAAGTCCGCAGATGGAAAACAGGACGAACAGGATCGGGATCAGTCCCTTAAGGAACGGAGAGCCTACAAATTTTCCGTTTTCGCCGGCCAGCGGTCCCATAAAGAACAGTACGGCGATCGTAAGATATAAATGAGAGCTGTGATTCCTGCCGCATGAAGGCCCTTTTTCTGCTGGGGCGTAACTTCATCCAGCTTGGCGTTTCCGGAGCCCCTCATATTTTCCAAGACGCGGCTCGATCATGTGTACAGAGCACCATCCAATAACAAGGGAGCAGAGGAAGGTGGATGCGATCATGAAGAACCAGTTACAGGTTGCGTCTACGGCAAAGGTGGTTTTCTGGCATGAACGCTTAAGGAGCTGTTTAAAAGGGAGATGAGCATGCCGGATTCTTCACAGAACCCGATGGCCAGGGTCATGGTGATTACCAGGCCCAGAGGCGCGAAGCCAGTGAAGTTTTTCACCATATTGTCCAGGAACCAGTGGAGGCCTTCGGTGGTGAACAGGTTGGCGGATGTGACGGCTTCTCCAGATGCCGGATTGGTAAGCGTGAGCCCGGTCATGGTGAAGATCGCGCCGATCACCGCAGTGAACAGGAACAGCCAGCAGAAAAGGATGGCCGGCGGCGGCAGCTTGTTGCAGACAGCTTCAATGCCGTTGATCAGTCGGTCGATCTTTGAAACTTTCTTCGCAGTCGTGTTGTCTTTCATGTGAAAACCCCTCCTATCTTATATTGGCAGAACCACGGACATGGCTCTGCTGATATTCTTATCATACTATGAAAATGACGAAAAGCCAGGAAAAGTTTATAGAAATTTTATCAATTTAATTTTTTTGTTATAAAAAACAAGAATACCTTTGGGCATTTGTTACAAACTTGCGTTTGGTATGAAACCATGATAAAATAAAGGGGAAATTTTGAAAATAGGGGGATTGCGGTATGTTCTTCGGGGAAATTTTCAGCTCTGGAAGCTGCACACGGCAGCGGATTATCTGTCGTTCTTTCTGTTCCTTTTGGCGGGGATCGCGGTATTTGTCGTGGCGGCAAAATGCATGAACCGCCGGAGGAACCATGAAACAGCCGTAAATAAAGTAATGAAACGGCTGGGGAAGCTGGGAAAAGAAGCCCTCCAGGGTCTATAAAAATGTGACCCTCAAGACAGAGGACGGCGGCCAGAGCCTGGACGGGATCGTTCTGGACCGGGGCGGGATCCGCCTGGTGCGAGCCTACGGGTGGGGGACAAAGATCTACGGAAAGCCCGACGGTGAAATGTGGAGGCGGGAAGACCCGAAACGAAAGGAAGAGTTTAAGAATCCGCTGTTTGAGCTCAATGCGGCTACGGAGCTCATAAAGAATGCGTTAAAAGACCAGGGGATGGAGAAGATAACGGTAACTCCTCTGGTGGTCTTTGCAGATAATTACCAGATCCCGGAGCTGTATCTGGGATATGGGTCCTGTTCTACCACATATCGGGGAATTAAAGGACTGGTATAAGAAGCAGGGGCTCCCAAAAGGGGCTGCGTATGATGTGGAGAAGGCCTCGGCTGCGGTGGAGGGGCTTCTGACCGCCGGGACCGGGAACGCGTAATATATAATTTACAGGAGGGGTATTATATGATAAACGAAAAGAGACTTCTGGACACATTTTTTAGAGTACGTCCAGATCGACAGTGAAACAAAGAATGAGAAGGCCATGGGAGAGCGGCTGGTACAGGATCTGAAGGCTCTGGGCTTTGAGGTCCAGACCGACCGGGCAGGAGGGCCTTTGGCTCCAACGGCTTCAATGTCCATGCATTTTTAGAGGGCACGATCCCGGGAGATCCCACGATCTTCTGCGCCCATATGGATACGGTGGCTCCCGGAAACGGATCAGGCCTGTGATCAAAGACGGCATTATCGGCACCGACGGCTCCACCATCCTGGCAGGCGATGATAAATCCGGCATTGCGGCCATTATGGAGGCCCTGGCTGTTATTAAGGAAAAGGATCTGCCCCACAGAAGCGCAGACATCCTCTTTACCATCGGAGAAGAGGGCGGAATGAACGGCGCGAAAAATATGGATTATTCCATGCTTAAGGGGAAAGAGGCCATGGTTTTCGATGCGGGCGGAGATACGGGAAAGGTCCCGACCTGCGGACCTGGCCAGATCAAGATAAATGCCACGATCACCGGACGGTCCTCCCATGCGGGCATGGCTCCGGAAGCCGGGATCAGCGCCATCCAGGCGGCTGCAAAGGGATCGCGAAAATGAATCTTTTAAGGATCGACGAGGAGACCACCTGCAATATCGGAACCTTAAGATCTGAGTACGCCACCAACATCGTTCCGGAAAAGGCGGTGCTGGTCGCCGAGGTCGAGAGCCGGGACCTGGATAAACTAAACGCCCAGGCTGCCCATATGAAGCAATGCCTGGAGGAGGCCTGCCAGGAGCTGGGCGCATCCCTGGATATCGACCTTTCCACAAATTATGTGAGCTTCCGTGTGGATAATGATGACGAGCTGGTGAAGCGGGTGTTTGCAGCCTGCGGGCGGCTGGGGATCCCGGCCTCCACAGAAAGGGCGGCGGTGGAAGCGACGCCAATGTGATGGCTCTCCATGGGATCAAGCCAGTGGTGCTTTCCACGGGCATGACAAAGGTACATACCACAGAGGAGACTTTGAAGGTGGAAGAGTTAAATAAGTGTGCGGCCCTGGTGCTGGACCTGCTGACCAATTAAAGCAATGCCGCCGGAAGAAGAAAGACAGAGGTTTTGAAAATTGGAACGAAAACTGGAACGAAAACTGGATCTGAGATCCATCAGACGCTCGCCGACGCGGATGCTTCTGGCGGGATATCTTACGGTGATTTTAATAGGAACGGTCCTTCTGATGCTGCCGGTCTCCTCCAGAGAGGGGGATCGTGACGCCGGTGACGGACTCGTTTTTTACGGCAGTCTCGGCGGCTTGTGTGACGGGTCTGGTGCGCTTTGATACGTATACCCACTGGTCCCTGTTCGGCCAGATCGTCCTGCTCCTGCTGATCCAGGTGGGGGGACTGGGCTTTATGACGATCCTTTTGTCCGCCCATACCTTTTCGGGCCAGAAGATCGTCCTGTCCTCCCGCATCCTTATGCGGGAGGCGGTGGCAGCGCCCCAGGTAGGCGGCATCGTCCGTATGACCAGGTTCATCCTGAAGGGGACGCTTCTGATCGAGGGCCTGGGGGCGGCGGCCCTGGCTCTTTATTTCTGCCCCCGGCTGGGGCTTTTTAAGGGCCTTTATTATTCGGTATTCCATTCGGTGTCCGCCTTCTGCAACGCAGGATTTGACCTGATGGGTGCAGAAACACCATTTTCTTCGCTGACGGCAGAAGCAGGAAACTGGTATCTGAATTTGGTGATCATGGCACTCATCGTCATTGGCGGCCTTGGATTTTTCGTGTGGCTGGATCTTCTGGATTCCAGGTTCCGGTTTAAAAACCTGAGGCTCCATTCAAAGATCGTGGTGTTTATGACGGCAGTTCTTCTGGCCGGCGGAGCACTGGGACTGTTCCTTCTGGAGCTTACCGGGGAGGCCTATGAGGGCATGAGCCTGGGAGACAGGATCCTGGCGTCCCTGTTCCAGTCGGTGACGGTCCGGACGGCCGGGTTTAATACGGTGGACCTGGCGGCTCTCAGGGAAGGGAGTATTTTCCTTATGATCTGCTTGATGGTGGTGGGCGGCTCCACTGGATCCACAGCCGGAGGAATGAAGACCACTACGGCGGCCGTGCTGGTTTTGAGCATTTTTTCCACATTCCGTCAGAAGAAAAATGTGGAATGCTTTAAGAGGCGGCTGGAGGACGGGATCACCCGGACGGCCTCCTGTATCTTTATGATGTATCTGATCCCGATCATTCTGTCTACGCTGGTGCTATCTGCGGCCGAGGGGATCCCGGTGCTGACGGCCATGTTTGAGACCACATCGGCCATTGCCACGGTGGGCGTGACTCTGGGGATCACGCCGGAGGTGTCCATGGTGTCCAAGCTGGTGCTGGCCTTTCTGATGATCTTTGGAAGAGCCGGTTCCCTGACCATGCTTTTGGCCTTCGCCTCGGACCGGCCTCCGGTGGCATCGAAAAAAGCCCCTGGAAAAGATCCAGGTGGGCTGATACAGCATTGTTAATAAGAGGAGGAAATTATGATATCTGTTCTGATCATTGGACTTGGACGGTTTGGCCGTCATATGGCAATTAAATTCCAGGAGCAGGGAAATGATGTGATGGCGGTGGAAAAAGGATGAGGCCAGGGCGGATGAAATGGCCCCGGTGATACAGAATATCCAGATCGGAGATGCCACCAACGAGGATTTCCTGCGGTCTGTGGGGGTGGGGAATTACGATGTCTGCGTGGTAGGAATTGGAGAAAGCTTTCAGACGGCCCTGGAGATCACCGTGCATTTAAAGGATCTGGGGGCGAAGTATGTGGTGGCCAGGCTACCAGGATATTTATAAAAAGCTCCTTTTTAAGGAATGGGGCCGATCATGTGGTCTACGCGGGCAGGAGGTGGCAGGCGGCTGGCTGTCCGCTACGGAACAGCCCGGGGAATCTTTGATTATGTGGAGCTGACGCCGGAATACGGGATCTATGAGATCGAGTTGCCTCACGGCTGGGCCGGCCACAGCATCCTGGAGCGCCAGGTGCGGACCCGCCACAATATCAATATCCTGGCCATCCGCCATGGAAGGAACCTGTTCCCCATGCCGGGGCCGGAGCACGTGTTCACAGAGGGAGAGACTCTGATGGTCATGGGCAGCGAGAGGGATATCAAAGCGCTGATGAGGTAAAAGAAAAGAGACATATAAAAGAGCTCCGGCATAACCGGGGCTCTTTTCACAAATACTAAAAAGGGGGATGTAAGAGTTACTATGTAAGCTGTATGTAAATCCCCGCCTCATGTGGAGACGGGAAGTGTTGTTAGACGACCCCGGAAGCTGGAACGCGCGTTTCTTCGCCTCCGGGCTCTTGTTTTTGTTTTATGGCTTTAGTATACCGGATAATTGTGACGTAAGTATGGAAAAACTATAAAAGGAAAATAAAGAAACTTAACATTTCATTGCGCTTTGTTGAGAATGCGTAAGAACCGGGACAGAGTGAAGAATTTCAGCAAAAGCGCCGCTTAGAAATGGACAAAGGCGCAAAAATCGAGTATAATACTCTCATGCGCAAAAATGAAGAAGGAGTGGCTCTGGTGCGTAAGAAAAGCGGATTTGAAAATCTGGTGCTGATCAGCCAGCTGGGACTCAATGTGCTGACCGCCGTGTTTTTTATGTGTGGCGGCCGGCGTGTGGGCGGACCGGCAGTTTGGCACCAGCCTTACGCTTCCCCTTCTGATCCTGGGGATCCTGGCCGGCGGCTTAAACGCCTATAAAATGGCCCGGAGGACCATTGAACGGGAGCAGGAGGAGAAAGAGAAGGAAGAGAAAGCACGGGAAGAGAACTGGAAAAAACGGTACGGGACCGGAGACGGCGCCGGCCGGAATAAACGGAAGGGATGGTGACTGTTATGATGAGTGACGAGACAAAAAACAGGTCATCCTCATGTCCGTAGGTATCGTTCTCCATAACCTGGTGCTTTTTTTAATTTGCCTGATCTGGTTTCAGGAGCGCTCCGGTCTTCTTAGGTATCCTTACGGGGATGGCGGCGGCTGAGCTGTGGCTTCTCAGCATGGCTTATTCAACGGAGCTGTGCGCGGCCTCAGCCGATGAAAACTATGCCAGAAAAAGATGGTGACCCATGCTCTCTTAAGGAGCCTGGCCGTATTTGGAGGGATCGCTCTGGTCTGGAAATTTACGGATATCAATCTTTTATCCCTGGTGGTGGGAATACTGGGATTAAAGACAGGGGCTTATCTTTACCCGGTAGTGCGCAGGATCGCAGACCGGAGGACCGGATCCGGCCGGCGACGAGAAAGACAGCGTATCATAAAAAAGAAAGGAGGGCGAAAGAATGGGTGGTGGCAGTGAAGCGGATTTTATGATACATGGTATCATGAAATACCATCTGTTCGGACAGGAACTGTGGATCACGACGACAACTGTGGGGATGACGATTATCACCATTGTACTCCTGATCCTGGCCTTTGCCGCCAACAGAGCCATGAAGCACGCCACAGAGGTTCCTGGCACATTCCAGAACATCCTGGAGCTGGGAGTGGAGATGCTGGAAAAGATGACCCAGGGGATCCTGGGACCATCGGCCAGACGGTTTGCCAATTATATTGGTACGATCTTCCTGTTCATTCTGTTCTGTAACTTAAGCGGGCTTTTTGGCCTGCGGACCGTTACGGCGGACTTTGGCGTGACGTTCTTACTGGGACTGGTCACCTTCGCGATCGTTCAGTACCAGGGGATCAAAAAAACCATGGAGTCGGTCACTTCACCGGTTTGTTTAAACCGCTTCCGGTGCTGTTCCCGATCAACCTGATCGGTGAATTCGCAAATCCGATCTCCATCTCACTCCGTCTGTTCGCGAACATGCTTTCTGGTGTGATCATTCTGGGCCTGTGGTACGGAATGATGCCGATTTTCGTTAAGATCGGTATACCGGCGGCACTGCATGTATACTGCGACCTGTTTTCAGGCTGTATCCAGACATATGTATTCTGTATGCTGACCATGGTATACGTAAACGACAAACTGTAATCAAAAAATTTTTATTCAGGAGGTTTTATTTATGAATATTTCTGGACAGGATTTTATTTATGGATGCTCCGCCATCGGTGCTGGACTGGCAATGATCGCCGGTATCGGACCTGGTGTCGGCCAGGGTATTGCCGCCGGTTTCGGCGCGTCTGCTGTGGGACGTAATCCGGGCGCCAAGTCTGACGTTACTTCCACGATGCTTTTAGGTCAGGCCGTTGCCGAGACCACAGGTCTTTACGGTCTGGTAGTCGCCATTATCCTTATGTTCGTTAAGCCTTTCGGTTGATTTTTTAAGGCTTCCCAATGAACATAGCAGAAAAGGAGGCGAGACAAAACCGTGGAACGGTTAATCAATTTTGACCCTCAATGGATCAACGATGTGGTGATCACGGGAATCAATATCTTTATCCTGTTCTTTGCGATGTCCTATCTTTTATTCAACCCGGCCCGGGACTACCTGGAGAAGAGGAGAAAGAAGATCGCCGGCGACCTGGAGATGGCAAAGTCCAGCAGGGAAAGCGCCCTGGCGCTCCAGGCTGAGTACGAAGAAAAGCTCCGGTCCATCAATAAAGAGGCGGAAGCCATCATGGACGAGGCCAGAAAGAAGGCAAAGAAGCAGGAGGCTGAGATCCTGGAGGAGGCCAGAGCGGAAGCCGGCCGGATCCTGGACCGGGCCAGCCGGGAGATCGACCTGGAGAAGAAGAAGGCTCTGGAGGATGTGAAGACGGAGATCGTATCCATTGCATCCCGATGGCCGGAAAAGCTGTGGCAGCGTCCATGGATGTGAAGATCCAGGATTCCCTGATCCAGGAGACATTAAAGGAAATGGGTGAGAGCACATGGCAAAGCTAGTGTCAAAGGTTTACGGAGACGCGCTGTTTGAAGAGGCCATGGAAAAGAACGTTCTGTCCCAGTGGTACGAGGAGATCGGTGCCCTGCGGACCATTTTCCTGGAAAATCCGGATCTGGCGCAGTTTCTGAACCATCCGCAGATCATAAAGGAAGAAAAAGAAGAAGGTGGTGGAAGCCATTTTTCTCCGGAAAGCTTTCGGATGGTCTGCTGGGGTTCCTTGTGACTGTCATTGAAAAAGGCCGTCAGAACGACATGATCCCCATCTGTGATTATTTTACAGACCGGGTAAAGGCGTATAAAAAATCGGCGTGGTGCAGGTCACCAGCGCTCTTCCGCTGTCCGGGGACCAGAAAAAGCGTGTGGAGGACAGACTTCTGGAGACCACAGGCTTTGTGAGCCTGGAGATCGGATACTCCGGTGGATCCGTACCTCTTAGGAGGACTGGTGATCCGCATTGGCGACCGGGTAGTGGACAGCAGCATCAAAACCAGGCTGGAGGAGATCCGCAGGGATCTTATGAAATTACAGCTGGCTTAGGATGCACGCGGCAGGCCGCAGAGACGGCAGGCTGCAGACCGCAAATAGAAAGAAGGTGCAGACCTCAAATGAATTTAAGACCAGAAGAGATCAGCTCGGTCATTAAAGAGCAGATTGAAAGATATTCGACAAAACTGGAAGTTTCTGACGTGGGAACGGTCATTCAGGTGGCAGACGGCATCGCACGGATCCATGGTCTTGAAAACGCCATGCAGGGAGAGCTCCTGGAGTTCCCGGGAGAGATCTATGGCATGGTGCTGAACCTGGAGGAGGACAACGTGGGTGCGGTTCTCCTGGGCGATACTTCCAGCATCAGCGAGGGCGACACAGTAAAGACCACGGGACGCGTGGTGGAGGTTCCGGTGGGCGACGCCATGTCCGGACGTGTTGTGAATGCCCTGGGACAGCCCATCGACGGCAAGGGCCCGATCCATACGGACCGGTTCCGTAAGATCGAGCGTGTTGCCCACGGCGTAATTGAGAGAAAGTCCGTGGATACCCCACTGCAGACCGGAATCAAGGCCATCGATGCCATGATCCCCATCGGCCGGGACCAGCGAGAGCTGATCATCGGTGACCGTCAGACCGGTAAGACGGCCATCGCCATCGATACCATCATCAACCAGAGGGGCCAGGGCGTTCACTGTATCTATGTGGCCATCGGCCAGAAGGCTTCTACGGTTGCTACCATTGTTAAGACTCTTGAGGAGTACGGCGCTATGGATTACACCACCCTGGTGGTTTCCACAGCCTCGGACCTGGCTCCCTTTACAGTATATCGCTCCCTATGCGGGCTGTGCCATCGGCGAGGAGTGGATGGAGAACGGCGAGGACGTGCTGGTTGTTTACGATGACTTAAGTAAACATGCGGCGGCTTACCGTACCCTGTCCCTGCTTTTAAAGAGACCGCCGGGACGTGAGGCGTATCCGGGCGACGTATTCTACCTGCATTCCAGGCTTTTAGAGAGAGCGTCCAGGCTGTCCGACGACCTGGGAGGCGGCTCCTTAACGGCCCTTCCCATTATCGAGACCCAGGCGGGCGACGTTTCCGCCTATATCCCCACCAACGTGATCTCCATCACCGATGGCCAGATTTATCTGGAAACGGAGATGTTCAACTCCGGTTTCCGTCCGGCCATCAACGCCGGTCTTTCCGTGTCCCGTGTAGGCGGCGCGGCCCAGATCAAGGCCATTAAAAAATCGCGGCTCCCATCCGTGTGGAGCTGGCCCAGTACAGGGAGTTAGCTTCCTTTGCCCAGTTCGGATCTGAGCTGGACGCCAGCACCAAAGGAGCAGCTTGCCCAGGGCGAGAGGATCCGTGAAGTATTAAAGCAGCCCCAGTACCAGCCCATGCCGGTGGAATACCAGGTCATCATCATCTATGCAGCCACGAAGAAATATCTTCTGGACATTCCCACCAGCCAGGTGCTGGCGTTCGAAAAGGAGCTGTTCCAGTATATCGATACCAAATATCCGGAGATCCCGAAGAGCATCCGGGAAACAAAGGAAATGAAGCCGGAGACCGAAGAGCTTCTTAAAAAGGCCATTGAAGAGTGCAAGGCAGCAAGATAAGGCAGGTGACAGAGCATGGCAACCATGAGAGACATTAAACGCAGGAAATCCAGTATCGAGAGTACGGAGCAGATCACCAAAGCCATGAAACTTGTCGCCACCGTCAAAGCTCCAGAAGTCCAGGGCCCGGGCGGAGAATTCCAGGCTGTATTTCAATATGATGTACAGCACGATCCAGGAAATGCTCTTAAAATCCCAGGGGATCAGCCACAGATACTTAAAACCGGGAACATCCCCCAAAAAGGCGGTGGTGGTCATCACCTCCAACCGGGGACTGGCGGGCGGCTACAATGCCAACGTGGTGCGCCTGGTGACCGGCAGCGGCCTTAAGCCGGAGGATGTGAGGATCTTTGCTGTGGGGCGGAAGGGACGTGACGCGCTGGCCAGAAAGGGCTATGAGATCGCGGCGGATCATTCGGATGTGATCAATGAGCCCCTGTATTCCGATGCCATGGAGATCACAAGAGAGCTGCTGTCTCTTTTTGAAAAACAGGAGATCGGCGAGATCTATCTGGCTTATACGTCGTTTAAGAATACGGTGAGCCAGATCCCGCGGTTCATGAAGCTCCTTCCGGTGGATACGGAGGCGGCGGAGCTCAAGGGCGATGCAGGGGGAAAGGGCCTAAAGCCGGATCTCCTTCTTATGAACTATGAGCCCGACGAGACGGAGGTGCTGGACGCGATCATTCCCAAATACGTCAGCAGCCTGATCTACGGCGCATTTTTAGAGGCGGTGGCCAGTGAGAACGGGGCCCGTATGACGGCCATGGATTCGGCCACCAACAACGCCGAGGAGATGATCGAAAAGCTGTCTCTGCAGTATAACCGTGCAAGACAGGGCTCCATTACCCAGGAGCTGACGGAGATCATCGCCGGAGCGAATGCGATCGAAGGGTAAAATTAAAATCAAAACAAGGAGAAAGAGGATGGCAGAGAAAAGCATTGGTAAGATCACTTTCAGGTCATCAGTGCCGTTCTGGATATTAAGTTTCCCCAGGGCGGACTTCCTGAGATCAATGACGCCATTGAGATCACCAGGAAGGACGGGGGCACTCTTGTGGTGGAGGTTGCCCAGCATCTTGGTGACGATACGGTAAGATGTATCGCCTGGGTCCCACAGACGGCCTTGTCCGCGGTATGGAAGCCGTGGCCACCGGAGGACCGATCATGGTCCTGTGGGAGAGAATACGCTGGGACGTATTTTCAACGTACTGGGCGAGCCCATCGACAATAAAGAGAAGCCGAAGACAGAAAAGAAGCCGATCCACAGAAAGGCCCCCAGCTTTGAGGACCAGTCCACGGAGACGGAGATCTTAGAGACCGGCATCAAGGTCGTGGATCTGTTATGCCCCTACCAGAAGGGCGGAAAGATCGGTCTGTTCGGCGGTGCAGGCGTTGGAAAGACGGTTCTGATCCAGGAGCTGATCCGGAACATCGCCACGGAGCACGGCGGCTATTCTGTATTTACCGGCGTTGGTGAGCGTACCCGTGAGGGCAATGACTTATACTATGAGATGCAGGAATCAGGCGTTATCAATAAGACGACCATGGTGTTCGGACAGATGAACGAGCCGCCGGGAGCCCGTATGCGTGTGGGCCTTACAGGCCTTACCATGGCGGAGTATTTCCGTGATGAAGGTGGAAAGGATGTCCTTTTATTCATCGACAACATCTTCCGTTTCACGCAGGCAGGTTCCGAGGTTTCCGCTCTGCTTGGCCGTATGCCATCCGCGGTTGGATACCAGCCGACCTGCAGACGGAGATGGGCGCGCTTCAGGAGCGCATCACTTCCACAAAGAGCGGCTCCATCACGTCGGTACAGGCGGTTTACGTTCCTGCCGACGACTTAACGGACCCGGCTCCGGCCAATACCTTCACCCACCTGGATGCAACGACTGTTTTGCCGTTCCATCGTGGAGCTGGGCATTTATCCGGCGGTGGATCCCTTTAGAGTCCACCTCCCGTATCCTGGACCCGCGTATCGTGGGCGAGGAGCATTACCGCGTGGCCAGGGTGTACAGGAGGTGCTCCAGAGATATAATGAGCTGCAGGATATCATCGCCATACTGGGTATGGATGAGCTTTCAGAAGAGGATAAGCTTACCGTTTCCCGTGCGAAGAAAGATTCAGAAATTCTTATCCCAGCCGTTCTTCGTGGCAGGACAGTTTACCGGTCTGGAAGGCCGATTATGTGCCGCTTTCGAGACTATCCAGGGCTTTAAAGGAGATCCTGGAAGGAAAGCATGACGATATTCCGGAGAACCTGTTCCTGAACGCAGGAAATATGGATGACGTTCTTGCCCGCGTGAAATAGGGGGGGGAACATGGCGGAAACGATGAAGCTTCAGGTGATCACGCCTGATAAGGAGTTCTTCCACGGGGATGTGTCCATGGTGGAGCTGAATACCGCAGACGGCGAGCTGGGAGTTTACCCCCAGCATATCCCGCTGACCACAGCGGCGGCGCCGGGCGTTTTAAAGATCCATCACGACGGCCAGGTGAAGAAGGCGGCGCTCCTTTCCGGCTTTCTTCAGATCCTTCCGGAGAAGATGACTATCTTAGCGGAGGTCTGTGAATGGCCGGAGGAGATCGACGGAGCCAGGGCCAACGAGGCCAGGATCCGTGCCGAAAGGCGGCTTGCGGAGCACAGTCCGGAGACGGATATCGCCAGGGCCGAGGCGGCGCTTAGGCGTGCGCTGGTGCGGCTCTCGCTGGTGGAGGAGCACTAAAAAGACCGGAATTACTGCCGGGGGCAGGCGTCTGGAAAACGGATGCCTGTCCCTGGCTTTTTTATTGAAAAGAGAGTCCTGGGACACAAAACACTCCGCGGGGATCGCCAGGGGCCTTGTGGATATGCAGGAAAGGAGGCACTATGAGAAAAGAACATAGTCATGAATATTACTGGGTACTGATATTTGCGGCGGCTCTGGGAATGTACCTGCTCCGTGTGCTTCTTATAGCCGGGGAGGGGAAAGAAGAACTGGAGATGCCGGTGGGAAGATTTTTGTGGATGTCACATTTTTCTGAGGAAGGGGAATTCCTGCCTCCCTCGTATCTGGAGGCGGCCAGAGATCCGGAATTTAAAGAGTCGTTGATCTGTCTGGGATACCAGGAGCCGGGAGCGGACCGGAATGCAGAGGCAGGAGCGAAAGCGGAGCCGGATCAGGGAGACCAGGACAGCCAAGGAGCCAGATCTGGAGCACGGCACATCCAGCCAGCCGTATCCGCAGACCGGGACATACAGGTACTGGTTCCAGTATGCCGGTGAGAGAGCGCCGGAGGTCATTTATGTGAAGCGGCCGCCGGTATACGTTCTCCGGGAAATGGAGCCGGTTTCCGCAGAGCTTTCAGATGAACTTCCGGTGCAGATGGAATATGGAGACGGCACAGGCTGGTTTGACGTGACAGAGGTATCCTGTGTCCAGTCGGGGGAAGGCGCTTATGAGATCCGGATCAAGGCCCATATGCTGCGGGATGCGTACCCGGGGACGGTGACACTGGCTTTTTGGGGATGCAGTCCTGGAGCGGGAAGCCGGAGATCTCTGAGGATGGGCGGTACGCGGTGGCCCTGTTCGGCCGGGACCATGGGTATTCCTCGGACACGTTTGTATTTGTGTATGAGATGAAGAACGGGAGTACCTATGAAACAGTAACAGAACGGCTGAGAACGCCAGTGCTGTCTGCCGGGGAATCCCTATAAGAAGCAGGAAGAGGCAGAATTGGAGATGAAGGCACAGGGAGGCATCCAGGTCCATCTGGTCCCGGCGGCGTAGAGGCGCTGTGTGCCAGCAGGGGATTTTCCAGCTCACGCTTCTGGAGCCGCTCCGGCGAGGAAATGCAGTCATACCTGCTGGATCATCTGGCATTTGGCAGTACGGGAAGGAATGAACTGGACTATGTATAAAAGTGTCCGGGATTTTTTGAGCAAAAATCCCCTAAAACAGGAAAATTTGGGTACCAGATGCAAAAAAAATCCCCAGTGCCCAAAAATTGGTGAAATTTTGGGTACTGGAGAAAAAGTCCTGATCCTGCCCAAACGGGCCGGGCCCAGATGGAATTTCAATGTCGGCAGGAACAGCTTCCGGTTTACTGATCGTTGGTCAGCTTCAGCTTATCAAACACGTAAAATACCAGGCTAAGGATCATTCCGGTGACGCAGGCCAGCACCATACCGGTGAGCTGGACGTTTCCAAAGTTCACCTTAATGCCGGAGAGGCCGGTAACGAAGATCACGGCAGTCAGGGCCTGGTTCCGGTTTTTGCCGTAGTCCACCTGGGAATCCACCAGGATCCGCAGGCCGGAGGTGCCGATCATTCCATAAAGCAGGAAGGAGATCCCGCCGATGACCGGGCCGGGGATGGTCTGGATCGGGGCCGACAGCTTTCCGATGAAGGAGCAGATGATGGAAAATACGGCCGCGCCGGCGATGACCTGGACGCTGTATACCTTGGTGACGGCCATAACGCCGATGTTCTCCCCCATAGGTGGTGGTGGGAACGGAGCCGATGAGACCAGACAGCATGGTGGAGAAATTATCTCCGAACAGACTGCGGTGGAGTCCCGGTTCCTTTAGGAGATCGCGGTTTACGATCTTGCTGGTGACCACCTGGTGTCCGATGTGCTCGGAGGTGATGACCAGGATCACCGGAAGGATGATCAGGGATGGCCTGGAGATCAAACTTTGGAGCAGAAAAAGTTTGGCAGGGCAAAGATCGGAGCGGTCATGACAGCGGAAAAGTCCAGGATCCCGGTAATGGCCGCAGCCACGTATCCGGCGATCACGGCGATCAGGATCGGGATCACAGAGAGGAAGCCGCGGAACAGGACGGAGCCGAATACGGCAAAGCCCAGGGTCACGAAAAATACGATGGCATTCCGGGGATCGATGACTTCATCCAGAAGGCCGGCGTTGCTGGCGGCGCTGCCGGAGAGCTCCAGACCGATGAGAGCCACCACAGGGGCCCATGGCGGCGGGAGGAAGGACGATGTCGATCCATTTATACCCCACTTTATAAATGATGAACGCCAGGATACAGCCGGCAAACCCCACGGCCACGAAGCCGCCCAGGGCGTATTCATAGCCCCAGTTGGCAATGACGATGCCGGCAGGAGCCAGAAAGGCGAAGCTGGAGCCCAGATAGGCCGGAGCCTTTCCCTTGGTGACCAGAATGAAAAGCAGAGTGCCCAGGCCGTTCATGAAAAGAACGACGGCCGGGTTGATCCCGAACAGGAAGGGGACCAGCACTGACGCGCCGAACATGGCGAACATGTGCTGGATGCTTAGGGGATCAGAAGCCGGAAGGGGACCTTGTCCTCCACCTGGATGATCGTGTGGTTTTCCATACGAAACCTCCTAAATATAATTTTTGAGAAAATCATGAAATTTCGTGTTTCATTTTAGCATAAGAAAGTGTTTTGTCAAATAGAAAAAATCAGAGGAACAGAAGGAACTGCTGCCGGATACTGTAAAAAATCTCACAGCCAGGTTGACAAAATGGCAGGACCCCTATGATAATAGCTATATAATTAGAAAAAGGATGTTCCGGGACCGGCAGAGGGAGCAGTGTTCTGCCGGATCTCCGCGAAAAGGGAACTGGACAATGGCCGCTCTGAGAATGAACGGCGGTGAAGAAAAGGAGGAGAAGGCAATGGAATTTACGGGAAAACAGATCCAGGAGGCCAGGGAACGGATCGCTCCGTTTGTGGATGAGACTCCGCTTCTGAGGCTTAAGGCACTGGATGCATACCTGGGCTGCCAGGTATATGTCAAGGCAGAGTGTATGCAGAAGACTGGGGCATTTAAGTTCCGGGGGCCATGAACCGGATCCCGACGCTGACAGATGAGGAGCTTTCTCGGGGGATCGTGGCGGCATCTTCGGGGAACCACGGACGGGCCATCGCTTATGGTGCCAGAATGAAGGGGCCAGGGCGGTGATCGTAATGCCGCGGACGGCTCCGGAGGCTAAGAAAAAAGCTATTATGGAGCTGGGGGGCCGAGGTGGTGCTCTGCGAAGCACCGGAGCGGTTTGAGGTGGCGGAGCGGATCTGTATGGAGAGGGCAGTACCATGATCCCGCCCTATGACGATTACGATGTGATGGCAGGCCAGGGGACTCTGGGCCTGGAACTGATGGAACAGTGTCCGGAGCTTTCCACAGTCATCGTCCCGGCCAGCGGCGGCGGACTCATCGGCGGCGTTTCTGCGGCGGTGAAATCCGTGTCGGATCATACAAAGGTATACGGGGCGGAGCCGTCGGCCCTTCCGCGGTATACGGAGAGCCTGAAGGCCGGGGAACCGGTGCTGGTGCCCATGAAGAAGTCCCTGGCTGATGCCCTGGTGTCCCAGCGGCCGGGCCTTAAAAAATTTCCCGGTGGTGAAGGCGTATGTGGACGGCTTCGCATCGGTGGATGATCCGTTCATGCTGAAGGGTATGAAGCTGCTCCTGATGGAGGGAAGGTCCTGGCGGAGCCGTCGGCCTGTATCGGGATCGGCGCCGTTTTAGAGGGGCGGATCCCGGTGGGAAAAAGAGGATAAGGTCTGTTTTGTAATCTCGGGCGGAAATCTGGGATTTGAACAGCTGGAGATCTAAAGGACGCAGCCCAGTTCGCTTAACATCTGAAGATCCGCAGCCGTGGAGATGCCGGAGGTGGTCAGCATATCGCCGGAGATGGCGGCATTGGCGCCGGAAAGGAAACAGCTCCGCCCTTTGTCGGGAAGGAGGCCCCGTCCTCCAGCCAGGCGGATGAAGGCATCTGGAAGAAGGAAGCGGAATACGGCCACGATCCGGCGCATCTGGTCTCCGGTCAGCGGGGCCAGGTGTCCCAAGGGCGTCCCGGAATGGGGTTCAGCATGTTGACGGGAACCGAGCGGATCCCCAGCTCCCGCAGCGAGAGCGCCATGTCCACCTGGTCCTCTGGGGTCTCGCCCATGCCCACGATCCCGCCGCTGCACACTGTAAGCCCGGCGGCCTGGGCGGCTTTTATGGCGGCCAGCTTCTGGTCAAAGGTGTGGGTGGTGCACACATTGGGGAAATTGCTCCGGGAGGTCTCCAGATTGTTGTGGATCCGGGTGACACCTGCTTCCTTCAGCTTTTCATACTGAGACTGGTCCAGGAGACCGAAGGAGGCGCAGACCAGACAGCCGGTTTCTTTCCGGATCCTCTGGATGGCCAGGCACATCGGTCCACCTCCCCTATCGTTTAACTGCCTGCCGGAGGTCACGATAGAAAAGCGGGGAACACCCTGTCTGTGATTCCTTCCAGCTTCCTGGACAATGGTATCAGCATCCAGCAGAGGATATTCCTCTGCGCTGGAAGAAAGAATAGGCGGATTGGGCGCAGAACCGGCAGTTTTCCGGGCAGCGGCCACTCTTCCCGTTGATGATGGTACAGAGGTCGAAGCGGTTCTGGCAGAAATGGAGCTGGATCTGGCGGGCGGCGGGCAGAGCTCCTCAGGGGAACCTCATAAAGGGCCAGGGCTTCCTCAAATTCCGCAAAATAAGAGGAAGAGAGGGCTGGAGAGTCTGCTTTTCCGGCCCTGGGAAAATACGGAGGGATGGATGCAAATGGGAAAGACCATGGAGGAAAAGGCGTTCCGGGAGCACGTTTCCTGGGTGATGTTTCTGCTCAGTATCCTGGTGATCTGGGCCCACTCTATAATGCGGAGCTGTTTTCCGGCGCGCGCCCCGGTCACAGAGGGGATCTGGCTGACGGTCCACAGGATCCAGGATTTCTTGTCCGCGGCCCTGGGGCTGACGGCAGTGCCGGGATTTTTTTATGCTGTCGGCGTACCTTTTTTTCCGCAGCTTTTCCTGGGAGAAGCTTCCGGCAAAATGGAAGAGCCGGGTCCGCAGCGTGGCGGTCCCCTATCTGGCCTGGAATCTTTTTTTATTATCTGGGCTATGTGCTGGCAACCCGCATTCCGGCCGTTTACCGGCTCATTGGAAAACCGCCGGTGCCATTTAACGGGGAGGAGCTTCTGGCGGCTGTTCTTCATTATCAGTACGCGCCGGTATTCTGGTATCTGTATCAGCTGATGTTTCTGATCCTGCTGTCCCCGGTCCTTTACTGGATCATAAAGAACCGGACCCGGGGCTGGTCTTTCTGGCAGCTGTCATGGCGGCCGTCCATTTTCATCTGGATACCATGCATCCCAACACCGACGCACTTCTTTACTATTCCTTTGGGATCTTTATGGCCGTCCATGGCCGGGAATTGACAGAGGCTTCTTATGGAAAGGGGCGGATCCTGGCGGGGATCGGAAATGTCACTTATGGCAGCGATCTGTTTCTGGAGGATGGGGAAGCCTGGGGCAGATGTTTTGTGGATCGTCATGTTCCGTTTTTTTCCTTCCCATATCCATATGGCTTCTGTTTTGACAGCGGACGGATGGGAAAGACCAGGCCGTGGATGCGCCAGAGCCTGTTTTTATACGGGATCCATTTTATCCTGGTGCGTGTTTTTAATAAGGCCGGAGCCCTGGTGCTGGGACGCGTGCTGGACAGGACGGCCATGGCGGTCTTAGCTGTGGTCTGGTTCCTCCTGCTTCCGGCGGCGGTGGTGGCATCCTCTTACGCGGCGGCCCGGATCCTGGTCCCGGTATGCGCCAGCCGTGTGGCGGATCTTTTCCGGAGGGCGGAGCCTGGACGAAGGCTTCCGAAAAATGAAACAGAGGGAAATGACAGATGATACTGGAAAAAAAGAAGACTGGGAGGAGCCAGAGTGCTGCTTCAGACCACATATAGCAGCCGCAGGGCGGTGCATACAGGGAGCGCGGACGGAGGTCCCTCGGTCGGGAGGTGATCAGGGCTTTGACCGGCTCCTGGACCGGGATGCCAAACGGGAGGCGGCCATATATCTGGAGGACTGGCTGGCCCGGTATGAGGAAGCCGGGGACTGGACATCCCAGATCACTATATTGAATGAAATGATGGGCTTTTACCGCAATTCCAGAGAGAGGGAAAAGGGCCTTGCGGCGGTGGAAAAGGGCTGGCCCTGGTGGGAGATCATGGGCTTTCCCAGACCGTCACCGGCGGCACCACCTGTCTCAATGCCGCCACTACCATGAAGGCTTTTGGAAAGGCAGCAGAGGCCATGCCGTATTACGACCAGGCCTTTAGGGCCTATGGCGGGAGCCTGCCGCCGGGAGACTACCGGTTCGGAGGCCTGTTCAACAACATGGCCCTGGCCTGGGAGGACCTGGGAGAGTATAGAAAGGCGGAGGCATATTATAAAAAGAAAGCCATGGATATCATGGAGGCGCTGCGGCCGGGAAGCCTCCTGGAGATCGCGGTCACCTGGGTGAACCTGGCGGTGCTGTATGAGAAGGCGGGACGGGAGGAGGAGATCGACGGATGTCTGGAAAAAGGCAGTGGAGATCTTTCGCTCTGGAGAGGTTCCCAGAGACGGATATTACGCGTTTAATTGCCGGAAATGCGCGGAAACATTCGGACATTTCGGATATTTCAGAATAAAGAAGGAACTTACCGAGGCGGCGGACCGGATCTATCGGGGAAGCCGGAGAGGAGCCGGGGAGATGACAGATGGAAAGAGCAATTGGAAGAGCGGCGAATATGGAGCCGATAGAGGAAGGACAGGACAGGGGAAACGTTATCGGGGGCCTGGAGCTTTCAGAACGGTTTTTGGCGAATACGGCCTGCCCATGCTCCGGGGAGACAGTTTCCCCAGTATATGGATATGATCGCCGCGGGAGTGGCCGGAGAGGGCTCCGACTGCTTTTGGTTTTGATGATGCCATATCCCGGGACCATGATTTTGAGGCCGGCTTCTGTCTTTGGATCCCGGACCGGCTGGAGCATGAGCTGGAATTTAAGCTGTCCCGGGCTTATGGGAAGCTGCCGGGGGAGTATCTGGGAGTGAGGCGGGAAAAAGCAGAGCCTCCTGGCGGCGGACGCCGGGGCGTTTTGCTCACCGGAGAATTTTACCGCCGGTTCACAGGAAGGCCGGGAGCTCCGGAATCCCTTCGATGGAATGGCTGTATACGCCGGAGCACAGCCTGTCCTGCGCCGTCAATGGAAGGGTGTTTTACGACGGATGCGGGGAGTTTTCTGCCGTGCGCCGGGAGCTGGAGGCCGGATACCCGGAGGACGTGCGCTGAAGAAAATGGCGGCCAGGGCCGTCCTTATGGCCCAGTCGGGGCAATATAATTATTCCCGGTGTCTGAGGCGGGGGAATACGGAGCCGCCGCCATGGCCCTCCACGAATTTGTTTCGGCGGGGCTTTCCATGATCTTTCTTCTGAACCGAAGGTACATGCCGTATTACAAAAATGGTCGTTCCGGGCCGCCAGGGAGCTGCCGGTGCTCCGTGAGGCTGCTGGGGGAGCTGGAGCGGCTGCTGACAGGGGGAGCAGCCGTGCCGGGGATGCGGCTGGCGTTTATGAGCCAGGGAATACGGAACCAGGGGACAGAAATGGCGTCCGTGGATCCGTGGAGAAGGAAGCAGAGGACACAGAGGGATCCTGCGGACCAGCAAAGAAGCGGCTGGCTGGCGGCCCGGTCCGGACAGAGGAGAGGATCGAAATGGTCTGCCGGGCTGTGGTACAGGAGCTGAAGCGCCAGGGCTTGACCGGCGGGGACTGGGATTATCTGGAGCCCCATGCCATGGAGCTGACGGAGCGCATCCGGGACGGAGAGCTTCGGAACCTTCATGTGATGGAGGGGGTAGGGAGCCGTCGGCCAGGATCCGGTTTCAATTTCTCTCTTAGCTGGAGACAGCAGCGGCAGGCAGCTGTCTCCAACTCCATCAGTCCCCCGGGCTTGCGAGATCTGACAAATGAATATAAACAGATGACCAGAACGGTAAAAAAAATACCAACGGCCGCAGCGCCTGTCTTCCAATTAAAAGTACCACTCGGATACGTGATTCCGATACCGCCATGGCCAAACAGGCCAGCTTTTCTGGATGCCCGTGCAACGTCGCTGTAATTATATAATGGCATACTGCTGTCATTCTCTTCATTTGAAGCAGAAAGCAGATCCGTATTCTGAGCTGCAGTGGGCCAGTTACCCTCAAAAGCACGGGCTGCTGACGGTTCAGCAGGTATTATAAACTCAGCTTTTTCTTCGCTGTTAAATACGATCGCTGTGGGATATCTTATTCCTGGGATACCCGAAACGATTTCATATGTATAGTTTCTGGGATCATATCCCGCATGCTCCAGTGCATCTTTAACGGTTTCCGCATAGTTTACAGTCTGGCCATCAAAGATATGGATTGCGCCAACATGCCATTGATTTGAATTTTTTTCTAATTCTATCCTCACATCTTTTGGAACATCTTCAGAAATAGAAGTTACTTTTGTAATATCAACCAGGATTGTATGGATATCTGTATATACAGGAACCTGCCATTTATATTTTGCTTCCCCTGAAGCGACGACTTTACCTTTTCTGCGTGATTTAATTCTATATCAGCATACACTTTAAATGCCTGTTCCATTTTGAGCTCATCTTCAGAAATATCTTTCCCTGTTTCTGAATGGACCAGGCCATGATTCAGGGAATCAATATTTCATCGTTCAGAGACAAGATTTCTGAATATTCACGGTCATTCCTGTCTATCAGATGTTCCATGGCGTAAATGTTAAAGGTTAATACATTTATCATTAAAATAACAGTAAATACCCCGGATAATTTTTTATTCATGCTTTGCCCCCCTCTCATTTGCATTATATCAGTTTTTAGTATCATGCCGCAATAAAACACTGAAAATCAACGCCCGATTTTCAGCGAAAAAACACTTGCACTCAAAAATAAACTATGCTATACTTATTTAGCTGTTCTAAGGGAACAGGTATATAAATAAACGTGACTGTCAGTCATGTACCAAAAATAAAGAGGTGAAAATCATGAAAGAGGGAATCCACCCAAATTACTATCGGGCCAAGGTCGTTTGCAACTGCGGTAATGAATTTGTAACTGGTTCTACCAAGAAAGACATTCACGTAGAAATCTGTTCCAAATGCCATTCATTCTATACCGGTCAGCAGAAGGCTGCTTCCGCTCGCGGACGTATCGAGATGTTCAACCGTAAGTATGGTGTGAAAGCAGACAAATAAGGTTTGATAACGCAGGGTTGAGCTTTTGGATATTTCTGAAAACTCAGCCCTTTTTGTTTACCCGGAGGCCAGGCGGGAGTGGGAACGCTCCCGGCAGGCCCCCGGAGGCAGACGGGCCGGAGACGCGCGTCTGCGGGATCTTATAGACATGGAGGTTTAAAATTGAAATATTCCGGTATCGGGGACAGGCAGTCTTAGAGGGGATCATGATGAAAACAAGGATACCTATGCCACCGCCGTCAGAAAGCCCGACGACAGGAGATCGTGATCCAGAAAGACACATATGTGAGTATGACGGAAAAAGTGAAAATCTTTTTCCCTTCCGTTTGTACGCGGGATTTTCAGCTTTGCGGATTCAATGATCCTGGGGATGAAGACCCTCACCTGGTCGGCCAGCTTTTTGAGGACGATGAAGAGGACGAGGCTCCGGGAAAATTTGAAAGCTTCCCGATCGATAAATTCGGAGAAAAAATGGAAAGCGTCGTTATGACGGCGGTGATGATCTTTTCCGTGTTCATGGCCATTGGGATCTTTATGGTGCTCCCGCTTCTGATCGCCGGCTTTTTCCGCCGGTTCATTCAGTCGGAAACGGTCATGGCAGTACTGGAGGGAGTGATCCGCATTGGGATCTTTATCGCTTATATTAAGATCATTTCCAGGATGGATGACATCCGCCGCACGTTCATGTACCATGGCTCCGAGCATAAATGCATCAACTGCCTGGAGAACGGGCTGGTATTAAATGTGGAAAATGTCCGGAAGAGTTCCAAGGGAGCACAAGCGCTGCGGCACCAGCTTTCTTCTGATCGTCATGGTCATCAGCATCCTGTTCTTTATGGTGGTCCGGGTGGACACCATCTGGCTCGGATCGTCAGCCGGATCGTACTGATCCCGGTGATCGCGGGCGTATCCTATGAGGTGCTTCGGTTAGCTGGTACCAGCAATTCAAAGATCATGGACATCATAAGCCGCCCCGGCATGTGGATGCAGGGACTGACCACCAAGGAGCCGGACGATTCCATGATCCAGGTGGCCATCGCCGCTGTGGAGGAAGTGTTCGACTGGAAGAAATACCTGGAGGAGAACTTTCCGGAAACGTATCCGGCCGGGTATTTTGAAGAGCAGGAGAAACTGGCATGACCTGGGGGAGCTGTTAAAACAGGGCCAGGAGCGCTTAAAGAAGGCCGGGATCCAGGAGTATGAGCTGGATGCCTGGTATCTGTTTGAACGGGCATTTTCCATGAGCCGGGCCAGGTATTTCCTGGATGCAAAGGAGGAGGCGGCGCCGGAGGCTCCGGCCCTCAAGGCCTATGAGGACGGCCTGGAGCGCCGTTCGGGCCGGATGCCCCTCCAGCATATCCTGGGCACACAGGAATTCATGGGCATGGAGTTTTTTGTCAATGCCCATGTGCTGATCCCCAGGCAGGATACAGAGACGCTGGTGGAAACTGTGTTAAATGAGCAGAAAACAGAAATATTTCCGTGCGGGATATGTGCACCGGCTCCGGCTGCATCGCCGTCAGCTTAAAGGCCCTGGGCGGATACGCCCGGGTGGCAGCGGCAGACATTTCTCCCGAGGCCCTGGAGGTGGCAGAAAAAAAACGCCGGAACGTATCCGGTGGAGTTTCGCCAGAGCGATATGTTCGCTGCCTTTGAGCCGGGAAGGGACATGTTCGATGTGATCGTTTCCAATCCGCCCTATATCCCCAGTGAGGTGATCCGGGGCCTGGAGCCGGAGGTGCGTGACCATGAGCCTCTGGGAGCCTTAGACGGAAAGAGGACGGCCTTTATTTTTACAGGATCCTGGCGGAGCAGTGCGGGGATTTCTTAAACCAGGGCGGTTCCGTTTATTTTGAGACGGGTCATGACCAGGGGCGGCGGTGAAGACGCTTTTAGAGTCCCATGGATTTCAGGATACAAAGGTGATAAAGGATCTGGCGGGCATGGACCGGGTAGTGCGCGGAACGTGGCCGGGGCAGATCCGGAAATAAAGAAGGAGGTTTCCTATGTTCGACCGTTTGGAAGACATTGTTAAGCATTACGAAGAGCTGATGTTTGAGTTAAACAATCCGTCCGTGGCAGAGGATCAGAAAAGATTCCGGAAGCTGATGAAGGAACAGTCGGATCTGACGCCGCTGGTGGAGACATATAAGGAATATAAGCAGGCAAAGCAGGATGTGGAGGACAGCCTGGCCCTTCTGGAGGAAGAGAGCGACGAGGAGATGCGCGAGATGGCAAAGGAAGAGCTGTCCGACGCGAAAAAAAAAAGGATCGAGGAGCTGGGCAGCAGCTTAAGATCCTTCTGCTTCCTAAGGACCCCAACGATGATAAGAACGTGATTGTGGAGATCCGCGCAGGCGCAGGCGGAGACGAGGCAGCCCTGTTCGCTTCCGAGCTGTACCGGATGTATGTCCATTACGCAGAGCGCCAGCGCTGGAAGGTGGAGCTGATCAACGTCAGCGAGAGCGGCATCGGCGGCATGAAGGAAGTGGAATTCATGATCACAGGCCAGGGCGCATATTCCAAGCTGAAATACGAAAGCGGCGTACACCGGGTACAGCGTGTGCCGGAGACTGAGTCCGGCGGCCGGATCCATACGTCTACGGCCACTGTGGCGATCATGCCGGAGGCCGAGGAGTTTGACGTGGTCATCGACGAAAAGGATATCCGCATCGACGTGATGCGTGCCTCCGGCAACGGCGGACAGTGCGTAAATACCACGGACTCTGCGGTGCGGCTGACCCATCTTCCCACAGGCATTGTGATCTACAGCCAGACGGAGAAATCCCAGCTGCAGAACAAGGATAAGGCGTTCCGCCTGCTGCGTTCCAAGCTGTATGACATGGAGCTGGAGCGCCGCCAGAATGAGGAGGCGGAGGAACGCCGCAGCCAGATCGGCACCGGGGACCGTTCCGAAAAAGATCCGCACCTATAACTTCCCCCAGGGGCGTGTGACCGAGCACAGGATCAAGCTGACCCTTTATAAGATCGACTCCATCATGGACGGCGATCTCCAGGAGCTGATCGACAGCCTGATCGCCGCAGACCAGGCGGCCAAGCTGGCGAAAATGAACGAGAATTAAAAATGGATATGGATATTTACCGCCGTATCGGTCTGGTATGCAGCCGGATCCCCAGAGGGAGGGTGGCCACCTACGGCCAGATCGCCCTGCTCTGCGGGAAGCCGGGGAACTCCAGACAGGTGGGATACGCTTTGAAAAAGGGGCTGGCAGAGAGGACGTGCCGGCCCACCGGGTGGTGAACGCCGCCGGGATCCTAAGCGGGGCCGCTCATTTTGCGTCCATGGATCTCCAGTGCCTTCTTCTGCGGGAGGAAGGTGTGGAGGTGCTGTGGACCCCTAAGGGATGGAAGACGGATCTGAAGCGTTACGGATGGAAAAATACCATGGAGGAGGCCCTGGAACTGAACCGGGCCTTTTTTCTATGAACATCTGAGTCCCAGGAAAATCAGAAGGATTTAAAGAAATTTTAAAGATAATCCAATAGGTTTGTAACATCCGGCCTTTCAATCACTCGGGTTTTATGCTATAATGACGCCATATATACGGGGAAGGTGCGTCCTTTTCCGGCCGCAGGCGGGATCATGCTGTGCGGCGGATGCCCCCTTTGCAAAACGGACTATAACAGCAGAAAAAGAAGGAGAACAGATATGAAAGGTATCATTCTTGCCGGCGGCAGCGGCACACGTCTTTATCCACTGACGAAGGTGACTTCCAAACAGCTTTTTACCCATCTATGATAAACCAATGATCTATTATCCCCTTTCCGTTCTGATGAACGCAGGGATCCGGGATATCTGATCATCTCCACTCCCCGACGATACGCCCAGGTTTGAAGCTCTTTTAGGCGACGGCCATCAGTTCGGCATCACCCTCAGTTATGCGGTACAGCCGAGCCCCGACGGCTTGGCGCAGGCGTTCATCATCGGCGCAGATTTCATCGGAAACGATTCTGTGGCGATGGTGCTGGGAGACAACATTTTCCACGGCCAGGGCTTAAAGAAGCGTCTCAGGGGGAGGCGGCTGCCAGGGAAAAGGGGGCCACTGTGTTCGGATATTATGTTGACGATCCGGAGCGTTTTGGCATCGTGGAATTCGATGAGAACGGGCAAGGCTGTCTCGATTGAAGAGAAACCGGAGAAGCCGAAATCCAATTACTGCGTAACCGGGCTTTATTTTTATGACAACCGCGTGGTGGAGTATGCAAAGAACCTGAAGCCTTCCGCCAGAGGCGAGCTGGAGATCACGGATTTGAACCGGATCTATCTGGAGAGCGGAGAGCTGGATGTGACGCTTTTAGGCCAGGGCTTCACATGGCTGGATACGGGAACCCATGAATCACTGGTGGAGGCCACGAATTTTGTGAAGACGGTGGAGACCCATGAGCACAGAAAGATCGCCTGTCTGGAGGAGATCGCCTATACCAACGGCTGGATCACCAGGGACGAGGTCATGGAGGCCTATGAGATCTTAAAGAAGAACCAGTACGGCCAGTATCTGAAGGACGTGGTGGACGGCAAGTATATCGACAAGCTGCCGGGCCATGCGGACAGATAAAATGCCCATGCCCGCAGACCGGTAAAACGGCCCTGTCCGGGGAATGGAGTATCTTCCGGCCAGAACGCCGGGGAGTTTGAAGAAAGCGAATAAGGAGAAACAAAAATGAAGATCATCGTAACAGGCGGCGCCGGTTTCATCGGCGGCAACTTCATCCATATGGTAAACAAATATCCGAGTATGACATCGTCAATCTGGATCTGCTCACCTACGCAGGCAATCTGGAGACCTTAAAGCCCGTGGAGGGAAAGCCCAACTATAAATTTGTAAAGGGCGACATTGCGGACCGGAAATTCGTATTCGATCTGTTTGAAAAGGAAAAGCCCGATATGGTCGTAAACTTTGCGGCCGAGAGCCATGTGGACCGCTCTGTGGTGGATCCAGAGAGCTTTGTCCGCACCAACGTGATGGGGGACCACCACGCTTTTTAGACGCATGTATGAATACGGGATCAAGCGGTATCACCAGGTATCCACCGATGAGGTATACGGAGACCTGCCTTGGACCGTCCGGATCTCTTCTTTACCGAGAGACTCCCGCCCACACCTCCAGCCCCTATTCCTCCAGTAAGGCCAGCGCCGACCTGTTCGTCATGGCATACCACAGGACCTTTGGGCTGCCGGTGACCATTTCCCGCTGCTCCAATAACTACGGCCCTCTACCAGTTCCCGGAGAAGCTGATTCCGTTAATTATCAGCCGCGCCCTGGCCGACGAGTCCCTTCCGGTATACGGAACAGGCGAGAATGTGAGAGACTGGCTCCATGTTTCCGACCACCGAGGCTATTGATCTGATCATACACAACGGCCGGGTGGGAGAAGTATATAATGTGGGCGGCCACAACGAGCGCACCAACTTAGAGGTGGTAAAGACCATCTTAAAGGCCCTTCATAAGCCGGAGAGCCTGATCAGATTTGTAACGGACCGTCCGGGCCATGACCGCCGGTATGCCATCGATCCCACAAAGCTGGAGACCGAGCTTGGCTGGAAGCCCAAATACAATTTCGATACCGGCATCCAGCAGACCATCCAGTGGTACCTGGACAACGAGGATTGGTGGAAGCACATCATCAGCGGCGAGTACAGCCAGTATTTTGACAAAATGTATGGAAAGAGGCTGGGAGAAATAATGAGGATCTTAGTAACAGGCGTCAAGGGCCAGCTGGGCCATGACGTGGTAAATGAAATGGTAAAACGCGGCCTGGAGCCCGTGGGCGTGGACCTGGAGGAGATGGACATCACCGATGCCGGGGCCTGCCGGAGAGTGATCACAGAAGCGAAGGTGGACGCTGTGATCCACTGCGCCGCTTATACGGCTGTGGATGCGGCCGAGGATAATGTGGATGTATGCAGAAAGGTCAACGCAGACGGCACCAGAACATTGCAGAGGTCTGCCGCGACCTGGATATCAAGATGATGTACATCAGTACGGATTATGTGTTCGACGGCCAGGGGACCCGCCCCTGGGAGCCGGATGACGAGCGCCATCCCTTAAACGTATACGGCCAGACCAAATATGAGGGAGAGCTGGCGGTGGAGGAGCTGGTGAAGAAATTTTTCATCGTCCGCATTGCCTGGGTGTTCGGCGTCAACGGAAAGAACTTCATTAAGACCATGCT
>VOFI01003181.1_pt1 | contig 27963 bp, 18 predicted proteins | sample 5384131 | NCBI WGS metagenome assembly VOFI01 (sample SAMN12384728, study PRJNA508395) | human gut metagenome | isolation source: healthy gut H | host: Homo sapiens | reverse complement strand
TGACAGGCCCAATTAAACTCGCTCCGAATATAGATACTACTAATTCCCCAAATTTGCAACGTAGTTTACGGAATGCTTACGAATGATCACTCATAGAGATTTTACAGGATGCACTCAATCTCCTACAGAACAATACACAAAATTAAAACGCCCACCTGGAGCCACATCGCCATTTACATAGAAATCCATAATATTACCTTCATCTTGCATATTGTCACTCCACTTAAATTCCAAATTAACTGACGAAGAAAGCCCAAGTACGGATTTAGGAATAGCCATTTCAAGCACATTCCCATTAACAATAAATTGTCCTTTTCCAACCTGTTTCCATTTCCATTTCCCTTGCTCGCTTTTCTCTACCACAACCTGCTTCCCTTTTGGAGATGTATGATTGATAATAAAGTCATAACCATTCCAGCCTGTGGATTTATCACGATCGGTATCAATCAACAGAACCATCCAATTAGGGTTCTGTGGTGAAGTTAAGTCGGACGCGGTCTCTACATAAAAATAGATTTTCTCATCATCATGTGTAACCTTAGCTCCTACTATATCGTTACGCCCACTGTTATTTGTATAATAAGTATTGTATCGACCTGCACAATTACGAGATAGTGTATTACCCCCGATAAGAAGTATAATAAGGCTTCACATCATCCCAACTACCCAGCCTTCCCAAGTGGATTGTTTTAGGCTCTGAGGCTATTTCTGGCTTATCCATCCCCTTAAATCTACGAACATTATCCACTAATTGCAAATAATAAACGTCACCCTTGTCGCCCCATCCTTTATTGGGCTCAATATCTCGGCTGCAGTTCCAATTGTATTGGTCAACAAAAGAGAAAGGATCACCAGTCCAATTATCTTTAGGTAACCACATACCAGCAATATATTCATTCCATCCAGTCACGAATATCAATTCAGGATCCATACCTATAGCACGATCCCATTGCTCTTGAAAATTCCATCCGTACAGATAGCCTTCCACTCGTGGATCAAAACCTTTTTGAACTGTAAAGTTACGCCCATACGCATTGGGTAAATTGAATGCACTACAGTGTCCCTTACTCACAGGATTAGCATTTTGAGCAACACCTACCGTTACCTGTTCATATCCTCCATTAGCTAAAGGGACATAACCATGTTGTGGATACATCTCTAACCACCCCCATTGATCGTTACGCTTAGGACCATCAACATAGTCAGGTTGACCTGGACGGAATGTAAAGAATTGTGCAATTTCACGATCCACCGGATCATTTGTCAGATTATCAGGATAGGCCATAATACACGGTTTTCCTTTCCAAACAAACCACAAATCCTGATAACGTCCAGGTTTATAGACATCCCTGTAAAGTTGGCGTAACGAAACTAACGAATGCGGCAGTGGACCAAAAGGCAACATAAATCCAATCTTTGGGACCTTAACCCCATCTTTACTCGCTTGACTCAAGTTTTCATCAAAGCCTCATAAGAATCTTGCCAAGTTAAACTTCCATTTGTACAATCAAAAAAACTGACAACATCAATCCCTGCATCAGCCAACATCTCAGCATGTTTTCGTAACACCCAGGTATCGGTCGTACGATAATACCCAAATAAAGGTTCTTCCCAATAGAAAAAACCAGGTTTTTTATTACCCCAAGCTGGATGATCATATGAAGCCATAGCCTCTGGATATTTACGTACAATTTCCGATATGTTTTTAACAGTGTAGGTTGTATCATCCACTCCTTGGTGCCAAGTCCAGTAAAACATAGCTACATACTTATCTTTCTTTTTTTTCCCCAACATCTTGATATTCGCACACCTTACGTCCTAACGCATCTGTTGCTGACCATGTATCACTATTAACTTTTATCAACTGAGCAAAAGCCGTTATATTCCCTACAATCAATAAATATATAAGCCAATAATATTTCATATTCATTCTTTATTTTTTCCAAATACAACGATAATTAAATCTGCGATTAGGTGCAGTATCTCCGTCTGTACATAAAGAAATTGGATCTTTCAACTCTTTCGGATTATCTGCCCATTTGAAATCAAAAACAAAAGCATCCTCTAGTAACCCCAAGTCTTTTCGACTCACAGCTAGCTCTAAGCAATTTCCTTTTGCTTTATAAGCAAGTACATTTTTCTTAACCCATTCGTTCTTCGTATTATCATACCACTTAATTTGTGTTGACGTATTATCCACTACCGATTGATTAATCAAATAATCATAACCATACCATCCCGTAGAATAGTTATTATCCGCGTCAATTAGTAGTAACATCCAGTTCGGATCAGTTGAAGATGTTATCGGATTTGCGGTTTGAACATAGAAATAAACATTCTCCTTATCTACTGCAACTTTAGACAAAACAATATCATTTCTCCCTGAATTGTTTATATAATGATTTCCTCCATATCCTTTATAATCACGATGCGTAATATCACCTTTCGTATCACGATATTCAATCTTTATCTTCTTCCACTTATCAAATTGACCATCAATAGACATCTTCTGATATCCACGATTTTCCGGAATAGGGCGAACCCCTTTGTAACGACGAATATTTTGTGCCATTTGCATATAGTAATTATCTGTATATCCTCCTTTCATCGGTTGAATGGTTCGATTAAACTCGGCATTATACTGATCTACAAAATAAAAAGGATTCTTACGGCCCAAAAAATCAGTGGGACCAGGAGATTCAGATCCTGGGGCCTTGCCCGATTTATATTTTCCTGCAGACCACTCATTCCAATCATTCAAATAGAGAAATTGCGGATCCTCTTTTAAAGCCTCATCCCAGCGATCCTGGAAATAAATACCATAGGCTGTCGGATCATCAACAACCTTTCCCAACCAAGGTACATAGGTTGGCTCCGGCATATCTCGATCATTCAACTTTGGCTCCTTTTTATCACGCGTCCACGATTTTCCAACAATCGAGATCGGATGTTGTGCAGGTGTCACTGCCGCTTGTTCCTTTTCTCCTTTATAAGTAGCAATCAACGATGATGGATCCATATTACAAACACGTTCATCACACAAATCATAACCAAAGCTCCAATTTCCTTCTGTTCCAACAAAACGTTCTCCACCCCATTCATAATATCCCCACCACATGTTCCGCAGTGTAAAAAAAGTTTTTACCTCCTTAGTATAATCACTATAAAACTCACTAGTATAATCAGGATCTTTATAATGAGGATGAGAGGCATCAGTCAAAGCCTTAGGATCATAATGAGGATTTGGATTCTTCACACCACCTCCATTCGCATCAAGAGTTGGTTTTGCGTTATAAAGTAATAACGGTTTATCATCCCAATAAAACCACAGATCTTTGTATTTATTTTCCTTATATACTTTATCATACAAATCCTGAACAACCGTAATTACCGGTCCATTGAATGCCCAAAAACAGAATTTCGGCACTTTATTTCCTTCTGCTTTCATTTTTAACATCGTAGTAAACAATGTTTCCCATTCTGCCCAATATCGAACAGCATTGGTCACATCCATAACCAAAACGTCAACTCCAGCATCTGCCAACATAGACATATCTTTGCGAATGACATATTCATCCCTGCTTAAAAAATACCCCAGTTCTGGTTCACCCCAATGATAAGAACCTTCTGTCCATAACGGATGATTAGCATCTAAACGAGCTTCCGGAGCTTCTTCCAATATCTTCATCACATCTGCTCGATAAGGAGCTTTCAACGTTGCCAAATTATCAGAATGCCAAGTGATATAGAAAATACCTACCGTTCTTTTCTTATCATCCTTGACCGGCCCCACCTTTTCAATACCAGGCATCGTTCGCCCCAAAGCATCCGTTGCTACCCACGTATCAGAATAGAGATCCCAATTAGAATCTGTCTCTTGTTGAACAGATTCATTAGTATGGAGTACACCTACACATCCCGATAAAGCAAATCCTCCCACTATGCTTAACAATAGATTCTTCATGATTTCGTAATTATAAGTTTAACAATAAAAATAATATCCATTTTATTTTATCACAATGGTATACTCTCCAGATAAAAAACAATAGAGATTACTCTTTTCTCTTTTTTCAACTAATGGAAATGTTTCCTTACTAAAATCTATACCATTAATTTCAACTTGTCGCCCATTCGGTAAAGCGACTAATCCCGATGTATTCGCAGGAAGTTCTATTTTCCAAATAAACTGATCATTTTTCCAAAACCAATCACTAACAGTCTTACCATATCCCGAATATACGGAAGCAGAAGCCCATTCCAAATAAGAGGCCATTGTAGGCTCTAATCGAACGACTTTAAATCCTGCCCCCGATTCGTCAACTCGAATACCTGCTATATCTTCATAAAACCACGTATCATACCCTCCCTGCATAGGATGGTTCAATGAAGAACGATTCTGCAGACAAAATTCTTTACTCTGTTTATTTATTGGGAGAACCTCCCACAATGTTGTTGCTTCAGCATCAGTCCACATATATGCAAAACTATTTTCACCAGTTTTTGTAAATAGCTCCCACGCTTTTTTTTCCATTTCCATAACGAGATAAAGCTTCTCCTATACGTCCTAAACCAAAAATACCTATATGAAGAAAATTATCATATTTCTCCTCCATATTCTTTGCTATCGCTTTAGAAACGGCCCCTTCATCCCCCTTTGGAACCAAGCCAAAATCAAGAGCCATTGCATCTGCCGTCTGGCTGCCAAATGTTTTGTTTTTCATATCATAAAATTCAGCGACAAAAGCAGTATATATACTTTTCTTTAGAGAGTTAAAATAATATACATCCTCTGTTTTTTTTAAAAGATTTGCGACTTTTTCCATAATAGAAACATCAAAATAATGGAAAGCGGTGGAACTAAGTGCTATTGGACAATCAATAGTTTCATTTCCTCCTGGAGGACACCAGTCTCCCAATCCATAAGGAACAATATGTTTTCTCGGAAGTGTATCGTTCATTGACAGTTGTTCCACATGTTCGACCCATTGTTTCATTTCATCATAATAAATTCGTAAAGGTTCATCATCTCCATAAAACAGATAGGTAAACCAAGGTAATTGCACCACAGCTGTTCCCCAATCAGGTGAAGCAACCCCGCAGAGACGCTTTCCTGGAGATATCATATAAGGAATACCTGATTTCTTTTCTGCAAAATAAAAAGCCGTATTATACAATTTCTGATACAAAGTTTTCTTTTCATAATTTGATGAAGTTGAATGAACATCCTGTAGATACTTATTCCAGAAATTATTTAAATCAAAATTATAACTTTCAAAAAGGTGCTACTGTATGCGCATCTCCCAACCATCCACACCGTTCTCTATGGGGACAATCTGTTGGTAATCCATGCGTATTACTCAACATCGTCCGAATTGCCAGTTCATGCAATGTGTTAATCTGCTTATTTGAACACTCGAATTCCACCTCTTTGTTGTACGTTAGAATGCACAACAATTGTTTTAACACAATCCAAATTTGGTTCTGACTTCAAGCCTGAGAGCTCTAAATAACGATAACCATGATAAGAAAAACGAGGGTTCCAAGTTTCTACACCATCCCCGGCACAAATATATTCATCGGTCTGTATAACTCCCGTTGCAAAAACACCTGTCGTGCTAAAATCAATAGACCCATCTTCATTCAAAATTTCTCCCATCCTCATTTTTAAATGAGTACCTTTCGGTAGGTTCACTTCTATTCGAGGTACACCTGCAACATTAACACCAAAATCAAAAACCCAATTACCTGCTGGATCTTTCCACTTCTTTATTGCCCTTAGTTCTTTTATCAGACGAATAGGCTCAACAAGTTGAGGACGCAATTCACATGGGATTGTCCCTGTCGCTACCACTACTTGTTTCCACTTATCTGCCATAAATCCAACATTCGACCAACCCAATTTCTCCTTTGTAGCATCATAAACCTCACCTGCATAAATATTACTCTTCAATAACGCGCTCGGAGCCCACTGCCAAGATTCGTCAGAAACGACCCTTTCAATGGTCCCGTCCGTATAAACTAATTCCAATTGAAGCCGGAAAAGAGGATTTCCATATTTCATCACATTTTCACCCCAAACTTGACCTTGACCATACCATCCTTCTCCCTAACAGTACACCCAAACAATTATAGCCACGTATCAGCTGAGATGTGATATCAAAACTTGAGTATAAGGCATATTTGTCATAGTTCGTTTGAGCAGGATCTAAAACTCGGCTTTGATCTACCAAAGCCCCATTCAAATAGAGATCTCCGCAACCTAATCCACAAAAATAAACAATAGCACTTTCAACTTCTCGTCCATCGTCTTCTACTTTGAACTCTTTTCGAAAGTAAGGCATCGAACTATTCTCTTTCCACTCAGAAGTAATCCACAAACCCTTCCACTCTTCAGAACGAATACCTAATACAAATGAGGCAGGTTTACTCCATGCTGTTACTTTACTATTAGCATCCCAAATACGCACACGCCACCAATATTTGAAACTCTTTTCCAACTCTGAAATAATGGGACGAATAAATTGTTGCTGTTCCGATTCAACCCTACCAGAAGACCAAATACAATCCCCTGTTTCTAATGCCTTTAAAGAGGATGCAATCTCTATCTCCCATGCAGATTGAATAAACCCATGTTCTTCTGAAACTATTTGCCAGCTAAAGATTGGTTCGTCAATTCCTATTGGATCAACCAATCCACGACATTTTAGCCCTACAACTTGAGCTGCAGTGTCATCTTCTCTACCCAAACAGCCCCCCCACAAAAAAACTCCTATTAGCAAATAAAGTACATATATTGAAATTTTCTTTTGCATAACAAACAATATTGTACAATTAAAGACTACTATAATAAAGACATAACAAATAAGGGTGTTACAAGAACAAAACAGGAATTGTATACACCCTCATCGTTATTCTATAAAAGATTACTTAAACCGAATATTTCTGATATTTATTGTAACATTAGGCTCTGTTCCAAAATCACAACGCATGTAGTCACCAGGATTACCCCAATTTACAGTGCCCATACCAGCTGCATAATCATACTCAAAAGTTTTCCACTCCTCAGAAGCAGGCAAATTAACAGTAGATGAATTAGCTTCTGCTGGACCAGAAGAAGTCGTACACCAAAATATTTGCAACTTAATTTCCTTATTAGATTTATATCTAAAAACCATTGTTGAACCTGCTTTACTTGCAACCAATCCATTAGAATTAATATATGGATCTCCTCCGTTCGTTACAATCGTATATTCATACAAATTATCCGGATTAGAGGATGTGATTGTCATCTGATTCATACTCGGTTGGAATGTTACGTATTCCACTTCTGGATAAACAATATCATCTGGATTTATTGTCGGAGTCACCATAAAAACTTTCTCTTCTGATTTACCACCATCATGATGATTTTCAGCAGAAACCGTCAACTTCGTTTCTTTCAACAAGCCAGTTACAAAATAAACTCCTGTTCTGGTAGCATCAATAGTAACAATCTGTTTTTTTCTCATTTTTATCCACATAAGAAACAATCAGATTAACCCCAACAGAAGTCTCATTAGTCCATGATAACTTAGCACCTTCATCTGCCGGTTCTGCCGTAACAGTATTAACTACATAATCCTTTGCCGCTTCAATTCCAAGTGGAGATCCTTTGATAATAACAGGAGATGAAGACGAACCAGAATACCCAAAAAGAAGTTAATATAAATTCATGTTCATTTACATCCGTAAATCCTCCAACAATAACTGACACTTTATTACTATCGTCAACACTATACTTACTTTTACTTTTTATTTACCTTTTCTCCTTCTGAATTCATATAGGTGATTAATGTATAATAATAATCAGAATTTTCCGGATTAGTCCAATTCAAAGTTACAGAACCTATAAATGGTATACACTCAACATTACTAACAGGGTCTATACCTCCCATTACTTCTTCATTATCATCACACCCATTTATAATGAGAAACGGAACAAAGATTAAAAATAAAATATATTTTTTCATTTTACCGTATTTTTAATTATTAAACCATATTACCATCCCGGATTTTGCCAATCAGCACCCGTATGTTTTAACATCTTGGCCACTTCACTTTGTTTGATTGGATAGAGCAAATATTTATCCGTATTTGTTCCTCGAGAAGCAAGTTTAATCCGATTATAAGTGAAAGAGCCGTCAGCTTCTTTCACTATTTTCATCCCTGTTACAAAATCATCCGTTTCAGTTAAGATCTTCCAGCGCCGTACATCAAAGAAACGATGTTCTTCAAACGCCAACTCAACACGGCGTTCATTTCTATAACGCTTTTCAAAAATTTCTTTTGACATACCAGCAGATAATTCCGGCATACCTACACGTACTCTAATCTTATTAATAGCGTCCCTGGCAGACAAAGACTCTGCACCGACTTTTTTGATACAACAGGAATATCTGGCCCAACAGCCTGATAAGCTGCTTCTGCAAAGTTTAAATAGAGTTCTGCCAAACGATAAATACGCATCAAACCGTCAGCATCCTGACCAATACCTGATTTGTAATTATTAAACTTACGCATATAATATCCTGTTCGTGTAAAACGAATATCTGTTACATTATCTGAAATACCACAATTACCTCCAACAAATGTTTCAACCTTATCACCATTAGGATTATCCAAATAACGAATGGATCCATTATAATAAATGGAGGCATAAAAACGAGGATCTCGGTTCTTATATGGTTCTTTAGGATCATAAGAAGATTCTTTATTAATGATTGGATGCAAATGATCAGAATCAGAATATCCTAAAATAGGCTGAGTTCCATCTATCATTTCATAACTATCTACTAATTCCTGAGAAGGACCAGCCCCCGCTTTTTCCATACCAGGAGTAATAGGTGTTCCTGCAAACTTCCACACATTAGTACGCCACGTTGTTGTTTCAAAAATTGTCTCCTTGTCCCAAGAACGACTGGGATCTGAACGCGTAATAAAATAATAAGCATAGGCGTTCTGTGCAACAGTGGAATCTGGAGCTTGATCATATAAAGCAAACCCATGCTGTAAACACATATCTAAAGCCTCTTTCGTTATTTCAGTCACTTTTTCCCAGGTATATTTACTCGTTCCATTATTATTCCATAATGGACTTGCTGCATATAATGCTGTTTGTGACTTAATAGCACAAGCTACAGCTCTTGTCAATTTACCTCTTTCATTATCACTAATATTCCAACGGAATCCAATAGACTTTCCTTCTGATTCTTCCGTACTCAATGCTGCATCACATTCTGAGATAATAAAATCAGCACACCCTCAAAACTAGCACGCTTATCTTTAGAAAAATCATGATTAGTCTCATAAGGTGTATCAATCAAAGGAACACCTCCATAACGTTTTATCAATTGCAAATAATAAAATGCACGTGCTACACGCACCTGAGCAATCCAGCCATTTTTCTCAATTTCATCAAATTCATAAGTAGCTATTTCCGGATCTCTAATGCATTCCAAGAATGTATTACAACGCCTAATACCTTGAAAATAATGAGACCAAGGATCTATATAACTAGCTGTTAATGGGTTATATTCTGCTGTCGTATAACCTTTATACCATTTTGATACAGGACCATCTTGATTATCACTTGCATCATGTGCTTCATCACAAAATGAAGCTAATGGAGTATTGGTACTTTCATACGTAAATCCAACTTGAGGAATAAATCCTAAACAATTTGTGTAATAGGCAGACGTACGCTCATATCGATTAAAAATCTCATTCAATGAAACACGTCCATCCGAAGGTATATCTAAATCAGCACAAGAGGAACAACAAAAACCAAAAACAGCAAATTTCAATATATTAATTAGATTCTTCATAATATCACAATTTAAAATGTTAAGCTTACCCCAATATTATAGACTCTATAGGGTTGGAAAGTACCCATATTACCAACTTCCGGATCAATGAATTTAGAACGCATATTATCAATTGTAAACAAATTTTGTCCACTCAAAGAAAAACGGATCCTCTCAGTAAATACCTTACGACAAATATTCACAGGCAATGTATAAGCAATCTCTGCATTTTTCAAACGCAAATACGAGGCATCCATAATAAAGAAACTATTCGGCTGATGATTAGTTGACTTTCTCAAAGATAATGCAGGATACTTAATCTCCTCACCATTATTCCAACGTTCAGAGTCCAAGCCTGTAAATGTAAATCCGTAAATACACCTTGATATTCTGACTCATATGCACCTACACCTGAAATACATCTAGAGAATTTACCAGTTCCTTGAATAGAAAATTCACTTCAAAGCCTTTATACTTGAAACCTCCCGAGAAATTATAAAAAAATGCTGAGGAATAGTGGTATTCAATATCGGAGCTTTATCTTTTTCATCTATAATTTTATCATTATTCAAATCCTTATAGATAAAATCACCCACTCGTGGTGTTCCAAAAGCGTAAGACAAACTACTTTGTTCTAGTTCTTCCTCGAAGTTAAACATACCATTTCCATTACTGTAATCAATCAAATACCCCCACTGTTGATTTACACTATATCCCTCAGTACGATACGGATAAGCATATTCATCAGAAAATGGTGATTCATTCACATTTAGTACTTTATTCTTATTATAACTAAATGAGCCTGCCAAATAAAATGACCAGTCTTTATTTAATTGCTTATTATACATAACTTGTACCTCAAAACCTTTATTTTCCATCTTTTCCAGAATTAGTCTTTGGATAATTGGATAATGCAGTGCCTTGATATTCAGGAACCAGACCAGCACTACTTACTAGCATATTATCACACAAAGACTTGTACCAGTCAAAAGAAACTGTTAATTCATTGAAAAGGCCTAAATCAACACCATAATTCTGTTTCTTCATCTTTTCAGCGACTAAATCAGGATTTCCTTTTAACCCCTCATTACCATTAATATCTATATAGTCTAGATACAGGAATCGCTCTCCCCTAATTGATCATTGGCTGTTAAACCGTAAGAAGCTCTTAACTTTAAATTACTCAACCAGGATAAATTACTCATAAAAGGTTCACTTGAAACAACCCATGCAGCAGAAATAGCAGGTGTAGCCACATAGCGATTATCTGGATGGAATTGTTCAGATCCTGAATATCCCAAATCAGCTTTTACAAAATAACGTTTTTTATAACCGTATGTAGCAGATAAACCCAAATTTTCGCGTTTATAAGGTAAGATTTGAGATCCTGATGCATTTTCTTTTTCCTGTTGTAAATAGAAAATATATCCCAATGCATCAATACTATGATCTCCAAACTGACGACTGTAGTTCACATTTGCAAACAGATTTAAGTTATAATAAAAACTGGAACTCTTTCCATATGCAAGTGGAGTATTACTATCTGATCCTAACAAAGAAAAATCCAACTTGGAGAAATCTTTTGAACGAACATAGCGCTCAAAATTTTGTGTTGTAGTCGTTTGATTCACTGAATTAGTTTGATAAGCCATCACTCCGCTCAGAGAAAGTCCTTTCGTCAAGAAACTTAAGTCTAAGACCAAACCTGCTTGTGCATTAATATTTGCAACTAAAGCTTGAATATAGCCCGAACGATTCAACATTCCATATACAGGTGTTTTTTCATTATCATGTGTAATCACCTGATTTCCATTAAGAATACCTTCTCCAAATGGAGTAACCGGTCCATACATCGTGGGTGGCAGATTAAAAATATGATTATAAATAGTTTCATTTCCATATCCTGTCGTTTTTTCTGTTTTAATATTACCTGATAAACGCATAAATCCACTTAAATAATCATTAATCTTCACATCAATATTTGAACGGAAATTAAACCAATTATTCTTAGGAGTTGGATCGTATTTTGCATTTGGCTCATTAGCCGTTTTAAACGGTAACTGCTGATGCATGTAATTGACATTAGAAAAATAACGAACTCGTTCATTACCACCCTTAACATTTACACCAACTCTAGACATAAATGTTAAAGGACGAATAAACATATCATACCAATTATTATTGGGATATAGAGCATCATTGCCAATTTGAAATTTATCCAAATCATCTGCAGAGAACTGAGAATTATACCCTAATCCATCATTAAAACCAGCTTGATTTCTCATTCGAGCATAATCATAGGAATTAATAAACGACGGGGTTTTCGTCATTTGTTGGAAAGATTGGTCAAAATTTACATCAACAGTAGTCTTTCCAATATGCCCCCGCTTCGTCTTAATAGAAATACCACCATTTGCACCCTGAATACCATATAAGGCCGTAGTTGCTGCATCCTTAAGAACCGTAATTGATTCAATTTCTTTCGGAGTAATATAAGTATAATTGGTATTTGGACAAATGATTCCATCCACAATAATCAATGGTTCACGTCCATTAATAGTAGATAATCCCCGTATCAACATAGTTACTCCTGTAGAAGAAGAACTCAGCGCACCTCGTGACAATTCTGAATTGGTCTCGATAGTAGTCAAACCAGCAAACCGACCTGCAAATGTTTTGGTCAAATTAGCCTCTGGTGATTTATCCAAGTCTAATCCTGTCACTTGAGAAACTGCACCTGTTACAGATCTTTTGGGTAAAGATATATATCCCAAATCCACTAATTCATCTGCTTTAGAAGCATCAAAAGTTAACTGAATAGATTTTAATTCTGTTTTATTATCCACAGAAACTATTTTATCTGAATAACCAATATAAGAAACTGTAATATATTGACTACCGTCCTTTAAGTTAAATTCATAAGTTCCATCAACTTTTGTCAAATACTCACATTTTCCTTTTTCAGATTTCAAAAGAGCTCCTGATATGGGTTTTCCAAACTCATCTACAACCATACCTTTCAATTGTATAGAAGAATCTACATTTTGCGCTGAACTCAATAAACCTGGTGAGATCAAGCTAGCACAAACAGCTAACATGGATATTTTATATTTTATGTAGCTCATAATTGTATGCTTTATTAATTAGACTAAATATTACCATCCTGGATTCTGCCATGTTTCACCAGTTGTTGATTCCAAACGAGAAACTTCATCCAAAGGTAAAGGCAACAATAAATCTCTGTTCTGATATCCACCACGTGGATTTGATGAAATATTATAACGCTGATAATTGAAAGAACCATCATTCAGTTTCGTTATTCTCATTCCAGTAAACCACTGACACGTTTCGTTCAAATTACCATCAGGTTTTTGCCAACGACGCAAATCAAAATAACGAACTTCCTCCCAAGCTAGCTCTACACGACGTTCATTATGAACGCGCAAGATCATCTCTTCCTTAGAAAGCCCAATAGGAAGAGCCGGCATTTTCACACGAGCTCTGACTTCATCTACAGCAGCTTTGGCTTCTGCCAAATGTCCAGACTCTGCTGCAGCTTCTGCGTAATTCAAAGAATTTCTCCAAATCGGAAAAAACTTCCAATTTGAATTATTGATTGGATTAGTATTTGAGGCTTGAGGAGTAACCAACTTCCGGTGATAATACCCCGTACGGCTTGATGCTCGATTAGATGGATCAAGACTAATGCTATGACGTCCTCCTTCAAAAGTCTCAACTGTAAATACTTGACCATTATTCCATATCAGAGAATCACCATTGCAAAGAACGGTTGCCATTAAACGAGGATCCCGATTTTTATACGGATTACGGGGATCATACATTTTATTATTGAGATTATAATTCGGCTGTAAATGTTTTTCATCCAAATATGGTTTAGCCAAATCCAATATAGGTTGACCATCCACCGTTTCAAAAGCATCAACCAACTCTTGCGTCGGACATGTTCCACATTTGAATGTTCCGTCCATATTACTACCAATATAGCCAACATGCCACACAAAAACGCTTCCTGCACGATGCTGCCAAATTGTTTCTTTATCACGAGGTTCAGCTGAATAATCAGCATTCTGACAAGCTAACTGATGAAATGCAGCTGCGTCATACGTTCCAAAAGTAGACGGGTTTGTACATTTAGTAAAAAGTTCATACCCATTTTTCTTCAACTCATCAACAGCCTGTTTATTCACTTGATATGCTTCTTCCCAATGATCTTCCCCTTCATTAAATAAAGGACTGGCTGCAAACAACATCATTTTTGATTTAATAGCCCAAGCGAGAGCTTTTGTTGCACGCATAGCCTCATCATCAGTTGTAATTCGCCAAGGTAATTCATTACATGAAATAGCAGCCTCACAGTCTGATGCTATAAATTTTACCACATCATAAACCTTTTCACGACGCAATGTCGAAAAATCAGCATCAAATTCTATAGTTTTATCTACAATAGGCAGTTTTCCAAACCATTTGATTAATTCGGAATAAAAATAGGCACGCAAAACATGTGCTTCGGCTTTAAAACGTGCTCGTTCAGTTTCACTATGTACTGCTGCATTATCAATATTCTCCAAAAACTGATTACACAAACGTATTTGTTGCCAATACCTACTCCAATAAGCATTATTGGAAGAACCATGACCATCATGCATATCACGTATCGGATGACCAGAAGCTGAAGCATTTCCACTATATGCACCTTGAATAGCTGTTCCTTGTACTTCCTCTGAAGACCATCCATCATCACTACAAGCAGTAATTAAGGGATCAAAGAAATAGTAAACATATCCTTTCTGAGGTATACTGTTATAACAAGCATTCAATAATGCCCCCACTTTGTCTGGATCAGCATACACTTCCTCCATACTAAGTGTCCCGTCAGGAGCTACATCCAAAACATCCGAGCATGAGGTAAATGAGCCTAACGCTACAACTGAAGATATAAATAAATATGATAGTTTCATACAGTTATTCTTTTAATAATTAGAATGTAACATTAATTCCAAAGTTCACCATTTTAGTAATTGGATAGTTGAGATCAGAGCCCTGCTCTGGGTCAATCACATCTGTTGTGATAGCTTTCCATGTCAACAAGTTATTACCATTAACATAAATACGGGTACTATTAATACCTACCTTCTTCAAAAGACCTTTTAGGCAATGTATACCCTAATTCTATGTTTTTAAACGCAAAAAAAGAACGATCCATAATAAAGAAGTCATTCGGTTTTTTGACTAGTTCCTGGAGCTGACCCCAATGCAGGATACAGAATTTCTTCCCCGTTGGCAAAGCGTTCTGGTGTCCAAGCTTGCAAATGATAATCACTAAAAAAACGACATTAGCAAATTCCGTTGCACCCCAACCTGCATACAAACGAGAAGCCTTTGCTATACCCGAGAATAAAAATGAAAAATCAAAATTTTTCCAATTCACGGAACCTGAAAATCCATATGTAATACGAGGAATATCACTATATTTAATAGGAGCTTGGTCTTTTTCATCAATTATTCCATCTTCATTCAAATCCACATACAAGAAATCCCCCATGCGAGGGGTTCCTCCTACCTGATAAGTTGCTAACGCTTTATCTAACTCCTCTTGAGTATTAATATATCCATTGCCATTACTATAGTCTATTCGATATCCAAAGTTCTGACCAATACTATATCCCGTACTTCTATAACGATAAACATAATCAGCTGGTTTCTGTGCCTCGTCCATGAAACGCTGTGTATTCTTATTATAAGCAAAATTACCCTTCACTGTAAAAAGACCAATCCTTATCAATTCGCTTATTATAAGTTGCTTCAAATTCAAAGCCATGGTTATCAATACGTCCCATGTTTACTTTAGGCAAATTACCTAAAAGCTACACCTTGAATTTCGGGAACTGTACCACGACCAACTTTTCCATAAGATGCACGTAACTTTAAATTAGTAATGAAATCATTGTCCTTCAGAAATGCTTCGTTGCTGGCCACCCATCCAGCAGAAAAGCAGGAAAGAAACCAAATCGTTTTCCCTTGGCAAACTGCTCGGATCCATTATACCCAACATTAACTTCAGCCAAATAACGTGAATCATAACTGTATGTAGCACGAGCTGATATTCCTAACATATTGTAAGGGAGATCTGCTGCATATTGTTGCCAATTATCACGTTGAATTAACGCCATACCTGTTACATCATGTAAACCAAATTGCCTAGCATAATTCAACGAATACTGCATATTTAAATAGTAATTGGTTTGTTGGCTTTTAGTAAGAGAAATTGCATCATTCGTATTCATACGGACTTTTGATACATAAGACTTTTCCTCAGAAGTTCTTGCAACAGTTACTCCATATGTATCATATTCACGAAAACCTTGCAAGGTAGTCATAGCTTTTGTGTCAAAAGAGATCATCAATTTTGTACTTAACCCTTTTGTTATAAAGTCCAGTCCCCAATCTGCAATAATAGAAGAATTTAAATTTGTTCTAGTTGCTTGCTGATAGCCTCTTCTACTTAATTCTCCATATGTATTTCGGTCTATACCTGCTTGATTTATAACTTGACCGGCAGGAACATTCGTCCCATCTGCCAATGTTTGTCCTGCAACCGTTAATGGACCTGGATCTGTTGGAGGTGTTGCCCAAATATAAGCTCGCATATTCGTAACCAACTCATCAACACTATTGTTAAACAACTTTGCTGTTTGAGGAGTATTCACCTTTTCCAAATAAGACGCAATATTCAATGAAAGCTTAAAATTAGACGCAACCTTATAATCCAAGTTCGTCCGGAAATTATATCTATTTGATTTATAACTTGGATCATATCCTAAATCCTTTTCAGACTCCGTTCGAAACTGTCCCCCTTGCCCCATATAGGCAACATTCATAAAGTAACTTAACTTCTTAGTTCCTCCACTTAAGTTCACATTCACACGTGTCTGAGGAGCCCACTTCTTGAAAAATTCATTATAAACATCCCTGTCAGGATAATAAACACGATCTTTTCCCGATCTATACATCTCAATCATATAATCGGTAAAAGGAAGATCACTTTCTGCATATCCATCATTTCTGAAGGCTTGATTTCTTAATTCAGCGAACTCCCAAGAATGAATACGATCGGCTTCAGCAGTAAATCGTTGTAAACTATAATCAGCAGAAATACTTAACTCTGATTTACCTTCTTCTCCACGTCGAGTCGTAATCATTATTACACCATTGGCACCACGTACACCAAAAACGGCTGTTGCTGAAGCGTCCTTCAAAATAGAAACAGATGCAATCTCGTTAGGATCCATTGTTGATATATTATCACGCGGTACACCATCTATTAATATTAAAGGATTCGACCCATTTACCGTACCAGCTCCACGCAAATATAAAGTAACATCATCACCACCAGGACGTCCCGAAGTCTGCATAGCTGTCAAACCGGGCATACGTCCAGCCAACGCTGTTGATAAATTTGCAGCTGAACTCTGTTTTAATTCTTTTTGTTTGAATGGCAGCAACAGCACCCGTTACTGATACTTTCTTCTGTGATCCATAACCTACAACTACAACTTCTTCTAGGGTCTTAGAGTCTTCTTCCATAACTATGGATATATTCTTCTTATTTCCGACTTTGACTGTCTGCGTAACATATCCAATATAAGAAACATGCAATACAGATTGAGGAGTTACTTTAATAGAAAATTTGCCATCAATGTCTGTAATCGTACCATTTGTGGCATTTTCCATAATATTTACACCAACTAAAGGGAAACCTTGGATATCTAATACAACTCCCGTTAGCTGTACAGTTTGCTGATGTACTCTAGTCTTTTCCTGTATAGTGAAAGTATCACTAGAATAAATATGCATAGGAGCCATCAACAATAAGGAAATCATGACTAATGATTTTCCTCCTACAGTTTTAAATCTGACTATTTTCATAAATATTAGCTTCGTTAAATAGAACAAGCTTAAGGACAAAGTTATTATACTTTCAAATGAATAAAAATAGACTCCAGTTATACCCTTAAAAAGGGTATAACCTTCTAAGGAACTTACAACCATTTATTTCTCACATAAATAAATTGAATCACAAATTTCAATAATTGCCTCAAATTAATACCATTAACATCTCTAAATTAGACATTATTATTAAGTAGAATAGGAGATCTACATAGTATCAATAATTCAACAACAAATCTAAAGAATCCCACTCTCAATTTTAATCGACTGAACAAATTGATCAAATCGATTATAATTGGGTTCTTACTGGTTACATTTGTTCTTTTCTTCATGATATATGATATTAATTCGATATTGACAAAGTAACCTATTATCCATTTATAACTTATTTTAAATTTGATTTTTTATGTTTCAAAATTGACAACACTTTAGTAATTTTATACTCAAACATAAGCATTCGGTAAACTACGTTGTAAATTTGGAGAATTAGTTCCGAATCAGTGCTATTCGTAGTCGATTCGAAATTAATAGTATCTATATTCGGAACAAGCCCAATTGAATTTTACCCAATTACGAGAGAGAAACTCTGTCATATCCTTTTCGTCTCTTTCGTAATATGGGACTTTTCTTAAAAAGATAAGTGTTCTGTAGCCAGTTTTCAAACTCAAGAATCATCGGAAAAGCTTCGCTGATACGTTTTTCCTTGCGTTCTTCTGCCGTGAGTCCGGTTTCATCGGCATCAGAATTTACTAATATAATGTATCGCCTGTGTGGCCAGAACCCTGTTCTCCTCCAAGGCATCCCGCATCTTCTTCTGATGTGTGCCTAGCAGCCGACCAGGGTGATTCCTTTAATCTGCTCAAACTTCCATATCGGATTTTCTTATCACTTTGTGACGGACGGTTTTCAGGATATATGCTTTTGCCGAAACGCGTTCCAAATGGGAACTTTCTTCCTTCCCGATTTCAATGAAATCATTCTTTAGCCTGCTTCTGCGTCAGTTGTCACTTCTGGATAAAGATTGATAACTTCTACTAGCAAAGAGGATATACCAAGGGAGTTGTGGACCAACTTCTCCTTAACTTTTATGTTTTTGGTGATTTCTTCCTCGTTCTTGCGAACTTCTTCCTCTATCCGGAATATTTCCATGGAAGACATTTCTTCCTTTAAGAACAAAAGAAGCTGATTAGGACCAAGTGGAAAACTCTTTTCATTTATCCGACCTAAGACCTTCTTTCTAAGCCAATACAAGGATTGCTCCAAAGAAGCAACCCTGTTAATGAGCATCGCTTTATCATGGCGAAGTATCTCAATCTCTTCCAATAAGGCTTTTCTGTTCTTCCATAAGCATCTGTATCTCCTTTATTTCACATTGTAAATATACAAATACAATGATATACAGAAGCTTTCAGGCTAAAAAGTCAGTACTATTTTCGAAGTTTTTGAAGGCTCTCAAGTCACGGACTTCATGAAACTTTTGCGCATAGCGGTTGGGCAGTTATACAACAGATAGCGCATACTGTCATTAAGGCTGAACATAGCTGCATGCTTGGATGATTGAAAACTGTTCCTTTTCGTTTATCTCATCGCAGATACGTATGACACATCCGGCTAGTGTGCGTATTTCTATCTCCTTCAACCCCACTGGTGAGTCCGTAGTGATACTTCCGACCGCTTGTACTGGCAAATAAAGAAACCAGAACAAACGAACCACCGTGTGGAAGTTCGAAAAACTCATCCCGGGCCGTTTTACCTGATGATTGTTCTGCGGCATAACGAGACTTGCTGTCATAAAATAGCCATGAAGGAATGTTTAGTTACTTCAGTCTAGACTTAATAAGTCATTTTATGCTCTTTGCTGTAGTTCATTATCTCTGCTACTTCTTCTCATGTCATCATAAATCTTATTTTTGGCACAAAAATAATGACGAAAGTTTGATGAAAAAATACGTGATCCACCGAATGCTTACGGACAATCCAGTTCCTATACATTATAATATATACAGATCCGGCCCGTCTAGAACGTTGCTTACGAAATCTATTGGAAAATGCACTGAAATACTCGGACGACGATGTTAAAATCACGGTCGTTTTATCTGAACATGACAATCATCTTTCTATCGCCATCCAGGACACCGGTTGGGGAATACCGCAAAAAGCACAGAAAAAACTGGGTAAACAGTTCTATCGTGTTCAAATCGAGGGGAAAAAAGTTCATCCCGACCATGGTCTGGGACTTTGCAGTGTGAAACAGTTAGTAAAAGAAATGGACGGATCGGTTACGTTCCGGAGTACGGAAGGATTCGGTTCCATTTTTATTATAACTTTACCTTGAAAGCTCCAGCACCACTATTTTTCGGGTAGATACAAAAACCTTATCTGAGTTTTTTTCTATTTCAAATAAGATTCCGGGGATCATCAGCATGAAGGTTGACTTCATCGTCATGATGACCGTCTTTATAGCGACAAAGTCCTTTTTATCAGAAAAATACGAAAATTTGCAGCAATCCATAAAGAATGTAAAACATTATTGAATAAACAATATTATACAATAAGTATATCCCGATTCTGAACTTTTGTTACGGAATGCCCAATTCACAAGTGCCTCTTTTTCCTATAAAAGGCATTTACAATTGAGCATTCCGAACATTCATCAAAAAATCAATCTATTCCATAAGCATTGATTTCAGCCAACGACGAATTACTTGCACGATAACTATCAGTAATTTTTATCTTAAAATAGCGTCCCTTTGTCGGTGTGACGCTGAAGATTTGCTCTTCGAGTACCTTCTGCGCTTCAAATGCACCGACTGCTGTCCAGTTGAGCTTATCTGAACTGACAAAAAATTCACCACCCTTCACATCCCGGTAGCTATCATGCTGCCTTTCAGTCAAGCTGATGTTGGTCAAAGTTGTTTCCTTCTTCATATCCACAACGATTTCATGCGGAAGTGGAATCGATCCGCCACTCCATTGTGAATGCCAGAAAGTCGATAATTGCCCATCCAGCAAACATGTCGCCACACCGTTTCCGACACCTTCTCCGGTCCGTTCTTCCGTATTGGCTTGTATACTCCAGCCCGCACGATCCAACTTGATTCCGACAACCCGAACTACCAACGGGTAGACGGCGTTTTCAGCAATATTGAACAGCGAAACATTATCCAAACGAATAGGTAACATATATTCTCCCGGAGTCAATCCGTTGCCGTTGAGCGTCACCGCCAAATCGGTCGTGCTCGTCCCCGTAGGCAAGGTGACAACATCTTCGAATGAATAGTTCCCTTCCGGAAACAGCTTATAAGCTGTGCCGTTCTCTGCGTTATAAGCTGTAACATATCCGGGATCTACGACAAACTGACATTCTACATCCCAATTGTTGTCCGTATCCAAACCGAAACCGACTTCAACTGACTCCGTGTTGAATCCATATGTGTAAGACAATGGCTGAATGTCGGTATCCGTGAACCCCATAGCCGGGGTCAACACATCTGTTATCCGGATAAACAATTCACTTTTATCGGCATTGACCGAGTCCTTCTCGCTCGTCAGGTAAAGCGGAAGCACATAAGTCGCTTCCGGATTCGCCTCCATCGCCGCACCGATCAAATCTGTCGACAACGAAAGCGTAACGACTTTACTACGTTCCTCCGACGCAAAATCCAATCGATCGGTGTCCATCGAATAAGAACCTGAAGGGATTATCCGATAGTCCGCGCCATAAAGTACATCGACTTCCTCTTGCGAGTGAACGGCTATTTCCCCGCTTGCCGTCAATGACGGATCACTACCACCCTTATAAACGGAGAAAGCATAAGTATTAAGCTCTCCCGTATTGTAAAGAGTGAGCTCCTGCGTACCGGATTTATTAATATAAAGCACTTTGTGGTATTCTTCCGGCACTAAGTTTTCCAATTCATATTTCGACTCGTCACAAGCTGTCAACAAAAGAACAGCCAGACATGCAATTCCTATATAATTCACTTTCATACAATTCGTTTTTTAGATTAATAACCAGGAGCTTGCACCAACTGAGGATCACTGTACAATTCACTATTCTTGATCGGAACCAAATACTGTCTGACGTTCCATTGGATCGGCTGGTCGATTGGCACGATTTGATTGAACTCCTCAAATGAAGGATTGACAGTCATTCCATTCAGCCCTTTAAATTCGGAGGGCTGCATTACTTGGTCGGCAATACGCCAGCGACGGACGTCATAATATCGGTGACCTTCGGCATGCAGTTCGATTGCCCGTTCATTACGGACCCATTCCATCAGTGACATGGTCGAAAGATCAGCTGTAGTCAACTTACGTACACCGGCCCGTTCCCGAATAACATTCAGGTTCTCTAACGCTTCATCTGTACGATCTAATGCTGCATAACATTCAGCCAAATTCAAATACAATTCCGCCATACGAATCAGAATGATCCGGAACTTGTCACCTGAAGTGGATCCGGAAGACAGATATACCCCGTTCGGCACGATGAATTTCTTATTCAAGAAACCGGTACCTGTTGCATTACGCGTATTAGAAAGTGAATAACCATTCGTATTGGAATTCTTCAAGTTCAGCCATAATGGGTTATTGTTGTTGATTAACGGCATATACTCGCAACCGTCATAGGCAATCCACGCATAGTAACGCGGTTCACGACCAACATTAAACTTGACAATATCATTCTTAATTTCCTCGCTATCCAATTGATCTTTCGACAACTCCGGACTGGAAGTTCCCTCATAGTAACGTGTCAGCCACTCGCTTTGCAAATAGAAATCCGGATCTTTAGCAGGAGGAAGACCGTTTTCCGTATAGAAACGGTTTACAGCCGCCCAAGTAGGTGCAGTCCCATGATAGCCTCCGGCCCACGAACCGTCACTCTTTTTGACAAGTCGGTTCGGAAGCCGCGATTTCGTGACACCGGCATCAATGCCATTCGCATCAAGATTGATAGCCCAAATGATTTCCTTGTTATTGAACCCTTCGTGCGCCGTAATCATATATTGAAACATCTGAACTCGCTTTTTGAACGATTGGTTTTCCTCCGTATCCTCTTCTTTCCCCGGAATGAATGGAAGCGGTACTTTATCAATAGCTGCCTTTGCTTCAGAAGCTTCAAGATCAAACAATTTATATCCGGCAGCTTCAGCAGCTGTTAACGCCTCCTTGCAAGCCGTCAAAGCACGTTCCCACTTGGCAGGGTCATATTTATTGCTAACCAACTCCATTCCATAGCCCGGCGTCTCATAATTGGTGTTCCGCCAGTTCGGATAAACAAATGAACCGTTCCAAAGAGGAGAAGCAGCATAGAGCAGCACACGAGCTTTCAAGCTTTTGCAGATAGTGGCATCTGCACGGCTTAAATTTTCAGTGGTCTGTGTGGCCGGTAAAACTTCGGCTGCCGCATCCAATTTTCCTACAATCCAATCTACACAATAATCAAAATGCGAACGCCCCGGAATTTCGGACGGAAGGATGTTTTGATCTACTTTTGTTTCGATGATAGGACAAGGCCCATAGTTTTGCAATACTTTGAAATGATAATATGCTTCGAGAAACCAGCATTCGGCACGGTATTGTGCCTTCTCCTCCTCTGTCACACCTGCCGGGTTCAAACGATCCAACTGTTCCAAAAAGTAGTGGACATATCCAATGTAGTTATACAAATTCTCCCAGTCACCGATATCATCGGCCGCTGAAACGGTTCCGTACAGCATTTTCTGCATATTCCAGTCCCAGTCTTTCGGCTCGACATATTCATCGGTGGCCAACGAAGCATCTCCACTCCCCTCTCGCCAGAAAGTATATAGCGAGGTGCCTGAGTAAGCGGTAAAAAGGAAACCTAAAGTTGCTGACTCGTCCTTCATTGTGTCATCGAAATCCGGTTGTGCCGGTGGTATGACATCCAAATAGCTGCAAGAAGGGAATGCCAGCAGACCGGCCGACAAGGCTATCTTGATATATTGTCTGATATTTTTTGTTAGTTTCATCTCGTTATTCTATTAGTTAATTAAACATTAGAAAGTAAATTGCACCCCCAGGTTAAAAGTCCGCTGCAACGGATAAGCGTTCCAAGCCAATTCCGGATCCCACAACTTGAAGGGACTGAATACGGCCAAGTTATCACCGCTGAAATAAACGCGGCACATCGGGAAGGTATAACCCAATTCCAACGTTTTGAAACGAAGGAAATTGCCGTTACGCATCCAATAAGAACTCGGTTGGATATTACCCGCGATGTCAGCATTTGAAGTTCCTAAACGCGGGTAGAGTGCATTCGGATTAGGATTGTCGACCGACCAATGGCTCTCGGCAATCCACGACATCAAATTGCGTGGTAAAGATTCCAACGGACCACCATCGCCACCGGAAGCCAAAAATGGAGCAAAGCCGGAGTTGATCATAATTTTACGTTTGGCCGAACCATTGAAGAAGACTCCGAAGTCGAATTTCTTCCAACGAACGTTCAACCCTAACCCATATTGGATACGCGGCATATCCCCGTAAGGCGAAAGCATTACCTTATCCTCGGATGTGATCGCACCATCACCATCGATATCGCGATATTTAATATCACCAGGCATCGGCTTCGAACCTAACTGTGTTTGATCAGGCCAATTATTTATCTCTTCTTGACTGCTGAAAAGCCCTTCTGCCACATAACCGGTCAATCGATTCAACGGTTTGTTAGTTTCCGTTTGCCATACATAGGGATAATTCGGTTCGTCAGAAAACTTGTATTCGTTTCGATTATAGGTGAAGTTACCACGGAAGTCGACTTGCCAGTCTTTTCCAAATTGTTTTTTCCAATTGACACTGACTTCGAAACCGGTATTCAACACTTCGCCGATATTGCTCCAAGGCGTACTGCCCCAATAACCGAGTAGCTTTCCGAAGCTGGCACGTTTCATCAAGATACGGTCGCGGTAGTCACGGAAATAATCGAATGTAATGTTCACTTGGTTAAAAAGCGAAGCGTCAAGTCCGATATCCAACTTTTTCACATGTTCCCATCCTGCATTTTGTACGGCAAGAATATTGAAACCATGCCCCTGACGATTTAACCATTGCCCGGGAAGTCCCGAATGCCAAGAGGCACCGCTCCCAATAGCTACTTGATTTTGGTAAAGAAAATGTTGTGCACCACTGTTGAACTGGTCACTACCAACCAAACCGTATGATCCCCTAATCTTGAAATAATCCACATAATCGGCGATCGGCTCCCAAAACTGCTCCCCCGCTTAATACCCAACCGAGAGATGCGGCCGGGAAAAACTCAAAACGATCCTCCTTTGCCAACCGTTCGGAACCATTGTAACCGAAATTGAACTCTACCAAGTAGCGGTTGTCATAATCATAAGTGGCTCGTCCTGAATAACCCTGGTTGCGATTAGGCAAGACTCCATTACGATACTCTCTCATCATATACATGAACATGGCAGTCATATTATGCTTGCCAAACGAACGTTTCCAATCCAAACGGGCATCCAAATAGAATGTTTGATCGGCCTCTTTAGTGATGTCAGACTGGCTGATATAATCCGTACCAGTTTGCAAAAGTCGCAAAGCATAGGTATCATTTTCGGGATCGTAACTATCGGGCTGTACCTGATAGTAATAAGGAGATAGCGAACGGGTATAATAAGAGTTTGACCAATTTTTAAAGTTCACTAAAACCTTTGCGCTTAAACCTTTTTGTGACAAATCCCAAGTCTTGCGAGATATCCAAAGAGGTATTCAGCGTATTGAAGTTGTCTTCGTAAGGGTTTTCTCCGTAAGCCCCAGCTTTAATTTCGGCATTACCATAATAAATATGATCTTCTTCGCCAGGGAAATAAGCGGGGAAAGAGACAGGATTGGCATACATCACCTTTTTGTAGATATCAGTAGTCTTATTATTCGGTCCCTTTTGGCTACCGATTTGCGCCATCATACGAAGATTGACAGTCGTCGTATTCGTCAACTTATAACTGATGTTATTTTGAAAATTGTACTCCCAATGGTTAATGTTCGGATTGAAAGCTGAATTGTCCGCAGCATTGAGCAAACCTGTATCATGGTTTGCCTGCAAACTCATATAATAAGTAACACGCGACGCACCACCCGATACGTTCACATTAGCACGTTGATTATAATTTCCACTACGGAAAATCATGTCATACCAATCTACATTCGGATAGACATACGGATTGATACCACTTTCTGTCGCCGCAATGATCTCATCCGAATAACGTGGTGTAATTACTGTCGCGCTACGCGCCTGCTGCGCCTCGTTATAGGTGCGCATGAATGTCGGTCCATCAGCAAACTCCGGTGTATTCATCGGCTGGAAATAAGAAGCCTCGACCGACACGTTGACCGTTGCTTTTGTATTTTCCTTCCCATGTTTGGTTGTAACAAGCATGACGCCATTCGCACCACGGTTACCATAGATTGCCGTCGCCGAAGCATCCTTCAAAACCGAAAAACTTTCGATACTTTCTGCCGGAATACGGTTCAAGTCCCCAGACGATATTTCCACGCCATCCAACAAAATCAATGGAGTTGCCACACCACCAAACGTATTGATGCCACGGATATAGAACGAAGAAGTAGAACCCGGCTCACCACTGCTGTTCGTAGAAATGACACCAGCCAGTTTACCAGCCAGTGAGCTGGTCAATGAAGATGTCGGAGCTTTCAGCTGTATACCTTCTGTAGCTGTAATCGCGCCGGTAATAGATACCGTCCAAAACTTCATTATCCCCCTCCATCTTAACGTTCAAGACGCCTAAATCACCCACTTCGATCGTTTGTGTCTTATAACCGATATAAGAGATTTCGATTTCATCTTTACCTGTTACTTCAATGGAAAACTTTCCGTCAAGATCAGTCACTGTACCTTGAGTAGTACCTTTAATGATAACATTTACACCGATCAGTGTTTCACCGGTAGAGGCATCCGTAACAGTACCGACTAACGTACGTTTAACAGGCGACTTACTTTGTTGGATTTCAGGGACGGGCAATCTATCTCCCGCATCAGCAACGGCATCCGGAGGACAAGCCCCCAACAAACCAGTACAAAGCAATAAAGCAATTGCAGGTCTCCGCTTTTTTTCTAATTGAGATTAAATTCATAAGTTAACATTTTTATTTTATAATAAAAGGACATCATGGCACAAGACCTTTTGACATTCAAAGGAATCCCCATCGAGGGAAGTTTGGCTGAGTTCAAAAAGAAACTGAAAACGAACGATTTTATTTGGGTTGGCCAGGAAAACAATATCTCTATGTTCTCAGGTACCTTTACAGGCAAACAAGTCAGATTAGGTGTAATGGCCACGGATGACAACAAGGAGGTATTGGGTGTTATTGTAAGATTCAAACCGCTCGGATTCTGGGAACCTCTGATTGACACTTACAATTATTACAAGGACCTGTACACAGAAAAGTATGGTACTCCAAAAGTTAACACTGAGAAAAAAACATAAATCGGAAAACAACAGCAATACAATAATGTATCAACTCAGAGACGGCCAGATTGAATACGACTGTACATGGGCTGCAACAGGAGGCACAATAAGACTTTCCATCGAAAGCTTCCATCAGAGCCTTAAAAGGCGTTGTGAAGATTGTCTATGAGGACGCTAAGAGTAAGGAAGGTAAAAGAGAAAAAGACTTGAAAGAAATCTAAGCACATGGCTTCTCCAACGGGGAGTCCTTATTTTGTTGGAGAGGCCATATCCATTTTAATACCGTTTGAACACCGTTCGAACGCCGTTTAAATGACGTTCGAAAAGGTATAAGATATTAATGGTTTTCAAGGCTCTTTAATCTTCTTTTAAGCTAAGATAGGGACAGACGGTAGTTACCCAGTTCAGTTGCCAAATCATATTGTTCAACGGCTTTTTGTCAAATCTTTTCTTTACTCCGTATCCTTTTTCGAAATACTCGCCTAATCTGATGACGGCAGGAATGAAACCGACTAAATCCGCTTGCCTCATAGCTTCTGCCGCTTGGCTGGGATTTTCCCCAAAAGAAAGAACTCTGCCGTCCTCTAACAGCAACCCCCAGTAATAAGCGGAACTAGAATCTATTTTAGCCAACCCCTGAAGTCGGCAAATAAGTTGAAACCTGTCAGCTCTGTACTCAGGCATTCCTATTT
>VOFI01003769.1_pt1 | contig 28000 bp, 31 predicted proteins | sample 5384131 | NCBI WGS metagenome assembly VOFI01 (sample SAMN12384728, study PRJNA508395) | human gut metagenome | isolation source: healthy gut H | host: Homo sapiens | reverse complement strand
GCTCCGGTATATGCCTGTCCATCAATCATACCTGCACGCAAACCACCTGACAACTGATAGACAACCTCGAAAAGTGTACCTTTATAAGGTACACGGGCTGCAATACCTTCCGGAACCAGCTTCTTCACATCGGCAGTTCCGCTCTGGAAATAACGATCCTTCGAACCGTTCTCCATCGCTTCCAAAGATCCCATTCCACGATAAGACTTGAATTTACGTCCGTTAAAGATAATCGTTTCACCCGGTGACTCTTCCGTTCCGGCAACCAATGAACCAATCATAACACAATATCCACCGGCAGCCAACGCTTTTACGACATCCCCCGAATAACGCAAGCCGCCATCAGCAATCAAGGGTATACCTGTGCCTTTCAATGCCTTGGCCACATCATACACAGCAGAAAACTGAGGAACACCTACACCGGCAACCACACGAGTGGTACAGATAGAACCCGGACCGATACCGACTTTCACTGCATCAGCACCAGCTTCAACCAATGCCTTAGCAGCCTCGCCCGTAGCAATGTTGCCTACTACTATATCAATATTCGGGAAACGCTTCTTAGCTTCTTTCAATTTTTCGATTACATACATGGAGTGGCCATGAGCCGTATCAATTACAATAGCATCCGCACCGGCATCGACCAAGGCCTGCATACGATCCAGCGTATCGGCAGTAACCCCTACACCGGCAGCCACACGCAAACGTCCTTTGGCATCTTTACAAGCCATCGGTTTATCTTTCGCTTTTGTAATATCTTTATAAGTAACAAGACCGACCAACTTTACCTTCCTTATCCTACAACCGGAAGTTTTCAATCTTATGTTTCTGAAGAATCTGTGCAGCAGATTCCAAGTCAGTAGACTGGTTAGTAGTCACCAATCTTTCTTAGGGAGTCATGACAAGATCAATATGTTTTCCATATCCTTTCAAAAACGCAAGGTCACGGTTCGTCACAATACCCACCAAATATCTTTCATCGTCTACCACAGGAATACCGCCGATTCTATATTCGGCCATCAATGCGAGGGCATCGCGTACGGTAGATCCTCTCTTGATAGTGACAGGATCATAAATCATACCATTCTCCGCACGCTTTACTATGGCTACTTGACGTGCCTGCTCTTCGATAGACATGTTCTTATGAATCACACCGATTCCTCCCTCACGGGCAATGGCAATGGCCATTTTCGCTTCGGTAACCGTATCCATAGCGGCAGTTACAAACGGAATCTTTAACTCAATGTTTCTTGAAAACTTAGTCGAGAGATCGACAGTGCGCGGTAAAACTTCAGAATAGCCTTTCCGGCACCTACGCCCGGAATATTCTGCAATTCTTCCAACGTCACCGGATAAATGGTAGCCATCGCTTCCAAAGACGGATCCTGGAAAATAACATACGGCGGCACATCCAGTTTCTTGGACAGCTTCTTGCGCAAATCCTTCAACATAGAGTAAAGCACGGGGTCTACTGCACAAGAGGCACCTCCCCGAACCGGAGTTTCTTCTTCCTCCTCCTCAAAATCATTGTCTTCAACAATCTTGAAGGATTTCGGTTTTTTCAAGAATTTATGTCCTTCGGGGGTAACCTTCAACAGACCGTAATTCTCTACGTCTTTACTTAAATAACCCGCTATCAAAGCCTGACGGATGACAGCATTCCACATTTTTGTCTTCTTCTCCCATGCCTGAACCGAATACTTCCAGTTCTTCATGTTTATGAGCAAGTACTTCTGACGTTTCCTTACCCAAAAGAATATCAATTATATAATCTGCCTTAAAGTTTTCTTTCACTGCGATAATCGCTTCAATCACGGCACACAATAATCCTGAGCCTCCACTTGCTTTTTAGGATTTAAACAGTTATCACAATTTCCACAATTCTCCTCTGTGTACTCTTCCCCAAAATAATGTAGTAATGTCTTACGTCGGCATATAGAAGACTCTGCGTATGCAGCTGTTTCCAACAGCAAGCTGTTGCCGATTTCCTGTTCTGCCACGGGCTTGCCTTGCATAAACTTCTCCAGCTTCTGCAAGTCCTTGTTTGTATAGAAGGTTATGCACTGTCCTTCCCCTCCGTCACGTCCGGCACGCCCCGTCTCCTGGTAATACCCTTCCAGGCTTTTCGGAATATCATAGTGTATCACAAAGCGCACATCGGGCTTATCAATCCCCATACCAAAAGCGATCGTAGCCACAATGACTTCCACTTTTTCCATCAGGAAATCATCCTGATTCTGTGTTCGTGAAGCCGAATCCATTCCAGCATGATAGGGACGGGCGTTAATACCGTTAGCTTGAAGTACCTCAGCCAATTCCTCTACTTTCTTACGGCTAAGGCAGTAAATGATACCTGACTTACCAGGATTATTCTTGATAAACTTGATAATATCACGGTCAATATTAGTTGTCTTCGAGCGCACTTCGTAATACAGGTTCGGGCGATTGAAAGAGGACTTGAACTCCTGCGCATCCTGCATACCCAGATTTTTTTGAATATCCATACGCACTTTCGGAGTGGCAGTAGCAGTCAGGGCAATCAACGGAGCCTTTCCGATTTCATTAATGATAGGACGAATCCGCCGGTACTCCGGCCGGAAGTCATGCCCCCATTCCGAAATACAGTGAGCCTCGTCTACGGCGTAGAACGAGATTTTCACCGTTTTCAAAAACTCCACGTTCTCTTCTTTTGTCAAAGACTCCGGAGCCACATACAACAATTTCGTCCTTCCCGGCAAGGATATCAGACTTCACTTGGTCTATCGCACTTTTGTTCAATGACGAATTGATAAAGTGTGCGACACCGTCTTCTTCACTGAAATTACGCATGGCATCCACTTGATTCTTCATCAACGCAATAAAGGAGATATTACGATTGCTGTACCATCCATGATAAGCGAAGGTAACTGATAGCACAAAGATTTACCACCGCCCGTAGGCATCAGCACAAATGTATCATTTCCGGCAAGCAAATTACGAATAATTGGCTCCTGGTTACCCTTGAAATATTAAATCCAAATACTTTTTCAGTTGATCTGTCAAATTAATCTTCCCTGCCATCTTAACTTAGGTTGTTTTATTCAGTTCATGGTTTAACTTTAAAATGAAGCACTTGTTTTCAAGTTGCCTAACAAAGTTATAAACAACTTCGTAATTACCAAGCAAAATACGCCGAATATTTTTCAAGAAAACACAAAAAAGTCTGCTTTATTTACAGTATTACTTTTTGATTTTAAGCGGTTTGAAGCCTTGCCATGTTCGCTTTTTCCAGTTGATGCTTCGCGTAATCCAGCGTCACTTCATACTCTTTTTTGCTCCCGAAGGGATTTCAAACATAACATCCATCATGATGTTTCTACAATAGAACGCAATCCACGGGCTCCAAGCTTATATTCAACCGCCTTATCTACAATATACTCAAAGACAGCATCTTCAAAAGTCAGCTTCACACCATCCATCTCAAATAACTTGACGTATTGCTTGATTATGGAATTCTTCGGTTCCGTCAGAATGGCACGAAGCCGTCCCGGTCCAAAGGATTCAAATAGGTCAGGATGGGAAGACGGCCTATAATTTCAGGAATCAGCCCGAATGACTTCAAATCCTGAGGGGCAATGTATTGCATCATATTATTCTTGTCGATCTTCTCGCCGTACTTGCGCACCGCCCCATAACCTACCACATGCGTATTCAAACGTTGCGCAATTTTGCGTTCAATACCATCGAAAGCCCCACCACAAATAAAGAGGATATTCTTGGTATTGACCGGAATCATTTTCTGGTCGGGATGCTTACGGCCTCCCTGAGGTGGTACATTCACGATAGATCCTTCCAGCAGCTTCAGCAGACCTTGTTGTACGCCCTCACCACTTACATCACGAGTAATGGAGGGATTGTCTCCTTTACGGGCTATCTTGTCAATCTCATCAATAAATACGATTCCCCTGTTCAGCTTCCGGTACATTATAATCAGCTACTTGAAGCAGACGGGTTAGAAGACTCTCAATATCTTCACCTACATATCCGGCTTCTGTCAGCACGGTGGCGTCAACGATTGTAAAAGGCACATGCAGTAACTTGGCAATAGTGCGGGCAAGCAAGGTCTTACCCGTTCCGTACTGCCTACCATAATGATGTTCGATTTTTCAATTTCCACATCATCTCCCCCTTTTCTGGAGCAAACGCTTATAATGGTTATAGACCGATACGGAAAGGAAGCGCTTGGCATCATCCTGACCGATCACATATTGGTCGAGGAATTTCTTTATTTCTACCGGTTTGGGTAGTTCATTTAAATTGCAGTTTTTTTTTGATGTAGCCATCGCTGCTTTTCTTGCCTTCGCCCAAATGCAGCCGTCCATGAGTGATCTCATAAGCCTGGGTAGCACAGCTATCGCAGATGTAGCCGTTCATTCCCGTAATCAGGAATCCGACTTCATTCTTTAAGAAAGACCGCAAAACTGCTACACTTTTTCTTTGCTTTTTCTTATCGAATCAGCCATTTTTATTTCTTAATCAATACTCCTCATCAATCATACCGTACTCCTTAGCTTCCTGTGCTGTCATCCAGTAGTCACGGTCAGAATCCGCCCATACTTATCAAAATCAGTATGAGAGTGATCTGCGATGATCGTATACAGTTCTTTCTTCAACTTCTGGATTTCACGAGCCGTGATCTCAATATCCGAGGCCTGTCCTTGCGCACCGCCCATCGGCTGGTGAATCATCACACGTGAATGAGTCAACGCAGAACGTTTGCCTTCTGTTCCCGCAACCAGCAGCACGGCTGCCATGGAAGCGGCCATACCTGTACAGATGGTAGCAACATCACTAGTAATGAACTGCATCGTATCATAAATACCTAGTCCGGCGTAAACAGATCCTCCGGGAGAATTGATATAGATAGATATCTTTACCAGACTCTACCGAGTCCAGATATAGCAAGCTGTGCCTGGAGTGTATTGGCGGTATAGTCGTCTATCTGCGTACCCAGAAAAATGATTCTGTCCATCATCAGTCGGGAAAACACATCGAGTTGAGTCACATTCAACTGTCGCTCTTCCAGGATATAGGATTCAAATACCCGGCTTGTGATTTAATCACATCGTCCAATACCATACCATTCATCCCTAAATGCTTGGTAGCGTAATTTTCTAAAATCATCCATGTTATTATTGTTCCTTTCTTATAAATTAAAAATAAACGTAAGTACAAAGAAACGAAAAAGAACACAGAGACACAAAAAAACACAGAGTTATAATTTTATAAAAACTCTGTGTTTCTGTGACTTTATATTCTCAGCCGAACGTGATTATTCAAACATTTTATTGAATTCTTCGATTGAAACGGTCTTGTTCTCCAATGTAACCTGTGCCTTCAGGGCAGTGGCCAATTTGGTTTCTACTACGCGGTTCACCAGACCGTCGATGCTTTCTTTCTTCTTCAACATTTCTTTTGCATAGTTGTCTAGAACTTCTTCAGGGATATTCAACATTCCGTATTGAGCAAACTGAATGCGAGTTGCTTCCTTGGCCATATTCATCACATCGTCTTGTTCCACTTTAATCTCATTAGTCTCGAGCAACTGCTCTTTAATCAGATGCCAAGTCAGTTCTTCGATACTCTTGTCATAGTTTTCAGCAACATAAGCTTCACCCTTCTCTTCATTATTCAGCAACATGATACGCTTCAGTAACGCATCGGGGAATTCCAACTTACCAATCTTATTAACCAAATATTCACGAACATCGATCAAGAATTTATAATCGCTATCTGATTCGAACTGCTTTGCAATTCCTTCTTTGATCTTAGCGCGGAATTCTTCCTCACTGCTTACGCCTTCGCCGAATACATTGTCGAACACTTCCTGGGTCAACTCGCCCGGAACAATACGAGTGATCTCTTCTACCTGGAAGCTGAAGTTACCTTTCACACCGGCAACTTCCTCTTCTTTATCTTCAATAAAGAAGAAAGTTCAGCTTCATTATTATCAAATGCTACAGCAGGATTAAATACCAGCACATCATTTACTTTGCACCGTTGCAAATATAGCTTTTTGGTCATCGTTCTTCATGTATGCCGGCATCAAAACCGCACCTTCTACCTGAATACCGCCTTCTTTCGTATTTCCATTTTCGTCCAATTGGGCCAACAGGCCTTTCAGCATATCTTTATCTTCGTAAGCATCTACTTTATCGTATTTACCGGTGCGTTGAGTATACATCTTCACCTGATTGTCGATCATTTCGTCTGATACTTCGATAGTATAATAATCCACTGTATCGTCTGCAGTGATTTCAGCTGTGAATTCCGGTGCCAAAGCGATATCGAACACAAATTCGAAATCTTCTTGCGTATCGAAGTCGATATTCTGCTGCTTTTCTTCGTTAGGCAACGGCTCGCCCAACATATTCACCTTATTTTCTTTAATATAATTGTTTACCTTTTCCAGCAAAGCATTTTTCACTACCTCTTCAAAGGACCGACTTACCATACATTGTTTTTTAATCAAACTCATAGGCACCATACCCGGACGGAATCCCGGAATCTGTGCTTTCTGACGGTAGTGATCAGTGTCTTTTCTACTCTCGCCTGATAATCGGCTTTTTCCAGCTTTAAAGTAAGCTCTGCACTCACTTTGTCAATGTTTTGTGCAATGAAACGTTCATTCTGACAATTATTTATTTGATTTATACTTTGTTCTATTCACCAAAGAGGTTGCAAAATTAGTGTTTAATCTTTCAATAACCAAATACACAGACTAAAAAATACTAATTGACAGCAGAAAGTATCCATTTAAAATGACTGACTAAGAAACCGATTCAAAAAAAAGAAAAAAAAGTTGTTTTTCTTCTTGCAAATTCAAAATTTAAAAAAATTATTCCTTTGTGCTCGACTGGTGATACTAATTATAGCTAGTGATTTCTATTACAAGGTTTTACTTTTGAAAATAACACTTACGTAAACTCTCTGTCGTTCGAATCCCCTACTTCATTAATAATCACCACTCAGAGAGTATTTTTTATTTAATTATTTTTAATTTTTCATTATGAACATGTATGTTGGAAACCTTAACTACCGCGTTAAGGAAGAAGATCTGGAACAAGTGATGGAGGATTACGGCACAGTATCTTCTTGTAAAGTAATCATGGATCGCGAAACAGGCAAATCAAAAGGTTTCGGTTTCGTAGAAATCGCTGACGATGCAGCCGGTGCAAAGGCTATCGCCGAATTGAACGGAGCTGAATACGAAGGTCGTACCATGGTGGTTAAAGAAGCCAGACCTAGAGAGTAATTACTTATCTGATATTAAAAAAAAACCTTTGAGCCAAATTCAGGTAAAAGGTTTTTTTATATCCCATTCTATGTCCGGTTTTATTCTCCGGCAGAACGGAAAGCGGCCTGTCCTTTCCGCCAGCTGGAAGTCCTTGCGGCGCAACACAAAACTGTTACTCAAATACTTTTCGCGTACAATCTTATTCTCGGCAAGCTCTTCGGGCGTACCTTGAAACAGGATTTTTCCTTCAAACAGCAGATAAGCACGGTCGGTGAATGCTCAAGGTTTCCTGCACATTGTGGTCGGTTATCAGAATACCGATATTCCGGTCTTTCAACTTCCATACAATATGCTGGATATCCTCCACCGCAATAGGGTCTACTCCGGCAAACGGCTCGTCAAACATAATGAACTTCGGGTCGATAGCCAAACAACGCGCTATCTCCGTACGACGGCGCTCGCCTCCGGACAACTGGTTGCCTTTATTCTTACGTACTTTCTGCAAACGGAACTCGGCTATCAGACTTTCAAACTTTTCTTTCTGATAATCGAGAGGCTTATTAGTCATTTCAAGCACGGAGGCAATGTTGTCCTCCACCGTCATCTGCCGGAAAACCGAAGCTTCCTGGGCCAAATATCCGATACCGGTCTGGGCACGTTTGTAAACAGGATATTTTGTTATTTCAAGATCATCCAGGAAAATACGGCCTTCATTCGGAGTAATCAATCCTACGGTCATATAGAACGAAGTAGTTTTCCCGGCACCGTTCGGCCCCAGCAAACCTACAATCTCGCCCTTGCTTCACATTGATGGAAACGTGGCTCACTACGGTACGCTTACCGTACTTTTTCACCAAGTCTTCAGTACGAAGCACCATCTTGCTTTCTTCCATATTCTAGTTATTTTGCGGCAAATGTAGCAAAAAATTTAAAACGTATAACAGAAAAAAATCAGAACTACATTTGCAAATAGACAAATATACGAGTTATGATAAAAGCATTGAGAACCGTCGGGAGATATTTCATGCTGATGGGACGGACTTTTTCCCGTCCTGAACGTATGCGTATGTTCTTCCGCCAATACATCAATGAGATAGAGCAACTGGGCGTAAACTCCATCGGCATCGTGCTGTTGATTTCGTTCTTCATCGGCGCGGTTATCACCATCCAGATAAAGTTGAATATCGAAAGTCCGTGGATGCCCCGCTGGACAGTGGGATATGTGACCCGCGAGATTCTTCTGCTGGAATTCTCGTCCTCCATCATGTGTTTGATTCTGTCAGGTAAAGTAGGTTCTAATATCGCCTCCGAGCTAGGAACCATGCGTGTAACGCAACAAATTGATGCATTGGAAATCATGGGAGTCAACTCCGCCAACTATCTGATACTTACCCAAAATTACGGCAATGGTCACCATGATTCCTATTTTAGTGACTTTCAGTATCTTTGCAGGTATCATCGGAGCGTTTGCAACCTGCTGGTTCGGTGGTATCATGACGGCTGACCGACCTTGAATACGGACTTCAATACATGTTTGTAGAATGGTTTATCTGGTGCGGCATCATCAAGTCTCTGTTTTTTGCCTTTATCATTGCCAGCGTCTCCTCTTTCTTCGGCTATACCGTAGAAGGCGGTTCGATAGAAGTGGGAAAGGCATCTACCGATTCGGTGGTTTCCAGCAGCGTACTGATTTTGTTTGCCGACCTGGTATTAACTAAACTTTTAATGGGATGATCGAAGTAAAAGGACTCTATAAATCATTCGAAGGCAAAACGGTATTGCATAATATCGACGCCACTTTCGAAAATGGAAAAACCAGCCTGATTATCGGTCAGAGCGGTTCCGGAAAAACCGTACTGATGAAATGTATCGTAGGCCTGCTGACACCCGAAAAAGGAGAAGTGCTCTATGACGGACGCAACTTCCTGGCCATGGGGAAAAAAGAAAAGAAACACCTGCGACGCGAGATGGGAATGATTTTTCAAAGCGCGGCGTTGTTCGACTCCATGTCTGTTTTGGATAATGTTATGTTTCCGCTCAACATGTTCGGCACCGACACCTTGCGCGAACAAACCAAACGGGCTATGTTCTGCCTCGACCGTGTCAACCTGACGGAAGCGAAAGATAAGTTTCCCGGAGAAATCAGTGGAGGTATGCAGAAACGTGTAGCTATTGCACGGGCCATTGCACTGAACCCGCAGTATCTCTTTTGCGATGAACCGAACTCCGGACTCGACCCTAAAACTTCTTTAGTGATAGACGACCTGATTCATGACATCACACGGGAATACAACATGACTACCATCATCAACACCCACGACATGAACTCGGTAATGGGAATCGGTGAAAAGATTATCTACATTTATCAGGGAACCAAAGAATGGGAGGGCACAAAAGATGACATTTTCACATCCACCAACGAACAGTTGAATAACTTCATTTTCGCCTCCGACCTGCTGCGTAAAGTAAAGGATGTAGAAATACAAAACCTCGAAGGATAATCCACTATCAGACTGAAATAGAAGGGCTCATGAATCATCACAATTCACGAGCCCACTTTTTGTTATAAAAAAACCAGTTAATAGAATCGACATATATCATCACGACATATTGACTGTCCTAAAGTTCTCAATAAAACTTAAAAAGAGAATAATTCCAATTACACTTCAAAGATAGCAAAAAAAATGCAGCAAAACATCACCGAAAACCGTGACAAATCAAAATAAATAGAATCATTCGAGTTCTATCCATCCTTTGACATTGCTTTCACTACCATATCAATAGCATTCTTTGCACAGAACTTTTGAATCAGCCTCTTACGAAATGTCTCAACAGTATTCTCCGAGATTTTTAATTCGGCAGCCACTTCGTGCGTATTACATCCCCTCGCAACAGCTTTCAGTACATCGAGCTCTCGCTTTGTAGGGATATCTTTCGAGTGAATTTGTACAGGACTGAGACTTAGCTTTTGACGAATAGATTGAAACCGCGGACAAGTATAGGGATTTCCTTCAAGCACGCTTTTCACGGCATTTTCAAACTCTACCGCTTCGGATGATTTAAGGATCACAGCATTCACTTTCTGGCGAATCAAACGATTGATAATCCAGATTTCCCTCATGCATAGTACTAATAATAATACGCGCACTCTCGTTAATCTCACGAATCATATCAACCAGATCGAATCCTGATATATCAGGAAGATTCACATCCAACACATAGATGTCATAATCCGCTCTCCAATCAGCTCGGCAGCTTTTGCCCCCGAAGTCACCGCATCGGCAGTTTCCAGCACCTTGAAAATACGTTGTTTTGTCAAAGCGGAAGCAAAGATGATAGGAAAATCAACAAACGGTGCCAGACGGGAACGAATGGCTTCCTCATAAGTTTTCATCACTTTGGCATTCTTGTTCTCTACCAAGTCCCATTTGTTCACCACTACCACCAAACCTTTCTGATTACGTTGAATGAGAGAGAAGATATTCAAATCCTGTCCTTCAATGCCGCGGGTGGCATCCAGCATAAGAATACACACATCCGAATTCTCAATAGAACGGATAGAGCGAATGACAGAATAATATTCCAAATCCTCGCTTACCTTATTCTTCTTACGGATACCCGCAGTATCTACCAGATAAAAGTCAAAACCAAACTTTTCATAACGGGTATAAATAGAATCGCGGGTAGTACCTGCAATCTCTGTTACAATATTACGGTCCTCCCCGATAAAGGCATTGATGATAGAAGATTTTCCGGCATTCGGACGTCCTACTACTGCAAAACGAGGGATATCCTCATCCAGCAGTTCTTCACCCTCCTTACTGAATTTACCTACCACCAGATCCAACAATTCCCCTGTACCGCTTCCGCTTAATGCAGAAATACAATAGGGATCACCCAGCCCCAATTTATAAAATTCGGCAGCATTATATTGCAGTTCATTATTATCAGTCTTGTTAGCTACCATAATAACAGGTTTCTTTGTACGCCGCAAAATAGAGGCTACAGCCATATCCAAATCGGTAACCCCGTTCACTACATCCACAACAAACAAGATTACATCCGCTTCATCTATGGCAAGACTTACTGTTTACGGATCTCTTCTTCAAAAATATCGTCCGAGTTTACTACCCATCCACCGGTATCAACGACAGAAAACTCATGTCCCACCCATTCCGACTTGCCATACTGACGGTCGCGGGTAGTTCCTGCCTGCTCGTTTACAATTGCCTGACGAGTTTTGGTCAGACGATTAAAAAGTGTAGACTTTCCCACATTGGGGCGTCCTACGATTGCTACTAAATTTCCCATTTTCAATTTCTTGTTTACGGCTATCACAGTCGATTTTAATCCATTTGATACCCAAAGTTCTTTAATTCTTTGTCCGAGCTTCTCCAATCCTTATCAACTTTCACAAAGGTTTCCAGATAAATAGACTTTTGGGAAAAAATGTTCCAACGTTTTACGAGCCTCTGTAGCCACCTTCTTCAATGCCCTGCCCTGCTTACCTATAATAATACCTTTTTGCGATTCACGTTCCACATAAATCACAGCATTGATATGGATACTCTTAGCATCTTCCTTAAATTGCTCCACTACCACTTCTACAGAATAAGGAATCTCCTTATCATAATAAAGCAAAATCTTCTCGCGGATAATCTCGGTGACAAAGAAACGCGCCGGTTTGTCTGTCCACTGATCCTTACCGAAATAGGGGGGTGAATCGGGCAGCAATTCCTTAATACGCTTCATTACCGTATCCACATTGAATTTAGAAGTAGCGGAAATCGGAATAATTTCAGCTTGAGGAAGCTGTTCGTGCCACGCTTCCACCAACTTGACCAAGTCTTCCTGATTGGTCAAATCTATTTTATTAATTAACAATAAGACAGGAACCTTGACATTACGGACTTTTTCTATAAAGTCCGCATTTTTATCCGTTTTCTCCACCACATCTGTCACATACAGCAATATATCCGCGTCCACCAATGCCGACTCTGAGAAGTTCAACATAGATTCCTGTAACTTGTAGTTTGGCTTCACTACTCCCGGAGTGTCCGAGAATACAATCTGCATATCGTCCGTATTCATAGATTCCCATGATACGATGACGAGTTGTCTGCGACTTGAACGTTGCAATAGAAATACGTTCCCCCACCAGCAAATTCATCAGTGTCGACTTGCCTACGTTGGGGTTTCCTACTATGTTTACAAATCCTGCCTTATGCATAATTCTTTCATTTTATTGGTTACAGACAAAAAAACGCATCGGAATACGGATGCGTTCATTTGTATTTGTAGTTTAATGATTATTATCTCTTACTACCATCGTAACCCCATTTCACATAAACGGCTCCATAGGTAAAACCTGCGCCGAAAGCTGTAAATATCAGGTTATCTCCTTTCTTCAGCTGCTTTTCGTAATCCCAAAGACACAACGGAAGTGTAGCACCACTGGTATTACCATATCGCTGAATATTAATCATTACCTTTTCCAAGGGAACTTCCAAGCGAGAGGCTACCGCATCAATAATACGCAGATTAGCCTGATGAGGAATTACCCAGTCGATATTATCTTTATTCAAACCATTCTTTTCGGCAATAGTCGCTGTAATATCCGACATATTGGAAACAGCATATTTAAATACTGTTCTTCCTTCCTGATAAAGATAATGCATCTTATGATCAACAGTGAAATAAGAAGGAGGACAAACAGAACCGCCGGCTTTCATGTGAAGAAAAGGAAGTCCCTTACCATCTGTACGAAGAATAGAATCCATAATACCATAATCTTCTGTAGTAGCTTCCACCATACATGCTGCTGCACCATCACCAAAGATAGGGCAAGTTGCACGATCCTGGTAGTTTACCATAGATGACATCTTATCTGCACCGACAATAATAATCTTTTTTATGTCTTCCCGATGCGATAAGTGAAGCAGCAGTTTCCATTAAATACAAAAAGCCGCAGCAGGCAGCCTGCAAATCAAATGCAAATGCATTTTTCAATCCCAGCTTATCACACAGGATAGAAGCAGTGGAAGGGAAATGATAGTCAGGAGTAGTAGTTGCTACGATTACTGCATCAATGTCATCCGGATTAGAAGCTGTTTTCTGCATCAGTTGTTTGGCAGCCTTACGCGCCATATACGATGTACCTAATCCTTCTTCATTCAGAATACGTCTTTCCTTACTCCGATACGAGTCATAATCCATTCATCGTTGGTATCCACCATTTTAGATATCTCGTCATTTGTCAAGATATAATCAGGTACATATCCTCCAACTCCTGTGATTACTGCATTTATTTTTTCCATCATTCCAATTTAATTAGTTTATACCCTTACAAAAAAGTAGCCGACAGAGCCGAAGCTCGCCGGCTTTATTTTATAAAACGTACAAACGTGTTTAAAGCTACTGATTAGACAGCAGCTTCTTTTTCGATTGCTAACTTACCTCTATAATAACCGCAAGCGCCACATACTGTGTGGTAAACATGCCATTCACCGCAGTTTGGACAAATAGCTAATGTAGGAGCTACTGCTTTATCATGAGTTCTTCTCTTTGCAGTTCTTGTTTTTGATTGTCTTCTCTTAGGATGTGCCATTTTTTTAAACTTTAATTATTATCTAATATTTTCTTTTAATTCATTCCATCTCGGATCTATTTCCTGGGGCCCTTCGCTGATATCTCCTTCGGGTAACTCCACCGCTATGTCATCATCATCTTCATCATCCGCCGAAATGCGCAAATGCTTACTCAGCTTGCCAACCATGCCTTTGTTGCATTTCCCAGGCGCATGTACATGCTTCATGGGAATATTCAAGGCTATAAACTCATACAAAAACCATGCGATGTTAATATACCCATCTTCTTCAGGTACTACAACTATATCGCCCTCTTCCGCAAATGAAGAACCTAACTTTACTTTCAGTTTATCTGAAGTTGAAACAGGTAATTCCATTTCATCCAAGCAACGGTCACACGGTACAATGACAAAGCCTTCAGTTTGAAAATCCAACAGAAAAACACCGGATGTCTTTTTCACATTCAGTTCTACTGCCAGTTTCCCTTTCTGTACTTCCGGTCCATCCAGATCTACAAAGAATTGATTATCCAGCGTAAACTCATACTTAGCAGAGTCCGCTTTCATATTCTTCAATTCAATCTTATATTTATCAAACTTTCCCAAAGCAATACTATATAAATCGGGCGACAAAGATACGAATAATATTCCAATATGTATAATATAAGTGCGTATTTTTCAAATATAAATTAGACATATATTATTTTTAGCGCATAATTTAGCGTTTTTTTGAAGTGTGTTTGCCTTTCATATCTCATATCAGTGATTTTCATTGTACACTTCTTCCCTTTATACTCCACTATCCTTTTTCGGCTCATGCAGCTTGCATAAAGGCTCTATTATCATCTCCCGGTTCTCTATCAGGGCAGGCCTTCAGACCTGCCTGTTCTATTTCCAGTCCCTATTCCAAGGCATAAGTACCCGGTGAGGGTTTCCGGACCTGCCCCTGCCGGAGAAAAGACATGGCGGAGCCTTCCGGACAGTTCCGTGGGAAAGGTATCCACACCCACGGGAAAGATAAGGTTTTTAACTAATTCCCCCAAGTTTTCAAACTGAGCCGAAAAAACAGTAGAGGCCACATTTCACACGTGCGTATACGAAAAAAGCCTCCGGAACTGAAGTCCAGGCTTCAAAAAACGGCGGCTACCTACTCTCCCACTGTTACGCAGTACCATCGGCGTGACGAGGCTTAACTTCTCTGTTCGGAATGGGAAGAGGTGGAACCCTCGTGCTATAACCACCTGAAGAAGGTTGACATATTGTTGAAAAGCTGTTATCGGTAATTTCATTCTGTAAGCTAAACGGATATATAAACCATCCGAAGGCATAAAAGGAAAGTGGACGGGCAATTAGTAATGCTCGGCTTTGATGTTCCACCTGTACACCTGCATCCTATCAACGTTGTAGTCTTCAACGACCCTGAAAGAAATCTAATCTTGTGGCTGGCTTCGTACTTAGATGCTTTCAGCACTTATCCAATCCCGACTTAGATACCCGGCAATGCACCTGGCGGCACAACCGGTAAACCAGAGGTCAGTCCAACACGGTCCTCTCGTACTAGTGTCAGAGCCACGCAAATTTCATACGCCCACGATAGATAGAGACCGAACTGTCTCACGACGTTCTGAACCCAGCTCGCGTGCCACTTTAATGGGCGAACAGCCCAACCCTTGGGACCTTCTCCAGCCCCAGGATGTGACGAGCCGACATCGAGGTGCCAAACCCCTCCGTCGATATGAGCTCTTGGGAGGGATCAGCCTGTTATCCCCGGAGTACCTTTTATCCTTTGAGCGATGTCCCTTCCATACGGAAACACCGGATCACTATGCTCTAGTTTCCTACCTGATCGACTTGTAAGTCTCCCAGTCAAGCGCCCTTATGCCATTACACTCTACCGCCGGTTACCAATCGGCGTGAGGGCACCTTTAGAAGCCTCCGTTACGCTTTTGGAGGCGACCACCCCAGTCAAACTACCCACCAAACAGTGTCCTCGCATCAGCGAGTTAGAACTCAAATAACCAAAGGGCCGTATTTCAACAGCGACTCCACAAATACTGGCGTACCTGCTTCAAAGTCTCCGGCCTATCCTACACATCAATTACCCAAATTCAATGTTAAGCTATAGTAAAGGTTCACGGGGTCTTTTCGTCCCATCGCGGGTAATCGGCATCTTCACCGATACTACAATTTCACTGAGCTCACGGTTGAGACAGTGTCCAGATCATTACACCATTCGTGCAGGTCGGAACTTACCCGACAAGGAATTTCGCTACCTTAGGACCGTTATAGTTACGGCCGCCGTTTACTGGGGCTTCAATTCAATGCTTCTCTTGCGATGACATCTCCTCTTAACCTTCCAGCACCGGGCAGGTGTCAGGCTGTATACGTGATCTTTCAATTTTGCACAGCCCTGTGTTTTTTGTTAAACAGTTGCCTGGACCTATTCTCTGCGCCCTCCCGTCACCGGGTAGGGACCCTTTATCCCGAAGTTACAGGGTCAATTTGCCTAGTTCCTTAACCGTGATTCACTCAAGCGCCTGAGTATATTCAACCCGACTACGTGTGTCCGTTTACGGTACGGGTACCTATAAGATTAAGTTTAGCGGATTTTCTTGGGAGTATGTTTACACGCACTATTACCGTTTTCCGAGGAAATTGGTATACTATCAGGTTCGACTCTTATCCCGGATTTGCCTGGGATAATCAACATCTACACCCTTTAACGGACTATTCCGTCAGTCCGCGGCGTTGTCACTCCTCCGTCTCCACATCACTCTTATAGGTAGTACAGGAATATTAACCTGTTCTGCCATCGGCCTCACCGTTCGGCTGAGCCTTAGGACCCGACTAACCCTGATCCGATTAGCGTTGATCAGGAAACCTTAGTCTTGCGGCGAGGGGGTTTCTCACCCCCTTTATCGTTACTTATACCTACATTTGCTTTTCCACACGCTCCAGTAAAGCTCACGCTTCGCCTTCAACGCTGAGTGGAATGCTCCCCTACCGATCCTTTAGGATCCCATAGCTTCGGTAAAACACTTATGCCCGATTATTATCCACGCCAAACTCCTCGACTAGTGAGCTGTTACGCACTCTTTAAATGAATGGCTTTCCAAGCCAACATCCTAGCTGTCTTAGCAATCTGACTTCGTTAGTTCAACTTAGTGTTTATTTGGGGACCTTAGCTGATGGTCTGGATTCTTCTCCTTTAGGACATGGACCTTAGCACCCATGCCCTCACTCCTGAGATAGAACTAATGCGCATTCGGAGTTTATCAAGACTTGATAGGCGGTGAAGCCCTCGCATCTTATCAGTCGCTCTACCTCACATTAGTAACTCTCAAGGCTGCACCTAAATGCATTTCGGGGAGTACGAGCTATCTCCAAGTTTGATTAGCCTTTCACCCCCACCCTCAGGTCATCCGGAAGCTTTTCAACGCTTATCGGTTCGGTCCTCCAGTTAGTGTTACCTAACCTTCAACCTGCCCAAGGGTAGATCACTTGGTTTCGCGTCTACTCCTTCCGACTATCCGCCCTGTTCAGACTCGCTTTCGCTTCGGATCCACATCTCAAGATGCTTAACCTTGCCGGAAAAAGTAACTCGTAGGTTCATTATGCAAAAGGCACGCCGTCACAGCTTAAGCTGCTCCGACCGCTTGTAGGCGCATGGTTTCAGGGACTATTTCACTCTTCTATTCGAAGTGCTTTTCACCTTTCCTTCACAGTACTGGTTCGCTATCGGTCTCTCGGGAGTATTTAGCCTTACCGGATGGTCCCGGCTGATTCACGCAGAATTCCTCGTGCTCCGCGCTACTCAGGATACCACTACGCTTCGGTTACCTTAGAATACCGGGCTATCACCGTCTATGGCACGACTTTCCAGTCGTTTCTTCTCAATAACTGTCTTGCGAGAGCGTGGTCCTACAACCCCACACATGCCGTAACATGGGTGGTTTGGGCTAATCCCCGTTCGCTCGCCACTACTAGGGGAATCATTATTTATTTTCTTTTCCTGCAGGTACTAAGATGTTTCAGTTCCCTGCGTTAGCCTCCAACCAAGTTGGATGACATTCCTTCAGAATGCCGGGTTGTCCCATTCGGAAATCTTCGGATCAAAGGTCATTTGCACCTACCCGAAGCTTATCGCAGCTTATCACGTCCTTCATCGCCTCCGAGAGCCAAGGCATCCGCCATGCGCCCTTATTTACTTTCTTTTATCGCCAGGGATCATTTCCTTTGAAAGGAGATGAACCCAATGGTTCGATATATACTTTTAGCTCTTACTAAATTTACTTTTTTCTGTACATCATGTCAAAGATCGTTTGATTACACGCAAGCATGTTAGGTTGCGGTATCGGAGTGGAGAATAACGGATTCGAACCGTTGACCCTCTGCGTGCAAGGCAGATGCTCTAGCCAGCTGAGCTAATCCCCCAATCATACAAGATAAAATATCTATCTGTTGGTAGTCCCAGGCAGAGTTGAACTGCCGACCTCTACATTATCAGTGTAGCGCTCTAACCAACTGAGCTATAGGACTAGTTCAACCGTGTCCTGTTTTAGACTCGGCTTCTGTTTTTCTCTTGTTTATCTCTATCTATATTGCTATAGATGGTTGATCTATATTCTATAAATAAACAAGTACCAGTAGTACAATTTTAGAACCAATGAACGTCGTTTTCAACATCGCTCCAGAAAGGAGGTGTTCCAGCCGCACCTTCCGGTACGGCTACCTTGTTACGACTTAGCCCCAGTCACCAGTTTTACCCTAGGACGATCCTTGCGGTTACGTACTTCAGGTACCCCCGGCTCCCATGGCTTGACGGGCGGTGTGTACAAGGCCCGGGAACGTATTCACCGCGCCGTGGCTGATGCGCGATTACTAGCGAATCCAGCTTCACGAAGTCGGGTTGCAGACTTCGATCCGAACTGAGAGAGGATTTTGGGATTAGCATACGGTCACCCGCTAGCTGCCTTCTGTACCCCCCATTGTAACACGTGTGTAGCCCCGGACGTAAGGGCCGTGCTGATTTGACGTCATCCCCACCTTCCTCACATCTTACGACGGCAGTCTCTCTAGAGTCCTCAGCATAACCTGTTAGTAACTAAAGATAAGGGTTGCGCTCGTTATGGCACTTAAGCCGACACCTCACGGCACGAGCTGACGACAACCATGCAGCACCTTCACAGCGGTGATTGCTCACTGACATGTTTCCACATCATTCCACTGCAATTTAAGCCCGGGTAAGGTTCCTCGCGTATCATCGAATTAAACCACATGTTCCTCCGCTTGTGCGGGCCCCCGTCAATTCCTTTGAGTTTCACCGTTGCCGGCGTACTCCCCAGGTGGAATACTTAATGCTTTCGCTTGGCCGCTTACTGTATATCGCAAACAGCGAGTATTCATCGTTTACTGTGTGGACTACCAGGGTATCTAATCCTGTTTGATACCCACACTTTCGAGCATCAGTGTCAGTTGCAGTCCAGTGAGCTGCCTTCGCAATCGGAGTTCTTCGTGATATCTAAGCATTTCACCGCTACACCACGAATTCCGCCCACCTCTACTGTACTCAAGACTGACAGTATCAACTGCAATTTTACGGTTGAGCCGCAAACTTTCACAACTGACTTACCAGTCCACCTACGCTCCCTTTAAACCCAATAAATCCGGATAACGCTCGGATCCTCCGTATTACCGCGGCTGCTGGCACGGAGTTAGCCGATCCTTATTCATATAATACATACAAAACAGTATACATACTGCACTTTATTCTTATATAAAAGAAGTTTACGACCCATAGAGCCTTCATCCTTCACGCTACTTGGCTGGTTCAGGCTAACGCCCATTGACCAATATTCCTCACTGCTGCCTCCCGTAGGAGTTTGGACCGTGTCTCAGTTCCAATGTGGGGGACCTTCCTCTCAGAACCCCTATCCATCGAAGGCTTGGTGAGCCGTTACCTCACCAACAACCTAATGGAACGCATCCCCATCCTTTACCGGAATCCTTTAATAATCAAACCATGCGGAATAATTATCCCATCGGGTATTAATCTTTCTTTCGAAAGGCTATCCCCGAGTAAAGGGCAGGTTGGATACGTGTTACTCACCCGTGCGCCGGTCGCCAGCAAAGAAAGCAAGCTTTCTTCCTGATGCCCCTCGACTTGCATGTGTTAAGCCTGTAGCTAGCGTTCATCCTGAGCCAGGATCAAACTCTTCATTGTAAAAGTATTGTTATATATCCCAATAAGGGAAAATATTAGCTCTGTTCAGGATGTCGAAAATTTATTGACGGCCATTTTTACATACCTATATAATAAGTATTGACGGTTCTAAATTTGACTTGTACTACTTGTATTGTTTATCAATTTTTCAAAGAACTCTTCTTTTTTAAATTCTGCTTCGTTTCAAAAGCGGGTGCAAAGGTAAGGGGTTTATTTTAAACTGCCAAATGTTTTGGGAAGTTTTTTTTTCAATGCCCGTCTTTTATTTCCAAGCCTCTCTGTGCGAAAGGGAAAGAAGAGACAGCCAAAGGCCCTCGCTCTGCGAATCGGACTGCAAAGATAACGACTTTTATAATAATGATCCAAATAAAAAGAAAATTATTTTTGTTATTCTGTAAGGCAGATCCTACGCCGTTGCAACATGTCAAAATTAAATGCTGTCCGTCTCTTGGAAAGCGGATGCAAAAGTAAGGCATTAGGAGATAAGAGACAAATATAAAAGGGGATTTTTTTGAAAATAAATTGAATAAAAACGTAAAGACCTGAGGGAGAGGAAGGTTCTGATAATTGATTATGGAAAAGGGAAAGCCGGGGAAGGAAAGATACCTTATTATAATATATAGGGGAAATTTATCGGGGAGAGGGAAAAGGGGATTTGCCGAGAAAGGGAGGAAGGAGAAGTGTTTGCGGGAGGAAATTGAGGAGAAAATAGGGAATTTAGCGGGAACTTGACGGAAATTAAACGGGGTTTAAGCAAAAAACTCGGTGGGACCTTGGCGGGAATCAGACAGGAATCAAACAAATAATTGAACGGAAGACCGCGTTAACATTGTTAATGCGGTTGGAGAGACATTTATTTCAGGGGCGGAAAAAACAAAGCTTTGGCTTCGAAAAGACTTGTTATTTGATCGCAGTGAGTATGTATATCGGGATTTAGGCAACGGACTTTTTCAGCGCAACCGCCTGAGAAGACGTCCGGGAACCGTAGCTGTAGCTGCTGCCATCCAGAATAAATACAACATCACAGTAGTACCCCACATTTTGTGTAGCGGGTTTACACAGGAAGAGACAGAATATGTACTGCTCGACCTTCAGTTCCTGGGTATTACAGATCTATTAGTGCTTCGTGGCGATAAAGCCAAACATGAAACCGTGTTTACTCCTGAGGGAGACGGACATCATCATGCTTTGGATCTGCAGCAACAAATCAATAACTTCAACAAAGGTATTTTTGTAGACGGATCGGAGATGAAAGTCACCAATACTCCTTTCTCATACGGTGTGGCTTGTTATCCGGAAAAGCATGAAGAAGCGCCTAATATCGATATGGATATCTATTGGTTGAAGAAAAAATGGAAACCGGTGCAGAATATGCCGTTACCCAACTGTTTTACGATAACAAAAAGTACTTTGAATTCGTAGAAAAGGTACATCAGGCAGGTATCGACATCCCTATCATCCCGGGTATTAAGCCCTTTAAAAAGATATCACAACTGAATATGGTGCCTAAAACGTTCAAGGTAGACCTGCCCGAAGAGCTGACCAACGAAACCTTGAAGTGCCAGACCGATGAAGAAGCGCAACAGGTAGGCATCGAATGGTGCATCAGCAATGCAAGGAGCTGATGAAGCACCATGTGCCCAGCATCCATTTCTACTCCATAGGAGCAGTGGACAGCATCAAGGAAGTAGCCAAACAGATTTAACCAAATACCATGTTTTTTTTAGAGACGTAATCGGACAAGAAGAAATCAAACAACAATTGATACAAGAGGTGCGGGAAGGACGTATTCCTCACGCGCAACTGTTCTGGGACCGGCAGGAGTAGGCAAACTTCCGCTGGCTATGGCTTATGCCCGTTACATCTGCTGTCCGAACCGCACGGAGACCGATGCCTGCGGCACGTGTCCTTCGTGTGTGAAGTGGAATAAGCTGGTACATCCGGACGTACACTTTGTTTTCCCGATCGTCAAAAGCGCCAAAGGGAAGAAAGAAGTTTGCGATGACTACATAGCCGACTGGCGGCATCTTGTACTAAGCAACCCCTATTTCTCACTGAATCATTGGCTGAATGAAATGGGAGCGGAAAACGGACAAGCGATTATCTACGCAAAGGAAAGCGATGAAATCACCCGTAAGCTCAGTCTGAAATCCAGCGAAGGCGGATACAAGGTACCATTGTATGGCTACCTGAAAAGCTGCACGAGGTCTGCGCCAATAAATTGCTGAAACTACTGGAAGAGCCGCCTGAGAAGACCATCTTCCTGTTGGTTTCCGAAGCACCCGAAATGATATTGTCTACCATACTCAGCCGTACACAACGTTTCAACATCCGCAAAATAGATGAAGGCAAGCGTGGCAAACGCTCTACAAAGCAAGTACGGCGTGCAACAGGCAACCAGCCAGACGATAGCCCACCTGGCCAACGGAAACTTCATCAAGGCGTTGGAGACGATCCATCTGAATGAAGAGAATGAGTTGTTTTTCAAGCTGTTTGTCAGTTTGATGCGCCTCTCCTACCAACGGAAAATACGGGAAATGAAGCAATATGGAGTGAACAACTGGCGGCTATGGGACGCGAACGCCAAAAGAATTTCTGGAATACTGCCAACGAATGATCCGGGAAATTTCATCTACAACCTACATCGGAAAGAGTTGACTACATGACATTGCCCGAACAGAACTTCGCTACACGGTTTGCCCCGTTTGTCAACGAACGAAATGTAATGGGCATTATGGATGAACTGAGTGAAGCGCAAGTGCACATTGAGCAGAACGTGAATGCCCGTATGGTATTCTTTGATTTTTCACTGAAAATGATTGTTCTGTTGAAGAATGAAGAATACTGTTAAAGCAATAAACATAGTAAATCAAATCAAAATAACAGATAGAATGATGGAATTTAAACTACATAACGGAAGCGGAGGTCTCTGTTGTAAAAGCTGTTCCAGGCAAGACAAGCAAACTAAATACTTATGACTGGCTTGCCGACATCCCAGGCAATGCAGAGGAATCGGACATGGTGGAAGTTCAGTTCAAAAATACCCGCAAGGGTTATTTCCGCAACAGCAACAAAATTCCTTTGGAAAAAGGCGATATAGTAGCCGTGGAAGCTACTCCCGGACATGATATAGGCGTAGTAACCCTTACCGGGCGACTTGTACCGCTACAGATGCGTAAGGCAAATATCAAGTCGGAAGCGGATATCAAGCGCATCTACCGCAAAGCCAAACCGGTGGATATGGACAAGTATAACGAGGCGAAAGCGCGTGAACACAGCACGATGATACGTGCACGCCAGATCGCTCTTGACCTCAACCTCAATATGAAAATCGGTGATGTAGAATATCAGGGAGACGGCAATAAAGCAATCTTCTACTACATCGCCGATGAACGCGTAGACTTCCGCCAACTGATTAAGGTACTTGCCGAAGCTTTCAATGTACGCATCGAAATGAAGCAGATCGGTGCACGTCAGGAAGCCGGCCGTATCGGCGGTATCGGACCTTGCGGCCGTGAGTTATGTTGCGCTACCTGGATGACCAGTTTTGTATCCGTATCAACCAGTGCGGCAAGGTATCAGGACATTTCACTGAACCCGCAAAAGCTTGCCGGACAATGCGCCAAGTTGAAATGCTGCCTCAACTACGAAGTGGACTGTTACGTAGAAGCACAAAAACGCCTGCCTTCCAAAGAAATCGAATTGGAAACCAAAGACGGAACCTATTACTTCTTCAAAGCAGATATCCTCAGTAATCAGATTTCGTATTCAACCGACAAAAACTTTGCAGCAAACTTAGTGACCATTAGCGGAAAACGTGCATTCGAAGTGATAGGGCTGAACAAAAGAGGTATTAAACCGGACAGTCTGTTGGAAGCCGAACGCAAACCGGAACCTAAAAAGCCTGTTGATTTGCTGGAGCAGGAAAGCTTGACGCGTTTCGACCGTGACCGCCGCCGTAACGCCAAAGACGGAAATGGAAAGGACGAAGGCGGAAACGGAAACCGGAAAAAGAAAAAGAAGAATAATAACAACCGCCCGCAACAAGCTGCCAATGGCGAAACACAGAGTTCACAGTCCACTCCGATTAATGCACAGGAGAACAACGGTTCTCAGCCTGTACAAAACCAACAGCGTACACGTGGTGAACGTCCGAAAAACAATAATCGCAACAACAACCAACCACGTAAAAATAATGAGTCTCGTGAACCGCGTAACAACGAGAACCGGGAAACGCGTAAAAACGAACCCCGTGAACAGCGCCCTCCTCGCGAACCACGCGGACCGCGCAACAATGAACAACCTAAACGTATCGAGAAAGCTCAGGAAAATGAAAAGCCTGCTCAAGAATAGCATTTGCATGCTCCTTACCACATGGGTTCTGACTGCATGTGACGAAAATACTGTGTATCACTCTTACCAATCCACTCCCCCGGATGGATGGAAGAAGAGTGATACACTCTTTTTCAACGTGCCTCTAAAAGATTCCCTAGCCAACCTGCGACTGTCCGTTGGTGTACGCAACAGCAGTAACTACCCTTATCAGAACCTGAATATCCTCATCCATTATAATCTGGAAGATTCAACTGTATGGAAGACAGATACCCTGAAGTTTATACTGACTGACCGGGAAGGCAAATGGACAGGAACCGGCTGGGGAAGTCTCTACCAATCGGCGCTCCCTTTGAAGGACTGCTTTGTCAAACATCCCGGCAACTATACTTTCAAGATAGTACACGAAATGAAGAATGAACAACTAACCGGGATCAGTGATGTGGGATTGAAAATAGAACATTTATAGCCGTCTGCTACGCCCCGCATCGATACGCAGAAAGATAAAAAGCAGAATCGTAAATCCCCATAAAGATGACCCGCCATAACTAAAGAAAGGCAACGGAATACCGATTACAGGAGTCAGACCAAGTACCATTCCGATGTTAATAAACAAATGGAACAGGAAAATGCTCACAACCGAATAGCCATAAACCCGCCCGAAAGTAGAAGTCTGCCGCTCTGACGTCGCTATAAGACGGAGTATCAATGCCAAGAAAAGCAAAAGAACGGCTGCCGAACCAACAAACCCCTGTTCTTCACCCACAGTACAGAAAATGAAATCGGTATCTTGTTCGGGCACATATTTCAACTTGGTTTGTGTACCATTCAGAAAACCTTTACCCGTCAACCCTCCGGAACCAATCGCAATCTTCGACTGGTTAACGTTGTAACCGGCTCCGGCCAAGTCCTCTTCCATCCCCAACACCACTTTTATACGAATCTGCTGATGAGGTTCAAGAATGTTGTCGAACACATAATCACTTGAATAAAGAAAACCGATAGAACCCAAAGCAAACAATCCGATCAAAAGATAGGCACGTTGCCGTTCGCTCAAAGATAAGTAAAGTAGATAACCTATGGTCACCACACAAAGCCCCCACTCCACCCAAACCAAATTGAATGGAGAGAGATACTCAGAAACGAGATAAGCGATCAGCAGCACAAGCAAACTACCGCCTATCATATTCCGTACAGGTTCCCACTTTTTCCTATACACCCAAACCATGGAACCGGCAAATAAAAGTATCATCAACAACACGGCAAACTCTCCGATAGGCGTAGGCGTATCGGCTATAAATACCTGATCGAAACGAATACCGACCACAAAATAGACTACGGCACATACTCCCGAAAACAAAACTACTCCAGGCATACCCTCGCGATATAGCACCAAGAAGAAGGCAAGATAGACCAATGCCGAACCGGTTTCTTTCTGCAAAATAATCAGCAACATCGGAAGTAAAATAAAAGCTACCAAGGGTAAAAAGCACTTCCACTTCTTGATATTAAATGAATAGGCATTCATAAACTTTGCCAGAGCCAAAGCTGTGGCAAATTTTGCAAACTCCGCCGGCTGCAGACTGACCGGACCTAATATTAACCACGAACGGGAACCTTTCGTATCGGGTGCAATAAAAATGGTTACGATCAACAGAAGAATCATACCTATATATATCAGGTATGCAAACATATCGTACATTCGTTCTTCAAGCATCAGGAGTATAAAACCAAGCCCAAAGGAACAGATAATCCACACAAACTGCCTACCGGCACGTGTTGAAAAGTCCAGAAAGTCACGATCACCATAATCATAACTGGCACCGCACACACTAAACCATCCACCGATTATAAGGAGCAGGTAAATGACGATCGTTACCCAATCCAATGTTTTCCATAAACTAACGCTCCTCGTTTCCATACATAATCACTCTATTACTATATTCTTCTGCACGTATCTCATTCTCCGGAGAGAGTTTCCCTTTTAAATATTGTTCCATCATCAATGCTCCGATCGGTACTCCGTAGACTGCGCCAAAACCACCATTCTCAACATATACGGCGATGGCTATCTTTGGGTTATTCATGGGAGCAAATCCCATAAAAACAGAGTGGTCATGTCCTCGGTTCTGCGCCGTACCGGTTTTGCCACATACTTCAACGTCCGGTAAAATGGCTCCTGCTACCCGGCAAGTACCTCCTGTGACCGCAGCACGCATGCCTGTAACCACATCTTCATAGTGCTTCCGGTCGATAGAGGTTTTTCTGGGAACCCGATAGAGGCTGTCGAGCTGTTCATCTTGAATTTCCTTCACAATATGTGGAGTAATAAAATGTCCCCGATTGGCTATTGTCGCACCCAAATTGGCTATCTGCAAAGGAGTTGCCAGAATCTCTCCCTGGCCAATTGCGATACTGATCACCGTCAACCCATTCCAACGTCCACGATAGGCCTTGTCATAAAACTGAGCATTAGGAATCAATCCCCGCTTTTCACCCGGTAAATCCACCCCGAGTTTATAGCCAAAACCCTGAGACACCATGTGGTCTTTCCATACAGTAATGGCATTTTGTGAAGAGCCATACTTGCGATCGCAAACATCCGGAACAAGCCCCAACAAAAATAAGAGTTACATGAAGTCGCAATGGCCGGTATTAGCGGCAACGGCGAACCATGGGCATGACATCCCACATGCAAACTCCCGTAATTGAACCCATGAGCACAAGGGAAAGCCGGCGTATTGGTCTGAATAATCCCTTCTTGTAAGAAAGTCAGCTTGTGCCGTTTTAAACGTCGATCCCGGAGGATATACTCCCATAATCGAACGGTTTAACAAAGGTTTCATCGGATCTCTCTGGAGCATCAAGTGGTTCTTTCCGCGCTGACGGCCAATCATCAGTCTCGGATCAAAATCGGGTGAAGAAACCATGCAAAGTATTTCTCCCGTCTCCGGTTCGATAGCAACAATACTCCCGATTTTATTTTTCAACAAGCGTTCTCCCAACATCTGGAGATCGATATCGATTCCGAGCTTCAGGTTCTTTCCGGGTATCGGACGCTTATCATACTTTCCATCCATATAATGTCCTTCAGTATACGTCCGTGCGCATCCCTCAACAATACCTCAACGCCCTTTTCGCCCCGTAAATAAGATTCATATGATTTTTCAATACCCTGTTTCCCGATATAGTCTCCCCGGATGTAATAATCATCATTTTCGATGTCTTTCATTGATACTTCACCAATATCACCAAGCACATGGGCAGCGGAGTTGTAGCTATATTGACGAATGGTACGTCGCTGGATATAGAATCCGCGAAACTTAAATAGCTTCTCCTGAAATACGCCACATTCTTCTGCCGAAAGTTGAGACATGAATACCTGATTGGTATAGCGTGAATAACCGGGATTCCTGCGACGATCTTTCATATCGCTCATTATCTTCAGAAACTGTGCACGAGTGATATTCAGCGTCTGGCACAAGTCGAGTGTATCGAGGTTCTCAACTTCCTTCGGCACCATTGTTATATCATACGCAGGCTGATTAAACACTAACAGTTTATCATTCCGGTCATACATTGC
>VOFI01001000.1_pt1 | contig 28000 bp, 42 predicted proteins | sample 5384131 | NCBI WGS metagenome assembly VOFI01 (sample SAMN12384728, study PRJNA508395) | human gut metagenome | isolation source: healthy gut H | host: Homo sapiens | reverse complement strand
TTTTTTCTGTCACAGAATTCACTTCTTTTTAGAGATATTTTAGTGTTACTGTAATAGTATCTTTCCAATCTCTGTAATCCACTTTCTTCCTACAGCTCCAGTTTCATGTCTCCCTAGCGAATCCAGCCCTTCTTTCTCATAAAATTCTGAAATTCCAAGTGTGATCACTGCCGGAAGTACAAACTGGATCACAATGATCTTCACCAGAACACGTTATATAATCTTTTTTTGTTGTGAGCAGTACAACAGGCAAACAACAAAAATGTGCGATTAACTCGGCTGGATAGAGCGTCTGACTACCGGGAGATCAGAAGGCGGGAGTTCGAATCTTCTATCGCACGCTATAGAGACTGTAAGGAAATTTCCTTACAGTCTTTTTTTTGTATCTTTGGAAAATCTCACTTCAAAGGATCCTCTCCGAACAGACGCCCAAAATTTACCCCAAAACAAGCAAAGGCGGTGCCGGATTCAAGTTCACATATAAGCAAACTCAAATCTGCACCGCCTGTCCTGAAATATCATTTAAAATTCCATTCTAACTGTTCCAACAACACTCTATTTTGAAAATCTCTCTGCCTGCGCCTCAATCAGTGCCTTGTCATCAAAATAATTGATCTTCATAGCATCTTTTACTTCTTTCAATGTCTGTGCTGCAACAGCTTCTGCCTTCTCGCTTCCCTTTTAAGGATCTCGTAGATTGCAGGAATGTCTTTCTGAAGTTCTTTTCTTCTGTTGCGGATTGGCTCCAGTTCTGCCTGAAGAACATTGTTCAGGAATCTCTTCACTTTCATATCTCCAAGTCCGCCTCTCTGATAATGTGCTTTCAGCTCATCCAGATTCTGATATTCTGGCAGGAATTCCGCAAAAATACTCCGGTTTACAGAATGCATCCAGATAGGTAAATACGGTATTTCCTTCCAGACTTCCCGGATCTTCCACACGGATATGATTCGGATCAGTAAACATGCTGAATACTTTCTTCTTAATATCTTCAGATTCCTCTGACAGATAAATACAGTTGCCCAGAGACTTACTCATCTTCGCCTTACCGTCAATTCCCGGGGAGACGAAGGCATGCTTCATTCTCCGGAAGAAGAATCTTCGGATCGATCAGTGTATCTCCATAAACGGAATTAAATTTGTGTACAATCTCCTTTGTCTGCTCAAGCATCGGGAGCTGGTCTTCTCCGGGTTATCCAATCCACAAGCATTATCAATGTCAAATGCCTGTGCATCTGCGATCTCTGCGATAAATAAAAAAATGTCATCAAAATCTCCTGTATTCTGTAATTCAACACGACGACGCAGGGAACCCACATAATGTCCTACGTGTAATCTTCCTGTCGGTCTGTCACCAGTAAAAGCATAACCTTCTTCATGCTCTAGTCCTCCTAAATCTCATGTAATACTTTATTCGTAACTGTCAGGCTAATCTGCCCACAGTAATTCACTGGCTTTTATTATAACATTTCCCCAGATGCTTTTCTATAGAAACTTCTGTATATTAGGAAAAGCTTTCCTTCTATGCTAAAGGACTTTCCTAATCATACAAAAATGCCCTTTGACCTCATCAGCCAAAAGCACTTCCTGTAATTCTTTTTTCTAACTCTTACTTATTCTGAAATACCGGACGCTTTGAATATCCCGGAACTTTCTTCGTCTCTTCTGCATATACCCACTGATACAACAGATAAGCCATAATAAATGCCCTGTCACATCAAGTACGGAATGCTGCTTCAAGAACATGGTCGCCATTATAATCAACGCTCCAAGCACATATGCTCCAATACAAACAGCTTTGTGTTTCTTAAGTGCCTGACTCTTATGGATTGCAATACATGCGCATAGAGTATTAAACACATGAAGACTTGGAAATACATTCGTACAAGTATCTGTCCGATACAGCATCCGAACTGCATCTACAAAAATATTATCCCGCTCAAACACAACCGGTCGTAAATCCTGACCATTCGGAAATACGGAACAAATAATAAGGAAAATTGTCATTCCTGCAAACGAAATCTTCGCCAGTTTGTAAAATCCCTGTACATCTGTAACGAAAAAGTATAAAAAATGTAGCTGCGATAAATACAAACCATAACATATACGGTACAATAAAATATTCAATAAAAGGAATCTCTTCATCTAATGCTGTCTGCACCACATGATAATTCATCGTCACATGTTTCTCAAGAAACAAAACCACGGCATATAGATTAACGCGTATAAAAACACCCATGCATGCTTATATCTTTTCATTGTCTCTATGAACTTTGTCTTCCATTTCATATCTGACACTCCTCCGCTTTTCATCAAACCGATACAGCACTTGCTACTTCTGCGCTATTTTCATTTAACGCTCTTTTTGATAGGCTCGATTATAGCACTTTTAAAACACAATCTCAACCGACTTCATAAGTTTTTAACATTTCTTTTCTTTTTCTTATGAATTATCAACATCTGTCTCTTCTTTTGTTCACATTTACTTTTTTGAATCAGCACTTTCAATGGAAATCAGATTTACTCTTCTTTAACTCATCTCAAAAATATACATATCGAAAGCTTCTTCTTGCCGCCTTAACATCTTTTTCTCCATGCAGTGTCCATGCCGCTGCCGGCGTTTTAAAGAGAACCCTGTTCAGCCATAATCCCGGATTCTTTCTGTCCGACCACCGGTAAGAAATAAAATCCGGTCTGCACATACAGTTACTCAAAAGATATTTTACACAAAATCTCAAGAGATAATGCGTTGTTCTGTCGTTTTTCGTCAGATTCTCAGATAATTGTCCTCTTGGGATTTCATTCCGATATTTCTTCATCCAGCGAAGTACCAGGCTGTTAAAGGATTGGATCATGTATTCGCCATGATATTTTCGCAGTTCTTCATCCAATTTTCTGCAAATCTTTGTATCTGTGTTAGGAAGTTTCACCTCGATCAGAAGTGGTACCTTTCCATCTACCAACTGCAGTACTTCTGACAATAGTGGAATCCGCTCTTTTGTCTCCGCAAGTCTATACTTCTGCATCTCTTCATATGAAGTATCTTCCACTCTGCCCCGTCTTCCACAGATTCTTTCAAATGTATCATCATGAAAAACCACCAACTGTCCATCCTTTGTCAGATGAACATCCAGTTCTATTCCATCTCCGGCTTCGATTGCCGCACGAAATGCCGGAAATGAATTTTCCGGAATCCCACGCTTCTTATCATGAAGTCCTCTATGCGCCCACTTTACGCCAAGAAACGGATGCACTCTTTTTCTGCCCGACAGTCTTGGAGCCAGCAAAAAAAAATTAAGAAAGCTGGTATTCCTATTACAATACATAACCCAATTGCTAAAACAATCCCTATATGCATCCTGTTTCATCACCTTTCTTCTATTCAACGATCACATTAAGTTTTTTTCTTTTTCCAGTGAGACTTCTATCTCCTTTGATAACAAGGAAGGTTCTCCATCTGTATGTAACGGCAGTGCACGATCTGTCACTACCTTTACACTACGACATTTTAATATCGTCACCCCTTTAAATCTTGTATGCTTTCCTGAAAAAAGCGGTCGGAAGCAGACACAGAATCTTGAGCTTCGACAGATCCGACACAACCATAATATCAAGAAATCCATCACTTCCGGAAGCGTCCGGACAAAACTTAAAGCCTCCTCCTTCATAAGGAAGATTCATAAATGCTGCAAAATAAGTCCTCTCAAACACTTTCATGCTTCCATCATCCAGTGTCAGTTCAAGTTTCACCGGCCGATCCTTTATAATACGATCCATTGCCACAACCGCATAACTCAGCTTACCGATTTTCAGAAGGTTCAATACACGTTTCCATTTTGAAACACATACTTCATGACAGACTGCAGCATCAAATCCAATACCGGCACTCACTGCAAATCTTCTTCCTTTCCCTTCCCTTTTTTAGCACACCTATATCCATCTTTTCAACCCTTTTGGGTGAAAGAATTGTGTCCAATGCTTTAAAAGGATCTCCCGGGATTCCTGTTCCTCTTGCAAAATCATTGCTTGATCCAATCGGAATATATCCCAACGTCACTTTCTCCAGTGATTTAATTCCGCTTAGTACTTCATTGAGTGTACCGTCGCCTCCAAGAACAACAAACATGTGCTCCTGGCCATCTTCCGTAATCTCTGATGCAATCTTTCCTGCATCCTTTTTTCTTTGTTGTCAGATGAATCTGATAATCGATTCTTTTTCTGCACAACTCAGGTTCCAGCTGTTTCCACAGCATCTCGCCAAGCCCTGAACGAGCCCGCGGATTCACAATAAAGTGATAAATCATCAACCTTCCTCCAGTGTACTGTCCAGATACCGCCTTAAAGAACGACTCATGTTGCCCTCGAAATCAGCATTTCCCTCTCTTAGACACCATTCAAATACATTTCCGATCACGATCATCCGGATATCTGTTGTAAATTTGTCAATACTCTCTCTAATGTTAATAATCCCATCCTTCGCAGCCTGCTCTACATAAGCCTGTACTGTCACGATCGGATATGGACGTTCTGTTCTTATCGCCGGATTCAATGCCTGATTCTTTGTATCATAATACCCTGCCATAAATTCTACACCAAGCTCACGGCAATAAGCTACATAATTCAAATAAACACGGACAATTCCATCCTTTACATCTTCCAGACTTTTCGGTGTCTCCAGCAGATCCGGTCCCATCGTAGGCTGGTCTTCTATATAATAAGACAGCAAATCATCTTTTGTCTTAAAGTGATGATAGAAACTTCCGTTCGACACGCCTGCTTCTTCACAGATATTCTTGATTGACAATTTTTCATATCCGCTCTTCTGAAGAATCTTCTTCGCTGCCTGAAAGATTTTTTCTTTTGTTTCCTGTGATTTTTTCTGCTGCTTCGATAATTCTGTTTTTGTACTCATTTCTGCTAAAACTCTCCCGTATGCATTTTAAACTATAAGAGATATTATAACATATTTCGCCCTTTTTTTCAATAAAACAGAGTGGACTCTATTTTAAGTGCTCTATTTTTTATTTTCCGGATTTTCAGCTACCACAGTATTCTCATCCTCTTCATTTATAGATATGCAGAAAATGCACTCGGAATTGCATAATTTTTCTCCAGATCCTTCTTTCCTGCAAATATGATCTCAGGATTCTGAAATTCTTTTTCCAACTCATCCACCAAAATCTCATATCCGGTCATATGCCATTCCACATGACTGAAAATGTGCTTCGCCTTTGGCAGCTTCTTCACGCGCACCGGCGTAAGACCTGACTCTTTTGCATATTCTATAACTTCTTTTTGTGTTAAATGTCCCTCTACATTAGGAAATTCATACAATCCCGCAAGGAGTCCTTTTCCCCGGCCTTTTGCGAATCGCAATTTCCTCATTATCACAGAATCTTAGAATCGTTCTTTTCTCGATTCTTCGCTCTTTCGCCTTTTTCTTGACCGGATAGTCCATCTGACATTCATCCCGGTATGCAAGACAAAATCCCCTTATTGGGCAGCTCTCACACCTTGGTTCTCCATTTGGCAGACAGACGATTGCCCCAAGTTCGATCAATCCTTGATTAAAATCTCCCGGTGCCTCTGCCGGAATCACCTGTTCAAGCATACGTTCTATCTTTGTCCTTGTACTTGCTTTCATAATGTCATCACTGTCTTCCAGAATTCTTGTAACCACGCGAAAAACATTTCCATCTACCGCTGGTTTCTGCTGATGATAAACAAAAGAGCTGATCGCACCGGCTGTATAACTGCCAATTCCCTTCAATTTTTTTATCTCTTCAAATGTATCCGGGAATACACCATTATATTCTTCCATTACCTGTTGTGCTGCTGCCTTTAAATTCCTCGCCCTGTTGTAGTAGCCAAGTCCTTCCCACAGCTTAAGCAGTCTGTCTTCCGGCACTTCAGCCAGCGCTTTGATATCCGGCAGTTCTTCCAGGAATCGTGTGTAATAAGATTTAACTGCTTCCACCCGCGTCTGCTGCAGCATAATCTCTGAAATCCAGACCCGATACGCATTCACATGCTTCCGCCACGGAAGATCTCTCTGATTCTCCCGAAACCATTCAACAAGTGGTTCTACTGTCTCTTGCAGCCTCTCACATGCCAAAGCATCTGCTTCGTATTTTTTCTTTCTATTACATTTCATTCAATACCATTTCCTTATATATAAAAATATCTGTTCAATATTGTAACACAATACCAAACAGATATTCTATAGATTAAAAATTAAATATTTTTTTCGTAACTGTTCAGAGCCAACCTCCAAAATGCTACGCATTTTCTTTTTTACAGGATCTTTGAAAGGAACTCCTGAAGTCTTGGATCTTTCGGATGTTCAAAGAATTCTGCCGGGGCAGCTTCTTCCTTAATCTGACCGTCATCAATGAAAAAAGAACTCTTGAAGCAACCTCACGAGCAAATCCCATCTCATGAGTAACAACAACCATTGTCATTCCCTCTTTTGCCAGATCTTTCATCAGTTCCAGTACTTCACCTACCATCTCTGGATCAAGTGCTGATGTCGGCTCATCAAAAGAATCACATCAGGATTCATAGCCATGGAACGGATAATCGCGACACGCTGTTTCTGTCCACCGGAAAGTGTAGACGGATACACATCCGCTTTATCTTCCAATCCGATTCTCTTCAAAAGAGCCATTGCCTGCTCCTTTACTTCTTTCTTGATCTGCTCCTTTGTCTCAGTGATTGGAATCAGCTCTTCCTTCTTGTCACTTCCACGGAACATATTTTTAAATTTGATCATACGATTCTTTTTCTTTGCCTTATCAATGTCCTTACATCTTAGATATGCAGGTGCCATCATGACATTCTGAAGAACTGTCTTATTATTATAAAGATTGAAATGCTGGAAAACCATTCCCATATGGCGGCGATGCTGATTAATATCAACCTTCATATCTGCAATATCAACACCATTGAAGATAATACTTCCGCCTGTCGGGTCTTCCATACAGTTCAGGCATCGCAAAAATGTACTTTTACCAGAGCCGGATGGTCCGAGCACCGCAACGATATCGCCTTTTATTGATCGTAACATTGATTCCCTTCAGAATCTCTTTGTCCCCAAAGCTTTTTTGCAGATTAATTACGTCTATCACTCTTCTTCAGGCTCCTTTCTAATAATTTAACAAGTAATGTGATCACAAGCACAAGCGCAATGTAGATTAACGCCATTACAAGGTACGGTACCATGAATTCGTAGCTGTTACTTCCGATATAGTTAAATGCAACATAAAGGTCAGCTGCGCCAACAAAGCTTACTACAGATGTCTCTTTAATAAGAGAAATGAACTCATTTCCAAGTGTCGGAAGAATGTTCTTTACAGCCTGCGGAATCACAATCTTCATCATACTCGTTCCAAAACTGAGTCCGACTGCTCTTCCGGCTTCCATCTGTCCCGGATCGACAGACTGGATTCCGCTTCGCATGATCTCTGAAATATATGCACCACTATTCAGACCAAATACAACCATAGAAACCTGTACTCCGGTAATCTTCACCCCAAAAATTGGAAGGAGTACATAATAAAAGATAAGGAGCTGAACTACCATAGGAGTTCCTCTGAATAATGCAACGTAAAAGCTGCAAATATGATTCAATACTCTCGGAAGAGTTTTATATTTCGGAATCACACGGACTTAGCGATCAAAGTACCAATCACAATACCGATAATCAGACCGCAGATTGCGATCAGCAAAGTATTGTGCAGTCCCTGAACTACTTTCACATAGCCATTCTGATTCAGAAATATATCAATAAATTTGTCTACTTTCTGACTAAAATTCCCCATTTGTTTCCTTTCTCCAAAAAGAGGAAAATGCATGCATCATCTTCTGCCTGTATTTCCCTCGTTAATAAATTCTGTTATTTTACTGCCTGTAAATTCTTAGTAAATACTCTTACTGAACTGCGTTGATTGCTTCTGTGATTGCTGCTGCCGGTGCTGCATCAATGATCACATACTGAATATTTTCATTGAGCATATCCTGTACTGCAAGTGATCCGCTCTTGTATGTCACACATTTTGCCGGAAGTCCCGGGAAGTCCCAATCTTCGCTTCCTTCAACATAGTACTGACCTGTTGTTCCCTGCTGAACCCCGATCTGGTCAGATGATTTTGTCTCAGCAAGTTTAGCTGCAACGTCATCTGCTGTCTTGCAATCATCAAATGTTGTAACATTGCTTGGAACGATCAAACGCTGGGATGCGGAATAGTAAGAATCTGTAAATGTAACATATTCTTCTCTCTCTCTTCATTGATTGTAAGTCCTGCCATAGCAATATCACATTTCTGCTGGCTTACAGACAGACATACTGCATCAAAATCCATGTTCTCAATTACAAGCTCTTTTCCAAGTTCATCAGCAAGAAGCTTTGCAATCTCCATGTCGATTCCATAATAATCTTCACCCTTTGTATACTCAAATGGCTCGAATGCTGCATTTGTAGCTACAACCAACTGATCCTTAGATGTATCAAGTGTTGCTGATTTTACTGCTTCCGGCTCTCCGTCTGAGAAATACTTTTTGCAGATCTCATCAAGTGTTCCGTCTGATTTGATCTTTGCAATAAACTCATTTGTCTTCTCAAGAAGCTCTGGCTGAGTCTTATCTACTCCGAATGCATACTCTTCATTTGTAAGGTCAATATCGATAACCTTTGCTGTTACTGTTTCGTTCTTACTACCACAACCTGCCAGCATGTGACTGCCAATGCTGCAGTAAGAAATACTGATAAAAACTTCTTCATATTAAGCGCCTCCTCTTTTCTCTGCATAAAAATTCAAAACATGTTAATAATTATAACATGCTTTTCATAAAATGCAAGACGTAATTATGCACGATTTCTTTTGAAATACAAAATTTTACTGTTCACAATAACTGTGAACAGTAAAACACACTGCACTCTATTCAATAATACATACCTTATTTGAATAAAGCCTGGATACCGAAGAATAAAAATACAACGATTCCAAGTACGATTCTGTAATATCCAAATGCCTTAAAGTCATGGTTCTTGATATATTTCATCAGGAACTTGATTGCTATAACAGATACTGCAAAGGATACGATCATTCCAAGAAGAAGCAGAAATACCTGCATTGGGGTAAATGCCAGACCGAACTTAAACAACTTCAGTGCACTTGCTCCAAACATAACCGGAATTGCAAGGAAAAATGTAAACTCTGCTGCAACACTTCTTGAAACCCCAAGTGCCAGTGCTCCGACAATCGTTGCGCCGGATCTGGACGTCCCAGGAATCATCGCCATCATTTGGAAAACTCCGATCAGAAGAACTGTCTTCACAGAAAGCTGAGAGATTCTTTTTACTTTCGGTTCTCTTGTCTCATTACGTTTTTCAATTACAATGAATAAAATACCATAAACGATCAACATCAATGCAACAACATATGCATTACTCAGTTTTGATTCAATCAGATCGTTCAGCAACACTCCTCCGATCAGTGCCGGAATTGTTCCGATCACTACTTTAATCCATAACTGAATTGTCATCTTCTTCTGCTTTTCCGTCTTCGTCGGTGAGAACGGATTTAACTTATGAAAATAAATTACTACAACTGCCGGGATCGATCCAAACTGAATCACCACATTGAACATATTCGTAAATGCCTCGCTCTGCTTCAGTTGGATCAGCTGCTCTACCAGAATCAGATGACCTGTACTACTGATTGGAAGCCACTCTGTGATTCCCTGCACAATTCCTAAAATGATAACCTTTAATACTTCTAACATGATTCCCCTCCTCGTTTCAGAACAAACTTCTCGATGGCCTTTGCAGCCCCCTCATCATTGTTGCTCTCCGTAATATAATCAGCTACAGCTTTGACCTTTTCTTCGGCATTCGCCATGGCAACTCAAATCCAACTTCCTTGAGCATTGCGATATCATTATCGCCATCCCCACACGCCATGATCTCTTCCCGCCTGATTCCAAGCGTCTTGCCAAGATTCACAAGTCCGGTTCCTTTATTTACACCAACTGCATTGATTTCTATATTATATTGAAGAGAGCCAACCAGTTCAAAGACGCCTTCTCGCTCCAACTCTTTCCATGCCTCTTCTCTCTCTTCCATATCTGCAAACAACATCTGTACTTTATCAAGATTCCCTTCTTTTTCATCCAGCAGATCTTCCAGTCTGTCTACCGCTATTCGTGTTCTCAGAAAATAATCCCACATGTTCGGATTCTTATGATACTTTCTCACCTGCGCGATCTCATCTTTCTGAGCATATCCCTGCCCATCAAAATAAACTTCCAACAGAGTGTCATATTTTCTTCCGATCGCAATTGCTTTTTTTTGCTGCTTCTTTGGATAACAGATGTTCTTCCAGTACCTTTCCGGTTCTCGTCTCGATAATCCTCGCCCCATTCGCAGTCAGTGCATAATCCATCCCCGGAAGCTCACGTAATTCTTCCGGAACTCCTGTCCATGGTCTTCCGGTTGCAACAAGAACAACTGTACCATTCTGCAGTGCCTCTCCGATCACATTCTTCGTATAAGGAAGAAGTTCCTTCTTATCTGTAAGAAGTGTTCCATCGAGATCTAATCCAACAATCTTAATTTCCTTTTTTCCATACTTTTTCCTTATCTTCTGTATTTTCTATCCGTCAATTGTTACAAAAAAAGCAATATCTTTTTAATTATTTTGTAAAACAATCATAAAATATTTCGTGCCAATTTGATTAATTCTCTGTTTTATAGTATAATAGGTTTTCGACAACTATGCAATGTCATTTAAAGAAAGGATATTGAGATTATGGCATTTTACAAAAAAAGCAAGTTACATACGGGCACCGCGCTCATTTGTTCCCTTGCAATTGTATTTTCTGCACTTCCTGTCTATGCTACAGACACGATAGACAATCTGCAAAACCAGACCTCTGCCCTTGAGAACGAATTAAAAGGCATCAACCAGGATATCCTCACCCTGAGTGAGAAGATATCTGATACTGAGATGCAGGTTGAGCTCCTCAACAGTGATATAGACAAAACGCAGGATGATCTTGAGAAAGCGCAGAAAAACGAAGATCAGCAGTATGAAGATATGAAAAGCCGTATCAAATATATGTATGAGCACGGAAGTGCTACAATGCTTGAGATGCTTTTCTCAGCAGAAAATATGTCAGATTTTCTAAACAAAGCTGATTTTATTGAAAATTTAAGTAACTACGACCGCAAAGCTCTGAACAATCTGAAAGATGTTCACCAGCAGATTGCCGATCAGAAAGCAGACCTGGAAGCACAGCAGGCTTCCATGAAAGATTTACAGAACCAATTGCAGACACAGCAGACACAATTACAGGCAAAAGCTGCTGCAACTTCTACTAATTTGAATGAGGTGAATGCAAAACTGCAGAAAGCCAAAGAAGAAGAGGCAGCTCGTCAGGCAGAAGAAGCCGGGGAAACAGGCGGAAGCCGCTGCGAAAGCCGAAGCAGCTGCAAAAGCTGAGGCTGCTGCCAGTGCGAACAAAGCGAATACTTCCAGTTCCTCTGGGAACTCCGGCAATTCAGGTTCCTCATCCTCCGGAAGTTCAAGTTCTTCTGGTGGCTCCAATAGTTCCGGATCTGCCATTGCGTCTGATGACCTTACACTTCTTGCAGCAATCCTGCAATGTGAGGCCCACTATGATTACGACTCTATGCTTGCAGTTGCTACAGTCATTATGAATCGTGTATATAGCAGTCGCTTTCCGAATTCTATTCATGATGTCATCTATGCCCAAGGACAGTTTGCTCCTGTATGGACAGGTTCCTTAGACCGTGTATTAAAGCAAGGTCCACGAAGTCTTTCTATCCAGGTTGCACAGGATGCGATCAACGGAGCTCGTCTTGCTGCCGTAGCCGACTGTTATTACTTCCTGTACGCACCATCGACAAGCAGAACCGGTGTTGTAATTGGCGATAACGTTTTCTTTACAAGTTGGTAAAATAATAAAAACTGAAGATTAAGAAGCGCCGGAAGATTTCATTTTCATCTTCCAGCGCTTCTTTTTTAGAAACAACTCTATTTTCTACTGATAATCAACAACATCAATCCATCTCATCAGAAAATCTTTTTCAAGTTCATTTTTCTTTAGATAACTGTGCTGCTGCCACAATCGGAAGCCACTGCTGTACATACTGCATTGCTGTATCGCTCTTCTTGCAGAACAATTTCAGATAGAGATCTGCTACTTTCTGATCTTTCAGTGCGAAAAGCAAATATGTCATTGCTGCATCTGCACTTGCATTTCCCTGTGTTGCATGAGCCCAGTCAACTACAGTCATCTTTCCATTCTTTCCTACGATCACATTACTCGGATTAAAGTCTCCGTGACATACTTTATTATGCTTTGGCATACTCTCAAGTCTTGTCAGAAGTTCATAACGTGTAGTCGCATCAAGATCTTTCAATCCATTGATCTGACGAGCTAATTTATCTTTCATTCCTTTCAGAAGCGGTGATTTCTTACTCTGAACCTGTAACTGGAGATCAACAAAGTCTTCCATATATTTTCCAGATTCTTCATATCAGATTCCATCATGTCCTCAAGTGTCTTACCTGCTTTGTACTCAATAGCAATTGCCCACTTTCCATCAATCTGAGTTACTTCTTTTACCTTCGGAATGTCCAGACCTGTCTCTTCTACTCTTGCAGTATTCAGAGCCTCATTAAATACATCTGACTTCGGATGTCCTTCAAAAAACTTTCACGATACAATCATCACATTTATAGACTGATTTGTAAGCACGTTTCACGACGAGATTTTTTTCTTCTAACTTCATAATATAGACCTCCTTATATCTTGAACGCCCCTTCTTGTCTGCTCTTATTTTATCTCAGTTCTGCAGGGCTGTTCCTTTTGCCTTACGGCTCTTACTTTGTTTTGATGATGTCATTATATCTCACAATTTTTAGAAATAAAACCCCTTCAGAGCAAGTTTGTGCAGTTTTTAACAAGATTTTTTACTTTCTTATATATTGTCTATTTATTAACAATCGTAAGCTTTAGCTCGTTGCTCACGTAAAAAGAGATAGAACAATGCTTTTCAACATCATTCTGTCTCTCTTCGTATATTTTAGATTCTAACGGTCATATGCCTGCTTATGCAATGCGATTTATTTTCCGTAGTAGCATTTCAGGTACAGATCTTTGATCTCCTGGATGAGTGGGTATCTTGGGTTAGCTCCTGTACACTGATCGTTGAATGCCTGCTCTGACATTTCATCAAGTGTATCAAGGAAGTACTTCTCATCAACGCCGTAATCTTTGATTGTCTTCTTGATTCCGATCTTCTCTTTGAGTTCTTCAAGCTTAGCAATGAAGTTCTCAAATACTTCTTTATCATCTTTACCTGTGCATCCTGCGAAACGTCCGAGTTCTGCGTATCTTGCAAGTGCATGTGGGTACTGATACTGTGAGAATGTTCCCATCTTTGTCGGAACTTCTGCTGCGTTGTATCTCATAACCTCTGTAAGGATTACTGCGTTAGCAACACCGTGTGGCAGGTGGTGGAAAGCACCAAGCTTATGAGCCATGGAGTGGTTAACACCAAGGAATGCATTTGCGAATGCCATACCAGCCATACAGGAAGCATTTGCCATTTCTTCACGAGCCTTCGGATCGTTTGCTCCGTTCTCGTATGCAGATGGAAGGTTCTCGAATACAAGCTTAACAGCCTTCATAGCAAGACCATCTGTGTAATCTGTAGCCATAATAGATACATATGCCTCGATTGCATGTGTCATAACGTCGATACCTGAAGCACTTGTCAGTCCTTTCGGCTGTGTCATCATGTTGTCTACGTCTACGATTGCCATGTTTGGAAGCAGAGCGTAGTCAGCGATTGGCCATTTAACACCTGTGTCAGCGTCTGTGATGATTGCGAATGGTGTTACCTCAGAACCTGTTCCTGAAGATGTTGGGATAGCTATGAAGTAAGCTTTCACTCCCATCTTAGGGAATGTAAATACTCTCTTACGGATGTCCATGAAGTCCATAGCCATATCTTCAAAGTTTGCTTCTGGATGCTCATACATGATCCACATGATCTTACCTGCGTCCATTGCAGATCCACCACCAAGAGCGATGATTGTATCTGGCTCGAACTGTCTCATCTGGTCAACACCCTTGCGTGCACACTGAAGTGTCGGGTCTGGTGCTACCTCGAAGAAGCATGTATGCTGGATTCCCATTTCATCTAATTTATCTTCGATTGGTTTTACATATCCGTTCTTGTAAAGGAAGGAGTCAGTTACGATGAACGCTTTCTTCTTGTGCATCACTGTGCCGAGTTCATCCAGTGCTACCGGCATACAGCCTTTCTTAAAGTATACTTTCTCAGGTGTTCTGAACCACAGCATATTTTCTCTCCTCTCAGCAACTGTCTTCACGTTCAGGAGATGTTTTACTCCTACGTTCTCGGATACGGAGTTTCCGCCCCAGGAACCACATCCCAGTGTCAGGGACGGAGCCAGCTTGAAGTTATAAAGGTCTCCGATTCCACCGTGAGAAGAAGGTGTATTGATCAGTACACGGCAAGTCTTCATTGCTGCTGCATGTTTTGCGATCTTCTCTGTCTCTGCCGGATGTACGTAGAGTGAAGATGTATGTCCATATCCACCGTCTGCTACAAGCTGAGCTGCTTTCTCAAGAGCCTCATCAAATGTTTTAGCTTTGTACATACCAAGTACCGGTGATAATTTTTCATGTGCAAACTCTTCTGAGATATCTACAGACTCAACTTCACCGATAAGGATCTTTGTCTCCTTCGGAACATCTACGCCAGCCATCTTAGCGATCTCGTAAGCTGATTTTCCTGGGATCTTGCTGTTCAGCGCACCGTTGATGATGATAGTCTTCCGAACTTTGTCAAGCTCCTCACCTGGTTTCAGGAAGTAGCATCCTCTGTACTGGAATTCTTTCTTAGCTTCCTCATATACGCTTTCAAGAACAGTTACGGACTGCTCGGAAGCACAGATCATACCGTTATCAAAGGTCTTGGAATGGATAATGGAGTTTACTGCCAGTCTTACATATGCTGTATCGTCGATGATAACCGGTGTGTTACCAGCTCCAACTCCGAGTGCCGGCTTTCCTGAAGAGTAAGCTGCTTTAACCATTCCAGGACCACCTGTTGCAAGGATGATATCTGCATCTCTCATTACTGTGTTTGTAAGTTCCAGTGATGGAGCATCGATCCAACCGATGATTCCTTCCGGAGCTCCTGCTTTCACTGCTGCATCAAGAACAACTTTAGCTGCTGCGATTGTAGATGCTTTAGCAGCCGGATGTGGGCTGATGATGATTGCATTTCTTGTCTTTAAGCAGATCAGTGTTTTAAAATTGCTGTTGATGTCGGGTTTGTTGTAGGGATAACTGCTGCAACAAGTCCGATTGGCTCTGCGATCTTTTGATTCCAAATGCCTTATCTTCTTCTACAACACCACATGTCTTTGTATCTTTGTATGCGTTGTAAATATACTCTGCTGCGTAATGGTTTTTGATAACCTTATCCTCGAGAATACCTCTCTGAGTCTCTTCTACTGCAAGTCTTGCAAGCGGGATACGCTGCTTGTTTGCTGCCATAGCTGCTTCATAGAAGATTTTGTCAACCTGCTCCTGTGTAAATGTAGCGAAGATTTTCTGTGCCTCGCGCATCTCTTTCATTTTTGCTTCAAGAGCTTCAACGTTATCAATGAATCCGGTGTTTACTGTCTTTGTCTCTACAGTTTTTGCCGCCTCTTTCTTTGCCATCTGAGTATTCCTCCTGTACTTGAATAAATCATTTTTATAGTCACTGTTTTCGTAACCTGCAAGTTTTATCCGATCGGGTTGTTTTTATATTTCCCGATTACAGGTATTAGTATACTAGTTCGTTAATTAATTGTCAATGTACCAGTTGTTAAAGTTTTAACGTTATTTATTTAACATCGTTTGTGCATTTTTCACAAAAGCAAATTTTTGCTTGACAATTTTAACTATGAAAAACACGCTCTCCGAGTTTCTCAAGTTATCACAACAGTCGCCAAGGTCTCGTGCAAGCAAGGGTTTTGGCTCGTTGTTCACGTAAATTAAAATGTACGTCCTAAGCATAGCTTTTTATATATTAGAAAAACACTTTACTAATATGCAAAAAACTCCCATACAGGACATTTCTGTCCTATATGAGAGTCAAAAAATCAGCTATATTATCAAATTAAACAAGCTCGATCAGAACTTCCATAGCTGCGTCGCCCTTACGCTGACCAATCTTTACGATTCTGGTGTAACCACCGTTACGGTCAACATACTTTGGAGCGATCTCATCAAAGAGTTTTGCAACCATGTCAACATCTTTCATGTTTCTCTTCTCGCCTTCTTTAACAGGGAAGAGAACTTTCAGCATCTGACGTCTTGCGTGCAGTCTGCTTGGCTTATCTTTTTTATTGTCTTCTCAACTTCGTCATAAACAGTAACTTTCTTACCATCAACAACTTCTTTCACACGTTTGCCATCAGCATCTTTACGTGCTACTTTAGCCATTACTGTAACTTCTTCGAAGTTATCTTTCTCTTTTACAGCAAGAGCGATCAGGCTTTCTGCCTGCTTACGGATCTCTTTTTGCCTTAGCTTCTGTTGTAACGATCTTTCCGTTGTTAAGAAGTGCTGTTACCTGGTTTCTAAGTAAAGCTTTTCTCTGGCTTGCTGTTCTGCCAAGTTTTCTATACTTTGCCATTTCTAAATTTCCTCCATTAATTCAACATTTGGTTATGCATCTTCGGGCTTACTAATCAAATGCTCCTGCTGTGCTCTTCGGGCTTACCACCGACAGGATATTCAATCTTCAGCGGGCTGCAATTCACAAAACTGTAATCACAGCCTGTGCAGGACATAAGTGTCCTGATAATTTATCATAGTACGGATATAGAATATTATTCTTCTCCGTGGTTCAGTTCAAGATTGAGTTCTTTCAATTTGGCAAGTACTTCTTCCAGAGACTTTACGTCCGAGGTTTCGTACTTTCATCATATCTTCCGGTGTCTTGTTCGTGAGCTTCTTCAACGGTGTTGATTCCGGCTCTCTTCAGACAATTGTAAGAACGAACAGAAAGCTCAAGTTCATCAATGCTCATCTCAAGAACTTTTTTTTTCTCATCATCCTTCTTTTTCAATCATAACTTCTGCCTGCTGAGCTACCTCTGACAGGTCGATGAAGAGTTTCAGATGCTCACTTAACACTTTTGCTGCAAGGCTGACAGCCTCATCAGGAGCCATTGTACCTTTTGTCCAGACATCAAGTGTCAGTTTGTCATAATCTGTAACCTGACCTACACGTGTATCCTGAACTGTCAGGTTAACACGATCGATCGGTGTGTAGATAGAATCGATCGGAAGAACACCGATTGGCATATCTTCTGTCTTATTCTTATCTGAGCTTACATATCCTCTTCCTTTTGTGATTGTAAGTTCCATATAAAGCTTGCTGTCTTTGCCACCGCTTAATGTAGCAATTACCTGCTCCGGGTTTACAATCTCAATATCAGAGTCACACTGGATATCAGCACCTGTTACAACGCCTTCTCCTTCGAACTCGATATAAGCTGTCTTCACTTCATCAGACTCAGATGTGTTCTTGATAGCCAGAGATTTCAGGTTCATGATGATCTCTGTCACATCTTCTTTAACACCCGGGATGGAACTGAACTCGTGCAGTACACCGTCGATTTTCACAGAACTGATTGCTGCTCCCGGCAGGAAGAAAGCATGATTCTTCTCAGCGCGTTACCAAGCGTAGTTCCGTATCCTCTCTCCAGCGGTTCTACGACAAATCTTCCGTATTTCTTGTCATCTGAAACATCTGTAATTTCAATATTCGGTTTATTAAAATCAAACACTACACAGACCCTCCTTATGGGCTTAATATATGTTGAGGGGGTACAAAACTGTATCTAAACAACTTGTTCAGATTAGTTAGATTGCCCTGCATAAATGCCTGCGCAATCCTTTCAAATCGAAATTATTATTTAGAATACAGCTCGACGATAAGCATCTCGTCAACCGGTACATCGATTGCTTCTCTGTTAGGAAGCTCTTTTACTGTACCTCTAAGATTCTCAGCGTCTGCCTCAAGCCACTCTGGTACCATGTTTCCAGCTGTAGCTTCAAGAATCTCTTTGTATCTCTGTGAACCTTTTTTTGTTCTCTTTTGATTTCAATAACATCTCCAGCCTTTACAAGGTAAGATGGGATGTTAACCTGTTTGCCGTTTACAAGAACGTGCTTATGATCAACGATCTGTCTAGCTTCTTTTCTTGTTCTAGCAAGTCCAAGACGGAAAACAACGTTGTCAAGTCTTGACTCAAGAATGATCATCAGGTTCTCACCTGTCATACCTTCCATGCTGCTTAGCTTTTGCATAGTAGTTTCTGAAAGGTTTCTCAAGCACACCGTAGATGAATTTAGCTTTCTGCTTTTCTCTCAGCTGGAGTGCATACTCACTGATCTTTCTGTTGGCTCTTTTTAACTGTCTGTTAGATTTTTTATCAATTCCTAAATAGATTGGGTCCATACCTAATGAACGGCATCTTTTCAGAACTGGAACTCTATTTACTGCCATTTTTATCCTCCTAATATTATACATGCCAGCGGTACTCATGCCGCTGCGTCAACATTTACTATTAAATAACTGCTTTTCTTATACAGCAGAGTATAATTAGACTCTTCTACGCTTCGGTGGACGGCATCCGTTGTGCGGTACCGGAGTTACGTCTTTGATACTTACTACATCGATTCCGCATGCCTGAAGTGCACGGATTGCTGCTTCTCTTCCTGATCCCGGTCCTTTTACGAATACATCTACTGTCTTAAGACCATGTACTAATGCTGCCTTTGCTGCTGTCTCAGCCGCCATCTGTGCTGCATATGGAGTAGATTTTCTTGAACCTCTAAATCCCAGACCGCCTGCACTTGCCCATGAAAGAGCATTTCCCTGAGTATCCGTCAGTGTAACAATTGTATTGTTGAATGATGACTGAATATGTGCCTGTCCGCGTTCAACGTTTTTTCTGACACGTTTTTTGTTACTTTTTTCGCAACTTTCTTAGCCATTTAAACTAACCTACTTTCTTTATTTTATACGTTATTATTTCTTCTTATTTGCTACAGTTCTCTTAGGACCTTTGCAAGTTCTTGCATTAGTCTTTGTCTTCTGTCCACGTACTGGAAGTCCTTTTCTATGACGGATTCCACGGTAGCATCCGATCTCTTTAAGTCTCTTGATGTTGAGCTGAATCTCTCTTCTAAGATCACCTTCTACAACCTGAGTCTCATCGATCACTGCGCTGATTTTCTTTACTTCTTCACTTGTAAGATCTCTTACACGAGTATCAGGATTAACTCCTGCATCCTTTAAGATACGTTCTGCACTTGTTCTTCCAATTCCATAAATGTAAGTAAGACCGATCTCAATACGTTTTTCTCTAGGTAAATCAACACCTGAAATACGAGCCATGTGTCTTTCCTCCATTTTCTTTTTCTGGTTTTCTTGTTAATTGTCCCTAATTGAGGCTGCGAATGCGAAATGAGTCTCTTCTTTTTTTATAAATGAAGTCTGGTGTAACTCATTTACTGCTGCATCCTACCGGAATGTATCCTTCCGATATCCCAGCCCAGGTATGTACGGAAACTACATACCCTTTCCCGGCACGGATCATACTCTCATCCGCCAATGCAAATGCCGGGTATTATAAGCAATATACAATAGCATCTTCCCTCTTTAATATAAAGATGACAAACGTCTGTCAGATGCCCAGACTACACGCTCTGTCGGTACCTGCGGACAGATGCGATGTATCCTTACTGTATATTAAACAGCTCCACACACCTCCTGGCGTGTCATGCTGTCAGCCGCTTGATAATTGCACAAAACATCAGTAGCATCACTCGACTAGGTTCGATAATACCTCATCAAGTGTTCAATGCCTTAGCCCTGACGCTGTTTGTGTTTCGGGTTCTCACAGATTACTCTGATACTACCTTTTCTTCTAATAATTTTGCATTTTTCACAAATTGGTTTAACTGATGATCTAACCTTCATGTCAAATCCTCCTTCCCTACTTTGCTCTGCCTATATATTCCGGTATTTTTGGACACACCTCTCCAAAATGACCATTTCATACTTTACCACAAAACATATGTTAAAGTCAAGACCTAAATTAAAAAGATATTATTTTCTAAAATACTTTTCAGAAAATAATATCTTTTTTTATCTTTTCAGATACGGAACGTTGTAAACAACAGCATTCCCGTTATTTGATGTGTAGAATTCTTACTTGTCTCTCCAGACAATTCTTCCTTTGCTCAGGTCATAAGGTGACATCTCAAGTGTAACCTTATCTCCCGGCAGAATCTTGATGAAGTTCATACGCAGCTTACCGCTGATATGTGCCAGTACAATATGGCCATTCTCAAGTTCTACTTTGAACATTGCGTTAGGAAGTTTCTCAACTACAACTCCTTCAATTTCAATCACGTCAGTTTTTGACATTTTTAATCCTCCTGAATGAAATCAACAAAACTTACTCTCCAAGGATCTGAACGATTGCAGCAAATACATCGTTGATATCGATTGTACCATCAACTTCTCTGAGTACTCCTGCTTCTGTATAATAATCGATCAGCGGCTGTGTCTGCTCATGATAAACACCAAGTCTCTTAAGTACGGTCTCTGGTTTATCATCGTCTCTCAAGATAAGCTCTGCCGCCACACTTGTCGCAGATGCCTTCTTTTGCAGTCGGAGCATATACGATATGATAAGTAGCACCACAATCAACACAAGCTCTTCTTCCAGACATACGGTTTACAATATTCTCATCTGGAACTTCAACATTGATCGCATAATCAATCTTCTGTCCCATCTCAGCAAGTGCACGATCAAGTGCCTCTGCCTGTGGAATTGTACGCGGGAATCCATCAAGTACATATCCATTCTTACAATCTTCCTGGTTTACTCTGTCTACAACAAGATCAACAACCAGCTCATCCGGAACCAGAAGACCCCTGATCCATGAAAGTTTTTGCTTTCTTACCAAGTTCTGTTCCGTTCTTGATGTTTGCTCTAAAGATATCTCCAGTAGAAATATGCGGAATAGAATACTTCTCAGCAATCTTCTTTGCCTGTGTTCCTTTTCCTGCTCCCCCTGGGCTCCTAACATGATGAGTTTCATATCTTTATCCTCCTTATACAAGTTTAACCCGCTCTGTTCGTCCTGCAATTGAGGACAGAACAAAGCGAGCTAAAAGACGTTTAATAGAAAACAATATCAATAACTGTTATCTCTTATTATTTAAAAATCCTGTGTAATTTCTTACAAGCATCTGTGATTCAATCTTCTTAATTGTCTCAAGTACAACACCTACAATAATGATAAGTGATGTTCCACCAAAGGAAACGTTTGCACCGAAAACACCATTGAAGAAATATGGAATCACCTGTACGATGATCAAACCACACGCACCAACAAAGATGATATAATTCAAAATCTTTGTAAGGTAGTCAACTGTTGGTTTGCCCGGACGAATTCCGGGATAAATCCACCGCTCTTTTTTCATATTATTTGCAATCTCCATCGGATTGAAAGTAATCGATGTATAGAAATATGCAAAGAATATTGTAAGTAAAATGTAAACCACAAGTCCGACTGAATAAATCGGATTCTCTGGATCACACCAGTTATTGGAGTTTAAACCTGCAAGGATCTTACTTCCAATTCCAGTTCCTTTTCCTTTTCCAAGGAACTGTGCAATCACGATTGGTGTCTGCATCAGTGAAGAAGAGAAGATAACCGGGATTACTCCGGCTGGATTCACCTTCAACGGAATATGTGTTGACTGACCGCCATACATTTTTCTTCCCTGTACTTTTTTGGAATACTGAACTGCAATTCTTCTTTCACCATCCTGAAGAATGATAACAAACACAACTACAACCAGAAGAACTGCAAGGATAATAACACCGGCAAGTCCTGCCTTTGCAATTGTTTTGCCTTTCATGAACTGTGTATACAGTGTCACGAAATCATCCGGAACACGGGAAATAATGTTGATCAGAAGTACGATAGAAATACCGTTTCCAACTCCCTTTTCAGTAATACGCTCACCGATCCACATAAGAAATGCACTACCAGCTGTAAGCGTACATACAACGATTGCACAATTTACGAAATTATATTCTTCCAGAAGTCCCTGACGTCCAAATCCTACAGCCATTGCGATAGATTCAATCAGTGCAAGACCAACTGTCACATATCTTGTAATTGCTGCGATCTTCTTTCTTCCATCTTCACCATCTTTCTGCATCTCTTCAAGCTTTGGAATCGCTATTGTCAGAAGCTGCATGATAATAGATGATGTGATATATGGAGTGATACTCAGGGCAAATACTGACATTCTTGTAAATGAGCCGCCGGTGAACGCCTCAAAAAAGTTAAATACGTCACCGGTCTGCTGTGCAAAAAAAATTCTGAATAAATGTCGGATCTACTCCCGGAGTGGGCAACTGTGATCCTAACCTAACAACGATAAGCATTGCCAATGTATAGAGAAGTCTCTTTCTGATATCCTCAATACTTAATGCTTTACGCAAGGACTTAAGCATTAGATCACCTCTGCTTTTCCACCAAGAGCTTCAATCTTCTCAGCTGCTTTTGCACTGAATGCATTAGCCTGAACTGTAAGCTTCTTAGTTAACTCTCCATTTCCAAGAATTTTTACTCCGTCTTTTGGATTCTTAACAATACCGCTTTCGATCAATGTCTCAACGGATACTGTAGCGCCATCCTCGAATACTTCAAGTGCGCTAAGGTTGATTCCTACGATTGTCTTAGAGTTTCTGCATGTGAAGCCTCTCTTAGGAATACGTCTGTATAAAGGCATCTGACCGCCTTCAAAGCCCGGTCTTGTTGCCCCTGAACGAGCCTTCTGACCTTTATGTCCCTTACCAGCGGTTTTGCCGTTTCCTGAACCATGTCCACGGCCTCTTCTGAAATTATCACTCTGTTTTGAACCGTCTGCCGGTCTTAAGTTTGATAAGTCCATGACATTACCTCCTTATCTTAATTAAGCCTCTTCTTCAACTTTAACTAAATGTCTAACCTGCTGTACCATACCTCTGGTAGCTGCATTATCTGGCAATACAACTGTTTTGTTGAGTTTCTTAAGTCCAAGAGCCTCAACTGTTTTTCTATGCTTTGGTACGGCGCCGATTGTAGACTTTACTAATGTAACTTTTAAATTTGCCATTTCAATCTTACCTCCTATGCGCTTGATCGGGCTTCTCGGTTGATTAGCCTAAGATCTCCTCAATTGATTTGCCACGAAGTCTTGCAACTTCTTCTGGAGTCTTAATCTCTTTAAGTCCTTCGATTGTAGCAAGTACAACATTCTGTTTGTTGTTGGATCCTAAAGATTTTGTACGGATGTTCTTAACTCCAGCCGCCTCAATTACGGCACGCGCCGGTCCTCCGGCGATAACACCAGTACCTTCCGGAGCCTTCTTAAGAAGTACGGAAGCGCTTCCGAATTTACCAATCACATCGTGTGTTACACTTGAGTTTTCATCAAGAGATACGCTGATCATTTTCTTCATAGCGTCTTCTTTTCCTTTACGGATAGCTTCCGGAATTTCAGTTGCTTTTCCTAAACCTGCACCAACATGGCCATTTCCATCAAACAACTACTAAAGCTGTGAAACGGAAGTTACGACCACCCTTTACAACCTTAGTTACACGCTTGATGGAAACCACTTTTTCTACTAATTCCATCTGACTAGCATCAATACGTTCCTGTCTCATCTGTGTTCTCCCTTCCTTAGAAATTCAGACCAGCTTCTCTTGCTGCGTCTGCTAATGCTTTTGCTTTTACCCTGATAAATGAATCCGCCTCTATCAAATACAACTTCATCAATACCTTTAGCTTTTTGCTCTCTCGGCAATTACTTTTCCAAGGTATGCTGCTGCTTCAACGTCGTTAGTCTTCTCGAGCTCTGCTTTCACTTCTTTCTGAAGAGTGGAAGCGGAAACAAGAGTATTTCCAACAGTATCGTCGATGATCTGTGCATACATATGATTATTACTTCTGAATACAGCTAAACGCGGTCTCTGCGCTGTTCCGCTGAAACGGTTGCGTAATTTCATGTGTTTTTTTTTCTACGAACTTCGCTTCTAGATTTCTTACTAACCATTTTCACACTCTCCTTATTTATTTCTTACCAGTTTTACCGACTTTACGTCTGATTACTTCATCAGCATATTTGATTCCCTTGCCCTTATATGGCTCCGGTCTTCTCTTATCTCTGATCTCAGCCGCAAACTGTCCAACTTTTTCTTTATCGATACCTTTAACAGTGATCTTGTTCTGTCCCTCAAGTACAGTCTCGATTCCTTCTGGATCGATCATCTCAACTGGATGGGAATAACCAAGGTTCAGTGTCAGTTTATTTCCTGATTTAGCAGCTCTGTAACCTACACCGTTAACCTCAAGAACTTTCTCGTATCCCTCTGTTACACCTACAACCATGTTGTTAATCAGTGTTCTTGTCAGACCATGAAGAGATTTCATTTTCTTTAAGTCGCTCGGTCTTGTAACGATTACTTCTTCGCCTTCAACTTTGATTTCCATTTCTACTGGAAGCTCTTTTGTAAGAGTTCCCTTCGGACCTTTTACAGTCACTAAATTGTTCTCAGCAACTTCTACAGTTACTCCTGCAGGAATTGCTACAGGCAGTCTTCCTATACGTGACATGCCTTTTACCTCCTTAACTTAGATTTTCGGAGAAGCCGCTAAGGCTTCTCTGTTTTCAGTTACATTTATAAGGAAGTTCTTTTCACTAAGCAAGTAGTCTCGCTAGCTCAAAGAACAACCTCGCACTACGCTCAAACTTCGGCTACGTCTCGTTCTCACTAAGTTGCTTTCTCACTGGCTTTCGCCAAACGAAGCAAAGAACCTCTCCGCCTACGCCGAGTTTTCTAGCTTCTTTGTCTGTTACTACACCTTTGTTTGTAGAGATGATTGCTGTTCCGAGTCCGCCAAGTACCTTCGGGATATCCTCTGTATTAGCGTAAACACGAAGTCCCGGTTTGGAGATTCTCTTCAGTCCGGAAATAACTTTCTCGTTCTTGTCAGCACCGTATTTCAGTGTGATATGAATTGTCTTGAAAGCTCCATCTTCTACAAGGTCATATTTTGCGATATATCCTTCATCAACAAGAATGTTTGCGATAGCAAGTTTCATCTTAGATGCCGGTACATCTACTGTATCATGTTTTGCAGTGTTTGCATTACGGATTCTTGTAAGCATATCTGCGATTGGATCACTCATTGTCATGTGTGTGATTCCTCCTATGTTATTTCACAGTATATAGTTGCTTTCGTCTTACCAACTTGCTTTTTTAACACCCGGGATCTGACCTTTGTACGCCAGTTCACGGAAGCAGATACGGCAGATACCGTATTTTCTTAAATATGCATGCGGACGACCACAAATTCTGCAACGGCTGTATTCTCTTGTGGAGAACTTTGGTGCACGCTGCTGTTTGATTTTCATTGATGTTTTAGCCATGAATTTCTCTCCTTTTTACTTTGCGAATGGCATATTTAACTGAGTCAATAATTCACGGGCTTCTTCGTCTGTCTTGGCTGTTGTAACGAAAATTACATCCATACCTCTGACTTTGTCGACTTTATCATACTCGATTTCCGGGAAGATAAGCTGCTCCTTGATTCCAAGTGCATAGTTACCTCTTCCGTCAAATGCGTTCGGGTTTACTCCTCTGAAGTCACGTACACGAGGAAGTGAGAGGTTGATCAGACGATCAACGAACTCGTACATTTTCTCTCCTCTTAAAGTAACTTTACATCCGATCGGCATACCCTCTCTGATCTTGAAGTTAGCTACAGAATTCTTTGCTCTTGTTACAACCGCTTTCTGTCCTGCGATTTTCTCCATGTCTGCAATAGCTGACTCCAGAAGTTTAGCATTGTCTTTTGCCTCACCGACACCCATGTTAATTACAACCTTGTCAAGTTTCGGCACTTCCATGATGTTTTTATATCCAAATTTTTTTGATCATTGCATCAACGATCTCATTCTGATACTGCTCTTTCAGTCTACTCAAAGTCCTGGACCTCCTTCCTTGAATTAATCAATAACTTCGCCTGTTGCCTTAGCAAAACGAACTTTTTGTCTCCATCCATCTTGAAGCCTACTCTTGTTGCTTTTCCGTTATGAAGTAACATAACGTTTGATGCATCAATGTAACCTTCCTGATGTACGATTCCGCCGTTCTGGTTTGCCATGCTTGGCTTTGTGTGCTTTGTCAGCATATTGACGCCTTCAACCAGGGACTCTTCCGTCTTTTTTATCTACGGCAATAACTTTGCCTTCTTTATCTTTATCTTTTCCGGCGATAACCTTAACCATATCACCTTTTTTAATTTTCATAGTTGACATTCTCAGGCACCTCCTTACAGTACTTCCGGAGCAGTAACTCTTTCGCACCTGTGTTGTCTGCTACTTTACCCATGCAGGACTTCATTGCTCTGGAAAAGAAACACGGTTCTCAAGCTGTAAAGCGATGTTCTCAGCTACTAACTGAGCGTCACGATCACAGTCTCTTTACTTCTTTGATATCTCTTAGAAACACCAGCTGCGTATAATTTTTTCTTCAGAAATGTTCTGGATATTGTAATCTTCTACTAAGTAATCAGCGAAGTCTTTATCAGCATACCATTTAGTATCCCAATCTTTGATAACGCCGACTTCTAATCCATGAGAGGATTAACCTTCTGTCCCATGATTGCCATGTCCTCTGTAAGTTCTTGTTGCAACGAACTCACCGACTATGTCCAACCATGTCCTCTGTAACATATACCGGAACATGCTTTCTTCCGTCATGAACAGCGATTGTGTGTCCAACGAAAGATGGGAAAATAGTAGAACGACGGACCATGTCTTAATTACGGACTTGTCTCCAGGAAGCGTTCATAGCATCTACTTTTGAGTAAGCTTCCTCATCAGCAAATTAATATCCTTTTTTTAAGTGAACGTGCCATTTCATAAACTCCTAATTATTTGATAGCACCATCTGCATAGCAGATCAGTGCGATATTTGCTGTTCTGTTTCCGGATCGTATTCAACACCGATTACGGTTTGCCGAATACCATCTTTTCTTCTCTTAAAGTCGATGATTCTGTATTTTCAGCTCGTTTGTCTGAGCAGTCTTAACAGTTGGAATATTTGCTGCAGATGCGATCACGTTTGTGTCCATGTCGTTTAATACAACAAGTGCCTTCTCAACTTTTCAGATTGTCCATAACCTGTACGAACTTCTTTGTCTTAATTTCATCTAATTTCAGCTCATCAACAACTACGAACACTTTTCTCTGCTACCTTAGAAGTCAGAACAGACTTTTTAATGCAGCTCTCTTTCCACTGTGGAGAATGTAGATCCCTGTCTTGCATGACCGGTTCCCTTCTGTCTCCATGGTTTTCTTCCCCCACCGCGATACCTCAGAACGTGTCTTTGCTTTCTGTGTTTTCCCTGACGATTATTTGCAAGCTGCTGAAGCACAGCCACTTATGAACTAAATGCTCATTAAATTTCTACGCCGAAAATGGAATCGTTTAATTCGATAGAATCAACTTCTTTTACCTTCCATATTATAAACAGCTACTTTAGCCATCGTAAAGTTCCTCCTTTTCTTACTTTGCTATTTACCAGACTTTGTGGTCTCTTTTACTGTGATGAGAGCTTTCTTTGCTCCTGGGACAGCACCCTTGATCAGCAGTAAGTTGTTCTCTGCGTCCAACTCTTACAACTTCAAGATTCTGAGTTGTAACTTTACTACCCATGTGTCCAGGCATTCCTTTTTCCCTTGAATACACGGCTCGGAGAAGAACATGCACCAAGTTAGAACCCTGATGACGAT
>VOFI01000826.1_pt1 | contig 28000 bp, 37 predicted proteins | sample 5384131 | NCBI WGS metagenome assembly VOFI01 (sample SAMN12384728, study PRJNA508395) | human gut metagenome | isolation source: healthy gut H | host: Homo sapiens | reverse complement strand
GAAGTTGATGTGGCATAATCTTAGTTAGATCAAATCAACAATAGAATGCACGCGCTGCGAGTATTCTATTGTCATGAATAAAAGAATAGAGGAGTGTAGAGTTATGACGATTTTAAATCAGTTGAACAGCGCGCCCATGTACCTCATTTGCGGCGGGATCATTGCATTTGTGGCAGTCGTCTGTGTGATTTTCCTCATCAGGGCTTATCGAGCGGGCAAGGCACTGGGAATGGATGAAACGAAAATGAAACGGACCATTATTTCAAGTGCAACCTTTTCGGTACTGCCGAGTATTGAATTTTACTGGGAGTCATTGCACTTTCCGGAAGTCTGGGAACACCGTGGCCGTGGCTTCGTCTTTCCGTGATTGGAGCGCTTCATTATGAGACACAGGTAGCGCAGGCAGCAGCGGAACAGGTGGGAATGACGACACTTTCTGCATCTGAAATGACAGCAACGTCATTTTCTACGATTGCTCTGTTGATGAGTATCTGTATTATGTGGGGCATGGTATTGTCGATTTTCTTAAATAAGAAGTATACACAGAAGCTCACGAAGAATTCTTCTTCCGGCAAGTCGGGATCAGCCGGTTTTGCGGATCTTGCGATGACGGCAATGTTCATTGGACTTGTAAGTACCTACATTGGCCGTTACATCGGAGGCTTTATTTCTGAAAATGGTCTGTTTACCTTTCATGGTGATATCATTCCGCTTGTGGTTATGGTGGTTTCTGCACTGGTAATGGGAATCTTCGTATTTCTGTCTGAAAAGAAAAAGCTTGGCTGGGTAGACAGCTTTTCCATTGCGGGAAGTATGATTGCCGGTATGACAGCCGCTGTGATTGTCGGGCTGATCTGATAAGATATATCGTAACTGCTCCGTACCCTCACAGTTACGATATATCCATAAAAAGCAGATACATAGAAGTGGATCGTAATTTTAAGGAAGGAACATGAGAATTATGGAAGAAAATAAAACAAGTACGTGGGAAGAATACCGGAAACGCACGCATGTAATCGGAAGAGTAGTAAGTGCCGTGACACTGGTTATGCTGGTAGGGGCACCGTTTTTGATGGGGAAAATTTTAGGAGCTTATCCGGATCTTGGAGCGGTGGCAAGAGCTTTTTTGTCCGTAGGACTGGTATGGCTGGTGAGCAGTGTGGCAGAGTTTTTGATCTACACACCGATGCTGGGTTCCGGTGGCGGATACCTTGCATTTATTACCGGTAATCTGATTAATATGAAGATTCCGTGTGCAGTCAATGCGCGTGATATGGTTGGAGCGAAGACCGGAACACCGGAAAATGAAATCATTTCTACGATTTCCATTGCAACCTCATCCCTTGTTACGATTCTGGTTTTGGCAGTCGGTGTCCTTTTTAATGGTTCCGCTGCAGCCGGTTTTACAGAGTGAAGTATTGCAGCCGGCATTTGAAAACGTGGTTCCGGCGTTATTTGGAGCGATGGCATATAAATATTACCGTAAGAATATGCATATCGCTGTATTCCCCCTTGTGTTGATGAGTGCGCTGTTTATTTTTGTGCCGGGACTGATCGGATCAACCAGCTTTATGATTATTCCGTCTGGTGCAGTTGCCATTCTGGTAGCGTGGATTTTCTTTAAGAAGGGAAAGAAGGAGCGAGAATCATGAAATATGTAGGATTGGGTTTACTGGGAATACTTCTGATTATTCTTTTATTGTTACTGATTGCAATAGTCCGGACACTTTTGATGCCGAAGAAAACTTCGGATTATAAGCCGGAAGCAGAGGAAAAAGAGGCACTTCGGCTTGCCGAAAAGCTTTCCAAGATGGTACAGTGTGACACAACCTCACATGCCGGAGAGACGGAAGTAGAGAAATATCTTGAATTTCATAAGGTTTTAGAAGAGCTTTTCCCGTTGGTACATAAAGAGCTTCAGAAAACTGAAATAGACGGAAACCTGTTATATTATTGAAGGGGAAATCGTCCGAAAAGCCGATCCTTCTGATGAGTCATCAGGATGTCGTCCCGGCAGAGGGAGAGTGGATTCATGCTCCTTTTTCCGGAGATATTGCAGATGGTAAGGTATGGGGACGGGGCACGGCGGATACGAAGTGCACGGTAATGGCTTTTTCTGGAGGCCGTGGAAGAACTGCTTGCGGAAGGCTTTGTGCCGCCGACGGACGTGTATCTGGCATCCTCCTGTACCGAAGAATGGGCAGGAGACGGAGCACCGAAGCTTGTAAAGGAACTGCAGAAAAAGAGGAATCCGGCTGTTCCTTCTGTGTGACGAGGGTGGAGCCATCATTACGGAACCCGTTGGAGGAATTCCTGGAAACTTTGCAATGGTGGGTGTCTTTGAGAAAGGGCAAAGCCGATGTGAAGTTTACTGCAAAAAGTAATGGAGGACACGCCAGCGCGCCCGTCTAAGGGAACACCGATTGCACGCCTTTGTGCTTTTGTAAACGAAGTAGAGAAGCATTCACCGTTCCAAAAGAAGATGCTTCCGGAGGTTTCTGCCATGTTTACTTCTCTGGCACCATATGCCTCTTTCGGGTTAAAGCTGGTGCTTGGAAATATGTGGCTGTTTAAGCCGCTCTTAAAAGTGGTACTTCCGAAGATCAGTGCACAGGCAGGAGCTATGCTGCAGACGACAATTGCATTCACCATGCAGTCCGGTTCCGATGCATATAATGTGATTCCGCAGGAAGCAACCCTTTGGAGCCAATATGCGTTTTATTCCTCATCAGGGAGAAAAGGAAAGTCTTGAAATTATCAGGAATCTGGCTTCCAAATACGGTTTAGAGACGGAAATTATCCATTCCAATGACTATACAAAGCCCGTAGATATCCATGGTGAGGGGTATCGTCTGATGGAACAGGTGATTGCACAGACCTTTCCAGGACTGCCATCCAGCCCTTATGTAATGACCGGGGCTACCGATGCACAGTTCTATAGTCCGGTATGTGACAACTGCATCCGCTTTGCGCCTGTGGTTTACGGACCGGAGCAGATGAAGGGCATGCATGGGCTGAACGAGTGCATGGAATATAACTGCCTGCCCGGCGCGGTACAATTCTATAAGAATCTGATCTGTGCAGAGAAATAGTTCAGGAAAAGAGAGATATGACCAATTTAAAACACTGGACAAGGTGGTTCAAAAAAAAGACACCAGGCAAAAAGCTGTCCCCCAAAACAGGCAAAACGGAAACTGGATATACCTATGTCATGAGCGATCTGCACGGCTGTTTTGACGAGCTGAACGCGATGCTTGCAAAGATCGGCTTTTCGGATCAGGATAAGCTGATCCTGGCGGGAGATTATATTGACCGTGGAAGTCAAAACTATGAAATGCTCTGCTGGATGGAGCAGGTTCCTCAAAATATCCTGCTGCTGCGCGGCAATCATGAGGAAGAGTTTTTATGTTATCTGGAGCTGCTTTTGGCAGTGCAGGAGAAGCGGCAGCTTGTGATGGATGAAAGCAGCAGCAAAGATCTGGAGCATCTCTATCAGGAGACAAAGAACCTGATAGAGCAGCATAACCGACAGACAGAGCAAATCCGGGTGTTCGATCATTATGGGACGCTGGAGGAGCTGATCACAGAACAGTGTATTTCCATGGCAGATCTGCGGCGGTGGGCAGCCAGGATGGAAGCAATGCCGTATTTTTGTCGGTTTTCTCTGCCGGAGAGGGAATGTGTTGTGGTACATGCCGGATATCTGGAGCAGTTCCCGACAGCCGGTCTGACCGGAAAATATACCTGTGTCGAAGATTTTTATCTCCGGGCGCGGGAAGATGCGTATCTGGCCGGGGGAATCGAAAACGGGATGATCGTTGCGGGACATACGCCGACGTTGTCCAAGGATTACATGATGTATAACGGCGGTCTGGTTTACCAGCATTATGATCCGCAGAAGAACTGTCTGTATTATGATATCGATTGCGGCTGCTCTTACCGTACGGTTCGTGCAAACGCGCGGCTGGCGTGTCTGTGTGCGGAAACAGGAGCGATTTATTACTTGTAAAAAGCGTTCAAATAGTATAAAATCGGAAACGATAGGATTGCGAACAAAGGAGAGCGGTAAAATGGCACTGAATAAAAAGCCTGTCACCGGTATGAAAGATATTCTGCCTGCAGAAATGCAGCTGCGGGATTACTGCATCAACGTGATTAAGGAAACTTACGGAAAATTTGGATTTACTTCTATTGAAACACCCTGTGTGGAATCCATTGGCAACTTAAACAGCAAGCAGGGCGGCGAAAATGAAAAAACTGATTTTTAAAATTTTAAAACGCGGCGAGAAATTAAATCTTGCGGAAGCAAAAGAGGAGATGGATCTGGTAGATGGCGGTCTGCGTTATGACCTGACGGTTCCGCTGGTTCGTTTTTATGCAAATCATGCAAACGAGCTTCCGTCCCCGTTTAAAGCGCTTCAGATCGGCAATGTATGGAGAGCTGACCGTCCGCAGAGAGGCCGGTATCGTCAGTTTATGCAGTGTGATATTGATATTCTGGGCGAGCCTTCCAACCTGGCGGAGATCGAGCTGATTCTGGCAACGACTACGACTCTTGGCAAGCTCGGCTTTCAGGATTTCGTCATCCGCATCAATGAAAGAAGAATCCTAAAGGCGATGGCAGCCTACAGCGGCTTTGCAGAAGAGGATTATGATACGGTATTCATCATTCTGGACAAGATGGACAAGATCGGCGCAGATGGTGTAAAGGCTGAGCTGGTAGAGAGCGGTTTCGCAGCAGAAGCGGCAGACAAATATATGTCTCTGTTTGATGAGCTGACTGCAAACGGAAACAGCGTGGCATGGCTGGCAGAAAAGCTGGGGGATTTCCTCGAGCCTGAGGTTTCTCAGAACCTTTCTGAGATCATTGACAGCGTCCGCGCCACAAAGGCGTCTGAATTTGAGATCACCTTTGATCCGACTCTGGTGCGCGGTATGTCCTACTATACCGGAACCATTTTCGAAATTGCCATCCCTCAGTTTGGCGGAAGCTGCGGAGGCGGTGGTCGTTACGACAAGATGGTAGGCAAATTTACCGGAAAAGACGTTCCGGCGTGCGGATTTTCTATCGGCTTTGAGCGTATCATCCTGCTGATGATGGAAAACGGCTTCCAGATCCCCGGACAGCCGAAAAAGATCGCATATCTGATCGAAAAAGGTGTATCCGGCGACCGCCTTTGCGAAGTGATCGCACAGGCACAGGAGGCGAGAAAGAACGGCGATCAGATTCTGGTTGCGCGCATGAACAAAAACAAGAAGTTCCAGAAGGAACAGCTGACCAAAGAGGGCTACACGGATTTCGTAGAGTTTTATAAAAACCCGATCGAAAAACAATAGAATTCACGCTCTGCGAGCATTCTATTGTCATGAATAATTGTGTCAAAGCGCTGTAGCCTGTTTGAGACGGCATTGGATGATTTAAGAAAATCTTAGGAAAATTTTCTGAAAGAAACCGTTCCCTGTGATATCCTGACAAATATGGCAAACTGCCGGACAGGATATAAGGGAGCGGTTTTTTATATGACAAAAGAAAAAAGAGGTTCGGAACCGGAGCTGAAATTGTGGGATAGCCCGGAGACGACGAAAAATATACGAAGAACAGAAAAACAGGACAACTGGATCTTTTATGGGGCGAAGAACGGCCGCTGTTCGATGACTGGGATAACCGTATGGAGCAAAAAACGGCGCGTGCGTGGGATTGCCAGAGCTACAGCGACTTGCCGGTACGCCGTTCATCCGCTACGCAGTCCGAACCGTCCATCCGCCGTCGTGCTGCTGTACAATATAAAGCTCCTGCCAGGCGCCGCCCTGTACCGCCTGCTGCGAATAGGAAAAGGAGCTGCCGTCGTCGAACCCGCCTGCAGAAAGAATTGCAAAGCATTGCGGTTTATATTGCTGCGTTGCTGTTTTTTTAGTGCTGGCGGCGTTTGCGGTTTGGAAATTCGTCAGCATTTCGAAGAATCAGAGTACGGAAACCGGGGCGATTTCCCGGATTACCCAGATTCTGGAACAAAAAAAGTGCGAGAAACCGCCGATGGAAGAAGCGCTCCTGACACCGAATCCATACTCCAGACCGCAGGATGCGCTTTCGACGGTTACGCAGCTGTATGTGCATTATACGGCGAATCCCGGGACATCTGCACGGCAGAACCGGGACTATTTCGAAGGACTGGCACAGACCGGGCTGACATCAGCTTCCGCACATTTTGTGATCGGATATGAGGGCGAGATTGTCCAGTGTATTCCGTTAAATGAGATGGCATATGCGGTGATTGGGGAAAACGATCACTCGATTTCCATTGAATGCTGCTATTTGGACCAGGACGGAAAATTTACGGATGCAACCTATCAGTCCCTGCTAAAGCTTTTGGGCTGGCTGATGGAGGAATACAATCTGGATGTTTCGGATGTAAAACGCCATTATGATGCGGGCGGAAAGCTCTGTCCGCTGTATTATGCGGAGCATGAGGATGCCTGGGAACAGTTAAAGCAGGATCTTTCCGACTATATTAGTGGGGAAAAAGTCTAAAAAAAGGTTTTCTATGAAAACGGTTTGTGCTAAAATAAACGCGACAAAAAAATCGCACAGACATAATAGCGGGTAAGGAGAAAAAATGAGCATCAGAATCGGAATTTTAGGATACGGAAATCTGGGCGGAGGCGTAGAGAGCGCAATCGCCCATAATGAGGATATGGAGTTGGTCGGAGTATTTACCAGAAGAAATCCGGAAAACGTAAAGGTACGCACTGCAGGCGTAAAGGTGCTGGAAGCTTCTGAGCTGGAGCATATGCAGGATCAGATCGACGTGCTGGTTCTCTGCGGCGGAAGCGCGACGGATCTGCCGGCTCAGACCCCCAAATATGCAGCGGATTACAACGTTGTAGACAGCTTTGATACCCACGCAAGAATCCCGGAGCATTTCGCAGACGTTGACGCTGCTGCAAAAAAAGGCGGAAAAATCGGCATTATTTCCTGCGGCTGGGATCCGGGAATGTTCTCCTTAAACCGCTTATATGCAAACTGTATTCTGCCGGAAGGACAGGATTATACCTTCTGGGGCCGGGGCGTCAGTCAGGGTCATTCCGATGCGGTTCGTCGGATTGAGGGCGTAAAGGATGCCAGACAGTATACCATTCCGGTACCGGAGGCACTCGATGCGGTCAGAAGCGGCAAAAATCCTGAACTGACCACCAGACAGAAGCATACGAGAGAGTGCTTCGTTGTTGCCAAAGAGGGCGCAGATCTTGCAAAGATCGAAGAAGAGATCAAGACCATGCCGAACTATTTTGCAGACTATGATACAACCGTACATTTCATTTCTGAGGAAGAGATGAAGAGATCACAGCGGACTTCCCCACGGCGGCTGTGTCATTCGTACCGGCGTGACCGGAATGGACAATGAGCATAAGCATGTGATCGAATACAACTTAAAAGCTCGATTCCAATCCGGAATTTACCGGTTCTGTTATCGTAGCTTATGCAAGAGCCGCTTATCGCATGAGCAAAGAGGGCATGAGCGGCTGCAAGACTGTATTTGATATCGCTCCGGCTTATCTTTCTTCCAGAAGTGCAGAAGACCTGCGCGCACATCTGCTGTAAAACGTAGCTCGAAAGGCTTTTTATCAGCGGCAGGGAAGGGGATAAACTTCCACTTTGCCGCAGGATGCTTTTTGTAGACAGAAAGGAGCGACCGGATGGTTCAAAACGGAAAAGTAAAAATTTATCTGGCGGATATCCGGCCGCTCTTTGATGAGACGATGCAGAAAAAAGGCGCTCGCACAGCTGGATGAGATTCGCAGACAAAAAGCATTGTCGTGCAGACAGACAAAACAGCGTGCGGCAAGTCTGACGGCAGGTCTTTTGGCAGAAGAGGCGAAACGCAGAAACGGATTTGACGGCTGTCCGGTGTGTTATACCAAAACGGGCAGCCGTATCTTTTTATACAGGATGGGAGACGGGCATTTTTGAGCCTTTCCCATTCGGGAGATTATGCGGTGTGCGCTTTTTCTGACTGCCCGGTGGGCGTGGATCTTCAGCAAAGGACAAAGATCCGGCGCAGCGTTTTGCAGAAGTTTTATCTACAGGAACAGCTGGAGGCCTGGAAGAAACAGTTTGACAAGAAGGAAGAACTGTTCCTGTCAGAAGCAGAGACGGAGCGATTTTTACGGGAATGGACAGTCAAGGAAAGCTATGTCAAGCTGACCGGAACCGGGCTTTCGAGAGATTTGCGTGCACTGATGGTAGACTGGAACCAAAACAGGGTCGAGGAAGCAGACCGGCCCGGTTGGGGATCGAGGTTTTGTGAATACCCGGTTCCGGAGGATTATTTTTTATCCGCCTGCAGCTGCCCGGAAGAGGTGTGATGGTTTCTGTGCGGATACTGCCCGGGAAAGCCTTGAAATGCCGGAAGTTTTTATAAAAAACTTCTCTTATCGGAAAGTTTTTAGCTGACGGGGAATATACATGGGACATGAAGAAATGCAAAGCACTGTCTGCCGTCTGGCAGGCGGTATGCAGCAGGAGGCATGTCCATGGAAAAAAAGAAAACCGGAATTTCACAAACCGGTGCGCGGATGCCGGTTGTTTTGTTAAAAAGCCTGTTGGTGTCGTATCTTATGGCCGGGGCGCTGTTATTACTTCTGGCACTGTTGCTGTATCGGATGCAGCTTTCCGCACAGGCAGTGTCGATCGGAATTCTTGTAATTTATGCGGTGACAGCGGGACTTTCCGGTTGGCTTGCCGGAAAAGGAATGCAGGATCGGCGCTTTTTATGGGGACTTTTGACAGGAAGTCTGTATTTTTGTGTGCTGGCAGCTTTGACTTTGATAGTCAATCACGGTCTTCAGGATGTCGGTAATCACTTTTTTACTACACTGATGATCTGCAGCGGCGCGGGAATGCTGGGCGGGATGCTCAGCTGACGCCGGGAGAAGGGCAAAGACGCGGTTCATGACAATAGAATGTTCGCGGAGCGTGCATTCTATTGTATTGCGAATGGCGCGGGTAAACGGTAACATGAGTTCTGCCGCTTTGCAGCTCATTTTAAAAAAAAACACTTCCCCTATAGAAGAATCTATGCTATAATAAATTAAATTTCGAAAAGACGGCGCCTTTTTTGGCGTGACACATAAGGAGGTTATGTGAGATGAAGCACATCAAGACATTAACAACAAGAAACCTGAAGGAATCCATGAAGAAGGGCGGATGCGGCGAGTGTCAGACATCCTGCCAGTCCGCATGTAAGACATCCTGCACGGTTGGCAATCAGAGCTGCGAGAAGATGAAATAAGCAGACGACGCGACGAGATATAAGCAGCGATGCATATCGCTGCTTATTATGCGTTTAAGAGGAATACGAGAAACGAAAGGATTTTGGAAAGTGATACACCAGTATAAGAACAACGGCTACAATATCGTTATGGACGTCAACAGCGGCAGTGTGCATATTGTAGACGATGCGGTTTATGATGTAATCCCTCTGGCGGAACAGCTTGTTTCCGGCGGCATTCGGGATGTGGATACCGTGACAGCGGCAGTGGAAGCCTGTCAGAAGCTGACCTACAGCCACGACGAGGTGCGTGAGGCGGTAGAGGAGATTCTGGAGCTGGCGCAGGATAATGTCCTGTTTACAGAAGACATCTATGAAAAAATATATCGGCAATTTCAAACAGCGCCAGACTGTAGTCAAGGCATTGTGCCTGCACATTGCCCATGACTGTAACCTCGCCTGTCAGTACTGCTTTGCAGAAGAGGGCGAATATCATGGCAGAAGAGCGCTGATGAGCTTTGAAGTCGGCAAGAAGGCGCTGGATTTCCTGGTAGCCAACTCCGGCAGCAGAGTAAATCTTGAGGTAGACTTTTTCGGCGGAGAACCGCTGATGAACTGGCAGGTTGTTAAGGATCTGGTTGCATATGGCAGAAGCCTGGAGGAGCCTCATAACAAAAAATTCCGCTTTACCCTGACGACCAACGGCGTGCTTTTAAATGATGAAATTATGGAATTTCTGAATAAAGAGATGAGCAATGTCGTTTTGAGTATCGACGGTCGGAAAGAGGTACATGACAGAATGCGTCCGTTTAGGGGTGGGCAGGGCAGCTATGATCTGATTGTACCGAAGTTCCAGAAGCTGGCAGAAAGCCGTCATCAGACCAATTATTATGTACGCGGTACCTTTACGCATAATAATCTGGATTTTTCCGAGGATGTCAAGCATCTGGCAGACCTTGGCTTTGAGCAGATCTCGGTAGAGCCGGTTGTGACAGATCCCAAAGAGCCCTATGCGCTGCGTCCGGAAGATGTTCCGCTGCTGCTTGAGGAATATGACAAGCTGGCAGTCGAGCTGTTAAAGCGTCAGAAAGAGGGCAGAGGCGTCAACTTCTTCCACTTTATGATCGATTTAAGCGGCGGACCGTGTGTGGCAAAGCGCCTTTCCGGCTGCGGCTCGGGTACAGAGTATCTGGCGGTAACACCATGGGGCGATTTTTATCCCTGCCATCAGTTCGTCGGCAACGAGAAGTTTCTGATGGGCAACGTGGACGAAGGCATTGTGCGTCCTGACATCGTGGACGAGTTCAAATGCTGTAATGTTTACGCCAAAGAAAAGTGCAGAAGCTGTTTTGCAAAATTTTACTGCAGCGGCGGCTGTGCTGCCAATTCCTATAATTGTCACGGAAAGATCGACGACGTCTACGAGCTTGGCTGTGAGCTTCAGAAAAAAGCGCGTGGAATGCGCGATTATGATAAAAGCGGCACTGGCCGACGAAGAAGAATAAGGAGTACGCAAAATGAGCAAGAAGAAAGGCATCATTACACTTGTCTGTGTGATCGCGTTTCTGCTGGCAGGTACCTGGACTGCGGTATTCGGACTGGATAGCGCAAAGACAGGCTCTGCTGCAAACATTAAGCAGGGACTTGATCTGGCAGGCGGTGTAAGCATCACCTATCAGGTGGTGGGACACGAAGCACCCAGCTCGGAGGATATGGCAGATACCATATATAAGCTCCAGCAGCGTGTAGACAATTATTCCACAGAGGCGCAGGTATATCAGGAGGGCTCCGACCGGATCAATATTGAAATTCCCGGAGTAACTGACGCAAATGCGATTCTGGAAGAACTGGGTAAGCCCGGTTCCTTAACCTTCCTGGACAAGGACGGTAAGGAAGTATTAAGCGGTACGGATGTAGCAGATGCACAGGCAGCCTATCAGACCAATAGCATGAATAATCAGGAGCCGGTTGTATCTTTGACTATGACTGCAGATGGAACCAAAAAGTTCGCTGATGCGACAAAGGCAGCATATCCGAACCATGATGTTATTTACATCGTTTATGACAATCAGGTGATCAGCGCACCGTCTGTACAGGCAGAAATCACAGACGGTAAGGCAGTCATCAATGGCATGAGCTCCTTTGAAGAGGCGGAAAACCTCGCTTCTACCATCCGTATCGGCGGTTTGAAGCTGGAGCTGGAGGAGCTGCGTTCCAACGTAGTAGGCGCACAGCTCGGATCTGCAGCGGTCCGTACGAGCCTGATTGCCGGTGCAATTGGTCTTGCGATTGTTATTGTTTTCATGATCGCTGTTTACTGGATTCCCGGTGTTGCAAGCTCCATCGCACTGTGCATTTACACGGTGCTGGTTGTTCTGCTGCTGAATGGCTTTGATGTTACCCTGACCCTGTCCGGTATCGCAGGTATCATCCTGTCGATCGGTATGGCGGTCGATGCAAACGTCATTATTTTTGCCAGAATCCGGGAAGAAATCGCAACTGGCAAAACTGTAAAATCTGCGATTCAGATTGGTTTTAAGAAAGCACTGTCCGCGATTATCGACGGCAACGTAACGACGCTGATCGCAGCTGTTGTACTGTACTTTTATGGGTACCGGTACCGTCAAGGGCTTTGCCCAGACCCTGGCACTCGGTATCGTCGTTTCCCTGTTTACTGCGCTGGTTGTAACCAAGCTGATCCTGAACGCATTTTATGCGATGGGTATCCGCAATGAGAAATTCTATGGCCGTGCAAAAGAGACAAAGGTAATCGATTTCCTGGGCAAAAAGAAGATTTTCTTCATCCTGTCTGCAGTTGTCATCATTGCGGGCTTTGTGACGATGGGCGTGCATAAGGGCAATGGCGGCGATGCATTAAACTACAGCCTGGAGTTCAAGGGCGGTACTTCTACCAGTGTAGAGTTTAACGAAGATATGAGCATCGAAGAGCTGGATGAAAAGGTCGTTCCGATCATCGAGGAAATCAGCAAGGATGCAAACGTACAGACCCAGAAGGTGCAGGGCTCCAATCAGGTTATTTTCAAATCTGCAACGCTGGATGTTTCCCAGAGAGAAGAATTAAATTCCAGACTGGAAGAGGAATTTGGTGTAGATCCGGAAAAGATCACAGCAGAGACCATCAGCTCTACCATCAGCTCTGAAATGCGTACCGGCGCAGTATCTGCGGTTGTGGTATCTACCGTGTTGATGCTTCTGTATGTATGGTTCCGTTTCAAGGATGTCAGATTCGGTGCCAGCAGTGTAGCAGCACTGGTACACGACGTGCTGGTTGTACTTGCGTTCTATGCGGCGGCAAGAGTTTCTGTCGGCAATACTTTCATTGCATGCATGCTGACGATTGTCGGTTATTCGATCAATGCGACCATCGTTATCTTCGACCGTATCCGTGAGAACATGACCTCTTATAAGACAAAGGAAGAGCTTGCGACGATTGTAAACCGCAGTATTTCCCAGACACTGTCCAGAAGTATTTTCACATCCCTGACGACCTTTATTATGGTTGCAGTGCTGTACATCCTGGGCGTGTCCAGTATCAAAGAGTTTGCACTGCCCCTGATGGTCGGCATAGCATGCGGTACTTATTCCTCCATCTGCCTGGCGAGCGCGTTCTGGTATCTGCTGCGCACCAGAGTAGGCGGAAAGAAAGCAGAGAAGAATAAAAAGGCAGCAAAATAATGGCAAAATGGTACGTTGCCGCAAAAAAGGCGGATTTTAATGGCATCGGGCAGAGATTTTCCATCAGCCCGGTGCTGGCCCGCGTCATACGAAACCGGGACATCGAAGGAGATGAAGCAATTGAAAAGTATCTCCACGGCACGATCCGGGATCTGTATGATCCGGCACTTTTAAAAAGGAAGCTGCGAGGCGGTGCTGCTGCTGAAAGATAAAATCAAAGGACAGATGCCGATCCGCGTCATCGGAGATCATGATGCGGACGGCATCTGTTCTTCTTATATCTTGAAGCGCGGTCTGGAAGCCTGCGGCGCGGTGGTGGATACGATGATTCCACACCGCATGAAGGATGGTTATGGTTTAAACGAACATCTGGTAGACGAAGCTTACGCAGATGGGATCGATACGATTCTGACCTGCGATAACGGCATTGCAGCGTATGCGCAGATCGAGCAGGCAAAAAAATACGGAATGACTGTGATTGTTACGGATCACCATGAAATTCCATATGAGGAAGATCCCCTTGCAGAGCCGGATCCGGAAACAGGAGAGAGGTCCAGACGGCGGTATAAAATTCCGCCTGCGGATGTGGTCATCGACCCGAAGCAGCCGGGAGACACTTATCCGTTCCAGGAGATCTGTGGTGCGGTCGTTGCATTTAAGCTGATGCAGCTTTTTATTTGCAGAGTTCGGGTTTGACGGGATTTCAACAGATTTAACATCCGGAAAAAGAAGCCTGTTGGATGAACTGCTGGAATTTGCGGCGTTTGCAACGATTTGTGACGTTATGCCGTTGCGGGAGGAAAACCGGATTTTGGTGCGGCACGGGCTGGAGCTGATGAAACAGACGCAGAATGTCGGATTGCATGCGCTGATGGAGGTCAACCAGATTTTACCCTGGCAGGATGGAAAGCTGGGGGCATTTCATATCGGCTTTGTGCTGGGTCCGTGCCTGAACGCCTCCGGGCGTTTGGACAGCGCGCAGCGCGCGATGGAGCTTTTGGACAGCAAAACAAGAGAAGCTGCGGTAGCGCAGGCAGCATTTTTGAAGCAGTTAAACGACAGTCGAAAAGAAATGACAGAGGAATATGTCAAAATAGCGGTAGAGATGATCGAATCCGGCCCCTTAAAGGACGACCGTGTTCTGGTTGTTTTCCTGCCGGACTGCCATGAGAGCATCGCCGGTATCATCGCAGGAAGAATCCGGGAACGCTATTATCGCCCGACCTTTGTGCTGACCCGAGGCGAAGAGGGCGTAAAAGGCAGCGCGCGTTCGATTGAAGGTTATCATATTTATGAAGAAATGACGAAATGCAGCAGCTTTTTCACCAAATATGGCGGGCATAAGATGGCGGCGGGGCTTTCCATGCGGGAAGAGGATGTGGAGCCGTTCCGTCAGAAGATCAATGAAATATGTACGCTGACGGAGGATGATCTGCAGGAAAAAATCCATATCGATGTTCCAATGCCGGTATCCTATGTATCGTTTAGGCTGGTGGAGGAGCTGGAATTGCTGGAGCCCTTTGGAACAGGCAATCCGAAGCCGGTATTTGCACAAAAAGATCTGAAGTTTGTTTCGGCTCGTGCACTCGGCAAAGCAGGAAATGTGCTTCGTTTTACGGTGGAGGACAGCGAGCAAAAACGCTGGGAGATGATGTATTTTGGCGGAAAGGACAATTTCGAAGCCTATGCGGCGGAAAAATACGGACAGACTGCGCTGGACGGACTGTACAGCGGAAAAGGCAGTCCTCTGTATTTTGACGTCGTGTATTATCCGGGCGTCAATACCTGGCAGGGAAATACGAAGCTGCAGCTTGTGATGCAGCAGTACCGGTAACAGAGCCGCGCGATGGTGGCGAAAAGCTGATATTTTTTGACAGCGCGAAATGGATTTTAGACGCAGTTTATAACTTTTAAGAAGCTTTTTAGAAACTGTACACAAAATGCTCACAATTTTCGGGTATCATAGATTACAGATAGTAGAACAACTCACTATCTCCCCCTCATAAGAAAGTGAAAGCTCTGCATGAAAAATGCAGAGCTTTTCACTTTCTTTTTTTTATGCTACACTGAAACAAGAGCCTAGTGTGAAAAATAAGCGTGATCGCTTATTTTTCGCACAGCTATTTGTGCCGCAGGCGTCACAAAGTAGCTATTATCGCAGAACAGAACTGGAAGTTCTGCTCGCGATTCCTTCGGCGCAAAGCGCCTGCGGAATGGAGATTTTTATGACATATGGGATATTTGTATGGCAGGCAGGAGAAAAATCAGAAAGCAGGGAGAGGCAAGATGCGCTCTGAATGGATAAAAAAGGCGGCTGCAGCATTGCTGGCAGCCCTTTTATTGAACTGATACCGTGTCAGTTCTCGTTCTGGACGACGGTGACAAAAAAACAGAGGATCTGACTGCGCGGTCGGAAATTCTCGCGGGTTATACGGCGATCGAGGAGCTGGATCAGGACGTGGCGAACGACGCTGCGGCAGCAGATAGCGGTGAGGACGTGGCGGACAGCGCTACGACAGCAGCAGGCGATCAGACCACGGAAGGCGGCAGCGCACTGTGCCTGCTTTACGGCAGCTACCTGGATGACGCGGGCTATCTGCATCGTCCCGGACGGCAGCCTGACGCTGCGGTTAAAAAATTATAAAGGCTCGCTGCAACGGATTTTTTGAATCTGGATTTCTTGTACAATCAGCCTGTTTTGGCAGAGATATTTGCACGGGACGAGGGAAACAGCTATCCTTATAGTTTGGGCGACGGGCGAATTTTGCTGCAGTCGGTTCCGGAAAATCGGTATTTAAAGGTGTATCCGTATGGACAGGTGTCGGATTTCTATATCCGCATCCAGACGGCGGACGCCTCTGGAAATGCTGCCGCAGGAAGCTATGGCGAGCTGGTTGTAAAATATCATGGTTTGTCTGCAAATGGAACGATTCCATTCCACTTTCGGGCGGGACGCTTTGTGGTTTTGTGGGCGGCTGTGTTTGGAATGCTTTTGCTGAAAAAAAGACAGCAGGCTGCATCAGATCAGCTTTGACGCGCAGGATGCGCGCGGTCGTCAAAAGCGGTTTGCAGTCGTATTGGGGTTTACTGCAATATTGCTGGCAGGGGCATTTTTCCTCGTCCGCATCAATCCGGCATGTCGACAGAACTTGGCAGTGCATCATGCGCAGTACCAGGAGCTGGCGGAAGCGCTTTCAGAGGGGAAGGTCAGTGTCGGAGATGCGGAAAAAGCGCTTTTAGCGGTGAAAAATCCCTATGATACCATCGCACTGCAGGCGGCAGGAATCGGCTATCGGGCGGACTATGCCTATCACGATGGGAAATATTATGTGTATTTCGGTATTGTCCCAGTGCTGCTATTGTATTTGCCCTATTATCTGCTGACGGGGGGCGCGCTGCAAAACTATGTGGCGGTATTTGTCTTTTTGCAGGATTTATCATTGCGGCGGCTGGGTTTGTCTATGAACTGATGAAACGGTATTTTAAGGAGCAGCCCTTTTTATCTGTGGGCGGTAGGAACCGGGATGCTCGTCGGAAGCTATTCGATGTTTTATCTGTTAATTCGACCGGATCTTTACCACGTGCCGATTGTTGCGTCTGCGATGTTTGCAACGGGGGGACTCTGGCTGTATCTGGCAGGGCTGAACCGTCCGAAAAAAGCGGTGGGGCTGTATGCGTTTGGCTCTTTCTGCATGGCTTTCACGGCAGGATGCCGGCCCCAGTTTATCCTGTTTGCAGCACTGGCGGTTGTTTTGTTCTGGGAGAGGGTCTTTGTAAAAAGAGAGCTGTTTTCAAAGAAGGGCTGGAGACAGACAGCTGCGCTTGTTGTGCCCTATGTACTGATTGCGGCCGGACTGATGGCGTATAATGCGCTGCGGTTTGGCTCCCCTTTGATTTTGGTGCGTCCTATAGCATGACGAGCAACGATATGACACGCCGCGGCACGAATTTGGAGCGGATTTTGTATGGAATCTGGTATTTCCTGTTCGAGCCGATGCAGCTGGAAGGAAAGTTTCCGTATTTGCAGAGCGCGTCGATTGCGACGGATTATCTCGGAAAACTGGTAACGGAAAGTTGGTTTGGCGGGATTTTCGCCTGCAGTATGCTGACCTGGGGGATTTTTTTGCTCGGCAGACTCAAAAAAAAACGGTGTACTTTCCAAAGAACTGACGTGGTTTTGCTGCGTTTCCCTTGCAGCAGCGCTTGTGATTGGCTGTGTGGATGCAAACGGCGCGGGAATTTTGATTCGCTATGGCTGCGACGTGTCCTTTGGCATCTTTTTTGGCGGCGGTTGTGGCAGTGCTTGGGGCAGCGAAAGCGGCGCGGCAGAAAAAGGTCTATTGCCTGTATGTCGCCTGGCTGAAGGCAGCGATTTTCTTTCAGGCAGCGGTGCTGTTTCTGATTTTGGTCAATAAGGACGGCAGCATCAACCTGCAGACCGGAAACCCGGCGTTATATGAAACGATCCGGGCAGCATTGCGATTTTAAAACCTGAATTTTTCTGCATTTGAAAGGAATAAATGAAAGAAGAAAACAATGACTCAGAGAAAAGCTTTTCTTACGAAGGAACAGAGCCTGCTGCTGCGCGGAATTGCCATTTTCCTGGTTCTGATTAGCCATTATGCAGTGTGGATTGGAGAGATATTTCACAGCGATCTGCTGGAATATGGGCTGGGCAGGTTCGGTGTTTACGGTGTGGATTTATTTTTTGTGGTGTCCGGCTACGGGCTGGTCAAAAGTGTTGGAAAAAAGAGAATCAACGGAACATTTTTGTGGAAACGTTTTAAAACTGTCTATTTACCGTATCTTCTGATTGTGGGACTGATTGCGGTTTATGACGGTGGAATTTCGGGAATGACAGGATGGGTTTCGTTCCTAACCGGGGCAGAGTATTGGTATATCCGAAATATTCTGATCTTTTATCTGGCGTTTTACGTTGTTTACCGGCTTTCTGACAGATCGTGGGTGCGGATGCTTTTGATGGCACTCTGCCTGACGGCGTATTCCGGACTGCTGATCTGGCAGGGACGCGCGCTGTTCTGGTACATTTCCAATGTTACATTTTTGTTTGGAATGCTGCTTGCGCAGTACGAAAGGCAGCTGTTAAAGGCGGCGGGGTTTTTGTATCCGTTACAGCTTCTGGCACTGGCGGTCGGAATGTATTTTGTCATCAAAACGGAGCTGGCAGGCTATACCGTGATCCCTCCGCTGGAAGAAAAAATCCGCAGCGGTCTGCTTGCAGGGCTGATCTGGACGTATCTGATGGTGCAGGTCTGCGCATTTTTGCATGAGAAAATCCGGTGGTTGGAAGCAGTGGGCAGCTTTTCGCTGGAGCTGTATCTGTGCCATATGTTTGTGTTTTACCGCGTTGTCAATGACTGGCTGCCGCAGCAGGAAAATGTTGTGCAGATCGTGGCTGCCGCCACAATTGCAGTTGCGCTTGCCTGGGTAATCCATATGCTGTTTGATCTGTTATGGAAAGCGGCGGCCGCGCTGAGTGGGAGATGAGTGTGGAAGGAATTATGCTTACTTATCATAAAACAACAGAAGAAGAAAAATATGTGATTACGGAGTGGAAATATCCTGGAGAATATGCAGTGTATGATTCTACACCGTATGAGGAACAGAAAAAAGAGGCTTTGGGTTTGCCAATCCTGCGAACCATTTTTACTCTTTTTATGACGAAACGGCGCTGGTCGGTTTTATCAATTTATACGAAGAGGAAACAGAAATCTTTTTCGGAATCGGCGTAAATCCTGACTGCTGCGGCGAAGGCTACGGGCAGCAGATGACGAAAACTGCCTGTGAAATATCGAAAGAACTGTTTGGGAAAAAGCCACTGTATCTGGAGGTTCGGACATGGAATAAAAGAGCGGTCAGCTGCTATCAAAAGGCGGGCTTTGTGATTAAAGGTGAGCCGATCCGTCAGACGACGTCAGCCGGGGAAGGTGTATTTTATCATATGGTGCAGGAAAATAAATGAGTTGTCAGATTTATGGTATGACAACAATAGAAATGCACGCTCTGCGAGCATTCTATTGTCATGAATAAAAGAGCTTTTGATTTTCGTCGATATTTGGTATGATGGATATACAATGCAGAAGACATAAAAACCACCAGTCCTGCACTCGGGGCGGAAATGAGAGGGAGCATGAAAAAAAGAAACAAAAAAACGGCAAAAATTCTGGCTGCAGTTCTGGCGGCAGCGCTTGGGGTATGCGTGCCGGAGACGACGCTGCGGGCGGCAGAGACACTGACATCCGTACAGATTCAGATGCCGGGCTTTGTGGTGGAGCAGTTCAGTGCGCCGAGACTGATGAATGTGACAAAAAATGCTGTTGTTCGGACGCTGCCGGACAATAACGCGGCAAAGCTTACGTCCGTGACAGCAGGAAATACCGTTTGGGGCTGGGGCCAGACCAACACCGGTTGGTATTTTGTACAGGTTGGCAGCCAGATTGGCTATGTCCGCTATGAAGCGGCAGCGTATGCGACGCAGGAACAGATCGCTGTAGCGCAGGCTCAGGCTGCCGCAGCAGCGCAACAAGATGCAGCAGCGCAGGCTCAGGCGGCCCAGCAGGCGCAGATCGCGGCAGCAGCCGCAAATCAGCCGTCAGTGGCGGCAGGAATCGTCTTCATTGGGGATTCCCGGATGGTGACGCTCAAGGATGCGGTAGAGCGCAACTTGGGCAGCTGCGCGGCGGCAGTCGTTGCCAAAAACGGAAGCCGGCACGAATGGCTGCACGACACTGGGATCCCGCAGGCGGACAAGATCATCGGCAAAGGCAGCAGAGTTATCATCAACATGGGAGTCAACGATCTTTCCGATGCGGATAAATATGCAAAGGATGTCAATTACTGGGCGGCAGTCTGGAGTGCAAGGGGCGCGCAGATTTATTATGCGTCTGTCAATCCGGTCTGGGCAAACAGTTATGGAATGACGGAAGAACGCGTAAAATTATTCAACGACCGCTTAAAAGGACAGCTGATTCCGCAGATTATCTGGCTGGACAGCCACGATTACCTGATTGGCGTCGGCGTCCATGCATCGGACGGAGTACATTATAAGGATGACACCAATCTGGTGCTGTATCAGTATTACCTGAGCATGATCGGCGCGGTTTAAAGGACACATGATTGTGGGGAGTGTACAAGGGTTTGAAAAACAGGTAGAGGTCATAAAAGGCATGTGGAAACGATTACTCATTTTCACATGCCTTTTTTGTAAAACTGCCATATAATCGAAAATTATAGAGAAAACTGCCTGTCAAAGAATTTTTGCGTAACGATATATCCAATGTAAGGCAACGATTGGTTTAGCATTCATAAATTCATATCCAAATGATGTTATAAAAAAGAATGGAAGTTTCCGATATGATAAAAACAATAGAATACACGCTCTGCGAGCATTCTATTGTCATGAATAATGTCGGGGGCAAAAGCACCAGACATTGATGTCTGCGGATTATTCCGTTTTAGTGGACTAGACGGGAGTCGAACCCGTGTCCAAAAGCCCATTCCCTGTACTTCTACTATCATAGTCTGTCTATTTGCCGCCGGTCTTGCTCCGGCACGTTCCCTCCTGAATCCGGGAGCAGACACCCTGATCCATTCGGTAGCTTCATGATACGCCTGCAGGGACAAAGCTTAACCTGCATCGTTTCTCACATAGTTGATGCCCGGGTCTTAAAGTGTGAGTGCTCTAAGTCGGACAGCTGCCATTAGGCAGCGTATGCTAATTCGTTGTTAGCGTTTGTATTTAATTTGTGATTTGACGCATCACCTGCGGATAGCGTCTCCAGCTGCAAGACCCCTGTCGAAACCTTGACTAGCCCTTGATCAGAATTATTATAAAGGTTTACAGACGGCATGTCAATGCCTTTGCTGCTTCGATTTAACGCATATTTATACCTTTTTCCCCATAAAATAATATTACGAATGAAATGCTGCGTGTGAACTTGTAACGTTCCAGCAAGAATTGTTTGTACGGATCAGGAGGTCAGATGACAAAAAAGAAAAGCGTAGAGAAAAGCAATCCGGAGTGCCGTCGCAGTTTGACAGACCGATCGGAGCTGCAAAAGTTTGTGCTGCATTTGCTGCAGGGCACGATGATCGGGATCGGGGCAGTGCTTCCGGGAATTTCAGGCGGTGTTTTGAGCGTAGTGTTTGGCATTTACGAACCGATTATGGCATTTTTGTCAAACCCCAGGGAGGCGCTTTCACAATACGGCAGACTTTTTGCTTCCGGTGCTCTTTGGGGGCAGCGGGCGGATTTTTGCTCTCTGCGCGTGCGATCGGATTTTTCCTGACACGCTATGAAGTTTTGTCGGTGTGCCTGTTTGTCGGGCTGATCGTCGGAATGCTGCCGTCGATGTTTCGGGAGGCAGGAGAAAAAGGAAGGAGCAGGTGGGATTTGTATACGCTGGCGGGGGCGTTTTTTACGGTGCTGATCCTTTTGAGTTTCCTGCGCCGGATCAGCGTTTCGATTCCGCAGGGGCTTTTGGGAAATTTGTTCTGCGGCTTTTGCGTGGCGCTCAGCATCATTGCGCCCGGGATGAGTTTTTCTGCGCTTTTGATGCCGCTCGGGCTCTATACGCCGTTTATGGAAGACGTCGGAGCAGTGTACCTGCCTGCGGTTGTTCCGGCGGTACTGAGCGCAGGCGTGACGATGGTGCTTCTGGCAAAACAGATCACGCGGCTTTTGGAACGGCATTACTCGGGGGTGTTTCATGGGATCATCGGGATTGTTTTAGCGGCGACGCTGGCGATTGTGCCGTTTTCTGCGTTTGGAAATCCGGAAACGTCGGCAGTGAGCCTGATTTGCCTGGCAGCGGGCGCCGGGACTGCGCTGCTGTTTTCCATGCTGGGGGAAATGTAACGGGCGACGCTATGGGGCGGCAGCCAGTTTTTTTCTGTATAGGAAGCGCAGCGTGCGGCGCATGTTGACTGAGGATGGGCTGTGCGCAGCATTGTGAAAAAACGAGATGTCGGAGGAAAGTTTATCCTTTTTAATATTTAATTCCCGACTGGTATATTGCATTTTGGGCGGAATGCAGTAAGATAGACTGGTATCAGAAGAGAAAGTCGCAAACCTGGCGGCGGAATGAGAGGCAGCATGAAAAACAATTGGAAAAATAAAATGATGCAGTTTATGCAGGGACGCTACGGGGCAGATCAGATGGGACAGATGCTTTCGGCAGTCAGCATGGTGTTTCTGATCATTTCCCTGTTTTCCAGAAATCAGGCATGGTTCTTGCTGGCGGTGATCGGAATCGTCTACAATTATTTTCGGATGTTTTCCAAAAATATTTCAAAGCGCTACGCGGAAAACCAGAAATATCTGAAGATGACGGCGGGAATCCGGAGAAAGCTTGCTTCCTGAAATCCCAGCTTGCACAGCGCAAAATTTACCATATTTACAGATGCCCTGGCTGCAAACAGAAAATCCGTGTGCCCAGGGGGCGCGGTAAAATCGAAATCCGCTGTCCTAAATGCAATACCAGATTTGTAAAGAAGAGTTAAGAAGATTATGTTTGGATATATTATCGTAAATAAGCAAGAATTGAAATTTCGGGAATTTGACGTATATCAGTCCTATTATTGCGGGCTTTGCCAGAGCCTGAAAGAACGCTTCGGCAGACGCGGACAGCTGACGTTGAGCTACGACATGACGTTTGTTGCGCTGCTTTTGTCTGCGCTGTATGACGAGCCGGTGGAAAGCTCCACCTGCAAATGCGTGGCGCATCCGTTTGAAGCGCATGCGACGAGTCGGAGCGTGTTTACCGATTACGCGGCGGATATGAATCTATTACTGTCTTATTATAAATGTCTGGACGACTGGACGGACGAACGCAAATGGAAAGGGCGTCTGCGGGCGGCAGCGCTGCGCGGCCGTGACAAAATGGTGGAAGCGCGCTATCCGGAGAAAGCGGAGCATATTTATACCTTGTTGGAGCACATCCATCTGTACGAAAAGGCGCAGGAGCCTGACGTGGATCTGGCGAGCGGCTGTTTTGGCGAAATTATGGGCGAAATCCTCGCCTGTCGGAAGGATGAATGGGAAGACGACCTGCGCAGGATGGGATTTTTCCTCGGAAAGTTTATTTATCTGATGGATGCCTACGAGGATATGGAAAAGGACGAAAAAAAGACGGCAATTACAACGTATTTTTACTGCGCAGGAAGAAGCTTTCCGATGACGAAGCATTCGAACAGGAAGCCTATCAGATTCTGCAGATGATGATGGCGGAGTGCTCCAGAATATTTGAAAAGCTTCCGATACTGGAGCATGCGGAAATTTTACGCAACATCCTGTATTCCGGCGTATGGTGCCGTTATGAGATGATACAGAAGAAGAGGAAACAAAAGGATGCGTGACCCTTATCAGGTACTTGGCGTGTCTCAGGATGCGTCGGAGGAAGAAATCAAAAAGGCATATCGGAAACTGAGCCGGATGTATCATCCGGATGCCAATATCAACAATCCGAACAAGGCGCAGGCGGAAGAAAAATTTAAAGAAATCCAGCAGGCGTACCAGCAGATCATGAAGCAGCGCGAGCAGGGCAGCAGCCCTTACGGCAATCAGGGCTATGGCTACGGGAACAACGGCTATGGAAATGGCGGGAATGCACAGAATGGCTACGGAGGTTATAGTGATTTTGGCGGGTTCGATGATTTTTTCGGCGGCTTTGGCTTTGGCGGCTTTAGTTCAGCGGGCGGCTATGGACAGAATGGCTATGGACGGTCAAACGCCGGTGCGGACGACGAAGAATCCGTTTATTTCAGGGCTGCGCTTAACTATATCAGCAGCGGACATTATAAAGAAGCGTTGAATGTGCTGAACAATATTCCGCAGCACAGCGCGCAGTGGTATTATTACAGCTCCATCGCAAATCAGGGACTTGGAAATAATGCGGCGGCGCTGGAACAGGCGAAAAAGGCGACGGAGATGGAACCGCAGAACGCAGAATACGCAGGCTGGCGGCAGCGGATGGAGTCCGGCGGCAGTTGGTATACCGGACGACAGACGCAGTATGGTGGAATGCCGGTATCCAGCGGCAGCGGATTTTGCTGGAAGCTGTGTCTGGCAAACCTGATCTGCAACCTCTGCTGTGGAGGCGGGGGATTATGCTGCGGCGGTATGCCGGCAGGATATCATTTATGACAATAGAATGCTGCAGAGCGTGCATTCTATTGTTGAGAAAGGAGATACTTTATGCAGACAATTGTGATTTACTCCAGCCAGACAGGAAATACCAGAAAGCTTGCAACACAGATTTTTGCGGCAATTCCTGGCGATTCCAAGGACTTAAAAAAATATTGACGAATATCGGGAAAAGGACGCAGAGCTTTATTTTGTCGGTTTTTGGGTGGATCGAGGCGACTGTGACGAAAAAGACAGTAGAACTGCTTTCAGGTCTGCATGGCAAAAAGATCGCCCTGTTCGAACCTGCGGGATGGGAAACGATCCTGCCTATTACCAGAAAGTGATCGACCGGGTAAAAACATGGATTCCGGAAGATAATGAATATATGGATGCATTTCTCTGCCAGGGTAAGATGCCGATTCAGGTGCGCAGACGCTACGAGGAAATGGCAAAGAGCGGACAAAATACCGAACAGATTCAGGCTATGATCCGAAATTTCGACCGGGCGATGCTGCATCCGGATCGGGCAGATGAGGCAGCGGCAGCAGATTTTGCGGTACAGGTCTGGAAACGGATCGGATCATGACGTGCAATCCAATGTGCAGCGCCGTTTGGTGCCACAAAATAGAAGGATCATTTTTTACATGTAAAATGCAAAAATCCCCATTGCTTTTTGAAATTGTCTGTGGTATATACTACACAGAGTAATTTACAAAGGGAAGGGGATTTTTTATGGTAAAGGATATGACAGAAGGCAAGCCCGGAAGACTGATTCTGGAATTTGCTATCCCTCTTTTACTGGGAAATTTATTCCAGCAGTTTTACAGTCTGGTGGATACTGCGATCGTTGAAAGTTTCTGGGCGTGGATCAGCTGGCGGCGGTAGGCTCCACCGGCTCGATCAACTTTTTTGATTATCGGGTTCTGTATGGGAATCTGCAGCGGTTTTGCGATTCCGATTGCGCAGAGGTTTGGAGCAAAGGACGAGAGCGGAATGCGCCGCTGTGTAGCCAACAGTGCATGGGTATCTGTGATCTTTGCAGTGGTGCTCACGATCGTGACGGTGCTTCTGTGCAGAAATATCCTGCAGTGGATGCGGACACCGGAAAATATCATCGACGATGCATGGATGTATATCGTCATCATTTTTGCGGGAATTCCTGTGACAATTCTCTACAATCTGACTTCAGCGATTATCCGTGCGATGGGAGATTCCAAAACACCGGTTTATTTTCTGGTGATGTCGGCACTGTTAAATATTGTACTCGATCTGTTCTGTATTCTGGTACTGAAAATGGGTGTTGCGGGCGCAGCGCTGGCAACCGTGATTTCTCAGGCAATTTCCGGTATCTGCTGTCTGGTCTATATGATCCGCAAATACGAGATTTTGCGGATGCAGGGAACAGAAGGAAAGGCTGACCCGGAACTGATGCTTCGTCTGGCAGGAATGGGTGTTCCGATGGGATTGCAGTATTCCGTTACGGCGATCGGCAGCGTTATTTTGCAGAGCGCGGTCAATACGCTCGGTTCCACTGCGGTTGCAGCGGTTACGGCCTCCGGGAGAATCAGCGGATTTTTCGTCTGCCCGTCCGATGCGCTGGGTGCGACGATGGCGACCTGGGCAGGGCAGAATATGGGCGCGAAGAAGCCGAAGCGAATCCGTGAAGGACTTCGGATGGCAAATATTTACGGAATCGTGTATGCACTTATTGCATTCGGTATCCTGGCAGCTGCCGGTAAGTATATGGCGCTTTTGTTTGTGGACGGGACAGACCCGGAGCTGATGAACCGGATTCAGCAGATGCTTCTGATCAACAGCGGAAGCTATACGTTCCTGATTCTGGTCAACAATGTCCGCTTCCTGATTCAGGGAATCGGCTTCAGCACGCTGGCAATTTTCTCCGGCGTGAGTGAAATGATCGCCCGTGGTATTGCAGGCTTCGTGCTCGTTCCGATGTTCGGATTTCTGGGCGCGTGCGTTGCAAATCCGCTGGCATGGCTGTTTGCAGATCTGTTCCTGATTCCGGCGTATCTGTATGTCATGCGGCGGGTGGAAGATTTCTTTGCCGGGAAACGTGAGCAGCTGTAAGCGGTTTGGTGATACCGGAACAAAGATCAGGAAACCTCCTGTAAGCAAGCCTACATCGGATTTCCGACTTTTTGCCCCTGGCATCACAAGTTCACATTTCTGACATATTTTTTCTGCTACACTGCGGATAGATGAGTGATGACAGTTGCCGCGCTGCGGCAGATGAGGAGGCTATATGGACAGACAGAAGATTCTTGTGGTAGACGATGAGAACAGAATGCGCAAACTGGTAAAAGACTTTTTACAGAGAGAAAATTTTGAGGTACTGGAAGCAGGAGACGGAAGCGAGGCACTGGATGTCTTTTTTGCCCATCAGGATATCGCGCTGATAATTCTGGATGTGATGATGCCGAAGATGGACGGCTGGCAGGTATGCCGGGAGATCAGGTCCTATTCCAAAGTGCCGATTATCATGCTGACGGCGAGAAGCGATGAAAAGGATGAGCTGCAGGGCTTTGATCTGGGCGTGGATGAATATATTTCCAAGCCGTTCAGCCCGAAGATTCTGGTAGCGAGAGTAGAAGCGATTCTGCGCCGCACCGGTAAAAGCGCACAGGAAAATGAGGTATTGGACGTTGGAGGAATCCATCTGGACAAGGCGGCGCATATGGTGGAGATCGACGGCAGAAGCGTCGATTTAAGCTATAAGGAATTTGAACTGCTGACTTATTTTATGGAAAACAGAGGAATCGCTCTTTCGAGAGAAAAGATACTGAATAACGTATGGAATTATGACTATTTCGGCGATGCCCGTACGATTGACACGCATGTAAAAAAGCTGCGCAGCAAGCTGGGCGATAAAGGCGAACTGATCAAGACCATCTGGGGAATGGGGTATAAGCTCGATGCATAAAAAAGAGAAAAAGACCGCAAAGCGGACGTCCATTCGCAAACAGTTTGCAGGGATTTTTATCGGTTTGATGGCGGGGACGATTCTGCTTTGCTGGTTTTTAAACAGCGGTTTTTTGCAGAAATATTATATCTCGAATAAAAAAAAAGCAGTTCTGATGCGGATGTATGAGGAACTGGGAGAGGCGGTCGCAAACGACGAGATTGATACGGACGAATATCAGCTTTCTCCAGCAGCAGTGCTCGAAGTATAATTTGTCTCTGCTCGTGCTTAATGCGAATTCCGAGGTGGTTGCGGACTCCGGCGGCGGTTCTGAATTTTGAAGCAGCAGCTTTTACAGCATCTGTTTGCATTAAGCGGCGAGAAGTACGAGATTATGGAAAACGGCAATAATTATATTGTCGCACGCGTTTCAGACAGTCGGGCGCAAATGGAATATATAGAAAGCTGGGGCATTCTGACGGGCGGATACTTTTTATTGTAAGAAGTGCGCTGGAAGGAATCCGGGACAGTGCGAAAATTGCGAATACGTTCCTTGCAAGCGTCGGTATTTTCTCAGCAATTATCAGCGGTATTGTGATCTGGATTGTTTCCCGCAGGGTGACGACGCCGATTCTTCAGCTGGCGGACATTTCGGAACGAATGTGCCATCTGGATTTTGAAGCCCGTTACAGCGGAAACAGCAAAAAACGAAATCGGCATTCTCGGCGAGAATATCAATCAGCTTTCCGATACGCTGGAGCATACGATTTCAGAGTTGAAAACGGCGAACAATGAATTAAAAAGGACATCCAGAAAAAAGAAGAGATCGACCAGATGCGTCGGGAGTTTCTGGCGAACGTTTCCCATGAGTTAAAAACGCCGATCGCACTGATCCAGGGCTATGCGGAGGGACTTTTGGAGGACGTCAATTCCGATCCGGAGAGCCGGAAATTTTACTGCGACGTCATT
>VOFI01001629.1_pt1 | contig 28001 bp, 48 predicted proteins | sample 5384131 | NCBI WGS metagenome assembly VOFI01 (sample SAMN12384728, study PRJNA508395) | human gut metagenome | isolation source: healthy gut H | host: Homo sapiens | reverse complement strand
TCGGGAGTCGATACACCTGCTTTCAAGGGAACACCGACAAGAGAAGGCTATGTCTTCAAAGGCTGGAATCCGGCTGTTGCTGCAAAAAGTAACAGGAGATGCGACCTATGTAGCAAGATGGGGAGAAGATAAAAATAATAATGGTATCGCAGACGCGATTACCTTAAAAATTTATGATTTTTATAAACTTGTAGCCGCATAGAAACCGTCGCGTACAGCTTCGCCTATTTTACCTAATTTATTGCTGTCTCCGACAACTCTCGTTTTGAGATGATATTTTGCTTTGACAGCATCTACTGTTGTAAGAACAGGTTTCATTCCGAATGCGGAAATGACTGTGTCGGCAAGGACTGTCTCTGTTGTTTTGTCCTGCTTTTCGACGATCAGACCATTCTCTTCAATGGATACGACTTTTGCGTTAGTCATAAGTTCAACGCCGTTTTCAGCAAGTTTGGTAAACAATGTGATTTTATTAATAAAGAATACGTCTTTTCCACATTCCGGCAGCATCTCTACGACTGATACTTTCTTGCCCATTTCAGAAGCGATTTCGAGTGCTCCGTCAAGACCGGAAGCTCCTCCGCCGCAGATTACGATCTTTTCACCTTTTATGAGGGAAGGATCTCGGTGTGCGTCTAAGATCGATATGACATTGTTTCCGTCAATTCCCGGAATAGGAGGAGTAACAGGAACGACACATAGCATCCGATAATGATGTTGTCGCATTCTTCAAGGATTGATTCATCGCCTGTTATTTCTGTATTTAGACGGACGTCTACGCCTAGTTTTTCTAACTGTACGGTGTACCATTTTGTGAGTTTTTTTAATATTATTTTTAAATTTTGCAGTACAGATATCCCCCATAACTCCCCGAGTTTTGAGTTTTTCTCGAACAGGGTCACTTTGTGCCCTTCTATTGCGGCAACTCTGGCTGCTTCCATTCCGCCCGGACCTCCGCCGATTACGACAACATTTTTCGGGGAGTCTGTCTTTTTGATCTCAAACCGAACTTCTTCCATTGCCTGTGGATTGATCGCACAGCTAAGTTTTGTATGTTTATTCCAAATGCGCCCGATACAATATTCGTTGCAGCGAAGGCAAGGTCTGACATCTTCGGGATGTCCTGTCATCAGTTTGTTAGGAAGATACGGATCGGCAATCAATGCACGTCCCATGTTTACAAAGTCAACATTTCCGCTTTCGATCAATTCAACTGCGGAATCAGGATTATGAGATCCGGCATTAATAAGCGGTACGCTGACAGCTTTTCTTGCTTCTGCGCATACATAAGACATACAGGATTCTCCTAAATAAGACGGAGGGAAGATATAATCCAAAGTCTCATAACATCCGGCGTCGATGTCAAAGGCATCTACGCCTGCAGCTTCTAAAACTTTTAAAAGTTTCATGCTGTCTTCAACGTACGTCCGCCTTCAAATCTGTGATCAAGAGAAATTCGGAAGATGACAGGCATACTGTCACCGACTACGCTTTTGATCGCTTCTACGATTTCCTTCGGGAAGCGTGCACAATTTTCAGGAGAACCGCCGTATTCGTCTGTTCTTTTATTCCATACAGGAGACATAAACTGATCGATCAGATATCCGGCGTGTGCATGGATTTCGATAGCGTCAAACCCGGCATCGCTTGCAACGCCTGCGGCAAATTTGAATCCTTCCATCATCTGAGCGATTTCTTCTTTTTGTCAGTGCGTGGCAGATTACGTCGGGATTGAATACAGACGGAAGCGCTGATGCAGAGATCGGAGGGTTTCCGAATGTATCAGGAAATGCGTTTCGTCCTGTACCAGGGGCTGATCTGACAAACAATTTTAGCACCGTATCTGTGGCATCCGTCGCACACAGATGTCAGAGAAGGAAGGACTGTATATGTATCAAGATAACCTTCCATAGAACCTTGTGCGATCTGCTCGTTTAACATTTGACATCCCATATAAAGGATACCGGTTCCTCCTTTTGCTCTTTCAATGAAATAATCGATTTCCTGGGCGTCTTTTCTTCCGTTAGTAAATGCTGAGTTTGTTCCCATCGGAGACAGACCGATACGGTTTTTTTACTTCCATGTTTCCGATTTTTAAAAGGTGTAAATAAACTTTCATACCCCATAGTAGTTTTCTCCTTTTTAAAATGTTTTTGTAAATATCTGTTTTTTTAACGGTGTAAGATCGAAAAATAATTAAATAGCTGTATATCCTCCGTCTACAGCAATGTTTTGTCCGTTTACGTATGAGGAAGCGGAAGAAGCAAGAAACAGAGCACAAGTATCCAATTCTCCTTCATTTCCATAACGCCCTACAGGGATTGCCCCTTTGCATATGCTGTAAACCAGTCGGAGTCAAGAGTTTCTTTTGTAAGCGGAGTTATGAAATATCCCGGGCAGATAGAGTTCACCGTGATTCCTTCCTTGCCCCATTCTGCCGCAAGAGCTCTTGTCATATTGACAACGCCGCCTTTTGCAGCATGATAAGGAACACATGTTGCCGCCATATTTCCCACAAGACCGTACATAGAGGCAATATTGATAATACGTCCGTAGTGAGCTTTGATCATTTCTTTTGCATATTCACGAGCACAGATGAATGAACCAAAAGATCGATTTTTAATTCGTTGTTGAATTGTTCGTCTGTGATATCTACTGCCGGAGCGACCGCACCTGTTCCTGCGTTATTGACTAATATATCTATCCGTCCGAATCTTTCCATAGTGGCTGCCACTGCTGCTTTTACTTTCTCGGTATCCGTAATGTCGCATGTATACGGAAGAACCTCTACACCAAATTCTGCTTCGATGGCTGCTGCATTTTTCTTCAAGCAGATTTTGACGTCTTACGATCAATACAAGATTTGCTCCCTGACTTGCGAATGCCTTTGCCATCTGAACGCCTAATCCTGTAGATGCGCCTGTCACCACAGCTGTTTGTCCTGTTAAATCAAAGTAATTTTTCATTTTGTCCTCCTTATTCATTTCCAATGACATTTTCTTTCGTGTCTGTTTTATAGCTTGATTGTATAGTTTTTTAACAATCTTTTCATCAGATCCTTGCCTGAAATTGCAGAGTGGTTTTTGTGCAAATGCACAATAATATAAAAAAATAATCTCAAATTTCGGGGCTTTTTAACTGATTTTGCAGTATAATATGCTTGTTCGTATAAGGAAACCGTAAACTTGACGGATTGAGATAATGGGATATCCGGTTTTAACGTACATTTATAATGACGATACATTTTGACAGGGAGTAAGACATCATGGAAAAGAAAATTGATTTTTTGGCATTGTATCAGAGATTATTTCAGACACTTTCACACGGAAAGATGCAAGAATTAATGGATGTATCTTATGAGGTCACGGGAGTTCCGATCCTTGCCGTAGATATTGCATACAATCTTCTCGGAGCTGTTCCGAAAAATAAAACAGGTGACTATTACTGGGATTATCTTGTAGAGCATAAAAGATATGATATGGACATGACCGTGCAGTTATATACTGATGGAATTATGCAGTCGGTAAATGAAAAGGAAGCACCTTATATAGTTGACTGGGGAGCGGCGACAGAAGAATTTCCGAAGATTTTAGGGGTTATAAAGATTAACAATATCGTAGAAGGTTATGTTGTCATGCAATGTAAAAAGGGGGAGATCGAATCAATAAAATTGAAGAGATTACCGGCGTCGATCTGCGGGAATATCATACGTTTATACATCTTGCGATCAATATTTACATAGAGGAGGAAAACATCATCTGAATGGCGAGCATCAAGGAATGGAAATCCCAGACAATGGTGGACTTATCCAAAAGTTCTATGTGGTAGGTCGGTGCGATGCCGCCAAAACATTCCATTCCTTTTCGGTACACATTCCGTTCTGCTTCCTCCAACGCATCATAATCCTGATAATACAGAAAGCTATGGTAACAAAGGTAAAAGCCCAGTCAGAGAATACCGTGGTAATCCATTCATAGCTTTCAGCATATTCCTTCTGAAAGCTCATAAGCACTGTTTGTGGCTTATCTTGTAAAGTCATAATTACCGCAAACATTTCCCGGTTATCTGTATTCCACATAGATTCCTGACCTTTTTTTACAAAAGAGATCTTGTCAAAAGGAAAGAAGTAGGCGAGGTAATCTTCCGTAGAAAGCGTTTCTTGTTTGATGAAATGATTCTTGGGAAGATACACCGCATCATAGGTGATAAATTCCGATGTGGTTGGAAGTGCGGTCATCAGTCCCAGAAGACCAAAACAAGGACAGTCAAATATTACATCTAAAAATTCGCCCTTCATCATTTGCTGCCATTCTTGCAATGGCAGCTTTTCGCAGGTCTCTTTTAATATCAGCCGTTCGGCAACCTCAGGTTCTGCCTGTTCCAGTAAATCCTCTTCCGGGATGAAAGCATCTTCTTTAGTTTCCTCTTCCAGTGAAATCGTCCATTTATAATGCTCTTCTTTTTCTATCGTATCATCTGATCCCGGATTATCCGAATCATCAAAATAAAAAATCTTCTCTGCTCTCCATATAAAAATCCTTTTTCAAAAAAATCTTTTCAAAACAGTTCCGTTTTGCATCGGAATTTTCTCCCTTTAGGTGAAGAAGTAATTGCTTTAGACAAAATAGATTACTCAAATTCGAGAAAGGAGAAAACGAAAATGAAAAAAGGAATGATTCACATTTCCATTCGTGCCCCAACTGTTATGTATTTATTATAACAAACAAGCGTTCGATTATCAATTATTTATTGAAGGAACAAACTGCGGAAACTCAAGCAACATTATATTTACTCCTGAGGATAAGAGTGGTATAATTATCTGTAAGGCTGTCCAAAGAAGAGAAGGACGGCAGAATGAGAGAACCATCGCAGTATGAGAGGTACGGCGTCTGGCAGACAATTTTTGAAGGAGTTTTAATGGTATGGAACTGACAACAATTCGTGAGTTATTTAAGAACAGAGAAGAATATCTGGACAAGCAGGTGACAGTTGGGGGCTGGATCCGAAGTATTCGTGATTCTAAGACATTTGGATTTATCGTGTTAAATGATGGATCTTATTTTGAGACTCTTCAGGTAGTTTATCACGATACAATGGAGAACTTTGCTGAGATCAGCAAATTAAACGTAGGTGCAGCAGTAGTCGTAAAGGGAACGCTCGTAGCGACACCGCAGGCAAAGCAGCCGTTCGAGATCCAGGCAGATGAAGTTGTAGTGGAGGGTGCAAGTGCCCCGGATTATCCGCTTCAGAAGAAGCGTCATAGTTTTGAGTATCTGAGAACGATCTCCCATCTGCGTCCGCGAACGAATACATTTCAGGCTGTATTCAGAGTCCGCTCACTCGCAGCGTATGCGATCCATAAGTTTTTCCAGGAGAGAGAGGCTTTGTATATGTGCATACTCCGCTGATCACAGGAAGTGACTGTGAAGGTGCGGGAGAGATGTTCCGTGTGACCACGATGGATATGGAGAATCTTCCGAAGAATGAAGATGGAACAGTAGACTATACACAGGATTTCTTTGGAAAAGAGACAAGCCTTACTGTAAGTGGACAGCTCAATGGCGAGACTTATGCACAGGCATTCCGCAGCATCTATACATTTGAATGAAACATTCCGTGCCGAAAATTCCAATACGACAAGACATGCGGCTGAGTTCTGGATGATCGAGCCGGAGATTGCATTTGCAGATCTGGAAGATGATATGGAGCTGGCAGATACCATGCTGAAATATGTCATCAACTATGTGCTTGAGAATGCACCGGAAGAGATGAACTTCTTTAATTCCTTTGTAGATAAAGGACTTTTGGACAGACTTCATAATGTAGTAAATTCTGACTTTGCACGTGTGACTTATACAGAAGCAATCGAGATTCTTGAGAAAAAATAATGACAAGTTTGACTATAAGGTTTCATGGGGATGCGATCTTCAGACAGAGCATGAGCGTTATCTGACGGAAGAGATTTATAAGAAGCCGGTATTTGTAACCGATTATCCGAAAGAAATCAAAGCATTTTATATGAAACTGAACGATGACGGAAAGACCGTTGCGGCAGTCGATTGTCTTGTTCCGGGAATCGGTGAGATCATTGGAGGAAGTCAGAGAGAGGATGACTATGAAAAGCTTCTTGCAAGAATGCAGGAGCTGGGTCTGAAAGAGGAAGATTATGGTTTCTACCTTGATCTCAGAAAATATGGTTCTACAAGACATGCAGGATTCGGACTTGGATTTGAGCGCTGCGTGATGTATTTGACAGGAATGTCCAACATCCGTGACGTGATCCCGTTCCCGAGAACTGTAAACAACTGTGAACTGTAATAGAATGGATCCTTTTGAGCTTATAAATAAATAGATGTCGGGGTCAAAAGCCACCGACTTTGATGCCTACGGATTGCTCCGTGCTACGCACTCCCACAATCCTACCCGCTATTCGCATATCATGGTGCTTACGCCCCACTTTTATGCTCATATCGAGGCGGGTCCCTAAGGTCTTTCATCCACCTATGAGCAAGCTCATGTGGGCTTAGACCTTTTGACCCTGGCATCATAAATAAAGACAGACTGCCGTTTGATGCACATTTCTGTGTGCGTGAGCCGGTGGTCTGTTTTTTTGATTGCCAAAAGCTCAGAAAATGCCTTATAGTATAGAGTATCAGATTCTATCAGATGTGAAATGACTTCCATATCTATAGACGCTGAGCAACAAGAAGTAAAAGTTATCAGGTTATCATACGAAAGCAGGAGAATTGGAAATGAAATTTATTCATATAGCAGACCTTCATCTTGGTGCAGAGCCGGATGCAGGCAGAGCATACAGTCAGAACCGGTCACAGGAATTGTGGGAGACACTACAGTCGGTTCTTGAGGTTTGCGAGGAAGAGCAGACAGACCTTCTGCTGATCGCAGGAGACATTTTTCACGGGCAGCCGCTTCGCAGGGAATTAAAAGAGCTGAATTATTATTTTGCAGAGCTGACGCATACAAAAGTAGTCTTGATCGCTGGCAACCATGATTATATAAGAAAGGATTCTTATTACAGAACGTTTCAGTGGAATGAGAATGTAATCCCTTTATTCGGGCGGGAACTGGAATATGTGGAGTTCCCGGAACTGAGGACGGCAGTGTATGGTCTGAGTTATTACAGCAGGGAGATCAGAGAGCCTCTGTATGAATCGGCGTTTGCGGGAGGAATCCAGGGAGTATGAGATTCTTCTCGCTCATGGTGGAGATGAGAAGCATTGTCCGTTCCGGGTGAAAAAGCTGGAAGAGTCAGGATTTGATTATATTGCACTGGGACATATCCACAGACCGCAGGCACTGATGAAAGACCGGATCATTTATGCGGGAGCGTTAGAACCCATTGACCGGAATGATGTAGAAATACACGGCTATGTAAAGGGAGAGATTACGGAAGCCGGGGTTCATACGCAGTGGATTCCGTGTGCAATGAGATCCTATATTCATCTGGAAGTTCCGGTTAATACGGAAGATACAATGGGGAGCGTGCGGAAAAAAAAAGATTCTGGAGGCCGTGAAGGACTATGGAGCAGAAAATATGTATAAGATCATTCTTACGGGATATCGAGACCCGGATCTGCGGTTTGATACAGAGCGAATGGATGGGATGGGAATCTTCTGGAAGTGATTGATGAGACCGCTCCGCAGTATGATATGGAAGAATTGTTGCAGGAAAATGAAGGAAATCTGCTGGGAGAGTATATCCGTCGGTTTAAAGACTGCGAAAAGGACAGCATAGAATATCAGGCATTGTATGAGGGGGTTGAAGTACTCCTTAAGAATAAGGGGTAACGGAAAAAATGAAGATAACGGAATTATATATCAAAAAAATTTTGGCAGATTTTCAGAGCAGCATTTCTATATCAAGGATGGTGTTCAGGTCATTTACGGAGAAAATGAGTATGGAAAATCTACATTGCAGGCATTTATCAGGGCGATGCTGTTCGGAATGGAGCGGGGAAGAGGAAAAGCTGCGGCAAAGGATGATTTCAGTAAGTACCAGCCGTGGGAAAATCCAAATTATTATGCCGGAGTAATGCGGTTTCGCTGTGGTAACAGGAATTTCCGGCTGGAACGGAGTTTTGACCGGATCTCAAAGCAGGTTTCACTGGTCTGTGAAGATGATGGGGAAGAGCTTTCGGTAGAGCATGGGGATCTGGATATGCTGCTGGGAGGGATTACTCCGGGGATGTATGACAATACGGTTTCAATCGGACAGTTTCAGAGCAGACCGGGACAGGAACTGGCGGAAAGTCTGAAAAAATTATGCGGCAAATTATTATGAGACCGGTGGCGGGGAACTGGATTTAAGCGGTGCGATTTCAGATCTGAAAGAACGGAAAAAAAGCAGTAGAGCAACAGTGCAGATCTGCAAGAGAACAGAGAGAAAAAAGTATCTTTCCATGGAGCAGGAATGTACTTATCTGGAAAAAGATATGAGAAAGTTTCAGGCACAGTATGAAGAAAATCAGCAGAGAATCCGTCTGCTGCAACAAAGACAGAAGGAAAATGATTCAAAAGAAACGGATTTACATCCGGGTGAAACGGAATCCGCTTCTGAACAACCGGAAGAGAACAGCCGTGGAATGATCATTGGTGGCTTTTTAGGAATCATTGCCGGACTGGCAGGGCTTTTGTGGGGGATATTTTTAAGAGATAAATCCGGAGTTGACGTACTTTTGGAGCGGTCTTCCGCATTTGTACTGCTGGCAGTACTTTTAGTGATCGCGGGCTGTGTGCTGTTTGTTGTGGGAATCCGTAAGCAGGCAGGACAGAAAAAAAATAATAAAAGAAACAGAAAAATCCAGCAGAACCCGCACAGTGCAGGAAAAAGAGAAGGTTCAGACCGGACAGCCGGAGCAGAATGGTGAGAAAGTCTGGCGGGAGCAGAACGATCCTGAGGAACAGAAGCTTCAGTGGCAGCAGGAACAGATCAGGGAAGAGTGGAAAGAAAAGAAACTCCGGTACGAGAATTTGAAAGAGCAGCAAAGAGAACTGCAGCCGGATGAAGCAGAGGAAAGACTCTATGAGAGGAGAGGCACTGGAACTGGCGGAAGAGACGATGAAAAAGGCGGCAGAGCATCTTGGAGAGCGGACAGCAGCAGGACTGAACCGGAGAGTGTCTGAGATTTTTTTCCGAAATTACGGAGGGAAAATATCCGGGAGTCAATATCAGTGACAGACTGGAAATTTCTGTATGGGACGGAACGAGGCGGATTCCGGCATACCGGCTGAGCAGAGGAACGGTGGAGCAGATTTATTTTGCCCTGAGGATGGCGGCAGCCGAAATGCTTCAGGAGGAAGAACTTCCGGTGATTCTGGATGAAACCTTTGCATTTTATGATGATAAAAGACTGCAATCTGTACTAAAATGGTTGAGTCAGCAGGAAAGACAAGTTATAATATTAAGCTGTCAGAGAAGAGAAATGGAATTTTTGAGAAGATGCTGACGTTTTCAGGAAGGAAGATAGATACATGAAAATAGAACTGCCAAAAAAAGTTTTATTTATAATCAATAATCTGCAGCTTCATGGGTATGAGGCATTTGCGGTGGGGGGCTGCGTGAGAGATTCGATCCTTGCAAGACGGCCACAGGACTGGGATATTACGACTTCGGCAAAGCCGGAAGAGATAAAAAATGTTCCGCAGGACGATTGATACAGGGATCGAGCATGGAACGGTTACAGTTCTTTTCGGTAAGGACAGCTTTGAGGTGACGACCTACAGGATCGATGGTGCATATGAGGACGAGATTTTACGATCAATGCGATGGCATATAATGATGATGTCCGGCTGGTAGATGTGTTTGGTGGAATGCAGGATTTGAATCATCATCTGATCCGTTGCGTTGGAGATCCGAGGGAAAGATTTTCAGAAGATGCACTTCGTATCCTTCGTGCGGTACGCTTCTCAGCACAGCTGGATTTCCCGATTGAACCTGATACAGCGGAAGCCATCCGAAGGAACTTGCACCAAACCTTAAGAATATTAGTGCAGAACGTATTCAGACAGAGCTTGTGAAACTTCTGACGTATCTCCACATCCGGAGCGCATTCAGGATGCCTGTGAACTTGGGAATTACAAAGGTGGTTCTTCCAGAATGGGACGCCATGGTAGGAGTAGCAAACAGAATACAATACATCATAAGTACGATGTGGCAGAGCATACACTTTATACATTGAAGCATGTGAAGGATAAATACCTTCGTCTTACAATGTTGTTCCATGATATGGGAAAACCGGCAATGAAGACAACAGATGAGAAAGGAAACGATCATTTCAAAGGACATGCTCTGGAAAGCGAGAAAATTGCCCGTACAGTTTTGAAGCGGTTAAAATTTGACAATGAGACGATCCGAACGGTTACGAAGCTGGTCTGCTATCATGATTACCGGGTGGAGGCAACACCGGCGAATGTACGTCGTGCAATGAATCGGATCGGTGTCGAATTATTCCCATATTATCTCGCAGTGCGTCTTGCAGATGCAAAATCACAGAGCACTTACATGAGAAGGGAAAAGATTGAAAATATCGTAGAGATAAGAAATCTTTACAAACAGATCCTGATGGAGAATCAGTGCGTGACTCTTCGACAGCTTGCGGTGAGCGGAAGAGAATTGATGGAACTGGGGATGAAGCCGGGGCGCGAACTCGGTGCAATGCTCAGTGAACTGCTGGAATATGTGCTGGATGATCCGGAACGGAACACGAAAGAGAATCTCTGTAAGTACGTGAAAGAAAAAAATCGAAAAAGAAAAGTAGAAAATACCGGAAGAAAAAGAGAATACTCAGGTTGTCCCTTTCATAGATTAGAAAGAAATCGTTGTCGGTTGCTGTTAAAACCGACAGTAAAAAGTCTGGTAACTGGAAAAGAATAATAATCCAGGTCAATGGGACAGGGGGCAGCCATGAGAGAATATGAGATGGAAGTACTGGAAAAGTACGAACTTGAAGTGAATAGCACCCGGCGGATCAGAGGTGCATTTTATTTGCGATACAAAAGAAGGGACGATGCTTCTGAAAGAGACAAAGATCTCGGAGAGGCGCGTCCCTTTATTGTATCTTATTTTAAACCGATTAGAAAAGCAGGGATATCTGGTGGATACACCTGTGTTCAGTAAAGAAGGGAATCTGGTGCAGAATTCCAGAGATGGAACAAGATATTTGATGAAAAAATGGTATCCGGGGAAGAGTGCAATCTGAAGAGAGAGGAAGATATTTTCCGGGCAGCAAGAAAACTGGGAGAGCTTCATCTGGGATTTCAGTGGTATGAGCCGGACTTGCAGGAGAAAGAAATATTTCAGAAAATCCAGAAAGAAGAGGTGCAGGAAATCCCACAGAATACACAGCAGTCAGTTTGTGAAGAAAAAGAAAATTGACTGGACAAAGTTGTCACCATTGTTAAGTAAAAATCCATTGGAAGAAATGAAACGTCGTAACAGGGAAATGAAAAAAAGTGCGGTCATTTATCAGAAAACGGGTTGCAAAAATGAATTCGAATCCTATTATCTGAAGCATTATGAAGAAATTGCATGGCAGGCAGAAAAGGTGACAGAGCAGATAGAGCGGTCTGGTTGCCAGAATCTATATGAAAGAAGTATACGGGAAAGGAAAAATGCTTCATGGAGATTATAATTATCATAATGTCATGATCCTTCCGGAAAATGAGGTGATAACAAACTTTGAGCGGATGCGAATCGGAATACAAGTAGATGATTTATATTACCTTTTGAGAAAAGTAATGGAAAAATACCATTGGAAACAAAAAACAGGACAAAATATATTAGAAGCATATGAAAGCGTACGGCAATTAAAACCAGATGAAAGAGAGTATCTTTGCCTTCGACTGGCCTATCCGAAAAGTTCTGGAAGACAGCAAGTGCTTATTCCAGATCAAATAAAGCATGGCTTCCGGAAAAGAGTGTAGAGAAGCTGCAGACAGCAGTAGAACAGACGAAGGAGAAAGAAGTATTTTTGAGAGAGGTCTTCGAATAAAAAAGCTCCGCAAACCGCGGAAAATGTGGATTTATCTTGACAAACAACAGGGAAACCGTTATAACAGTACATAAGGGTTTGAGGCAAGTTATCGTGCAGACTTGTAACCTGAATAAATAAAATTAGAATAGAATTGTATTTGAGTACAATAAAGGAGGACATAATCCATGAACAAAACAGAATTTATTGCAGCAGTAGCTGAAAAGGCAGAGATTTCCAAGAAAGATTCCGAGAAAGCATTAAAGGCTTTTGTTGATGTAGTAACAGAGCAGTTAAAAGAAGGAGAAAAAGTACAGTTAGTTGGATTTGGTACTTTTGAAGTAAGCGAAAGAGCAGCAAGAGAAGGAAGAAATCCACAGACAGGAAAAACTATGACAATCGCAGCTTGCAAGGCTCCTAAATTCAAAGCTGGAAAAGCATTAAAGGACGCTATCAACTAGTTCAGGGGATTTTGTAGAAGAATATATGAGACTGGATAAGTTTTTAAAAAGTCTCCCGTCTGATCAAGCGAAGAACTGTAGCAAACGAGGCCTGTGATGCAGGACGTGTGCTGGTGAATGGAAAGACGGCGAAAGCATCTGTGAAGGTAAAGCCGGGTGATGTGATCGAGATTCAGTTTGGAACGAGAACCGTTAAGGTTGAGGTTCTTGAACTACAGGAGACAACAAAAAAAGAAGAAGCAAAGGACTTATTCAAATACCTGTAAAGTCTGTCAGACAACAGGAATCTATAAGTCGATCAATGGTTATTGTTTTCAGTAATCTTAGAAAGGCAAGGAATATTTTACAAAGTGAGATATTCCCTGCCTTTCTGTATATTGTACGATAATACGATAAAGCAGTTTTGAAGACACATCTATAAAACCTTTATCTGTCAGGAATAAGTAGAAAAAGCTCTGACATATATATAGAAAAGTACAGGGAACTGTTATCTGGTTCCAGTAATATACTGTGGGGTATGCCAGAGAAGAGGGAGGTGCAGCGGATGGAGGAACAGCAAAAGACTGTAAAGGCTCATAAGCTAGTGGTTAATAACCGGAAGACAAGTATGGTGACAGGTGTTCTGGATGTATTGTCTTTTGATTTGAATGCGATTCTTCTGGAAACAGAGCAGGGAATGCTGTTAGTAAAAGGAACAGACTTGCATGTGAACCGTCTCAGTGTGGAAAAGGGAGAAGTAGATTTGTCTGGAACAATAGACAGTGTTTCATATTCTAATATTTCACAGGCAAAGAAACAGGAAGAAAGCTTTTGGACAAAGATGTTCAAGTGAGGAAGAAAGAAGATGCTAAATATAAAAAAATGAACTGCTTGTCTTCTTCTGTGCTTGTCTTACAGGTGTGAATGTCCGGGCTGGGTATGAGATCCTGATTTTCTTAAGGAAAATAATAATACATAATAATCTGGTGAAAGGAATCGAGGATCTGTTCTACTGGATATTTATGAGTGCATATATTTTCTCACAGATATATGCAACTACGTATGGTAGTATCAGATGGTATTTTCTACTAGGTCTTGTATTTGGCGTTGCCATTATTCAGAAACTGATTTCGTCTGGAGAAAAAATACACAAAAAACAAGGAAAAACCTTTGAAATTATTAGAAAAAACAGATAGAATGTTGATAATTGGGAAGTTTATAGGGGGACTCCGTCAGTGAAGGCAGGATTGATTTCCCGGTAACGTTAAGAGTGTATTATTTTAGGGTGAATTTTAGATGGCAAAGAAAAAAAGAGTGACTGGACGGCGCAGCCATACACAAAAGCAGAGACGTCCGAGTCCGTACAAAAGAAGCGTTCTTATGATTTTGTCAGTATTGTGTCTTCTTTCCGGTGTGCTGGGAGTGAATGCAGTAAAGCTTCATGCAAAGAATACAGCGTATAAACAGCAGGAAGCAGAACTGAAGACACAGATCAAAAGTGAGCAGGCAAGAGCAGAAGAGATCAAAGAATACGAGCAGTATGTACAGACAGATGATTACATGAAAGAGATCGCAGAAGATAAGCTGAATCTTGTTGATCCGAATGAAATCGTATTTAAACCGATCAAGTGAATAGTAACCGAATCTGCAAAGTCAGTGAAAGGCGGATACAGAATTTTACGAAAGATAACTCCGGGAGAGAAAGTTCTCCTGGAGTTTTTCTTTTACGCAAACAACGAGCCAAAATTCGTGCTTGCACGAGACCTTGGCGACTGTCGCGATAACTGAAACTCGCGGAGTGTGTTTTTCACAGTTTGAGTAACGAGGGGGGATGGAAATGGAAAATGGACAGGTATTACATAGTAGTCTATATGTGGAACAGATTGATAAGTTTGCAGTTTCATTAAAACAGTTAGCGAAAACATTTTTGAAATTAGAAGAAAAAAAAAGCAGACATTTTCAGAAGAAGAGATTGATGAAATGTTTGCCTGCGTAAGAGAAGAAGTGTGTGAAAAATGTGAGAAAAACAGTTGGTGCTGGGGGGAAAACTATATTCAGATGTATCAGATGGGATACGAGATTCTTGCAGCAGTAGATCAGTATGGAAATGAACTGGATGCAGAGACAAAAAGAAAACTGATGCAGCGATGCATTATGGCTCCGCGGTTTTATCGGGGGATGCTTGACAGTTTTCACGAAGCAAGACAAAATATGATCTGGATCAATCGTATCGCAAGAAGCCGGGAAGGGTGTGCAGCCCAGCTTGATCTATTTGCAGATATGCTGCAAAATATGGCGAAAAATCTGGAAGACAGCATATTTACAGATGAAAGGTTGGGGAAACGGATCTTGTCTCAATTAAAAAGAAAAGGAATACGTGTACTTTCCATGCATTTTCTTGTGAATGGAGAGGGAAAATATGAATTGCATCTGACGATGCGCACCTGGAAAGCGGAAAAGATTCCGGTAAAAAGTCTGGCAGGGATTCTGAGTAATCTGACAGGAAGAAGATTGATTCCGGGAAAAGAAGGGGCGCAGTTGATCGGAGCGGATTATACAACAGTGGTCTTCCGAGAAGGACCATCCTATTACACAATGTCCGGAATAGCAAGAATCGGAAAAGGCTGCAGTAATATTTCAGGGGACAGTTTCACGATGATAGATCTTCCGGGTGGTAAAAGGGGAGTTGCATTGTCAGATGGCATGGGATGTGGGCAGGCTGCCTGTCAGGAAAGCACGCTTGTGATAGAACTTCTCGAAGAACTTCTGGAAGCGGGATTTCCGGAAAGACTGCGATCCAGATGATCAATACAACACTGGTCTGCGGAAGAGAAGAAATCCATTACTCTACGATCGACCTTACAGTGTTTGATTTGTATACAGGGGAATGTGAATTGATCAAGGCAGGCGCATCCTCAACTTTTATCCGAAGAAAGGATCAGATTGAGCATCTGACATCGACAAGCCTTCCGATCGGAGTGATGAATTCACTGGAAATAGATTCAGTGAAACGGCAGTTGACGGATGGAACGTATGTAATCATGCTGACAGATGGAGTGCTGGATGCACTTCCGGTAGGAGAGCAGGACTTCCTTCTTGAAACAATCATAAAAGGAACGGAAATACGAAACCCAAAGGAACTGGCCAGACATATTTTACAGCAGGTACTTAACTGGACAGGAAAAAGAACCGGAGGATGATATGTCAGTTTTGGTTGCAGCTTTGTGGAAATGCAGAAAGTAGTCATTGACATAGAAGTAACCGTTAACGTATAGTGGATAAAAAGATTAGAAAAAGATTGAAAACTATATCAGACAATATCATATGATAGAAAAAAGGGGACAGGATTGTCATAGGTGTATCGGGTGGCGCAGACTCTGTATGTCTGCTGATGGCACTTTGTTCATTGCAGGAAAAGCTGGGATTTCAGGCGCTTGTCTGCCATGTGAATCATGAACTGCGCGGGGAGGAGGCTGCACAGGATGAGGCATATGTGGAAATGCTTTGTCATAAAATGCAGGTTCCTTTTTTTGCATTTCATGAAAATGTGGAATTAATTGCAAAAAAGCGGAAAGAATCATTGGAGGAAGCAGGCAGATATGTGCGAAGACAGGCATTTGAACAACTCTGTAGAGAACAGGGCGGGACAAAGATTGCAACAGCGCATCATAGTAATGACAATGCAGAAACAATGCTTCTTAACATGGCAAGAGGAACCGGGCTTCGCGGATTGTGTGGAATAAGACCAGTGTATGGAAAATGGATCCGCCCACTTCTGGAATTGTCCAGGGAAGAGATTGAACAGTGGGTGAAAGATTGTGATATCAGATATTGTGTTGACGAAACGAATCAGGAAGATGAATACACAAGGAACCGGATTCGTCATCATGTAATTCCGACATTAGAAGAACAGGTTAATACAAGGACGGTAGAACATTTTGTGAAGCTCAGTGAACAGGCAGAAGAAATCTATGAATATCTGGAAAAACAGACAGATCAGGCATGGAATATCTGTGTAAAACAGACAGACGGACTTCAAAGCAGGAAAGAAATATTTCTCAAGGCAGAGGAAATGAAACACCTTGATCCTGTGATAAAGAAATTACTGATCCAAAGATCAGTAAGTGAAGTGGCAGGGGCACAGAAAGATATTGAAAGCAGGCATATCCTGGCGGTACTGCAACTGTTTGAACGGCAGACAGGACGGCAGATCGATCTTCCGTATAGTGTTACAGCCAAAAAGAATGTATGAGGGAGTTCTGCTTGCAAAAGGTGATAAAAAAGTTACATCTGTACATCAGAAAGAGAAAAGAAAAGAAGAGAGTAATTTTGTTCTACAGCTTCAGATTCCGGGAGAAACAAAGATCCCGGGAACAAATTTGAAAAATCTGCTGTACAATCAGCGGTGAAAATGAGAAGAATTCAGCAAAAGCGATACCACAAAAAAGCTACACGAAATGCTTTGATTATGATATAATAAAAAGCAGTCTCTGTGTGAGATACAGACGACCCGGAGATTATTTTACAATTGATGGGGAAGGAAAGAAAAAGAAGCTGAAGAGTTACTTTATTGATGAGAAGATTCCGCAAGAAGAACGGGACAGACAGCTTCTGATCGCAGAGGAAAGCCACATCGTATGGATTCCGGGCAGAAGGATGAGTTCGTACTACCAGGTGGGAGACCAGACGAAAAAGATTCTTAAGATAAAGATTATGGAGGAATAGAACAATGGCTGAGAAGATTAAAGTGTTAATTTCAGAGGAAGAAGTAGATGCAAGAATCCGTGAACTCGGAGAAAAGATCAGTAAAGAGTATGAAGGAAAGCAGATCCATCTGATCTGTGTTCTGAAAGGTGGAGTATTCTTTATGTGCGAACTTGCAAAGAGAATCACAGTTCCGGTATCTATGGACTTTATGTGTGTTGGAAGCTATGGCGACGGAACAAAGTCCAGTGGTGTTGTAAGACTTGCGAAGGATCTGGATGAGTCTATTGAGAATAAGGAAGTGTTGATCGTGGAGGATATCATTGATTCCGGTAATACACTGTATTATCTGATGGACGTACTTCGTCAGAGAAAGCCGGCAAGTCTCCGTCTTTGCACATTACTTGATAAACCAGACCGCCGTGTGAAAGATGTGCACGTAGACTGGACAGGATTTGAGATTCCGGATGAGTTCGTAGTTGGATACGGACTGGACTATGCACAGAAGTATAGAAATCTTCCATACATCGGAGTGGTAGAAGTCGCAGAATAGAAAGGAAGCAATAATAAATTGAATAATGACAGAAAAAGCAGAGGTCTGAGTGGGGCAACGATCATCAGTTTTGTTGTGATCCTTGTTGTGGTTCTGTGGATGGCGAACCAGCTTCAGATGCATCAGCAGGAGATGACATATACCTCCTTTGTCTCTGCAGTACAGGAAAAAAATGTTTCTGATGTCTACATCAATCAGAACAGTGCAGTTCCGACAGGAACCGTCTCTGTTACATTGAAAGATGATGGTAATACAAGGAAAGTGAATGTGTCAGATGTTGAGCAGGTAGAGAAGCTTCTGACAGAGAATCAGGTGGAGTACAGACTTTCGGATGTACCGAAGGATTCTATGTTGACAACAGTTGTAGTTCCGATGCTGATCACACTTGGCGGCGTATTCCTGATCTTCTTTCCTGATGAGCCGTCAGAATGGCGGGGGGAATTCTAAGGCGATGAACTTTGGAAAGAGCCGCGCAAAGATGAGCACGAAGAATGAGATCAAGGTTACATTTCGTGATGTTGCAGGATTGAGAGAAGAGAAGGAAGAACTGGAGGAGATCGTAGATTTTCTGAAAGATCCGAAGAAATACATCCAGGTTGGAGCACGTATCCCAAAAGGGGTTCTTTTAGAAGGACCTCCGGGAACCGGTAAGACACTTCTTGCAAAGGCTGTAGCCGGTGAGGCAGGAGTACCATTTTTCAGCATTTCGGGCTCAGATTTCGTTGAGATGTTTGTTGGTGTGGGTGCTTCCCGTGTCCGTGATCTGTTCCAGGATGCGAAGAAGAACGCACCATGTATCATATTTATTGATGAGATCGATGCAGTCGCAAGACGCCGCGGAAGCGGTCTTGGCGGTGGCCATGATGAGCGTGAGCAGACACTGAACCAGCTCCTTGTAGAGATGGATGGTTTTGGTGTAAATGAAGGTATTATCGTAATGGCAGCGACAAACCGTAAGGATATTCTGGATCCTGCAATCTTAAGACCGGGAAGATTTGACCGTGATGTCCTTGTCGGACGTCCGGATGTAGGCGGAAGAGAAGAGATCCTGAAAGTCCATGCGAGAAATAAGCCGCTTGGAGATGATGTGGATCTAAAGCAGATTGCCCAGACAACGGCAGGATTTTCAGGAGCAGATCTTGAGAATCTTCTCAATGAGGCTGCAATTCTGGCAGCGAAGGAGAACCGGGTGTACATTCAGCAGTCTGATATCCGTCATGCATTTGTGAAGGTCGGAATCGGTCCGGAGAAGAAGAGCCGTATCGTTTCTGAGAAGGAACGCAGGATTACAGCTTATCATGAAGCCGGACACGCGATCTTGTTCCATCTGCTTCCGGATGTAGGACCGGTTTACAGCGTATCTATCATTCCGACAGGCGGAGCCGGCGGATATACGATGCCGCTTCCGGAGAAGGACGAAATGTTCAATACAAAGGGGCATATGCTTCAGGAAATTACAGTTTCCCTTGGCGGACGTGTTGCAGAAGAAGAGATTTTTGATGATATCACAACGGGAGCTCCCAGGATATCAAGCAGGCAACAGCAATTGCAAAATCAATGATCACGAAGTTCGGTATGTCTGAAAGACTGGGGCTGATCAATTATGATAATGACAGCGATGAAGTATTCATTGGACGTGATTTCGGTCATACATCGAGAGGGTATGGCGAAAAAGTGGCCGGAACGATTGATGAAGAAGTGAAACGCATTATTGATGAGTGTTATTTGAAAGCGCGTGCACTTATTCAGGAGTATCATCCGGTACTCGAGAAGTGTGCACAACTGCTTCTTGAGAAGGAAAAGATAACAAGAAGTGAATTCGAAGCACTGTTTGCAGACAGTGAGGTTGAAGGATAGTAGTCATTATATGTATTTAAAATAAGATACCCTCTGCCGGCGGGCGATCCCGTGTTGGCCGGGGGTATTTTGGTTCTATTTTAGAATAGTTTTAAGAATTGAGTTAAAGGAGGCTAAACAGGTGAATAGAGAAGCACTGTTTTGTGACGGTACAGGTGATTATGTCTGTCCGCAGAGCCTGAGATAAATGAAAAAGTAGTGTTGCGATTTCGTACGGCACACAATGATGTTGACGAAGTGAAACTTCACATCGGAGAACAGGAGTATCCTATGTGGAAGACACGTACGAACGGTGAATTTGACTTTTACGAGATTGAGTATCAGCTTGGTGAGGATATCTTAAGATATTGTTTTGAAATCAAGCAGGGAGCAGAAATCTGTTTTTATAGTAGGTATGGAATAACGGGGAAAAAAAGAAAACTATTATGATTTTATTATTTCGCCGGGATTTAAAACACCCGAGTGGGCGAAAGGTGCTGTGATGTACCAGATCTTTGTTGATCGTTTTTATAATGGAGATCCGACAAATGATGTAGAGGATAACGAATATATTTATATTGGGGCACCGAGCCGCAAGGTGAAGGACTGGAATCAGGCACCGGAGGCAATGGATATCCGTAATTTTTACGGCGGGGATTTACAGGGTGTTTTAGATAAGCTGGATTATCTGCAGGATCTTGTAGTTGAAGTTATTTACTTCAATCCGTTGTTTGTTTCTCCGTCGAATCATAAATATGATATTCAGGATTATGATTACATAGATCCGCATTATGGAAAGATTGTTGTGGATGACGGAGAAGTACTTCCGGCAGGTGCAAAGGATAATATCCATGCGACAAAGTATCAGCAACGCACAGGAGATATCCGCAATCTTGAGGCAAGTAATCAGTTGTTTATCAAACTGGTAGAAGAGATGCATAAGCGTGGAATGCGTGTAATTCTGGATGGTGTATTCAATCATTGTGGCTCTTTTAACAAATGGATGGACAGAGAACGTATCTATGAGCCGCAGCCGGACTATCCGAAGGGAGCATATGTAAGTAAAGAAAGTCCATATAACAGCTTTTTCCTGTTCCATGATGCGAGAAATGAGCTCTGGCCTTACAACGGAACATATGATGGCTGGTGGGGACATGATACATTGCCAAAGCTTGATTAGAGGATTCACCACAGCTTGAGCAGTACATTATGGATATCGGAAGAAAATGGGTATCACCGCCGTATAACGTAGACGGATGGCGTCTTGATGTTGCAGCGGATCTTGGATTCAGTAATGAATACAACCATATCTTCTGGAAGAGATTCCGAAAGGAAGTTAAGGATGCGAATCCGGATGCAATTATATTAGCAGAACATTATGGAGATCCGCAGGATTGGCTTCAGGGAGATGAGTGGGACAGCGTTATGAATTATGACGCATTTATGGAACCGCTGACCTGGTTTTTGACCGGTATGGAGAAGCATAGTGATGAATATCGTCCGGATCTGTGTGGAAATGCTGATAACTTTGTCGGAGCGATGCGTCATTTTATGGCAAGTATGCTGACACCATCTCTTCAGGTGGCAATGAATGAACTTTCAAACCATGACCATTCTCGTTTCCTGACACGTACGAACCACAAGGCAGGACGTGTGGCACAGCTTGGAACAGAAGCAGCTGAAAAGGATGTGAATAAGGCAATCTTACGAGAAGCGGTTATTATGCAGATGACCTGGATCGGTGCGCCGACGATTTATTATGGAGATGAAGCAGGACTTTGTGGTTTCACGGATCCGGATAACCGGAGAACTTTCCCATGGGGAACGAAGATAAGGAACTTCAGGCATTCCATAAAGAAGTGATCCGTATCCACAAGGAAGAGAAACCGCTGAAAAAAGGTTCTATCAAGTTACTGGCGTCAGATGAAAATCTGCTGGCCTATGGAAGATTTGAAGCAGATGAACAGATTGTCGTTGTTGTGAATAACAGTGATGAACTTCGTACAGTGACCGTACCGGTATGGTATGCGGGTGTAGAGATGGAAGGACGGATGAAACGACTGATCTACTCTTATGAAAACGGTTATACGACAGAATATGATGAGTATATCGTACAAGATGGAGAGATTGTCCTGAATATGGGATCTCATTCAGCAATCGTATTAAAGCCGGCAGAAGCATTGAGATTGATGCCGTAAGAAGTGGAACGGTATTTTGCAGATAAAGAAAGAGCATTATACAAGAATAATAAAAATACGGGATGAGCAGTTTTAATATCTGTTCATCCCGTATTTGTTACTATCATTATTTTGTCAGAACCTCTGCCCCATTCTCAGTGATGAGTACCATGTACTCAATCTGGGCAGAAAGACCATCATCCATTGTATAAATAGTCCAGTCATTGTCCTCATCTACGAAGAAGTCAGGGCTGCCTTCGTTGATCATAGGCTCAATCGTGAACATCATACCTGAACGAGAAGCATCTCACTTCCCTTTGGTGTCACATAGCTGACAAAAGGATCTTCATGGAATTCCAGACCGACACCGTGTCCGCCGATATCCTCTACAACAGAGTATCCGTTTGCACGGGCATGTGTATTGATCGCATCTGCGATATCACCTAAATGTCCCCAAGGCTTCGCAGCCTCAAGTCCAAGCTTCACACACTCTTCTGTGACGCGGACGATGCGCTCTGCACGTTCCGATACTTTTCCCATCTTGAACATACGGGATGCATCAGAAAAATATCCGTCAAGAATAGTGGATACATCAACATTGATGATATCTCCCTCTTCCAGAATGATATTCTCATCCGGAATGCCGTGACAAATCTCATTATTAATAGAAGTACACACGCTCTTAGGGAATCCCTGATAATTGAGCGGAGCCGGGATACCACCGTGTTCTTTTGTGAAACGATATACGATGTCATCAATCTCCTGTGTGCTCATTCCAATGTGGATCTGTCTTGCTACTTCATCCAGGATCGCTGTATTAAGCTCAGCACTTTTTCTGATCTTTTCAATCTGGAATGGAGTTTTTAAAATCTTACGTGTCGGAACAATCTCACCACGTTCAGCATGCATCATTATCTTTTCTTCAATCGGCATATGGCATTTCTTATACTTCTTGCCGCTGCCGCACCAGCACAATTCATTTCTTTCCATGATATTACCTCTTCTAAAAATCACTTATTTTCTCTGTTTCTACTTATTTTATCACAAAATTCGACAAAAAGATACATGTTATGCTTGCCGAGAACGTAAAAATATAGTACGATTAAGATTCAGATAGGAGTGATAATGCATATGTGGTATTGGGCGATCATGGTACTGCTGATTTTAGGAAGTATCGCACTTCTTTGCAGTACATTTATAAGTGTAAAAAAGAATAAGGCACAGGACGCAGAACGGAGAAAGCAGTCCAGGAACGGAAAGCGTTACAAGGCAGATCAGGGATATGATCCAGAAGAGGATCAGCCACAGGGAAAGAAGAGACGCAGTTCAGGGCAGAACGGTTCTATGGATTCAGCGAAGCGTTCTTCTAAAAAAAAGAAGACAGTGGAAGATTATCCTGGAAGATCTGGATACATGGCAGAAATATAGCTTCATATTCTATGATGAAGTGGGAATCGGAAGAGCAAAGAGGAATGACAATTATGAGAAGTATCTTCCACTGCATGAGGATGGAAGAGTATCCAAGCAGCACTGTGTGATCATACAGAGAGGTGACTGTTTGTATCTGATGGATGATGGTTCCAAGAATGGAACATATCTGAACGGAATCCTGGTAGATCGTCCGACAGAGGTTCAGAGAGAAGATGTGATTGGTGTTGGGGAGACCAGACTGGAGATTCTCAGAATTTTAAGAGAAAGTGAATAATGAATTTACAGGCAAGGAAGTCCGGCGGAAAAGTCAGGACTTCTTTTTCTTTTTAGATCGTAAAATGAAGAATCTGTGTGAAAGTAACAGTTGAGTAAGGAAGATCATATAGTAGTTATATAGTTACTGTTCACTCCCGTGTCAATCACTCCGCTGATTGACACGGAGGATGCGTGTTTTTGATTTGAATGCATCTCGCCCCATCGCCAAAGGCGATTTAAAATGGCGAGATGCGTTGCTGGTCGCACATCGTGTGAACAGTAACGTTATATAGCCGCCGGATTTATAAACTGCAATCAACAGGAATGTGAACAGCAGGGACGGCACAACTTATTGTCAGTGGGAGTGAGCAACATGTACCAGAAATTGCCTTATTATATGGCCTATCCGATACAGACAGAATATGATGAGAGAGCGGAAAGGACAGACCTGGAGTATATGAAAAGCCTGTATCCGGATCTTCCAAAGAGAATACTGCCTTATGTCGAAGAGGAATGTGACAGGATGGAATACACGGGGAGTGTGATATTTGATGTTTATCCGGATAAATTGCAGTTACGCATCATGTGCAGCAGAATTTGCGAAAATGTAAAAAAACAGGAGAAAATGTTTGCCGGGGAAGAGCGGATGTTAAGAGACCTGGCGGAAGTCCTGTTATATCAGGAAATCTACCGACGCAGGGGAGAACAGAGAAAAAAAGGAAACAAAAAATTTACAGTTATTGTTCATTGCCAGGAAAATCTATGATATAATCATTCAGATTACAACAAAAGAAACGGATTCAGAAGAAGGGAACAGATACAGATGAAAAGTAATCTTATATTTATCGGTATGCCGGCTGTCGGAAAAAGTACAGTTGGTATTGTAGTAGCAAAAAAGACTTGGAAAAGGTTTCATAGATTCAGATCTTCTGATTCAGGAACAAGAAGGAAAGCTTTTGCGTGAAATTATAGCAGAAGTCGGTGATGATGGGTTTTTAAAAATCGAAAATCAGGTAAATCGTGATATAAAAGCAGAAAATGCGGTTATTTCTCCGGGCGGAAGTGTTGTCTATTGCGAGGAAGCAATGAAACATTTCAAAGAAATCGGAATTGTTGTATATCTTCATGCTTCTTATCAGACAATAAAGAAGAGAATCAGAAATCCTCAAAAAAGAGGAGTTGTTTTGAAGGACGGTCAGACATTAAAAGACCTGTATGACGAGCGAAAAGTCCTTTTTGAGAAGTATGCAGATGTGACAATCAGTGAAGAGGGCTGTCAGATTGAAGAAACAATAGAAAATGTACTTAATACTATTGAGAATTACTCTCAAAATAAAGCGTGAATATTACCGTCATAGAAAAAAGGGATTCCACAATGAAAGATTTTGTGTTATAGTTATGTATGGATTATATTGTAATTAAGGTAGATAATTCTTTTCGTATAGACAAAGACACAAGAATAAATCGTTACTGAACACAGAATCTGTGGGAAGTAATACAGAATCGGACAATTGAGGTGCAAAATGGAGCAATATATTATTAAGGGTGGTAATCCGCTGGTTGGGGAAGTTGAAATCGGCGGAGCTAAGAATGCGGCACTTGGAATTCTTGCAGCTGCAATCATGGCAGATGAACCGGTTTTGATTGAGAATCTTCCGGATGTGAATGACATTAATGTCATGCTGGAGGCAATCGAGGGAATCGGTGCAATGGTACAGAGAATTGACAGACATACAGTAAAGATCAATGGAAATACAATTGGAGATTTCAGTATTGATTATGACTATATCAAGAAGATCAGAGCGTCCTATTATTTGATCGGTGCACTTCTTGGAAAGTACAAGAGAGCAGAAGTGGCTCTGCCGGGCGGATGCAATATCGGAAGCAGACCGATCGATCAGCATCTGAAAGGATTCCGTGCACTTGGAGCAGATGTAGACATTGAGTATGGTAAGATTGTTGCAGAGGCGGAAGAGCTGAAGGGAACACATCTTTATTTCGATGTTGTGACTGTAGGAGCAACGATCAACGTAATGATGGCAGCAGCTATGGCTGACGGTCTTACGATCATGGAGAACGTAGCGAAAGAGCCACATGTTGTAGATGTAGCGAACTTCCTAAACAGCATGGGAGCAAATATCCGTGGCGCAGGAACAGATGTGATCAAGATTCGTGGAGTGAAGTCCCTGCACAAGGCAGAGTATTCTGTTATTCCGGATCAGATCGAAGCAGGAACATTTATGTTTGCCGCTGCAGCAACACGCGGAGATGTGACAGTACTCAATGTGATTCCGAAGCATTTAGATGCAACGATCTCCAAGCTGGTAGATATCGGATGTGAAGTGGAAGAATTTGACGATGCAGTCCGTGTAGTGGCTAAGGGACGTCTGACAAGTACACAGGTGAAGACATTACCATATCCGGGATATCCGACAGATATGCAGCCACAGATTGGGGTTGTGCTTGCACTCGCGAAGGGAACAAGTACGATCACAGAAAGTATCTTCGAGAATCGTTTTAAATATTTAGATGAGCTGGCACGTATGGGTGCGAATATCAAAGTTGAAGGTAATTCAGCAACGATCGAGGGTGTTGAGAAATTTACGGCAGCAAGAGTCAGCGCGCCGGATCTTCGTGCAGGAGCTGCGCTTTGCATCGCAGGACTTGCAACAGAAGGAATTACGATCGTAGATGATATTGTTTATATCCAGAGAGGATACGAACGCTTTGAAGAGAAACTCAGAAGTCTGGGTGGAATCATTGAGAAAGTGTCCAGTGAAAAGAGATTCAGAAATTCAAATTAAAAGTTGGCTAAACCGAGGTTACTGTTTACAACAAGCTGCGGCCGGCAGCGAGCCGATACAGACAGAATCCGAAGAAATATGATGTGAGAACGTATGCAGGTGTCGGAACGAAAGTTCTGATACCTGTTTTCAGTTTATATGTTAGGAGTTATGGCGTAATAGGCGATCAGGCAGGTCGAATGAAACAGTGGCGGGATATTAATAAGAAAACAGCAGGAGCAACGAACGATGAATGAATTTGAACAGGCAGAAGAACGGAGAAAAAGACAGAGAGAAGAAATCAAACAAAAGAGGATCAGACAGCTCAGACGAAGAATGACTATTTCCGGCTGTATTTTGTTGTGTGTAATCATAGCGCTGGCAGCCTTTGCAGTCAATGTGGCTAAGAAAAAGAAACTGGCAGCAGAACAGAAAAAACAACTGGAGCAGGAGATTGCACAGATGAATGAATCGCTGAATGACTGCTACAATACTTTCCTGACGGATAATGGAGTGTCAGCGGAAAAGTCTGATGTTACAGCATTTACGAAATGGCTGGAAAAGAACTATTCTGAAGAGATGGATGATTTATTTCCAGTCTATCAGAAGAATAAAAAAGATAACAGTGCAGGATATTTATGATTCCTTTGGAGCAACTTTGCATGTTCTGTCAGATACATACGAAGGAAAATTAAAGGATGAAGCTACCGCTGCGAAGAATCATATCTATGAGAAGAAGGCAGCAGAGAACGGAACCGTGCAGATCACAGCAGCAGGTGACCTCTGTCTGGAGGAAGATGGATATGTTCTCGATTATTATGATACGGTAAATGACTTGTCCAAATGCATTTCCAAGTCAATTCTGGATCAGACAAATGCAGCAGATATTTTCTTCCTGAATCATGAATATTGTATCAGTGACCGTGGAACCCCGCTGGAGGATAAGTATTATGTATTCCGTGCAAAACCAGAACGCATGAAGTTGCTGGAACAGATGGGGACAGATATTGTTTCAATTGCGAATAATCACATTGTCATCGAACAATAAGAGGATTGTTGTGATAGAGAGACAGTCCGCTTTTACGGGCTGTTTTTATTTGCGGCGGCGAGTCAAAGTCCGGGTCATCCGGGGATCTTGACGACTGCTTATGATCCGAAGCAGTCTGCCGCAGGCAGATATCTTTCTTGATCGTAAAGAAATAGAGAAAGTGAACGAAAGGAGAATGGTTATGGAGAGAGAAAAGATTTTATTTACTTCCGAGTCGGTTACGGAAGGACATCCGGACAAGATGTGCGATCAGATTTCGGACGCTATTTTGGATGAACTTATGAAGCAGGATCCGATGAGCCGTGTCGCATGTGAGACATGCTGTACGACAGGCGTCGTTATGGTGATGGGAGAGATCACGACGAAAGCTTATGTAGATATTCCGAAGATCGTACGTGACACGGTTCGTGAAATCGGCTATACAAGAGGAAAATACGGATTTGACGCCGATACATGCGGCGTGATCACAACGATTGACGAACAGTCGTCCGATATTGCGATGGGAGTGGATAAAGCGCTCGAAGCAAAAGAAAATAAAATGTCAGAAGACGATATTGAAGCCATCGGAGCAGGAGATCAGGGAATGATGTTCGGTTATGCGTCTGATGAAACAGAAGAATATATGCCGTATCCGGCGGCGATGGCGCATAAGCTTGCGCGCCGTCTAACAGAAGTAAGAAAGAACGGAACACTGCCGTATCTTCGCCCGGACGGGAAAACACAGGTAACTGTGGAATATGATGAAAACGGCGTTCCAAAGCGTTTGGATGCGGTTGTGCTTTCT
>VOFI01001011.1_pt1 | contig 28001 bp, 34 predicted proteins | sample 5384131 | NCBI WGS metagenome assembly VOFI01 (sample SAMN12384728, study PRJNA508395) | human gut metagenome | isolation source: healthy gut H | host: Homo sapiens | reverse complement strand
GGGAGGAAGAAGGCCGGGCCTGGTGGATGCTCACTACCCTCACCGATCAGATACTGGGCGAGATCCCCCACATGAGATACATAGACAGTTTTGATGTGCTGGAGGAACCCAAGGCAGAGCCGTCCTTCCTCCTGTCCCAGCTGCCCGACAAACTGCGGGAGCAGGGCCTGGAGCTCTCCACCGATCCGGAGGCCTATCTGGAGAGCTATCTTGGCTACGAAATGAAACCCAAACAGGACCCGGACGCCGATTGGCGGCTGGATGTAATGGCCGGTTCCACCTGCTGTGTGCCGCTCATCAACGGCTATCTGAATGCCGACAATGATTTTATGGACGATCTCCACGCCGATGGCGCAGTAGCGGGCTTCTTCTGCTATCCTCTGGACACCCTGCGGGAGGAGGAAGACAGTCAGAAGATCTTCGACTTCCGGGACAAGCTGGAAGAAGTGCTCACCGGCGGGGATGGTTCGGAAGTGCTCACTCTCACCGGCGGGGCCACCGGCCTCTACTGTGGCTATGTGGACTTCATCGCCTGGGACATCCGAGAGGCGCTGAACATGGCGAAAGAGTTCTTTGAAGGCACGGACATCCCATGGGCCATCTTCCACACCTTCCGCCGTGAAGCCGGTTCTGTACCCCTAAAGCAACAAGATGATGGGACAGAAACTGAGAATCAGGATGATGAGTTGGATGAAACGCTTATGGGCATGGATTATATTCCTTATACCCAACAGAACGCCGAATCCTTCTTCCAGCAGCTGGAGCAGTGGAACGACGAGGACGAGTACACCCGCTGTATTCAGGCATTGAATGCCATCCCGGAGGACTGGCGGAACTACCGCACCGCCTACGCCCTGGCCCGGGCGCTGGAGAACTACGCCATCATCGGGGACCATGATGAGGGTACTTTGAAATTCAAGGAGAGAAAGCCCTTCTGAGGGCCATTGAGGTGCTGGAGTCCGTCCGGGAGGAAGGCCAGGACAAGGCGGAGTGGAATATGCGGATGGCCTACGGCTATCAGTATCTCTATGAGCAGGAGGCAAAGGCCATTCCCTACGCTCAGCGGTGGGCGGAACTGGACCCGGAGGACGAAAATGCCCCGGCGGTGATTCAGGAGTGTAAGGCGGAAATTCGGAAACGCCAGCGCAGACGGAAGAAGAAGGCCAAATTCGTGCCCGGTGATACCCCCTTTGAGGGCTTTGACCTCACCAACTTCTGGGATGATAATTGGTATGCACTGAAAGAATATGTCAGTGATCCGCCTTCCGATGAGCTGATTGCCAGCGTGGAGGAGGAACTGGGCTACAAGCTGCCCGCCGCCTACATCTGGCTGATGAAGCAGCACAACGGCGGCATTCCGGTGAACACCTGCTATCCTTGCGATGAGCCTACCTGCTGGGCAGAGGATCATGTGGCCATCACCGGCATTTTCGGCATCGGGCGAGAAAAGAGCTGCTCCCTCTGCGGAGAGCTGGGCAGCCAGTTTATGATCGATGAGTGGGAGTATCCTGCCATCGGTGTGGCCATCTGCGACTGCCCCAGCGCCGGACATGATATGATTTTCCTGGACTACCGTGCCTGCGGCCCCCAGGGAGAGCCTGCGGTAGTCCATGTGGATCAGGAAAACGACTACAAGATTACCCATCTGGCAGACAGTTTTGAGGAGTTCATCCGCGGACTGGAGCATGAATCCCTGTATGATCCGGATGAAGATGTAGAGGATCTTGAGGATGACGCCGACGAGGAGGAAACTGACCGTAAGGGCTCCTTTGCCGGATCTGTGCTCCTCTCCAAAGCGGAGTGGGACAAGGAGCAGTTGATCCGAGATCTGCGGGAAGAATGGGGCATCGTAGATGAGGAGCCGGATGAGGGCGACGAAGACGATGAGAACAGCGATGACGCTGTGGTAATGCGGGTCGGCGGAATGATGCTGATCGTGACACTCTTCCACGGTCACATCCCGGACAATGAAGCGGAGATCAACGCCGAAAACAACTATATGTGGCCAGAGGCCGTAGAGGTGGCCAAAGCGCACAAGGCCCATATTGTGGTGGCTGTATTGGGCGAGGAGGAAAAACTGCTGGAACGGGGTAAGCTGTTCACTAAGGCGATGGCAGTGTGCTGCAAGCAGAAATATGCCACCGGTGTCTACACCAGCGGCGTGGTATTTGAGCCTCGTTTCTATGAGGGCCTTGCCGATATGCTCAAAGAGGACGAACTGCCCATCTTCAACTGGGTTTGGTTCGGCCTGTACCGGAGCGAGGGGGGCCTAAACGGCTACACCTACGGCATGGATGTGTTTGGCAAGGAGGAAATGGAGGTGCTGAACACCGACGCTGAGCCGGAGGAACTGCGGGACTTTTTGGCAAGCCTTGCCTCCTATGTGCTGGCGTGTGATGTGACGCTGCAAGACGGCGAGACCATCGGTTTTTCTGCGGACGATAAGCATACTATCACCCGCAGCCCCGGTGTCTCTCTGCCAGAGGAACAGATGACCCTGAAGATCGGTTACGAGCCTATAAAGGGAGATCCAGAGGATGACAGCTGCGACCACTCAGACAATGATGACACGCAGGATGAGGAAGAATTCAGTAATCCCGAAGTCTACACAGAGGAGGAGATGGAGGCCGTCGAGGGTCACATTGAGCAGTATTTCGGTAAGGTCGAGAATGTGTTCCACGAGTTGGTCTCCCCGGACATCCATGTGGACATCTGCATCGTGCCGCCCACTGAGGAGCGGGATTACTACACGCTGGTTACGATGGGTATGGGTGCTCACCGGATGAATGTGCCGGAAGAACTGGCAGAATACAAGCTGGAGCGGGCGGAGCTGGCTATCGCGCTGCCTGCGGACTGGAAGTTGGTTCAGGAATCTATGCAGGATGAGCGATGGTACTGGCCCATTCGCCTGCTGAAAGCCCTGGCCCGCCTGCCCATTGTCAGCGATACCTGGCTGGGCTTCGGCCACACCATGGACAATGAGGAGGACTTTGCAAAGGGCACAGACCTGTGCGCCGCCATCCTGACCGGCCCAGGGTACGGAGGACGGCAGCGAAGTCTGCATCCTTCCGAGCGGCGAGGAGGTCAACTTCTATCAGGTGATCCCCCTCTACCGGGATGAATTGGAATATAAGCTGGCCCATGACGCAGACGCCCTGCTGGACAAAATGAACGGCATCAGCTTTGTGGTCAACCCCACCCGCCAGGATGCTATCACTCGTGGCACTCTTTCCAATGATGATTTTGACGGTGAGATGGACGATGCTTCCTATCACATCGAGAGCATCGAGGAAAAGGAACTGCCTATTGACCCCATCAATGCTTATAACCACATGGCCATCTATCTGCGCTGGTGCATGGAGCATGACCTGATGGGTGAGGACTTCCTGAAAGAATACAGCGAAGTGGCCAAACAGGTCAAAGCCGACCCTGCCAGCGTAGACCTGAGGGCATTCATCCAAGATGAGCTGGACGGCTGCCTGTTCTCTGTGCTGTTCAATCAGCAAGGTCGCGCCTTTGCCGGCTATTACTACGGAGAGGGCGACAGTCCCTACTATCCCGCCGACATTGACGACAATGCCCTCCGCTTCTTCGGCCCGGAACGGTATCACTCCAATGAGTTCCAGCAGGAGGCATACCTGTTCATCCCCTTTGACGAGGACTACTATCAGGCTATGGCAAAGGTGATCGAAGAACGCTTTGAAAACTGGCAGGGACAGGACTTCGACGAGGACACGCTGGAGCCTTCCGAGGTTGCTCAGGCCATCATGGAGTATCTGGACTGCGAGTGTACCTATTTCCCATCCATGGCAGATGATGACCCCATCATGTCGGCATACAGCTACGCCCAGCGGCTGGGGGTACGGGAGGGCTTTGTTCCCGTGCTCATCAAGGCGGATGATGAAACGCTGTTGGAGTGTCTGGTGATGAACGCCGACCCGGAGCACGATGCGGACTTCTATGAATTTGACCTCAAAACCGTGGAGGAGTATCGAAAGAAGATGCTCTCCGCTCCCATCAAGGACGGAAAGGCGGTTCTGGAGGAATTGACCGGTCAGCGCAAGGAAGAAGCCGAGGACGATGATCTGGACTGGGATGAGGAAGTCCTGGGCGAGATGGAGGGCGGAGAACCCAACGACCGCTTCGCAAACTATTGGAACGATGATACCGGAATGACATATCCGCTCATTCTGGCTAAAATTCCGGTCAAGAACCCCTGGGAGATCTTCGCCTACCTGCCCTTCGGAAACTGGAATGACTGCCCCGACACGCCGGAGCTGATGGCAGCGGCAAAATACTGGTTTGAGCAGTACGGCGCCATCCCTGCCGCCATGAGCCACGATGAGCTGGAGTTTGAACTTCCGACTCCGATCTCTAAGGAAAGAGCTATGGAAGTGGCTGTGGAGCAATATGGCTTCTGCCCAGATCTGGATCAGAATGAGGATGGAAGCATTGGCTCCTTGGCAGATGTCCTGCGGCAGTCCACCGTCTGGTATTTCTGGTGGGATTGATGGGAGGTGCGACCAATGACAGAATATCAGAAAACCTATATCGAACTAAAAAAACAGTTTGTTGCGACCAATGAAGGTCCGGACAGTGTCCGCGCTCTATATACCTTCAAGGAAGAACTTGAGCAGAGTGAGGATCAGCAGGCCAAGGAAGTGCTGGTGGATGTGTATGATCTACTGGACTTCAAGAAGGATGCCTATGAACTGCTCTGCCAAATCGGAAATCGTTCCGATAAAAAGACCCTCAAGCGGCTGGGCACGCTGAAGGACTATGCGGACAACTGGGGCAATCATTATGCCCTCCCCAAGCCCAAAACGCCGGAGGAAAAGCAGAAAGAGAAGGAGCGGCAGGCCCAGCTGGGCCTGCCCGCCTTCCGGTATCACCCGAACCCTCTGGAAACTGGGGCTTTTGAGGAATCCGCAGACGGCGTTGTCTGCGACTGCTGTGGCAAGACGACCCATATTTTCTATACAGCCCCCTTTTACGCCGTGGAGGATATTGCATATCTGTGCCCAGAGTGCATCGCCAACGGCGAAGCAGCCCGGAAATATGACGGTAGTTTTCAAGATGATTTCTCTGTGGACGATGGTGTAGACGATCCGGAGAAGCTGGACGAGCTGATCCACCGCACCCCCGGCTATTCCGGCTGGCAGCAGGAATACTGGCGCGCCCACTGCGGCGACTACTGCGCCTACCTGGGCCATGTGGGTGCCAGAGAACTGCGGGCCCTGGGTGTGCTCGAGGAAGTGTTGGACGATCCCATGTGGGATGACGAACAGAAGAAAATGATTCAGGAATCCGTCAATGGCGGGCATCTGCAATGTTATCTGTTCCAGTGCCTCCACTGCGGAAAGCACCTGGTCTGGATGGATTTTGATTGAGGAGTTTTCAAAAGGTAGGATACAAGCAATGAAAACTAAAACGCTGACCATTCAACTGAATGATGAACAACTGCCCATCCTCCCAGTGGAACCGGAAGCTCACCTCTCCTTTACCACTCATGCCGACGGAAATGAATTGGAGTTAACGGGAAACCGGGCGGGGCTGCTTCTATTGGCGAAAGCCGCGCTGGGTATGGCGAAAACCATTCGTGAGGATGGATTTCATATCCATTTGGATGACCTGTATGGCATCAACGCCGAGGGAAAAAGCATCCTGATCCGAAAGGAGGAACAATCAAAACCATGATTGAAAAAAACTTTCTCAACCCCGCCACAGATAAAAGGAATCAGATAGTAAAGGTGAAATGATAATGGATCTGTCCATAAAGGAAATAAGCATAGAAAATGAAAAAATCAACAGAGAGAAATTTTTTTCGGTAGGGTTTTGCCCAGAAATACAGCGGTATTTACTTTGCGTTCATATTTCGTGGGTTGTGGGATATGACCGGTATTATGCTATAGATGAGGAAGATATAGCGCTCTATGAAGAAAGTCCAGATGAATTTTGTCAAAAATATGCAAAGGAAATTAACGCTTACAGAACAGAAAGACTGCTTGGTGCAGGAGCATTAAGAGATTATGATTTTAGATGTTTACCAGATGAGATATTAAAGAGTTTGGATGGATACCCATCATTCAAGAGATATTGTTATACAAACGGAATGCTTTATGCCCAAATAAAGATAGATGATAGTTTCTTTACTATTCCGCCAATTCGTGATGAAAAACAGATGGATTGCTAAAATAAAGAAATTGAGGGCTATGGGATTGGAAATCTTTCGCCCGCCGATATGAAATTCCGAAGCAAGTTCAGAAAGGAGGCAAGTACCTATGTCAACCTGGAGCGGAATCCGGAACAAATTGGAGAATGACTACCTGTGCCCGGCGCTCCGGGGCCGCATCCAGTATTTTGCCACCAGTTACAGCAAAAGTGCTGACCATGAGGGCCGGGCAGCCATTCGTGTGGACGGCGTGGAAGTGCTGCGGAGCAACTACTACACCTATTTTGAGAATGTGTGGACGAAATTCACGCAGCTCAGGTCAACAACCATGAAAGACTGTGACTCCACAAAGGAGGCAATCAACCTTTCTCATGCTCATGCACTGGAGCAGGGCACCTTTGACCAAAAGGTGTTCTATGAGGCGTTTGGTATCTTTGACAACCAGAGCATCGAGAAAAGCCTTGTCAGCGAGAATCCTCTTGTCCGCATCTTTGCTCTCCTGGATCGAAGGCTGGGAAAGCGCCGCCTGCTGGCTTTGGAGGAATCCATGGAGCAGGAGCTGGACTGGGTGCGGGCTTTCTATGTGATCCGGTTGCAGGCCGAAGGGCTGATGGAAGCGAATAACATTTAGGAGGAACCACCATGTCACAGATCGCGTCCTTTTATCTGATAAAAAATAACCGGCGGCAGGAGTTGTCCGACGGTGACTGCTCCGGTGCGGTCTATATGGCCATCTGGGACTGGTGTGAGAGCGAGCTGGATCTGGATGTCCGTTTTCCTGCTCCCCAGACGGAAGACACCCTGGACTGCGCTCTGCTGGAGGGAGAGCTGGCGTCTCAACTGCTGGCAGCTCTGCGGGAGCAGGATCTCCCGGAGCTGGCCGCTGAAATTGCCCCGGACTGGGATCTGCCCACCGAGGCGGTGCAAAGCGGGCTTAATACGCTGCGCTCCCATCTGGAACTGGTGCAGGGCGATGCTGCTCTGCTGTATGAAATGACATGAGAACGGAGGGATACCATGCTGGCAAAGCGGTTTGAACACATTTTACATGATCTGGGCATGGCTGGGCTGGAACACCCTCTGTTCTACCATGCACCGGTGGGCATTCGTTTTAAGATCGGCGGGGAGGAACCAATCTATCTGGATAGGCGTGCGGCGAAGCTGAAAACCAACCCCGCTTATGTTCAGGGGGCGCTGGACCGAGCCGCCGCGATTTATCGGGCACTTCCGGCGGCGCCGGACCTTCTGCGGATCGACGGGTATCCCGATGAAGAACCCGACGAGTCCCTGCTGACCGTTATCCGGCAGCGAGTGGGACTCCCAGTTCCCGATGAACAACTTTCGGCCACAGAGCAGGATGAAGATGGGGATACCCATGCACAAGTGCAGTTTTACTGGGATCTCAGCAAGATCAGATTTCAACCAGAGCTGCTTCTGCGGGAAATCATTCCGGGGGACATCGGCGGCTGGAACGGCTTTGTGTCCAGCGTCTATCTGACAGGGCCGGGACCGTTCCTCTACCACTTGTACGATGACCGTGGGCTGGATGTGCTGGGCGGCTCACAGAAGCTGCTATCACGCTTTTCAAAGAACGAGCCGGAGTTGCGCGCAGCGCGCAGATAATCCCGGCAGTTAAACAAAATCTAATCAAGGTTGAGAGCTTTTTCTTCAGCCTTCGTCTTTGCCATGGCGTTTTTCTCCAATCTGAAAATTACAAATTGCGGACAAAAAGGACGCATTGTTGTGGCAAGCAGGGCTTTTGTCTATACAAACGCCATTTTTGCGTTGCAAAATGCTTGTTGGGCTGTGCCCAATCCCTTCATTCTGCACCGTTCCGATGCAGGCTGCGCGTTTTCAAAACGCTTCTATTTATATAAGGTAGAGTTTCAAGACAGTTGCGCTCTGCAATTTTGATGGAGACATCTCAAGCCAAACGAACAGCCAGCAACGGCCTCAACGGTAAGTGAGGTCATGATGCTGGCTGTTCTTCGTTCAGAACGGAAAACATTCGACATTTCCGCTGGTTCATGGTACACTACATCCAATCCATGCGAATCCGTTGGAGGTGATTGTGTTGCTTTCCCTGTACTTAGCTGTTCTTGACGATCAAAGCAAAGAAGAACAATTTATAGATGTATATAATACCTACAAACGGCTGGTCTACCATACCGCTTACAAAATTATGGGCGATTCGTATCTGGCAGAAGATGTACTGCAAGAGGTGTTTTTGTACGTTGCCAAAAATTTTTCTAAAATTCATCGAGAAAACTGTCACGAACTCGCTGCTTATCTCGTTAGTTGTAGTAGAAGCCGTGCATACGATATGCTTCGCAAGCAGCGAGAAGAACCGCTGGAAGAAGTCCCGGACGCACCAGATGATGCCCCGGTGCCGGATGATGTAGCAGTCAGCACCGATAACATCCAATACCTGACAGAACTGATCGGACAGATGAAACCGATGTATCGTGATCCGCTGCGCCTTTTGGCAATGGGCTACACCAACAGGGAGATTGCCGAATCGCTTGGACTGACGGATGAAGTGGCTCGGATGCGGCTTTTCCGTGGAAGAAAACTATTGTGGAAGGAGCTGAACAGCCGTGAGTGAGCGGACAGAGATTTCTTTTGATGCAGCTTTGATGATGGCACTCCGTGCAGATGCACAGAAAGAACTGGACGAGCTGCCAACTCCGGCACAGCTTAAGGAACGCTACCCGGACACTTCCCGATGGGATGCTCGCCTGAAAGCGGCATTGCATAAACGCCGTCCGGTGCTGAAACGAGTGCTTGTTGCAGCCATGACGCTGGTAATTTTAACTCTCGGCGCGCTTGCAGTAAGTGCAGACTTCCGCAAGGCGGTCTATACGATGATTCAGAAGTTCCTGCCCATTGAGATGCAGCTGACGTATCAAGTGGACGGAGAGCCATTAGAGCAGCTCCCGAATGGATACAGCGACCATTATGTGCCGGATGGCTTTGAACGAGATTATGAACAAGGGTATGATGATGCACAAGCCTTTTTGCATGTTTACACAGATATCATGACGAACGATTTTTACACAGTTAGCTGCGCGATAGTGCAAAACCAAAATCAAAAGGAACTATTTGATAATGAACACACAAAATATAGAAAAGTTAAAATGGGAGATGTGGAAGCGCTATTAGGAGAAGACAAAAATACTGGATATTATTTGGTTTGGGAAGATGAGGGAATTACACATACAATAATTGGAAGAATTAGTATTAGAGAACTTATGTTAGTGGCTCAAAAAATTTACTGAGGTCAATTGCAAAACGAAAGGTCATGCGAAATTTGTGAGAAAGCACAGTTTTTGCATGACTTTTTTGTTTGAAACAACAAACTTGAAAAAATCCAAGAATTTCTGTAACAAAAAAGGCATCGACAACGTTGTCTAGATAGAAGTTCTAAAAGGGACTTCACATAGAAATGGAGGTTTGATATCTGATGGCAAGAAAACGGTTGCTAACATTGATGCTTTCGGCAATTTTTCTGTTATGCTTTGTTGGCTCGGCTTTAGCAGCTGGACCGGCAAGGAGATATGTCGGAAGTAGTACTGCGAAGGGGGCGATTTATCAAAGTTCGTATAGGGTTGATGCACAGTCTCTAACAGGAGTAAAAAGCATCAATATTTCTGCGACGCTGTATGAAAAAGGACGTATTGGAACATGGCAGGTAGTTAGTCGATGCTCAAATTCAAGCCAAATGCAGACTTGTGTTGCGAGTGCTAATTATAACATGAAGCCCGGAAAAAGTTATCGGTTGGATTTTTCAGCAACATTCCAGTATTCAAATGGAAAAAGTGAAACTATAACGGGAAGTACGAGTCACTAATAATAAAGTTTTGAAGGGAGATTATAGTATGAACTGTGTCAACTATGTAAAAAAGACTGTTTGTATGGTTCTTATGCTTGCATTTGTTTTAATCAGTTGCTTAGGAGCCTTTGCAACTTCAGAAAATCCGAAGAAACTTGGAATTTTAGCAAGCTCAATAAAAATAACTGATACAAAGGTTGAGTACATCGAGTATAAAGACGATGGAGCGTATTTTGTTGAAGAAACAATTTCCGGAAATATCATTACGTCCGATTTTTATAAAATAAGTAATGGAGAGAAGATTCACTCTTCTCAAATAATCAGCTCTGTAAGCGGAAAAAACGTTATCAGTCGAGAAACTGATGCAAATGGACAGGTTACGACATATTCCGTTAAAGGTATAGTATCTAGAGATACAAATGAGAAATCAATTGTTCCATATGCTATTCGAACGGATAACTACTCGATTTCACTGGTTGGAAAAAAGGTGACAATTGCATCAGCTGCGATGGCAATAACGCTGGTTTCAAATTATATTCCGACTACTGGAGCCGAAGATATTATAAAAAAGGCAATTGTTGTGGTAGCTGGAGCTGTAGGTGCGGGAGTGGCTTGCCTTCCGGATTATCTTTATGTGACGAGTGTCCTTTCAATGCATAAGAGCGTAGGAAAGATTTACTATGTTTATGACAACGATTATTACTTGGATTCTAATAAATCTCAACTTATTGGACATTGGACATTTAGACACCGTTCAGGACATTAAAGAAGGAAGTTATGAAAAATCACGGTTTTAAGTCGGTTTTTGAGGTTTGTGCAGCACTGCTTGCTCAATATATAGCATTCTATATGATTTCGTCTCGGTTGGGAAAGGAAGCGGAAATTGAAAATTTTTTGACCAATAAGTTTGTTATGATATTTTGGGTAATTTATTTAACAAATAAATTCATACGATCGTCGAAAACAAAGAAGTAAACAGGCTAAAAACGCTAAAGCAACAGCCATCAATTTTGCATTGATTGCAAGTGGATGGCTGTTGCTTTACTTAAAATGCAGTATTCTTTTTTCTGTTTCTGCTCCTATTCCTATTTTGTATATATACCGACAAAAGACCTTCACAGCAAGAATACCATGATAATTAGTGCTTGATGAAAATCTAGTCATGGATTTCCGCTATACATACAAAAAAAGCGCCGAGGACATCTTCCCAAAATGGGAAGAGTCCTCGGCGGTATTCGTTTATCGGTTCTGCGCTTTTTCGATGATGTCCTTTTCCTCCGCAAAAAATCGTTCTACGTTTTCCCGAGCCCGAACCAGTTCTTGCATCTCGTTCCGTGCCTTACGATAGTTCGGGTATGCTTCTTTCTTCTTTTTCAGAAGTTCAGCGTATTCGATGCTCAAGTCCTTAGCCTTTGGCAGCTTTTTTCAATCCGGCTTCATCAAAAGCAGTTTTTGCGGCCTTATGCAGCGTGATTTCTTCCCGGTGGGTGTCCAGAAAGCTCTTACTATACCCGGCTGCGGTAGGCATCATAGACCGGGCGTGTCCGGGCATAATTAACGATGTGCGTTCTCAGAACAGCAATCTCGGTCATGCGCGCTTCTGCTGCCTTGATTGAATCGCCTAGTTCATGATAGCGAGCAGTAGCAGCATCTATACGCTCCTGCATTTCCTCAATGCTTCCGATTTTGTTCTCCTGTAAGAAAATCAGCGTTTTGGACATTTCTTTCAGATTATATCGCTTTGCCCAGCGAGCATACCCCATGCTCTTTCCCTCGGCCAGCTTTGCCTGAATGTCCACCAGCATCTGAAACTTTTGTTCCGGTACGATGCGCTTCTGCTTCTGCCGGGAATGGTGTTCGGCTTCCCCAGAGATAACAGCTTTCAGTTCTTCTTCACTATATCCTGCGCCCAAAGTGCGGAACCGTATGAATCGCTTCTGCCGTGCGCCTTTGACGGAGGTGTATTTTCCACGCTTGACCTCATAACCCTGCTGCTCCAGTCCTTGCAGAAAAACTTCGTCTTTGGGCTTTTCCGCCAGAATAGTGTCAATCACGCCACATAGACGGTCACGATTGCTTTCTTTGGGCGGGTAGAGTGTGCGCTTCTGCCGCTCCCGATAGGGTTTTATCTCAATGACGGAAAGCTGATGCTCTAAGCAGATCAGATCGCTCAACCGTTGCACAGCCAGCCCGGACAATAAAAAATCCCGGAATTTCCGGGTGCTGTCCAACGCAGTGGAGTTGTAGATAATGTGATTATGAATGTGTTCCCGGTCCGTGTGGGTTGCAACGATAAACGCATACTTGCCTTTGGTGAAACGCATTGCCAGCTCATAACCCACCTTGTTGGCTTCTTCGGCGGTGATCTCGCCGGGTTTGAACGACTGCCGGATCTGATAGGCAATCACGTCACTTTTTTGTCTGCGCCCAGTGACAAGTTCATACTGCCGTTTGGACAGCATAAATTCTTCATCCACCGTCAAAGGACTGCATTCGTAGCTGCTAATCAGTTCGCCATGCAGTCTTGTCGGGATTCTGTACATAGTCTGTACGGTTTTTTTCAGACAGGCCGCAACCGACTTGCCTTTGTTTTTGTGCAGCGCGATCAGCCGTGTTGCGGCCATCCTAAATCACCCCCATAAAAGAAAAAGCCGCCCGAAGGCGGCAAAAGGTTGAAAATGCTCCTTACAGTTCGGCCAACCACTCACTGAACCGCCCGATGCCCTCGGTGATGGCAGTTGCGCCGAAAAAGAGGACAAAGCAGAGGAATTCGGCTACCAGCAAGATAAGGAACTGATTCCAAGTCTGACGGTAAGCAGTGTAGATGCCGCAGGCGAAGATGTAGAGCATCAGCGGAGCGACCACATAACTGGACAAAGTGAGCAGCCACTTTGCCATGAGAGCCAAAAACGCCACAAAGAGAGAAATCGGGAAAAGAACAACTTTCTTCAGCATAGACATCATATCAAGCACTTCCTTTCTGTTCGCCCTTATTATAAAGGTAACGACTACTACGTTGCAAGGATGTCAAGCATTATATGTACACCCGCAGTCCTCCAACTGCGGGAATTTTTATAGCTCTGCCAGCTTGGAAAGAATCTGTTTGCCGATATCAATCAGTTCGTCCAGACGCTGCCGCAGGTCCTCTATGTCAGCGGCGTAGACCCGACCGTTTTCATTGGCGGCTTTGGCGTACTGATTCAGATTGTTGCTGCAATTCTGGAGCAGATAAGCCATTCGGCGTAGCTGCGGCAGGTCAAGGTTCAGGCAGTAGCCGTCCAGCGCCATCTTGCGGATATAGGCACTCAGGCTTCGGATGCCCATGCTGAGCATCTTTTCATAGATACGGTTCTTTTCTGTTTTGCTCAAGCGCAGGATGATGGTTTCATCCCGCTTTTCTTTCATCGCGCATCACCATCCTTATCATAATAGCTGCGGAACGGTTTGACAGGCTCCGGCTGATTGGTCTTTTCCCCCAGTGCAGCCAGCACAGACGGACGAGTTGCAGGTGTTTCGGTTTCCTCGGTTTCTTCGGGAGCATCCTGTGAGGAACTGCGGTCACGGTCGATGTTCAGCAAGGCGTTCAATTCAGCAAGGCGGGCAGACTTTTCGGCCAGTTCTTCCTCCTGTGCAAAGGGCTTTGCCACTTCGACCTCTGCGGCCCGCTTCTGCTGTTCAAGGTTTTGCAGAGCATTTTCGGCATCTGCAATACGGTCAGCGAAATTGTCAATGGCATTGTCCAGACGAGTGATATTGCCGCGCGCATCATCGCCCAGCGACACCGGGTAACTCAACTCTGCCCGGAGTACGGCCTGATGCTCATTTTTGAAGCTGTCAAAGCGAATGTTCAGCTCAAAGCCGCGATAGGTGCCCAGCAGCATCATATCCGCATTCGGCATCTCCTGCCGAGCCAGCAGCAGCCGTTCGCCTGCAGCCTTTTTGTCATCGTACACCATGCCCTTGATGGTCATGCCGCAGAAGTTTTCTTTGTCCTGCGGGTGTGCTACTGCAATCTGTGAATCCTGTTGTAAAGCAGCAATGCGGGTTTTCTGCTTCTGGATTTCTTCCGGGAATGTTTTGAGCAGCTTATCTTCCAGACGATATTTCTGATTCTGGAAGTCGCCCCGCAGAACTTTCAATTTAGCCACCTGCACGTCCAAATCCATCTTCTCCTTGATGAGCGGATTTCCGGCACACAGTGCCTTGATTTCGGCGTAAGATAGCGCCTGCTCATCCACATCCTCGCAGGAGCGCACCGGGGATTTTGAAGTCATGATTTGGCTGATAAACCGCTGTTTATTTTCCAAAGTTTGGAACAAATAACTGTCAAATGTCCCTTCCGTAACGTAATTGAACACCTTGACTTCCTTATTCATATTGCCCTGCCGGATGATGCGACCATTGCGCTGGGTCATGTCGCTGGGCTTCCAGCCAACGTCCAAGTGATGCACCGCCACAAGCCGGGATTGCACGTTGGTGCCCGCTCCCATTTTTGCCGTACTTCCGAGCAAAACTCGCACATCGCCGGAGCGCACTTTGAGAACAGCGCCGCCTTTTTTTTTTGCTTCGGTGTCAGCATTGTGGATAAATTCGATCTCGTTTTCCGGCACACCGGCGGCGATCAGCTTTTTGCGAATGTCATCGTAGACGTTGAAATTGCCATCGTTTTTCGGTGTCGAGAGGTCGCAGAACAAAAGTTGGGTCAACTTCTGTTCTTTACCCTCCTCCCAGATTTTCAACACATTTTGAACGCATACGTTCAATTTGCTGTTGGGATCATCTGGCAGCATGGGGTTCATCAAGCGAACGTCCAAGCCGATTTTGCGCCCATCGTTTGTGACGCAGAGCATATTGTCCACGGAGGCATCCACTGCACCGGAGTGGATTTCTGCAGCACGTTTGCTCAGTTCCTGCACCATTTCCTTTTTGAATTTCGGACGGCTTTGCCACCACGGTTTCAAACTTTGCGACCGGCACCGGCAGATGAAGCTGGTCGCTAGTTTTAATGTCCGCAACCTCCTTGAACATGGACATCAACCAGGGAGGTTGAAAAACTTGGCGAACCGGGTGCGGGCACGGTAGCCGGTACCCTCCGGGGCAAGTTCAATGGCCGTGGTCGTCTCACCAAAGGTGGATGCCCAGCAGTCGAAGTGCGTCAGCTTTTTCTTGCTGCAAGGTGCTGTACTGGAGGTACCGCATGACCGTGTACAACTCGGTCATGGAGTTGCTCACCGGGGTGCCGGTAGCGAATACCACGCCACGCCCGCCGGTGATCTCGTCCAGATAGCGGCACTTGCCGAACATATCGCTGGATTTCTGCGCTTCGCTGGTGGATAATCCAGCGACATTCCGCATTTTTGTGGTCAAAAAGAGGTTCTTGTAGAAATGGCTCTCGTCCACAAAGAGCCTGTCAACGCCCAGTTGCTCAAAGGTGATTACATCGTCCTTACGCTCATCGGAGCGCAGTTTTTCCAGCTTGGTTTCCAGCGTTTTCCGGGTCTTTTCCATCTGCTTGATGGAGAAATTCTCGCCTGCGTGGACTTTCAGCTCATTGATGGCGGCAAGCGTTTCATAAATTTGCTCCTGAATAATACGCTCCTGCCGCTCAAAGGACAGAGGAATGCGCTCAAACTGGCTGTGCCCAATGATGACAGCATCGTAGTCGCCGGTGGCGATGCGGGCGCAGAATTTTTTGCGGTTTGCGGTCTCAAAATCCTTGCGCCGTGCCACCAAAAGTTTGGCGTTGGGGTAGAGGTTCAGAAAATCCGATGCCCATTGTTCCGTCAGATGGTTGGGCACTACGAACAAGGATTTCTGGCACAGCCCCAGCCGTTTCGCTTCCATAGCGGATGCCGCCATTTCGTAGGTCTTGCCCGCACCAACTTCGTGTGCAAGGAGCGTGTTGCCGCCGTAAAGCACATGAGCAATGGCGTTGCGCTGGTGCTCCCGCAGGGTGATTTCCGGGTTCATGCCCACGAATTTGATGTGACTTCCGTCATACTCACGGGGACGGGTAGAGTTGAACAGCTCGTTGTACTGCTTCACCAGCGCAATGCGCCGCTGGGGGTCTTGCCAGACCCAGTTGGCAAAAGCGTCCTTGATGACCTGCTGTTTCTGTTGCGCCAGCATAGTCTCCCGCTTGTTCAGCACACGCTTCGGCTTGCCTTCGGCATCCTCAATGGTGTCGTAGATGCGGACATCTTTCAGATTCAGGGTCTCCTCCAAGATCTTGTAGGCATTGGCACGGCTGGTGCCGTAGGTTTCGGAGGAGATAATATCCCCTCTGCCGGTGGCAGTTTTGCCCTCCACACGCCATTCTGCGGTATAGGGAGAATATCTCACCTTGACTGCATGGCGCAGATAGTAGGGAATCTGGAACGTCTCGGTCATAAACTTCTGGATAATGTCCGGGTCCAGCCAAGTAGCACCCAGCCGTATATCAATTTCAGATGCTTCCAGTTCTCTGGGCTGCGCTTTGGTCAAAGCCTCCACATTGATCTTGAACTCCGGGTGGCTTTCAGCGGCAAGCTGAGCCATGCGCAGTTTATTCCGCACATTGCCGGAAAGATACTCGTCCGCAGGTTGCCAGCCGGCTTCCGGGTCGTCTGCATCGGCGGCGGGATCTTTGAAAATCACACCGGACAGTTCGGTGGTAATGCGCCTGTACTCGCCGGGTGTGCCCAGCAGTTCTGCCATATAAGGCAGGTCTACTTTGCCGTGTTCCCCGATGGACACTGCCAGTGCTTCACTGGGGGTATCCACGCTGGTGACAACACGCTCTGGCCGAATCGTCCGCTTGGTGAACATATCTGCCTTGGACTTAAGATTTTTATTCTCGTCCAGATTCTCCAGCGAGCAGAGCAGATAGTAGGAACTGTCATCATCGAACAGGCGGGCATTTTTCTTGTCGTTAATCAGGCCGTATTTTGCAGTAAAGGCATCGTAGGCGGCGTTCAATTTTGCTTGCGATGCCTTGATATCCTCGTCCGGGAAGTCGTTCAACTGCTGCTGAATCAGTTCGTTGACGATCTGCCGCAGTTCCACCATGCCAGCCACACGGCCTTTGGCGTTGTCGGACAGTTCAATCTGCGTCATGATAGAGTTCTCTCGGTAGTAGATCTCGCCATCAACAACCGTATAGCTAAAATTCTTCACAGTCGGGTCTGCAGGCAGCGTTTTGCGCTGTGCTTCCGCATCTGCGACGTCCGGGGCAGCAATCTCCACCGCAGTGTAATTGCCCTCAATATGCTGTACCGCTTCTGCAAGCTGGTCTGCCAGCACTGCACCCTCAATGGGTGCAACGGTCAGGTCGTGACCGTACTGGGTGCTTTCCAGTTCCAAATTTCCCAACACCATTTCCGGGTGGTCTACGAAATACTGGTTGATGGCAAAGCCGTCCTCGGTCTTGCCAAGCTGTACCCAGTCCGGCTCATGGTCGATGGGGCGGTCACGCTTCTGCAAAAAGATAATGTCGCTGACAACATCTGTGCCAGCGTTGGCACGGAACGCATTATTCGGCAGACGGATGGCACCCAGCAGATCGGCACGCTCTGCCATGGCTTGCGGGCGGTGCTGTCCTTGCTGTCCATGGTGTAGCGGCTGGTGACGAACGCCACCACGCCGCCCGGACGCACTTGGTCGATGGCCTTGGCGAAAAAAGTAGTTGTGGATGCTGAATCCCAACTTGTTGTACGCCTTGTCGTTGACCTTGTAGTTGCCGAAGGGCACGTTGCCCACCGCCAGATCGTAGAAATCACGGCGGTCTGTGGTCTCAAAGCCCGCCACGGTAATGTCGGCCTGCGGGTACAGCTTTTTGGCGATGCGCCCGGTGATGGAATCCAGCTCTACGCCGTACAGACGGCTGTCCTGCATGGTGTCCGGCAGCATACCGAAGAAGTTGCCCACGCCCATACTAGGTTCCAGAATGTTACCGCTGCGGAAACCCATGCGCTCCACCGCATCGTAGATACCACGGATCACGGTGGGGCTGGTGTAGTGGGCGTTCAGAGTAGAAGCGCGAGCAGCGGCGTATTCATCCTCAGAGAGCAGTTCTTTCAGATGGGTGTACTCGGCAGACCAATTTTCCTTGTTGGGGTCAAAGGCATCTGCCAGACCGCCCCAGCCCACATATTGCGAAAGCACCTGTTGCTCCTCGGCGGTGGCACCCCGGTGCTCCTCTTCCAGCTTGAACAGGGTACGGATGGCTTCGATGTTCCGGGCGAATTTCTGTTTGGGGCCTCCGACACCCAAATCATCATCCGTGATGTGGAAGTTCCCGGCAAGTTCAAGTGTGGATCGTTCCGGTTCAACTGCATCTAGAGTAGGTGATTTTGAGCCAATCGTCTGGATCACAATATCATAAGGCATACGGTTTTCTTCAGCAGGGTATATGGCAACCGTTTTTACAGTATCATCTGGCTGCGTAGTAACCTGTTCATTCTGCCGCAAGCCATCCTCGAATTGTCGTTTGTTGATAACTTCGTTATCCCACGACTGTCCCTGTGCGCTGGTGTCAATGCGAACATCCGTTTCGCCCACATAGCCGATTGTTCCTTCGATGGTTCGGGTAGGAAGGTCAACGATAACATTGTCACCGACCTTGTAATCGGGTAGGGGGTGTTCCATCACTTCCTGTTCCTGCTCGTACAACTCCCGGACAAGAGCCAGCGGTTCCTCCCGGAAAATTGGCATCCGCATTTCTGCCAGTGCCACATCCTGCAGGGTAACGCTGTCCTTATCAAAGTTTACTGTATCCACCCGGAAAGTGCGTCCTTCCATGTGGATGGTAATGCCCAGCGGCAGATAGTCCTCCCGGCGCAGATACTTGGTTTGGTGGTGGGTGCCATCCTCGTTCAGCCCGGCAAGGTAGATGTTCTCGCCGCACTGCCACAGTTGTTTGGCACGGTATGCCCACTGGTCGCGGGGAAAGCCGATGACCGGGACGGTGCCCAGTGCTGTTTCTTTTTTTTCCAGAAGTTTGCCGCCCAGACGTTCACTGACTTTTTGCGCGTCATCTGCGTAAAACTCAAACTGTCCGTTCTGCTCAAAGCCCACCAGCGCATCCGGGTGCTGCTCCTTCAGGGCATTGTACTCGGTGGCGGCATCCAGCGGCAGCAGTGCAGGGCGTTCCTCCACTTTGCTGTGGTAGTGCTCCAATTCCTCATCCGTGACGCTGACCAGTTCCGAAAAGTCCAAAGCTTCCAGCTCGGTTTCGGTCAGGTCTTCCAGACTTTCGTACTGCCGCTCATCTATCAATACCTCGCCCAGATACCGCTCCACTCGATACCCCACCAGATCCACGTTGACCTGAATGGGAATATCCTCATCGGTGGCGTGGGTGTAGGCAATGCCGATTTTAGTCAGATCGGAAAAGTCCGGCTCGGAGTCGTACTCCTCCTGACAAAACTCCCGGATCAGTTTTTTGGCACGATCTATGGCACCATCCGGCTTTACGCTGACAGGCGCAGGGGGCGTGTAATGCTCCTTTTCTCTATCCGTCAGGTAGCGGTCGGACTGGACCATTAGGTCGATATACTTTTCCACCTGTGCCCATTTCAGAGGATTTTCTGGTGGTCGGGGTAATGGTCAAATTCCAGTCCCTTCCAGTCGTGATTCACAAAACCCCAGCTTCCGTCCAGAAAATCGTAGGAGTGCCCACCAATGCCGTACTCCTTTGCCAGTGCTTTGGCACGGAGTTTGCGGTCAGGCTGGGTCTGGTACAGCGCCATAATACGCTGCTTGCCACCCTCAAACCCGGAGCCGTGCTTACGCAGTTCGTTTTCGATTTCAGCCTGCGACAAAACAAAAGCGGAGGGCGTTTTTTCGCTCTCCGCTCGGTCGATTTTTTCAATTTGCTGGGCTTCGGTGGGGATGGGCGCATCCAGAAAACTTAGCTGTAGATCAGTTCCGTCCGAATCACTTCCTCGACCTGCTCCTGTAGGCTGTTCATGTGCTGTACCCACGCCATCTGATTCTTCTCCTTGTCCGGGGCCGGGTTCTTCGCCAGCAGATCGGCCATCAGTTGCTTCTTCATCGCTGCTGCGGTCTGCTCCAGTTCGGTCAGGGTCGGGTACAGCGTCCCGTTCAGGAGCATCGAATTGTACAGTACCGGGCGATACTGCTTCAGGTAATTCTTCCGCATCCTGCCGTACTTGCCCAGCGGGGTCTTCGGCTGGCTGAGGGTCAGGTTCGGGAGCTGGTAATCCCCGATCTTCGTGTAATTCAGACTGCTGCTCATATTCTTCCATCCTTTCTACGTTTCGGCGGCGGGTCGTGGTTTTCACCGTCCGCTCGATTTTGCGTAAGACCTCGCGGCTGATGTCGCTGGTAGCGGCACCCAGCGCATAGACTGCATCGGGTGTGGAAAAGGTGTGGATGGCCTGAAAGTCATCCTTGTCAAAGTAGCCTTCCGGTTCAAACCCGCATCGTTCTAATAGAGTGTAGGTGACGCTCATTGTCGCAGCGGCCTTGAACTGAAGTTCCTTTCCGCTACTATCATAATCATCAAAGAAAGAGCCGTCAACGATGTTGAGGATGTCGCCGCTGTTGTTGTCCCAATAATCGTTCACCAGCTTCTCCGCAATATTTACGAGCTGCTGGCTGAGCCGTTCATGGCTGATGCCGTATTCTGCGGTCAGCATCTCAGACACCGGCTTGAAAAGGTCGTCATTCATTTCCGATCGTTCCGGGTCGCGAGAATTGCGCCGTACTCCGGTGTCCGACACATCAAACACATAGTGCAGACGCGGGTATCCGCTGGATTCGTCCAACAGGGCGATGCCCTTGGAGCCACGCCGGACATACCGGTTCATGCGGTTGTTCCAGATGTCGTAATCGGCGCAGGCTGTGGCATCGGGTCGCTGGGCGTAGATCATAAGCTGGTCCGCAAAGGGGTACTTGTACAGCCGGGATGCGGTGGTCAGGTAGTCCGTCCAGCTTTCCCAGTACCGGGTCAAGCCGTTGGCTGTGCGCTGGGCAAGGGCGAGATATTCTTCGGTTTTGCTTGGCATTTTGGCCTCCTTCCGTTTTTGAGCATAAAAATAGCGGGCAACCGTTTGGAGCTGCCCGCTGGAAAGTGTATTGAGATAAGATTATTTGCTATTGTCCTTTATGTACTTCATAACGCAGCACCCCATCACGATGACGGGAAGCACTGTTCGTAAACCGAGGTCGCCGACCCGCACATTTGCATCAATCACAAGTCCTGCAAACCATGCCGCTAAAGTGAAAACAGTTGCCCAACCGTAACTCATAGAACTGTACTCCTTCATATGTGAATATTCAAAACTCTCTTCTCAGCTTCAGCTTTCATAGCTGCCCGCAAGGAACTTTACATTTATTCGACTCGAATGTTTACCGGATTCAGTGTAAGGTTGCCTCCGCCCGCCACCTTATACCATTTGCCTCTTTCGAGTTTGATTCTTTCCGTTACGCCCTGTGTAATATATCCGATTCTATATTTTTCTCCAGTCTCTACATCGGTAAAGACCACCTCAGTATCACAATCACCGCTCACTTTTACAGTTCCCCAAAGTGGCTGTATTTGTTCTGTCTTTATGGTGCCTTCATCGTTTGAAAGGGTGAAAGTATGGCTTCTCTGAATATTGATATAAATCGCCACCAGAAAAACCGTTGCCAGACATAAAGCAAACCTTCTTGTTTTCATCGAAACACCTCCTGCAAATTCGGTTTTATCGAATCATATCACATAAGCGGACTCTTCAAACTTACAGCTCAGTTTCCACCGCAAGCTGCTCCTGCTTTTCTTTTTCGTCAGCGATTTGGACATCAACATCTTCGCGCATCTTTTTCAGAAGTGCAAGGACTCGCTTGATTTGGCCCTTGGTGTTCTCTACACTGCTCTGTGCCTGATTGATGTGATCCAGAACCGCCCAGTCTGCAAAGAGGCCGTCAAAGAAGAAATCTGCAAATTTCAGAAAGCTGTCCACCGTAACCTGAAGGTCTGCGGTGATCTCAACATCGGCAAGCTCAGTTTTGAACCGCCGCAGTTCCACTTGGAGCTGTTCGATTTGTTCCTGTGCATCGTCCAGTTCCTCATACTTGGCAAGATCGGCCATCAAACCGCCGCCCATTACGTCCCATGTGCTCCAGCCCTCGGCGTTGTCGAGGGTTTCCAGAACTTCGTTGACCGTATGCAATGCAGTCTTTCCTGCGTTGATAGCTTCCAGCAGCTCCCGCTTTTGGACTTTCAGTGCTGCAATGCGGCTTTCGCTTTCCGCAATCTGCTGTGCGGCAGGGTGGGCAGAGACTTTGATGCTTTTGATTTTTTCGGAAAGAGCAGCTTGATACTGACTTTCGCAATCGGACAGCCGTGCCAGTCTATTTTGAATCTGCGCCAAGTCGGCATCAACGGAAGAAAGATCATGGAGAGCCGCATCGTACTTGACGCGGGCTGCATAGGCTTCTTGCCGTTCTTGTCCAGCTTTTCGTCCATCTTTCCAATCACTTGATAGAAAAATGCGGCAAGGCTGTGTCCCTCCAGACGGTCCACATCAGCCTGCTCTGCCAGCTTGGATTTTTCCAGCTTTTTCAGACGATCAGCAAGCGTATCTCTCTGGGCGGTCAGTTCTTTCTGTTTTGCTTCGCAGCTTTTCTTTTCTGCGACCTGCTGCCAAAGTTCTTTCAACGTAGAATCACTCATATGGAATGTCCTTTCCCGGCATTACGTTTCTTCGTTCAGAAGCTGGTTCAAAAAATGCTGCCGATTATTTACAAATGTTTTGGTGATAACGTAGCTGTCCGTATCTTCATACTGACAAGGATGAATCGTGCCATTGTCGAAGCTAAAAATCTCAGCATCAGGCATTCCGAGGAGAATGGGTGAATGTGATACGATAATGAATTGCGCCCCTTCTTGGGCACACCGATGAATGTTGATCAGTAACGTGAGCTGCCGCTGCGGGGATAGCGGCTTCCGGCTCGTCAAAAATATAGACTCCATCTGCACCCATGTAGTCCTGCGCAATAGCGAGGAAACTTTCACCGTGTGATTTTTGGTGATAGCCTTTGGAGGGATGATCGTCATCGGAATAGTCGATTTCCTTGGTGGCTACATTGTAGAAGCTCTCTGCCCGGAGAAAATACCCGAACTTTGGTCTGCGATACCCCTTGGAAATCGTCATAGCCTCACATAGTTCCGAATGGGAGTTGTATGTGGAAAATGAATAGTTCTTCGTTCCACCCTCTGCGTTGAAGCCGTAAGCAACAGCGATTGCTTCCAGAAGCGTAGATTTTCCACTTCCATTTTCGCCAACAAAGAACGTAATGGGCTTATGGAATGTAAAAGTGTCGATTCCACTGATGGCAGGAATCTGACGAACATAATTGTATGGGCGAACTCTGTTCCAGTCGATGGTCAGCCCTTGGATAAACAAATCGTTCATACAGCACTCCATACTATATAATGTAAGAAACACTTAGCTCCGCTCAAACCCAAGATAGCGGGTGCCCTGAAAACTCAGCTTTCCGATGTCGCCCTCCACAAGCATTCCGTAGTCCGAACCACTTACGGTAAGCTCCATGCGGTCGCCGCTTTCTACCTGAAAGGTCACATAATAGGTCGTGAACGTATGCGCCATCGTATTGTCCGTATGGTGGCGAGAAACTTCCGTGCGCTTTGCCACAACCGTTGCTGGAACAGTCAGCCGCGGCGAATGGTTGTTTTTATTCCATGTGCTGATATTTCCGATGATGGCATACAGGATCATGCCCAGAACCACAAGGAACAGGATGGGAAACAGAATGCTGAACAGCATATCAATTCCAGCGAAAACATCTTACTCCTCCAAAATTTCTTCCAGCAGGTCCTTTACATCGTCCAGAAAAGATTCTTCCCCGAGGGTGTTCACCTTGAAGAACACCGCTTGACTGCCTCCTGCGGTGATGGCAGACAGCCGAATCGGACTGTCCGCATTCTGAAACATAGTCAGTGTCAGACTCAGGCGGTTGCCGCCCATCATGCTGTACCGTTCAAACACACGGACACTGCACCGGGCATCGCCCTCTTTGAAATCACTGCCTGCCTCTAAATCTGCCGACCAACTGCTGTCCGGGATTTCATTTTCCAGCTTCCGAAGCAGCTTGTCAAAGTTCTTGTTTCGGATGGTCTTTTCAAAGATTGCCATAATGGTTCCTCCGTTCTGACAATTAAAATTCAGTCCCTTATTTTTGATACGAGCAGAGCCACAGGAAAATTGCGGAGAAATCGCTTGAAGAGAGGAATTTTGTCTAATTTGATTATAGCATATCTTTTGGAAGAACAAAATACTTTATGTACGCCGCCCGTAGGCGGCAATAGTCAGTCCGGGGGAAATTCCAATTCGGCAAACTCTGCATCGGTCAGCAGTTTCAGCTTTTCGATAACGCCCTCTGACAGTTCCCGCAGGGCAGTCTCATCGGGCATCAGGTAGCACTGCATCAGCAGCAGTTCGTGCACCAGCCCTAGCCGGGTGCCGGTGTTGTAGAGCATCATCAGCATGAGTTCTTCATGGTCAAAGTTCATGGCCAGTCCTCGCGCTTTCTTTTTTACATCCAGTCGGATTGCACTCCGGGGCATCGCACTTTTCCTTGAGATTCATCAGCACCGAAGGGCGTTCCGGCTGCTTATCCAGAAACCCCTGTAAATTTTTGAAGCCGATGCTGTCCACATAATGCACAGACACCTCGCCATTGCGTTTAAGTGCGATCACATCGCTGACCGACAGGCTGTGCCCCTCAAAATCCTGCGGACGGGAGAGGTTGAACATCTGAAATAGTTCTTCCAAAATCTCGTTGCTCGGCACATCCTGCCACATGGCGGGCAGATCAGCATAGTAGGTGACCTCGTAATGCTCCGGGTCGGGCGCTTTGCCTCGACGATTCAACTCCCGCATGGAAGCAAATCTTTCATCGAGGATTTTTTCGTCATGCCGCAGTTGCATCACCATATAAACATCACACCCTGCGTTCAGAAACTTCTGCGGGATGTCTATCATGGGTTCACCGTCAAAATTCTGGTTCCATTTTTGCTGCATAGTTCACCTCACAGTTCTGGCGCAGACCGTGCAGAGGATTTTGGCGCAGACGTATCACTTGCCAGTGCTGCCAGCTTTTCCAATGTGGAAGGGCGGTGATCTGCACTCAGTTCCTCGGTTTCCGCAACTTTGTCCATGACTGCATCGTAGTCCTGCAACAGCCGTCGCCCCTTTTCCATGTGGTGAGTTTCCAGAATCTGCTCACGTGCTTCCTGAATAGTCAGTTCCGGGGCATCCAGCTGCCCACCGTCCATCACAGAATAATCGCTGTGGTAGAGTGTGTAGTCCCATCCATCCTCACAGGACTGGATTGCAAGATAGCCTTTGCCGCCCAGTTCCCACGCCGCCTGCTCGTCCTGTGTCTGAATCTCCGGGTAGAAGTCGGCATGGTTCCGTTCCATGACCTCGGCAAACTGGCAGATGTGGAACACATTGCCCAGACCGCCCATGTCAAAGTGATAATCATCCTGATGTTCCAGCCGTGCCGTAAAGCTGCGCCCATCCGGGTAATCCACCTGTACAACTCCGCCATCGGGAATGCGGTAGAGGTCGTCATAGTGGCTGTTGATGAGACGAACATCCTTCGGCAGTTCTGGCTCCCAGATGCGTCGCCTGCCGATGCCCGCCTGCGGGATGTTTTCGAGGATCTTTACGCTTTCCTGTTGGATGGCCTTGCGGTCATCGTCCGAAAGTTCAAACAGATACCAGTTCCGGGCGGCAGGGATGGTGTTTTGTCCATCTGGCGGCAGATTCTTTTCCGAGATCTGCCCACTTTCCAGCGGCTCGCCAGTCACCTTGTTGTAGGTGGCAAAGCCGACACCTGCGCCATTTTCTCTCGCAGATGCAAGTATTTGTCGTCATTGATGAGATAAACAGCTTCTTTTATTTGTTCCATCAGCACCCACCCTCAAATTCCAGCGAAAACTTGCTGCGGCCATCAGCCTCGGTACCCAGCAGCACAGTGGCGTTGTAGGTCTTGCTCTTGGCGCTCTTGCAGTCCTTCAGCCGGACACGGCCATCCCGCAGCAGCTTGTCCGCCACATGAGCGTCCAGCCGTTTGCCCAGACGCTTGAAGAACGCATTGTCCTTCACAGCACGAAACGGCACTCCCTGTTCTCACAGAACCAGCCCTTTTCACGCTCCACAACATTTGCACCGCAGTTCGGGCAGATACCAATAATCTTGTTTTTCATAAGCGCATTCACTCCTTTTTTCATTTCCGTGTTCTTTACCAGTTCGGTAATCATCGTATTGATCTCAGTCATAAATTCACCCGGCTCCATTTCGCCACGCTCGATTTGCAGCAGTTTCGCTTCCCAGTCAGCCGTCATATCCGCAGACTGAATCTCTTCGGGCATCACAGTGATAAGGGCTTTGCCTTTGTCGGTGGGCAGCAGAACCTTGGTTTTTTCTTGGTGCCCTTGCGTTCCAGAAAACCCTTCTGCACCAGCTTTTCGATGGTGGCGGCTCTGGTTGCCGGGGTACCGATGCCCTGACGCTCCACGCCCTCCGGCATACTGTCCCTCCTTCAGCTCTGCGTTAAGGATGCCGCACTCGTTTTCTGCCGCATTGGGCAGGGCGGTGAGTTCCTGTTTTTCGGTTCAGGATGTCGGCAAGCACCTTATCGTTCCACCGCTTTCCAGCCTTCTTCCAGAACCTCCTTGCCCTTGGCGGTAAATTCCTCCCCGGCACATTCGGTGGTCAGCAGGGTTTCCAGATACCGGAAGGGCTTGCTGACTGCCATCAGCGTCCGGGCGATGATGAGCTTCAGAACGTTCTGCTCGCCTTTAGGCAGCGCTTCCAGATCGGCTTGCAGCATACTGCGGGTGGGCAGGATGGCGTGGTGGTCGGTGACTTTTTCCCGGTTGACGGTGCACCGTGTCCGGGGCACAGCTTCGTCCACATTTTCCGGGGTAATGTCGAAAAAGCCTTCCAGTTCCTCGGTCAGCACCTCCAGCATTTCCTCGTCATCGTCGGTGATATAGCAGCTATCAGTCCGGGGATAAGTGGTAAGTTTCTTCTCATACAGGCTCTGCCATAGTCCAGCGTCTGCTGTGCGCTGTACCCCAGCAGGCGGTTGGCGTCCCGCTGAAGGGTGGTCAGGTCGTACAGCGGCGGCGGATTCTCGGATTTTTCCTTGCGGGTGATGCGCTGGATCGTTGCCACCATCTCCCTTCGACAGGCTTCCAGCAGGTTTTCTGCAACGGATTTTTCAGGAATGCGGCGGCTGGATGCCGTGCATCCGCTGGTCAGTTCCAGATCCACCGTGTAGAACTTTTCCGGCACAAAAGCGGCTATCGCAGCCTCCCGCACCACCGTCATGGCAAGCACCGGAGTCATGACCCGACCGACCGCTAAAGGTTGACCGTACAGACATGAAAAAAGCCGGGACGCATTGATGCCGACCATCCAGTCGGCACGTTCCCGGCAAAGTGCTGCGTTGTACAGCGCATCGTATTCAGTTGACGGTTTGAGATGGGCGAACCCCTCTCGGATGGCGTTTTCCTCCATGCTGGACAGCCACAGGCGGGAAAAGGGCTTTTTGCAGCCCGCTTGCTGGTAGACAAGGCGGAAGATCAGCTCGCCTTCGCGTCCTGCGTCCGTTGCACAGACGACGCTGTCCACATCCGGGCGGTGCATCAGCTTTTGCAGGATGCCAAACTGCTTTTTGGTGCTGGCAGACACCAGATACTGCCACCTTTCCGGCAGGATGGGCAGATCTGCGATGCTCCACTTGACGTATTTGGCATCGTAGATTTGTCCTCGGCTTTCAGCCTATCCAGTTCCGCCTGCGCCGCCGCTTCTTTTTTCAGCGGTATAGGCATCGGCAGCATCTTCTTCCATCAGCGCCAGCAGGTCGGCTTCGTCCACAAGATTCATAAAGTGGACGGTCTGCTGCCCTTTGGCGTTGCGGTCGATGACCAGATAGAAGGTAGCTCCCGACTTTGACACCAGCGTAATGAAC
>VOFI01000830.1_pt1 | contig 28001 bp, 33 predicted proteins | sample 5384131 | NCBI WGS metagenome assembly VOFI01 (sample SAMN12384728, study PRJNA508395) | human gut metagenome | isolation source: healthy gut H | host: Homo sapiens | reverse complement strand
GACTCGGCGATAACAACACCGGCGTTCTGATGGATCAGACCAACAGCACAACCGTAGAAAACTACTTTGCAACAGACTGGTTCAAAGATACCGCAAGCATGCTGTATGACTGGTATCAGAAAGGCTATATCAGCAAGGATGCCGGAACAAACACAGAAAGCTGGAGAACTGTAGTCAAAGCAGGAAACGTGTTCTCCCTGTTCTACGCTTATCATCCGGGTACCCCGGTTGAGTTCCAGAGCTCTACAGGATATGAGTTTGAAATTGTACCGTTCTATGATAAGCAGATCATCAACTCATCCGCTTACGGCTCAGTTATTTATTCTATAGCACAGAACTCCGAGAATCCGGAAAAAGCAATTCAGGTTCTCGATTACATCTATGGCAGCCCGGAAGTCATGAACCTTCTGAACTGGGGCGAAGAGGGAGTCGACTACGTAGTAGAAGATGAAGAAAACGGAATCATCAACTACCCGGACGGCGTAACAGCAGACAACGTAGGCTACAGCTACAACTGCGGATGGGAGCTTCCGAACCAGTTTATCGCATACAAATGGGATGGATCTGACCCGCAGCTCTGGGAAAAAATGGAAGAATTCAACGCTTCCGGTATTAAGTCGAAAGCACTGGGATTTGTCTTTGACAACAGTGAATATGTGGATCAGGTAGCAGCTCTGAACAACGTAATCAGCCAGTACAGCGGCGCACTTAGCAGCGGCTCCGGAGATCCGGACGAACTGCTTCCGCAGTTCCTTGAGGCGCTGGATGATGCGGGAATCGATGATGTCATCGCTGCAAAGCAGGAGCAGCTGGATGCATTTCTTGCAGAGAAATAGGCACCATAATTTGTAAAAAGAACACGACCGGAGCGGAAGAAAATCCGGTGTGATACAGTAACCGAAGGCTCCACTCTTACCCCCAAAAGATGTGGAGCTTTCTCTGTGAAAGAACCTGAAAAAACAGCCCTCATAAAGGAGACACGCTTTATGAAAAAAGCAGAGGTTAAAAAAGGAAAAAAGAAAAACGCGCTGAAGGAATACTGGCCGCTTTATCTGATGATGCTTCCGGCACTTCTGTATCTGTTGATTAACAACTATATCCCGATGGCAGGTATGGTGATTGCGTTTAAAAAGCTGAACTTTGCAAAAGGTATCTGGGCAAGCCCATGGGCAGGACTTAAAAACTTCAAGTTCCTGTTTGCTTCCAGGGATGCATGGGTTATTACAAGAAATACGCTGTTGTATAACGTTGCATTTATTCTTGTAAACATGGTAATCGGAATTGCCATTGCGATTCTGATTACGGAGGTAAAAAACATAAAGCTCAAAAAGCTATATCAGAGCGCGATTCTTCTTCCGTTTCTGATGTCCATGGTTATCTTAAGCTACATCGTATATGCGCTTCTGAGTGCGGAAAATGGTCTTGTCAACAACTCCATCCTTCCGTTGTTCCACATGGATCCGATTCAGTGGTACCAGAAACCGAAATACTGGCCGGCGATCCTGATCATCGCGAACTGCTGGAAGGGAGTGGGATACGGATGCCTGATTTATATCGCATCCCTGATCGGTATTGATCCTTCCTTCTATGAGGCTGCAAGGTTGGACGGCGCAAGCAAATGGCAGGAGATCACAAAAATCACACTGCCGAGCCTGGTTCCGACTATCATTACGCTGCTGCTCCTCAGCATCGGAAGAATTTTCTATTCCGATTTCGGTCTGTTCTATCAGGTACCGATGAACTCCGGTGTTCTGTTCCCGACCACAAACGTTATCGATACCTATGTATACCGTGCCCTGATTGAACAGGGAAATATCAGTATGTCATCAGCAGCCGGTGTATACCAGTCTCTGGTAGGCTTCTGTGTCGTGATGTTGAGCAACTGGATTGTCCGCAAAGTAGACAAAGACCAGGCATTATTCTAGGAGGATGGAAGTATGATAAATTCAAAAAAAGCAAAACGTTTCCAGTTCTGGATTAATGTAGTACTCATTCTGATTACCTTATCCATTGTACTGCCGTTTGTACTCGTATTTATTTCCTCACTGACCGATGAAAACACACTGATCCGCAACGGATATTCGTTCTTCCCGGAGAAATTCAGCTTCTATGCGTACTCCTATATCATTCGTCAGGGCGAGAAAATCCTGAGAGCATACGGAATCACCATTTTTGTAACCATCGTCGGTACCGCTGTAAACCTTGCCATGTCTTCTCTTTTGGCGTATCCGCTCTCGGTTAAAGGACTGCCATACCGCAGAGCAATTACCTTTTTCGTATTCTTCACGATGCTGTTCAACGGCGGACTGGTGCCGACCTACTTGATGTATGTAAATTATTTCCATATCAAAAATACGCTCGGGGCATTGATTATTCCGGGTCTCCTGTTAAGCGCAAACAACGTGCTGATGATCCGAAGTTACTTTAACACCAGTATCCCAGACGCGCTGTTCGAGGCAGCCAAGATCGATGGTGCCGGACACATGAAAATTTTTACCAACATCACCCTTCCGCTTGGAAAACCGATTCTGGTAACAATGGGACTGTTTTCCGCACTTGGCTATTGGAATGACTGGACAAATGGTTTATATTATTTATCAGGAAATGACGGTCAGAAGCTTTACAGCATCCAGAACCTGCTGAACCAGATGATCACCGATATTCAGTATCTGTCAAGCGGAAAAGTAATCGGAAATATCGGCGCGGAGGTGGCAAAGCTGCCGACAACCTCCATCCGTATGGCAATCGCATTTATCGCCATGCTGCCGCTGTTTATCATCTATCCGTTCCTTCAGAAATACTTCGCAGAAGGTATCACACTTGGTGCGGTAAAGGGATGATTCACATGCGGAAATGAAAAAAGAGAAACACGTTTGTGTTTCCGGCATACAGCAGAAAAACAGTACAGACTTATGAAAAACATGAGGTGTACTGTTTTTCTGCTGTATTATAATAGTCAGTAAAAAAAGATCAGTTCGTAAAATCAAACATGGAAAGATTTCGAGCGTGCCGGAACAGAAAAAAGGAGGAAACTTCATGCGTATTTCAAAACAGACGAAAAAAACAACACTGGCGCAGCAGGGGCGTTATCTTTTGATCTGCCTGCTGAGTATGATGCTGCTTTTTTCTGGCTGGGAGCATGATTATTCTGAACCGGACGCAACGGCAGGTATATGAGCGGTTGGAAGAGATTTCAAAGCTGTATACGGATGAGCTGGACAACCGTTTTTTTCGAATCAGCCGAAATCTGTTTTCGACCGTAATGGACAGCTCCAACCCGGATTCTGATTTCTGGAAATATATGGATCTGATGGAGAAGGATCAGTATGAGGAATATGTTGTCACACAGCTGCGAAAGAAAATATGTATCTGCAGCGTGGGATTTTGGAACGAATTACAATGTTTTTCTCTATACGAAGAAGGATGAGAGCTTATACCAGCTGAGCATTTCCTCCGACGGGTTTTATGCCATTGATCCGTATCTGCAGGAAGCGCTGAAGCGCCGGATCAATAGTCTGTCCCAGCAGACATATGCAGTCAAGAAAAAATGGACCGTGATGCAACAGGGCGATGAGGTTTATATGCTCAAGGTAGCACAGAATCAGGGCGTCGGACTCGGCTGCTACGTCAATTTGAAGACGATTTTGGAACCGTTCTCTAAGCTGTCTCTTGGGAAGAGCGGCTATGTCAGTCTCGTTGACCAGAACGGAAAAAACATCGTAACAGTGACGGAAAAAAAGGAATTGTAAGGGACAGTTCGAAGCTTGATACCGGCAATTATACCTTCCGGCAGGAGCTTTCACAGTCACCGTTTGAAATCCAGATTAAAATCTCCTGGACGGGAGTCCTAAATCTGATGACGGGAAGTGTGTTTGCCCTTTTAGGCGTTGCATTTCTGATGGTGATGGCCGGTTCCGTGTTGCTGTTCCATCTGAAAACAAGAATCCTGAAGCCGGTCGCTATGTTTACGGAAAATCTTCAAAAATATGACAATGGGGATTTCCTCTATCAGATGTCGGAAGGAAATCTGGTAGAGCTGGAGCAGATTGACGATAAATTCCGAAACATGATTCACCAGATCCGACGTCTGAAGATCACGCTGTATGAGCAAGAGCTGGAAAAACAGAAAATCGAGATGGATTACCTGAAAATCCAGATCCGTCCGCATTTTTACATGAACTGTCTGAACTTTATTTACAGCATGATTGACTTCGGTCAGTACGACCATGCAAAATCGATGAGCCGTATTACGTCCGATTATCTCGCCTATATTTTCCGCAATACAAGCGAGATGGTGCCGGTAACGGCGGAGATGAACCACTGCGAAAATTACCTCAAAATTCTGCTGCTGCGCTATTCAGAAAAATTCACCTATTATTTTGAAATCCATGAAGAAGTGAAAGACGCGGTAATCTTCCCGTTTCTGATTCAGGTGTTTGTAGAGAATGCGGCAAAACATGCCCTGACGCTGGAGACGGTTCCGCTGATTTCCGTAACGGTTTACCCGGAGGACCGCAGCGAAGAAAAGTATGTCAACATTTATATTGCGGACACCGGAAATGGCTTCCCTGAGGAGACGCTGCAAAGGCTGAAAGCAGGGGAAGATATTTCCGAGCATGGAAAAGCATATCGGGATTGAAAACTGTCTGAAACGATTCCGTTATTATTATGGTGATACAGGAGAGATTCATTTCGATAATAGCCCGCTCGGCGGAGCGATTGTAGATATCCATATTCCATACAAGACAGGGGGAGATGAACATGAAACTATTGCTCGTGGATGATGAAGAGTACGTGATTGAAAGTATAAAAAGAAATCTTGATCTTACAGAGACCGGGGTGAGCGAGGTGTGCACTGCGTTTTCCGTACAGCAGGCGAAGAACATCATGGAAATGGTGGAAATTGATATTGTAATCAGTGATATCGTGATGCCGGGCGGAACGGGATTCGACTTTGTGGAGTGGGTCAGAAAAGAGGAGCTGAAGGTCCAGGTCATATTCCTGACAAGCTATGCGGAGTTTGACTATGCCAGAAGAGCGATACAGCTGAACAGTGTCGATTATCTGCTAAAGCCCATTGATTTTGAAAAGCTGAAGGAGGCCGTACAGCGTGCGGCGGAATCTGTTGCGAAAGAAAAGAAAAATACAGGATCTCAGGCAGGAAAGCATCAAGTGGAATCAGAACAGAAAAAATTCTGCAGCAGGATATCTGGAAAAATGTGCTGAAAAACGGTTTCTCCGAGGAAAAATTCTGCGAAACGGCAGCACAGCGCCAGCTTCCATACGGACCGGGACACTATTTCCGGCTGATTTGTCTGATGCCGGAAATAAAGAGCAATAAGCGGGAGATATGGGATACCGCGACCATGGAATTTGTGATCGAAAATGTGCTGTCGGAATTGTATGAGGAAACGGATATTGCGGTAGATACTGTTTTTTACCAGGAACCGGGCATCTACTGGATTGTTACACAGTCAAAGGAAAAAGCATTCCCGCAGGACGGCGGGCGGGACTGTGAAATTCTGCGGCAATTTGTTGCGTGGATGAATGAAAAAAATCTATCCGGAGCTGTGGTGCGGTGTCGGACAGTGGGAATCTGTACTGGGGATGCAAAAGCAGAGCCGGAATCTTCAAAAAATGTGGGAGGGAAGCCTTTCCGTGCGGAACGAGGTGCTGTTTCTGAACGAATTTCGGGCTCCGCAGACCAGCTACGAAAATAAGGAGCTGGATTTGTGGAAAGCTCTGCTTTCGGAGGAAAAACCGGAGGAGCTGCTGGATCGGCTGCAGAAATACCTTGACCGGACGGAACGAGAAGGAATGATTACCAGAGAATTTCTGGTAGCGCTTCGTACCGATCTGACCCAGGTGGTGTATGCATGGCTTTTGGAACGGGAGATCAAGGCGTACGCACTGTTTGCAGATGCGGATATGGAAAACCTGCATCGGAATTCCCTTTATGGCAGAGAAGAGATGATGGAATATGCCGGGGTACTGGTTCGGAAAGCAGTGCAGTACAGACAGTACATCAACAAATCAGATTCAGTTACGAGCCAGGTATGCGCCTATATTGATGCACATTACCGGGAGGAGATTCACCGGGAGGAGCTTGGGGAGCTTGTCTTTTTTGAATACGGATTATCTGTCTCGGATTTTTAAAAAAGAAAAGGGTATTTCGATCAGTAATTATATCATCCAAAAGCGGGTGGAGGAGGCAAAAAAGCTTCTGACACAGAGCACGCTGCCGATCAATACGGTGTCGCTGTATGTGGGGTACAGTAATTTCTCGTACTTTACGAAGATGTTTAAAAGATAATACGGGATACGCACCGCTGGAATACAGAAGAAGCTTTGGAGAACGATAACGGGACTGCAGTAAACAGGTCAGAATAGTGAAAAGAAAAAGGTCAGACCAGGGGATACTTTTTTCGAATCAGATGTGGTAAAATTTCAGTTGGAAAAGTAGCTTTATAAGGAAGCTGGATATCCGATTACGAGAGCGGAACTTCAGGTGACTGCAAAGAGCGTATTAAATACGATTCTCAGGTTGGCATATTAAAGAATCTATCAATAATAGGAGCCATGACTATGGATATACAAATAATTAAGCGGGAAATGGAACGTGTCCCCTGGCAGCATCTCCCACTCCATAGACTCTCTGAGAAAACCCAGAGAGCACTCCACACAAATGCAGCAATATATCAGAGGAGGAAAAAAATGACTGAGCAGAAATTAAAAGAGCTTCTGGCCGACATGACGCTGGAAGAAAAAAGTAAACCAGATGAGCCAGGTGGTGGGTGCCTTCTTCAATAAAGATATGGACATCACGGCGATGGGACCGATGGCAGATAAAGGCTTTACACCGGAAAATGTAGCGCTTTCCGGTTCTGTTCTGGGTACCATGGGCGCAGAAACATTAAAGAAAATCCAGAAGGATTTCGTGGAGCAGCACCCGCATCATATCCCGATGCTGTTCATGCTGGATGTCATCAACGGCTTCAAAACCATTTTCCCGATTCCGCTGGGACAGGGCGCAACGTTTGAACCGGAGCTGTCCGAAAAGTGTGCGGCAGTTGCTGCAAAAGAGGCAGCCGTTTCCGGCCTTCACGTAACCTTCGCACCGATGACCGACCTGGTTCGCGATGCAAGATGGGGACGTGTCATGGAGTCTACCGGTGAGGATCCGTATCTGAACAGCTTGTTCTGTGCCGGAATGGTGCGTGGGATTCCAGGGAGACGATCTGAAGGAGCCGTACAAAATTGCTTCCTGTGTGAAGCATTTCGCAGGCTATGGTGCTCCGACAGCAGGAAGAGACTACAATACGGTAGAGCTTTCCGAGCATACCTTCCGTGACTTCTATCTGCCGTCCTACAAAGCCGGCATCGATGCAGGCGCAGCGATGGTAATGACGTCCTTCAACACGGTAAACGGTGTTCCGGCAACCGGAAACAAGAAACTGATGCGCGGCATCCTGCGTGACGAGATGGGATTTGACGGCGTTCTGATTTCCGACTGGGCAGCGATCGAGGAGATTATTTACCACGGCTACTGCGCAGACCGCGAGGAGGCAGCAGTCCGCTCAGCCGAGGCAGGCGTTGACATTGATATGATGACCGGCATTTACTGCGAAAACCTGTGCCGTCTTGTAAGAGAAGGTAAGCTTTCCGAGGATCTGATTGATGAGTCCTGCATGCGTATTCTGGAACTGAAAAACAAACTGGGACTGTTTGAAAATGCGTATAAAGACGCAGACGAAACGAAAGAAAAAGAGGTAATTCTCTGCAAAGAGCACCGCGATCTGGCAAGAGAAGCCGCAAGAAAATCCTTTGTACTGCTGAAAAACGAAGAGAAAATCCTGCCGCTTGGCAAGGAGAAAAAAATCGCCTGGATCGGACCGTATGTCCACAGCAGAAACCTGATGGGCGCCTGGTCCTTTATCGGAGATGCAAAGGATGTGACAAATCTGGAAGAGGCCGTAAAAGCGCAGGCAGATACGACAAACATGAGCTTCCATACAGGCTCTCCGATGCTTGGCTCCGACATCCGTCTGGAAGGCTTCGGCGAGGCGATGGAGCAGTCCACCACGCCAGAGGAAGAGGAAACAATGCTTCTTGAGGCTGTAAACGCAGCAAAGGAGGCCGACGTTGTCGTTCTTGCGATCGGTGAGGACCGTCTGCAGTCCGGTGAGGCAACCAGCAACGCGAATATCCGTATCCCGGAAATCCAGCAGAGACTGCTTGAGCGCGTTTCAAAAGTCAATGAAAACATTGTCGTTGTTCTCTTCAATGGCCGTCCGCTCGACCTGCGCGATGTCGTATCGAAAGCAAAAGCCGTTCTTGAAGTATGGATGCCGGGTACCGAAGGTGCCAATGCAATCGCAGACGTCGTTTTCGGTGCATACGCTCCAAGCGGTAGGCTGACCATGAGCTTCCCGTATTCCGTAGGTCAGGTGCCGGTTCACTACAACGAGTATTCTACCGGAAGACCGCATGTACCGGGCAAGGACAAAGACCGCTTCCGCTCCAAATACCTCGATATCCCGAACGCACCGCTGTTCCCGTTTGGATATGGTCTTGGCTACACGAGCTTTGAAATTTCGGACGTAACACTGGACAAGACGGAACTTGGAATGGAGAATGAAATCAAAGCCTCTGTGACCGTGAAAAATACCGGTGATACGGCAGGAACTGAAACCGTACAGCTTTACATCCACGACGTAGCTGCATCCGTGGTACGCCCGGTGAAAGAGCTGAAAGATTTCTGCAAGGTAACCCTCCAGCCCGGAGAAGAGCAGAAAGTCGAATTTACGATCAATGAAAAAGAACTCCGTTTCCTGACTGAGAACGAGCGTGTAGAAAGTGAAAACGGCGTCTTTGAAGTCTTCATCGGAAGCGATAGCACGACAGAGAACAAAGCAGAGTTTGTACTGAAAAAATAGGAATATATAAGAAAATGTGAAAAGTCAGCCCAAAAGAGCGAAAAGGATTCGCCTTTCGGGCTGGCTTTTTTACTTCTGTTTCATCAGGGTGGCATATCGAAGGAGCTGTTTTCGGGAGGAAACCCCAGCTTGTTGTAAATATTCTTATTGTGAAATTTCAATGTGTTTTCTGTAATGCTTAGGATCGTGAGAATTTCCTTTGCATTTTTTCCATCCAGATACAGATCAAAGACCTTTCGCTCTGTTGGGGTAAGCTGATGAATTCCTTTCAAAAAATATTGAAAATCATCGGGATCGATTTCTTGCTGTCTGGAATAAGCAAGTCGGGCAATTCCCTCCTGTGCGGATCCCAGATCGTTGCTGACCTGTTCCAGCTTGCCCTGCAGCTGTTGCTGTTTGCTTTGAGCCTCCAATCGCTCCTGATTTAAAGCGGATAAAGCTGCCGCATGTTCCTGATCCTGTTTTGCGAGGAAGGCAAAGAGATCCTCGATTTCCAGAACAGGAGACTCTCCCTGTGCAAGATCTGTGTTGGTTTTAATCTGCTCTAAGCCTTTTAATATGGGTGCGACATATTTTTGCTGGTCCAAAGAACGGAGATCAAAATGAAAAAAGAAGCGATAAACAGGAATGCGGCAATTTTGAGCCGTACTGTCTGCACAAGCGCATGATATTCTGCGGCGGGAAGCATGACGGCAACCATATGGTCCGTGGCTCCGATGGTTATCTCCTGAATTTTGCCGATAAATTCCGTATCTTTGCTACGGAAGGTGGTCAGATCTGCCTCGTTTTCAAGGAAAAAAGTAGGATCAGCGGGAGGAAAATAACCGGATTGATTTCCGGCAATCTGACCGGTATAATGATCGCCTTCTTCTGTCAGCAGAGCACCAAAAATATGCGCCTGTCCGCTGCCCAGTGTTTTGAGGGAAAGGGAGAAATATAAACTGCTGATCTCATAGCCGCATACACCAATCGTGGTCCCATAAGCATCCAGGATAGGTACGCAGAAAAAACGGACGCTTTCCCAGGTGTCGGGCAGCTTATAAACAGGGGTAAGAAAGTAGGAGTCGGATGAAGCTTCCTTTTTGTCAGACATTAATTTGTCAATTTCCGGAAAAGAGCCCGCTAGTGTCTCCAGCTGCCATGTACTATGGAGGTTAATGTCCTTTTCCCGGGCGATCGTGGAAAAACCGCGAAAAAGGCAAACTTCATTATGGATCGTGTTTTCCGCATAAATATTTGCATACTTCAGATACAGTCCGCTATAGCTTTTATCCGGCAGGCTATCGTTGACGGTGGTGTTTAAAAAGTAAAATGCACCGCTGCAGGGTGCAAGCAGCATATTGGTGTGGACAACCTCAAAAAGCCTGCTCTGCAGGGATTCCAGTGCATCAGGGAGTATTGCGGAGCTGGTCGAAGGTGATTTGGGCATCTGTAAGTTCATTTCGGACAGCTGCAGACAACTGCTTGGAAAAAGCAAAATGTGTAGGCGGCCTGATTGTTGCTCTGGTGCTCCCTGGGGGTGAGAATATGAAACGATGCAGATTGGGCCTCATACTGGTACTTCTTCTGTTTTTGCCCTGCCCAGATAGGGACATAAAAGCGGCAGTATAAAAAACCTACGTTTTGATACCCTTGTTTTTAACCACTATTTCGATTATAGTATAAGGAAGAAAGCACGAAAGGTGGACAATTATGAAATGTATTGTACTGGCAGGCGGAAGAGGTGACAGACTCTGGCCGCTTTCCCGGAAAAATTATCCGAAGCAGTTTATCTCGTTGGATGGCAGTCATTCGATTTTTCAGGATACGATTGCCAGAAATATGGCATACTGTGATGAGTTTGTAGTGGTGACAAACCGGGAGTACCAGTTTATTGTAGAAAATCAGCTCAAAGTATTTCAGGGACTGACCTGGAGATTGGTTCTGGAGGAAGAAGCGCGTAAGACGACAGCAGCAATTTTGCTGGCATGTCTGGAATTTCCACTTTCAGAGCTTATTTTTATTGTACCCTCCGATCATCTGATCCAGGGGGAAGCTTACAAGGATGCGATCAACGAAGCGGGTGTGCTGGCGAGAGAAGGCAGTCTTGTTACATTCGGAATGCCGGTCCGGACGGCGGATACCCGGTATGGTTATATCTGCTGCAATGGAAACCATGTGGAGAAATTCGTGGAGAAGCCGGATGGAGCGCAGGCGCAGAAATACCTGCAGGATTCCAGATATCTGATCAACAGCGGGCTGTTTTTATTTAGAAATGGGGACTTCTTGCAGGAAGTCAGGCTGCATTCCCCGGAGATCATTGGAGCGTGCGAACGTGCGTTTGAGGATAAGCTGATCGAAAAAGGCAAACATATCTTTTACCGAAGAGAGGTCCTGAGCAGATTCCGGCGCAGGCGATTGAAGAAACAGTATTTGAAGAGACGGCACGCTGTATGGTTGTAAAGGCCGGATTTGCCTGGCAGGACGTTGGAAGCCTGAGGATCTCGGAGAAGAAGGACTGATTTCTGAAAAGGATTCCAGGCAGGCGCAGTATAACTGCGACAATACGCTGATTATCAACCGTGGCAGCCGCAGCATTGTTGTGGCGAATCAGCTGGAAGATATCACGATTGTCAATACAGATGATGCGGTTTATGTCGGCAAAAAAGGGCGCTTCTGAATCGTTAAAGGATCTGCGGCGGGAAAATCCGGCACTGCAAAGCTACTTTGACATGGGGCAGGTGATCTATAAGCCCTGGGGTACCTATGAAATCCTTTCAGCGGCGCGCCAGTATGTTGTGCGGAAGGTTATGCTGACACAGGGACGCACGATCTATGCCCACAAGCATGCGAGACGGACGGAGCACTGGATCATCGTCAGCGGACGCACGGATCATGCTGGCTGGAGTGGAAAAAAAGAATACGGCAGCAACGACAGCATGGAAATTCCGGAAAATACCGTCCATCAGATTTCTAATATCGGTGACGTACCCCTTTGTCTTTATGGAAATTTCCACCGGTGAAGAGGTTATGGAACGTGACCTGATCTCTGTGGAGAGCCGGGATCTGAATGAAGCGGAGCTGGGTTACAGGACAGAACCGTTTGTAAAAATGCAGCCTGCATTTAAAGACTATCTGTGGGGCGGTACCAAGCTGAAGGAACACTATGGCAAGCATTGTGACTATGACAGTATTGCAGAAAGCTGGGAGCTGTCGGCACATGAAGCAGGACAGAGCATTGTAGCGTCCGGACGGTACAAAGGCCGTCTGTTTGCAGATTATCTGTCGAAAATCGGGCGGGAAAACTGTGGCTGGAAATGCCAGTCGATTGAGCATTTTCCGATTCTGGTCAAGCTGATTGACGCGAAAGAAAACCTTTCTATCCAAGTGCACCCTGACGATGATTATGCCCTTTCCCGTGAAAATGAGTACGGTAAAAACGAAATGTGGTATGTCTTAGAGCACGAAGAAGGCGCCGGGATTTACTGCGGCTTCAAGCAGGATATGACACGGGAACAGGTGCAGGAGGCGCTTACGGACGGCTCGATTTTGTCGCTGCTAAACTGGATTCCGGTCGAGAACGGGAAAGCCTACTATATTCCGGCAGGTACGGTGCATGCCATCGGCAAGGGCGTTGTCGTCTGTGAAATTCAGCAAAGTTCCAACTGTACCTATCGTCTGTACGACTATAACCGTACCGACCGTTACGGTAACCGCCGCCAGCTGCATGTGGAAAAGGCGCTGGAAGTCATGGATTATCATCGATACGAGCTGCCGCAGTTCCAGGATGAGACGGTTGTGAAGGATACTTATACCTGCCGGATCCTGAGCAGATGCAAATATTTTGAATGCGCAAGCTATCAGATTCACGGTACGGCAGAGCTGCCTGCCTATTCAGACTCCTTCAGCAGTCTTGTATGTGTCAAAGGAAGCGGAACCCTGTACAAGCAGGATGAAAAAATGCAGTTTTCTGTGGGCGACAGCTTCTTTGTTCCCTGTTCCGGAGAAAAAATCCGGGCGGAGGGAGACTGCGAGCTGATTCTGACGCATATCTGATGGAAATAGAAAATCAGGACGCTTTCGCTGTCCATAGCAATGAAGCAGCATCAGGCGGTTTTACGATCGCAGCAAAACAATAGAATGCACGCTCTGCGAGCATTCTATTGCCATGAATAAAATTGCCGGAAAAGAGGACATTATGCAGAACGTATATGAAAAGCTTATCAGCTGTTACGAAAGCATTCGGGAAAAGATTCCGTTTACACCGAGGGTTGCGCTGGTGCTCGGTTCGGGTCTTGGCGATTACGCGGAGAAAATCCGGGTGGAGGCAGAGCTGGATTACCATGAAATCGACGGCTTTCCGGTCTCAACTGTGCCCGGACATGCAGGAAAATTTATTTTTGGATGGATCGGATCAGTTCCGGTGGTGTGCATGAAGGGAAGAGTTCATTTTTATGAGGGCTATCCGGTTTCGGATGTGGTGCTGCCGATCCGGCTGATGAAGCGGATGGGAGCGGAGCTTTTGTTTCTGACAAATGCCTCCGGCGGGATCAATCCGTCGTTTTCTGCAGGGGATCTGATGCTGCTGACGGATCACATTTCTCTGTTTGCACCCAATCCTTTGATCGGGCAGAATTTTGACGAATTGGGAGTACGGTTTCCGGACATGACGCAGGTATACGACCGGAAGTTGCAGGAAATTCTGAAAAAAACAGCGGCAGAGCAGAAGATTGCTTTGCAGGAGGGCGTGTATGCCCAGTTGACGGGACCTTCCTATGAAACACCTGCAGAGGTGGAACTGCTGCGCAGGCTCGGCGCAGATGCAGTCGGCATGTCGACTGCGGTGGAAGCGGTCGCAGCAAACCATATGGGAATGCGTATCTGCGGAATTTCGTGTATCAGCAACCTGGCAGCGGGCCTGACAAAACAGCCGCTCAGCCATGAAGAAGTGCAGGCAGCAGCAGACAACGCTGCACCGAAGTTTCAAAAGCTGGTGACGGAGAGCATTCAGGCTTTTTACCGGGAGTGAGGGGAAGATTGAAAAATATCATTTTTCAATCACGAGATTTGTGTCTGCGCGCACTTGACACAAACTCGGCATGCGCAAAAAGCGTGCGCAGAAATGAGGGGAAGTATGGAACAAACACAGATTGACGGCGTACTCTGCAGGCGTCTGATCGCAGCTGCGCTGGAAGCCAGAAAGCGTTCCTATGCGCCGTACTCCCATTATCATGTCGGAGCGGCGCTTTGGACACAATCGGGAAAGCTCTACACCGGCTGCAATATTGAAAATGCAGCCTATACGCCGACCAACTGCGCGGAGCGCACTGCGTTTTTTACAGCAGTCGCGGCGGGAGAACGGCAGTTTTTGGCGATTGCAATCGCAGGAAGTCCGGCGGAAATAGATGAAAACGGCGGAAGAAAGATCGGAAAGCTCACGCAGGCAGCCTGGCCCTGCGGGGTATGCAGACAGGTGATGGCAGAGTTTTGTGATCCGGATTCGTTTTTTATCGTTGTTGCAGAAAGTGAGAGCGATTACGAAATCCGCTCGCTTCGAAAACTGCTTCCGGAGGGCTTTGGCTCGAAAAATCTGGCGAATTGTATACAATAGATTGTGCGCGGAGCATTTTAATCTCCGGACCGGAATAGAATCTCAATAACAGGAGAAAAGAGGAACAGACTTCATTGGAATATGCAATTTTATTCGCGGCGCTCTTGGCGGTAGCTGCTGTTATGTTTTTAAAAGGACTCTGGGATCAGCACAGAGCGCAGAAATGGAACCGGGAACAGCTGCGAAAATCCTTTGGAAAAGCCGGCAGGACAGAATATGCAGATGGAGAGTTAAATGGAATTGTCCGATATTTTGAAAAGCATCCAAAGGATTTCCAGATCGATGATATCACCTGGAACGACCTGAACCTGGATGAAATTTTTCCTGCGGATGAACAGCACCTGCAGCTCGGCGGGGGCAGGAATATCTCTATGCGATGCTGCGCAGTCCGTCATTTGAGGAAAAAGAGCTGCAGGAGCGGGAGGAACTGTTGGAATTTCTGGAACAGGACGAGGAAACGAGAGTCCGGATGCAGGAGATTTTTTCAAAATCGGAAGAACCGGGAAATATTCCCTGTATGACTATATGGACTTTCTGGACGTGCTGGGAGAGCGTAAAAACGGCAAGCATCTGTTGGTTGATCTGCTGTTTTTTTCTTGCGATCGCAGCAGCTTTTGTCAGTCCGCCGCTTGGATTGTGTGGTGTGAGTGCGGTGATGTGTTTTAATATCACAACCTATCTGAAAGAAAAGAAGCAGATCGAGCCGTATCTGACCAGCTTTCACTATATTTTCCGGCTGATCCGCGGGGCGGAGGAGCTTTCCGAAATTCATGCACAGCAGCTGGAGGAAAGACTCAGCAAGGTTCAAAAGCTGTTGCCACAGTTTGGAAAGCTGAACAGAAGTGCGTCACTTGGGATGCGTACGTCGAGCGGCGATCCGATGGGTATCGTGGCGGATTATATCAATATGATGCTGCATCTGGACATCATCGGATTCAACATCATGCTGCATGCGGTGCGGGAGCAGACGGAAAATATTGACCGACTTGTGACGATTGTGGGGGAGCTGGATGCGTTGATTGCAGCGGCGGGATTTCGGCATTCTCTGCCCGCCTGGTGCGTGCCAAAGCTGACGGCAGCAGAAACGGTGGCGGACGGTGCAGCACATGGCGCTGTAGAATCCTCCGGGCAGCATTTTGAAGCTGTGTCCCTGCAGCTGGAGCAGTTGTACCACCCGCTGCTCGCCGACCCGGTCAAAAACGATATCAAAACGACAAACGGTGTTCTCCTGACCGGCTCCAACGCATCGGGAAAATCCACTTTTTTAAAGGCAGTCGCCCTGAACATGATTCTGGCGCAGACGATTCACACCTGCTGTGCGGATCATTGTCAGAGCAGCTACTGGCGCGTGATGACCTCGATGGCGCTGCGCGACGACCTTGGCAGTGGAGAAAGCTATTATATCGTAGAAATCCGTTCCTTGAAACGAATTTTAGATGCGGCGCAAAGCCCGGGTGCACCGGTGCTGTGCTTTGTGGACGAGGTGCTTCGCGGTACGAACACAGTGGAACGGATTGCGGCCTCCACACAGATTTTAAAGAGCCTGCATAAGCCCGGCGTGTGCTGCTTTGCGGCAACACACGATGTGGAGCTGACAGGACTTCTGGAGGCAGAATATGACAATTATCATTTTGAAGAGCAGATTGCAGACGGGGATATTTCTTTCCCGTATCTGCTGATGCCCGGGCGTGCGACTTCGAGAAATGCGATCCGACTGTTGGAAATGATGGGCTACAGCGAAGAAATTATTAAAAAGCGGATGATCAGGCGGCGGGATTTTTAAAAACCGGTGTCTGGAAAGCGTGAACGTGCAGTGCAAAAACGCATGTTCGTGCTGCGCATGCTATGCAAAAAAAAAAAGGAATGAAAAAACAATGCAGAATGTAACACTATATACAGATGGCGCGGCAAGAGGAAACCCGGACGGGCCGGGGGCTACGGCGCAGTTTTGCAGTTTGTGGACAGCCAGGGCAATCTGCATGAACAGGGAATTTTCTGCGGGTTATATCCGCACGACCAACAACCGGATGGAGCTGATGGCGGTGATCGCCGGTCTGGAAGCGCTGACAAAGCCGTGCCGGGTGGAAATTGTTTCCGATTCGAAATATGTGACGGATGCGTTTAACAAAAAATGGATTGACGGCTGGCTGAAAAAGAACTGGAAGGGCGCTTCCGGCCCGGTTAAAACGTCGATCTCTGGAAGCGGCTTCTGGCGGCGGCACAGCCCCATGAGCTGCATTTTACCTGGGTAAAAGGACATGCCGGGCACCCGGAAAACGAGCGGTGCGATCATCTGGCGACGACGGCTGCGGACGCGAATGCGGTTCTGACAGATCCCGGGGTACATGGTTGACGCAGACAGCTTTTCAATGCTACAATAGGGCATAACAGAAAAATCTAGCGAATGGAGACGGATCTATGGGAAATCTGGTTGCATTTATCAATTCATTTATATCGTATCTGCTTGTGTTTGTTGTATTTGCGGCTGTGATTATAGCTGCAGTGAAGGTCGGCATTACCGCGCGCCATAAAAAGGATGCAAAGGATGCGCAGAACGCGCAGAGTGCAGACGCACAGGAGTAAAATATTCGTTACAGTTCACTCGTACCCTTTTGCGTTCAGATTCCGTGCTTGCACGAAAATCTGAACGCAAAAGGGTACGAAGGGAGCGCCATTTTATGAGCAAAAATGAGCTGCGAAGCAGCGGAGAGCATCGAAGATGCGCTTTTGCGAATGGCGCGGGTGAACTGTAACAAATATTCTGCGCAGAATTACACTGCGGCAGAATCAGGCGTAGTTAAAACACGAACCGGCATCGGGCACTTTGCCTGCTGCCGGTTCGTGTTGTGACGGCGGGAAAACAGTGCATGGACGCATAGGACAAAAAGCTGTGGCACAGAGCCGTTTTGAAAGAACAGGAAGATGGAGGCAGTATGACGCAGGAAAAGCAGGTTCCGGAAACAGAGGTTTGCTATGGAAAGATTTACCGTCCGGAAAGAGCGGTAAAGATTATCAAAAAGGACGGGAGCAGATGCAGAGGTGATTTTACACTGCGGCGACTATGAGACGGACGAAGAACTCTGATAGAAAAATAACCGACTGCAGGCGTACAGAAAAGGTGCGCAGGCGAGACAGCAGGAGAAGAATATGAAAAGAATTGCAGCATTTGAAAAGGTGAGCTTTGCACAGTACGAAAAGGATTTCGCGGACGCGTTCCCGGGCCATGAAACGGCGGAAATTCGTGCAATTTATGATGATATTACAAAACCAAAACGGGCGACAGCGGGAAGCGCAGGCTATGACTTTTCTGCGCCGGTGGCGTTTGTGTTAAAGCCGGGCGAGACGATTAAAATCCCGACCGGAATCCGTGCGCGGATGGACGAGGACTGGGTGCTGTGCCTGTTTCCCAGAAGCGGACAGGGCTTTAAGTACCGCTTGCAGCTGAATAATACCGTCGGAATTATCGACAGCGATTACTATAATTCCGACAATGAAGGACATATCATGGCGAAGCTGACGAACGATTCCAACGAGGGCAAGGTGCTCGAAATCCATCCGGGAGAGGGCTTTTTGCAGGGGATTTTCATGCCGTATGGCATCACGGAGGATGACGAGGCGGACGGAGTCCGCAATGGCGGATTTGGAAGCACGGACAGACGCTGAGAAACGGGGAACGTATGAAAAAAGCGAATTTTATTGCTGACAACCGGCGGGACGATCGCCTCACAGGATGGCGGGAACGGTCTGGCACCGGTGCTGTCCTCCGACGATTTTTGGATTATATGAAAGAATTTGAAGATGTCTGCGAGTTAGTTCCATACGAGGTCTGCAGCATTGATTCGACGAATATGGAAGCCTCGTGGTGGTTGAAGCTGGCGGGACTGATTCAGAAAAACTATACGTTATACGACGCGTTTCTGATCTGCCACGGGACGGATACGATGGCGTATACGGCTGCGGCGCTTTCCTATCTGATTCAGAATTCTGTCAAGCCGATTGTCCTGACCGGCGCGCAGAAATCGATTCTGCAGGAGATCACCGACGCACGGAAAAATCTGCACGACAGTATCCGGTGCGCACTTGATGACCGAAGCCGGGACGTTATGCTGGTGTTTGACGGCAAAATTATTGCGGGAACGCGGGCGAAAAAGACGGCGACCTTCAGCTATAATGCATTTTCCAGCATCAATTTTCCGGTGCTTGGGCAGATTCACGACAACACGGTGGTCTATTATATCCAGAAGGATATCTGCGGTCCGGTGCGTTTCTTTAACCGGATGGATCGGAAGGTGTTTTTGTTAAAACTGACACCGGGGATGTCCACGGAGATCATTCCGCATATTTTGAGCGTGTATGACTGTATTATTATTGAAGGCTTCGGCGTCGGTGGATTGCCGGATCGTCTGCGTCAGGCGCTTTTGGAGGAAATGCAGCATTACAAGGCGCATGAAAAGATCCTGATCATGGCGACGCAGGTGACGTATGAGGGCAGCAGCATGGACACCTATGTGGTGGGGCGCGCAGCGCGGGAGCAGCTGCCGTTTCTGGAAACCTACGACATGACGCTGGAAGCGGTGCTTGCGAAGATCATGTGGATTCTGGGTCTGCACATGGAAGACCGAAAGGAAATCGAGCGTCTCTTTTACAAAAGATCAATTACGATCTGTTTCGAAACGAGTAAACCCTTTGGATAAAACTGTATGCGGGATGGAAATTAAAATGGAGAAGAAGCGGACGAGGAGAATGAAAATGGCGATGCTCTGTTATGTGCTGGCGGCACTGTGTCTGGTATATTGTGTTGGTGTGGTTGCAACCAAGGCTGCCGGAACGAAATTTTACCTGATCTGGCTGGCAGGGACGGCACTGTTTGGTCTGTTGGGTTTTTTTTGTACAAAAAGGGCTCTGGATGCGTTTGCCAATCGGACTGCGGGCGGGAATCGGCGTGCTTGCAGGCGTGGGTATTGCCTGTCTGTGCGGTCTGCTGATCCTGATCGGCAGCACATTTTCTGCAAAAGGGAGCAGCAGCTTTCCTATATTATTGTGTTGGGTGCACAGATGAAGCAAAGCGGGCCCAGCGTCGTTCTGGAAAAAACGGCTGTGTCGGGCATATACCTACCTGACGGAAAATCCGGAGACGCTCTGCGTACTGTCCGGCGGACAGGGCAGCAACGAGCCGGTCAGCGAGGCACAGGGAATGTATGATGCTCTGGTAAAAAAGGAATTGACCCCAAACGGCTGATTTTAGAAGACCAGTCCACCAACACCGTAGAAAATCTGCGCTTTTCCAGAAAGCTGATTCCGCAGGAGGTTCAGAAGGTCGGAATTGTGACAAGTAATTTTCATGTTTACAGAAGCCTGCGGCTGGCAAAACAGCAGGGCTTTCTAGATCCGGTCGGGATTTCTGCGGATTCCGGTGTTTATTTTCTGCCCAATAATGTGCTGCGGGAATGTTTTGGTATCGTGAAGGACAGACTATATGGCAACCTGAAATTTTTTTAAAAATTTTCATACTATGTGAAACCGGACGGCAGCTGTCTGCGTGTATGTAGATAGCAGGGCACAAAAGAATCCTGCGGCAGGACGATTTCCTGCCGGAAGGGTTGAAAAAACTGTCGATTTTACAACACCATATAGGAAGGAATTTTCGGATATGAGAAAAAAAAACAGATGCTTGCACTTTTATGAGCCTGAGCCTGCTGGCACAGGGGATGTTATTTAGCGGCTGCGGACAAAAAGAGTATCGGGGAAGAGCCTGCACAGACCCGGACGGAAACGGAAGGAGCGCAGTCTATGGAGACATCCGATTCAAACAAACAGGATCAGACGTCTGAAACGGATGAAAACAATCAGACGGCTGCAGATAAGACACCGGATCAGGATGTTGCGCGGGATGAGGAAAACGGCTTTGCACTGCGTTTTACGGAGGCTTTGCTGAAGCAGAAAAAAGAGGGAGAAAACCCTGATCGCATCCCCAGTATTCATGGCTGCCCTGGCGGCGCTGGTAAACGGCTGCAGCGGGGCAACACAGGAACAGCTGTTAAAGTGATCGGCGAAGCCGGGATCGACGCTGAAACGTTAAATCAGACGGTAAAGGCGGTCAATGCCGGGCTTTCCCAGGAGGAACGCAGAAAAAGCTACGAAGAATATGGAGAAACGTTTGAAAGCCCACTGAAAATCGCAAATGCATTGTTTGTTCAAAAGGATGCAGCGGTAAATCAGACGTTTGAACAGCTGTTTTCGGACAATTACGATGGAAAACTCTTTTCTGTTGACTTTTCGGATCCCTCTGCAGCAAATGCCATCAACAGCTGGGCTTCAGAGAAGACCGATGGAAAGATTGTAGAGATTGTGGACTCCTTCGATGCGGATACGGCAGCGGCGATTGCGAATGCATTGTATTTTTTCGGACAGCTGGAGCAGCCCGTTTTTGGAAGAAAATACGACGGACGGCACGTTCCACGGCGCAAAGCAGGACGAGAATGCAGAGTTTATGAATCAGAAGCTAAGCGACGGCATTTATTATGAGGACGAGACGATGCAGGCTATCGTGCTCTGGACGATGAACGGAGGGCAGATGGTACTGTGCCTGCCCAAAGATGGCTATAGTGCGGAAGAGGTACTGCAGAGCCTGACGACAGAAAAGCTGCAGAAAATCAGCGGAGCGGATTACCGCTGCGTACAGCTTTCTTTGCCCAAGTTTAAGCTGGAAAGCAATGTATTCTCGATCAAAGAGGCTCTGGAAGCCATGGGGATTCCGCTGATGCAGGCAACAGACGCTGCACTGACAGAGGTTCTGGATAACGAGGCTCTCTATATTTCGAGTGCACTGCAGAGTGCAATGGTTGAGGTGGACGAAAACGGACTGACAGCTGCCGCAGTTACCGTGATGGGATTGGAAAAATGGCGCTGATGCCCGAAACCGATCCGATAGAGCTTACCTTTGACAGCCCGTTTGCGTTTGTTTTAACCGGAAACGGCGAAGACGCAGGCGATCAGATCCTCTTTACGGGTGTGGTGAACCACTTATAAGGCGTAGCAGAGGTTGAAACAAAGTACTGGCTGGTACAATAACATTTTTTCATCAGAATAAGGAATAAAAAGCCCGGATTTTTCAGATGCTGTCATGGCAGGGAAAAATCCGGGCTTTCGGCTGTATTGACTTTAAGGAAGGAAAATAATATAATGATAACATCGATAAGTCCCGTTTGACAGGGTTCCATTTTAAAGAAAAAGAGAAGAAAAAGAGGCATAGGAAAATGAAAAAAACTGGAAGAATATGTAAGAAGTATACCGGATTTCCCGCAGGAGGGAATTATTTTCAGAGATGTTACGAGCGTGCTGGAGGATGCTGACGGCATGCACCTTGCAATCGATACCATGCAGGATCTGGTAAAGGATCTGGAGTTTGACGTAGTCGTAGGCGCAGAGTCCAGAGGCTTTATTTTCGGTGCACCCATCGCATATAACCTGCATAAGCCCTTTGCACTGATCCGCAAAAAAGGGCAAGCTGCCCTGTGAAACCGTGTCTCAGGAATATTCTCTGGAATACGGCACGGCAGTGATCGAAATGCACAAGACCTCTATTAAACCCGGACAGAAAGTGCTGATCGTAGATGACCTGATCGCAACCGGCGGCACGACTCAGGCGATGATCTCCCTGGTAGAGAGACTGGGCGGCGAGGTTGCAGGCGTGTTGGTTTTGATCGAGCTGGCAGGGCTGAAGGGAAGAGAAGCAATTGCAGGATATCGTCTGATTCCGCAATTGTATATGAAGGCAAATAATATTACAGTTTACTCGTGGCTTCTTGTGCACAGCTTCTTATGCGAGCATGGAATCTGCCCACAAAAACCATGAGAGAACTGTAACCAAATAATTGATTTTCGAAAAAGAGTTACGTCGTAACTCTTTTGGCAGAAACTGATAAAACTGGACGATGGTAAGGTGTGCGGAAGATGGATAGAACGGAAGACAGATCAAAAGAGCCGAAAACCAAGCTGGTGCTGGATGACGGACGAATTGAGAGCATTCAGGAATTTATAAGCCCGGAAGAACTATATCAGGACCTGATCGAGCGGGTGCGCAAGTATCATCCTTCGGATGATATTTCCATGATTGAAAAAGCGTATCGGCTGGCAGATAACGCCCATCAGGGACAGGTGCGTAAATCCGGCGAACCTTACATCATCCATCCGCTGTGCGTGGCGATTATCCTGGCGGATCTGGAGCTGGATAAGGAGACGATCGTGGCGGGACTTCTGCACGATGTGGTGGAAGATACCGTGATGACGGTCGAACAGGTCGGAGAACAGTTCGGAACGGACGTTGCCTTTTTGGTGGACGGCGTGACCAAGCTGCAGCATCTGCATCTTGCGGACAATTCCGGCAATAAGACAGAAGCACAGCTGGAGATGCAGGCGGAGAACCTGCGCAAGATGTTCCTGGCCATGGCCAAGGATATCCGGGTAATCATGATCAAGCTGGCGGACCGCCTCCACAATATGCGCACCCTCAAGCATATGCCCCACGAAAAGCAGATCCGGATTGCGCGGGAGACGATGGACATCTATGCGCCCATTGCACAGCGTCTCGGTATTTCCAAGATCAAGGTAGAACTGGACGATCTTTCGTTAAAATATCTCGAACCGGACGTTTATTATGATCTGGTGGACAAGATCGCGATGCGCAAAAGCGAGCGCGAAAAGTATATTCAGGGAATCGTGGACGAGGTTTCCGAGCACATCAAAAAGGCGGGAATCGAAGCTAAGATTGACGGTCGTATCAAGCATTTTTTCAGTATATACAAAAAGATGAAGAACCAGCATAAGACCATCGACCAGATTTATGACCTGTTTGCTGTCCGGATTATCGTAGATACGGTTAAGGACTGTTATGCGGCGCTGGGCGTAATCCACGAGATGTACAAGCCGATTCCGGGACGTTTTAAGGATTATATTGCGATGCCCAAGGCAAACATGTATCAGTCTCTGCACACGACGTTGATTGGAAGCTCCGGGCAGCCCTTCGAGATTCAGATCAGAACTTATGAAATGCATCGTGTGGCGGAATACGGTATCGCCGCCCACTGGAAATACAAGGAAGCCTCTGACGGCAAGAAGGTTGCGGCACAGGAAGAAGAAAAACTGGCCTGGCTGCGGCAGATCCTGGAATGGCAGAGGGATATGTCCGATAATAAGGAATTCATGAATCTGCTGAAAAGCGATTTGGATCTGTTTTCCGACAGCGTATACTGTTTTACACCGACCGGCGACGTCAAGACCTTGCCTGCAGGCTCTACACCCATTGATTTTGCCTACAACGTCCATACTGCAGTCGGCAACAAGATGATCGGGGCGCGGGTCAACGGAAAGCTTGTGACGATCGATTACGAAATCCAAAACGGCGACCGCGTGGAAATTCTGACTTCGCAGAACTCCAAGGGACCCAGCCGTGACTGGCTGAATCTGGTTAAGAGCACACAGGCCAAAAATAAAATCAACCAGTGGTTCAAGAACGAATTCAAGGAAGAAAATATCACTAAGGGCAAGGATCAGTTCAACACCTACTGTAAGGCACGTTCGATCAACCTGGGCGAAATTATGAAGCCGGAATATCAGGCAGCTGTCATGAAGAAATACGGCTTTATGGACTGGGACAGCGTGCTGGCAGCGATCGGACACGGCGCGCTCAAGGAAGGTCAGATCGCCAATCGGATGCAGGAGCTTTATGAGAAAAGACCATCCGAAGGTGATGACCAATGAAGAAGTGCTTGCCTCCATTGCAGAAAAAAATAATGCCAATCAGGCGAAGCAGATGCGCCCCCACAGTAAAAACGGCATCGTGGTCAAGGGGATTCATGATGTGGCAGTACGTTTTTCCAAATGCTGCTCTCCTGTGCCCGGGGATGAGATCGTCGGCTTTGTGACAAGAGGACGGGGGATTTCGATCCACCGGACGGACTGTATCAATGTATCAAACCTGCGAGATCGAACGTGCCAGACTCATTGAAGCGGAGTGGGAGCCCTCGGATACTGGAGCAGATGGTGAGAAATATATGGCGGAGATTAATATCTTTGCACATAACAGAAGCGGACTTTTTAGCAGACATCAGTAAAGCACTGACGGAGCGCAATATTGATATCCAGACGATGAATACGAGAACGAACAAGCAGGGAATTGCTACATTGTCTACTTCATTTGAGATCAGCAGCAGGGAAGAGTTAAATCAGATCGTAGCGAAGCTGCGCAACATCGAAAGCGTCATCGATATTGAGCGTACAACGGGCTGATGCGATGCCGGCGGCAGGTACGAGCAGGTATTGGGAAAGCCGATATGGAATTGGCGGCGTTTCAACGTTTGCAATGCTATCGGAAAATAGCGATTTGCCGCTTGGCTTCTGGGAAAGGAAAACGAATGTCTGAAATTAAAATTGGGCGAAAGACGATGGGTGTCTGCGCAACAAACTGTTATTTTTTATACCGGGAAGGCGGGGCAAAGGCGGTCGTAGTCGATCCTGCGGAAAACGGAGCAGGGATTTTCAAATTGCTCTCCGAAAAGGACTTTACTGTGGAAGCGATTCTTCTGACACACGGTCATTTTGACCATATTGGCGGCGCAGCAGAATTAAAAAAGCATCCGGCGCAAAGGTGTATGCATTGGCAGAAGAGAAGAAAGTCTGCCGGACGCCGGAGTTAAACCTGTCTGCTCAGATGCCCCTGTTGTGACGATCGAAGCGGATGAATGGCTGACAGACGGACAGACAGTGGAAACCGCAGGGATTTCATTTCAGGTCATTGCAACGCCAGGGCATACTGTAGGCGGATGCTGCTATTACTGTAAAGAGGGCGGTTTCTTATTCTCCGGCGATACGCTGTTTGAGGAATCGGTCGGCAGAACAGATTTCCCGACCGGCAGCATGAGCAGTCTGGTACGCTCTGTGAAAGAAAAACTCTTTGTCCTTCCGGAAGATACAAAAGTTTATCCGGGACACGGAGATATTACTACAATTGGAAGGGAGAAGCAGTACAATCCCTACTGCCAGTAAAAAGATGATTATTGTAACGTTAAATGAAGACAGATATGCCTATGATATCCATTCTCTGGTAAAGGCCTTTTATCCGGAGCAGGAGATCAAAGTTTTTGTAAAAGGAACCAAAGAAGAACGAAGTGACGCCGGGCTGCCGGCGTTTTTCGTGGAATTTGATGAGACGTCCATCTGCGCAGGAATTGAAGATGGAGGGACTAAAACAGTCAATCTAAAGACGCCGGAGGACAGGGGAACGGTTAAAAACGATTTAAAACAGCTTTTGTACGCACTCCTTTCCGAAGAAACAAAAAAGACGCTTCCCTGGGGAACCCTGACCGGTATTCGTCCGACGAAAATTGCGAAACAGCTTCTGGAACAGGGACAAACAGAACAGGAAGTTGCTGCCTATATGGAGCATACCTATCTGGCATCGAAAGAAAAAACGGAGCTGTCGATTGACATTGCCAAACGGGAAATGCAGATTTTATCCGGAATTCATTATGAGGAAGGATACAGCCTTTATATCGGGATTCCGTTCTGCCCAACGACCTGTCTGTATTGTTCCTTTACCTCTTTTCCGATCTGTGCATGGAAAAATCGCGTGAGCGACTATCTGAGCGCCGTGGAAAAGGAAATCGATTTCGTAAAAAAGCCTGCGCAGACCGCGTTTTGGACAGCGTTTATATTGGCGGCGGCACGCCGACTACACTGGAACCAGAGGAATTGGAGCGGCTTTTTTTGAAGCTTCAAAATACGCTTGACTGGTCACAGGTGCGGGAGTTTACGGTAGAAGCAGGGCGCGCGGACAGTATTACGGCAGAGAAACTGCGTGTGATGAAGCGTTATGGTGTGACGAGAATTTCGGTCAATCCACAGACGATGAAACAGGAAACCCTTGATCTGATCGGCCGGCGGCATACTGTGGCGCAGACGGTTGAGGCATTTCGGCTGGCGCGGGAGGAAGGCTTTGATAATATCAATATGGACCTGATTCTCGGGCTGCCGGGAGAAACGAAGGAAGATGTCGAAGAGACAATCCACCGAGTGCAGGAGCTTGGACCCGACAGTCTGACGGTACATTCTCTTGCAATTAAGCGAGCTTCCAGGCTGAGCCAGTGGATTTTGGAGCACGGCATCAGCACGCTGCACAACACGGACGAAACGATGGCGATCGCTGCCCAGGGGGCAAAGCAGATGGGCATGGAACCGTATTATCTCTACCGTCAGAAAAATATGTCCGGCAATTTCGAAAATGTCGGCTACGCAAAACCGGGGAAGGCGGGTATTTATAATATTTTAATCATGGAGGAGGTCCAGACGATCATGGCACTCGGTGCAGGAACCATCTCCAAACGCGTCTATGGCGATGGCAGAATCGAACGCTGTGACAATGTCAAGGATGTCGGGCAGTATATCGAGAGAATCGATGAGATGATACAGCGCAAACAGCAGTTATTCTCAGAAGAATAGTTGGATTTTCAATAAAATATTGTAACGTGTTATGGAAAAAATGAGTACAACAAAACCGTACAGGTGCAACAGTTTGTTACTCGTGACAGTAACATCGAAACCAAAGGACATTTCTAATTACTTAGGAATGTCTTTTTTTGCGCATTTGTGAATGGTTTTAGGTGCAACAAACACATGAAATAATGAAATGGAGGTCCATTATGAACAACACAGCGTTAGGAGCAGAAAAATAAAAAGCCCTTTTGGATTAGATTGGGCGCGGTTGCGGCTTGTCTCGCAATCGTGATTGCCGTAGGCGGCATACTTGCCCCTTTTTCTGGCGGCATGATTGTATCGGCTTACGCTTATGGCACAGATGAAGAAATTACTACAGCCGGAGCAGTAATGAATAGCGGCACAATCAGCGATAGCGGAGAGATGAAAGGACAGCCGTTGATGTTCTATCTTTCTGGCAAAGATATTGCTGCAGTCCGTTTTTCTTGCAATGTGCTTGCGTTATGTGAGCTACGGAGGAATGGCCACAAGTCGGTTGAGATAAGCAGGCATTATTCAATCCAACATGATTCGAGTAAGACCAAAAGGGTCACTTTCGCAAAAAGGAGGTGATGCCTTATGCCAAAGAAAAACAAAACTCTATGTGTAGATGACTTACGTCATGCCGAGTATTACGGTATGCAGCCAGTTTTTGATGAACTCTATCGCCGAAGTTTGGACGGAGATAATTTTACCGACCTTATGGATTTAATTCTTAGCCGGGATAACATTCTTCTGGCATATCGGAACATCAAAGCAAACGGAGGAAGCTACACAGCAGGAACAGACAACAAAAACATCAGTGACATCGGGTGTTTACCGCCCGAAACAGTTGCAGAGAAAGTGAGGTTTATTGTCACAGGAAGTCAGCACGGATACCGCCCAAAGCCGGTAAGACGGAAAGATATCCCGAAACCAAACGGAAAAACCCGCCCGTTGGGTATTCC
>VOFI01000523.1_pt1 | contig 28001 bp, 57 predicted proteins | sample 5384131 | NCBI WGS metagenome assembly VOFI01 (sample SAMN12384728, study PRJNA508395) | human gut metagenome | isolation source: healthy gut H | host: Homo sapiens | reverse complement strand
AGAACATAAAAAAATCCTCCAAATTTAAAAACAAATTCAGAGGGTAATTTAGGGTATAACAAAATAACCCACCCGAATATCGTTTTTTTTATTTGGTGAGTTTGTTCTTTCAAATACGAAACAAAAAGAGCCGATGATTCGTGAATTGTTCCACAATTTCATCGGCTCTGCGTCTTAAGCGTCTGGCTCTTTGATGACAGTTATCTTCAAGTTGTCAACTTTAATCAAGCTTTCTTGTCTGCATTTTGGACAATAAAGGGGATAATTCTCCAAAACAGTGTCCTTCCTAATTTTATTACGGGTTTTGCTCCCACAAACAGGACACAATATCCATTCGCATTTCATCATAATTAGTCTCTAATCCTTTCAAATCTCATTTTATTTGTCTTTCCTGCGTCAACGTGAGCCAGAATGCCTAAGTTAATTATTTTCATGTGATTTTCCTCCTATCAACACCCAAAAAAGGGCATAAAAATACCCAGTGATAAATACTCCTATCACTGGGTAAATAACTCCAATAGCCCCAAAACACTTATATGTTTTCGGGCATATAAAATTACATGATAAAAGTATTCTTAAACTGGGTACAAAAAACTAAGCCCCATATTAAAAGTGAAACGGGACTGCTACTTTTTGTTCCCACTATCAAATTGACAGTTTATTTAAGAATACCTTGCCGCATATTTATTAACTCCTTGTATAATACTGAATCTAATTATATTCCTTAACCCTTTATTTGTCAAGCTGACAAACTAAAGCAGAAAAAGCGGCAGGATTTCCCCCTGCCACTAATCATCTGTTTATGCAAAAATAATTTCCTTTTCCACAATCTCCCTCGCACAAGCCCTTATGTTATTGAGGCATCCTGTCCATTCTAAGGCGTTTTCTGCCTTTAGCTGTTCCGTTATGCCCTGTGCCTGTTTCATACCCTCTATGAGCCTTTCAAAGCGTTCCTGTGCCTGTCTGTCAATGTCGGCAAGGTAAGCGTTAAGTCTGCCGCTTGTAAGAAGATTGGTGTATGTAACTTTGCAGTGATGCTTCAGATAATCCAAATGCCGCTGTCCCCAGATGCCTATTGCCTGTTCTTCTTTCGGCGGGTACAGTTAAGCACGGTATCAAATAATCCCCTTGCCTTTCGTATTTGCCGCCCAGTTCCTCAAATATGATTTGCCATTGTCTGTTACCTCCACATTCTTTTTTATTTTGAATGTCCGCAAAATCCGTCCATCATGGGATCCTGCTCAATCCACTGCAAAATCTGCCGCCTCGCTGGGTCAACGCCTCCGCCTCCTAAGCAAAAAACTTATTTCTAATCTTATGCTTATTATACAGGAACCAGCCCCGTTGTCAAGAGGCTTCCGAAAATTTTCCAGAAAATTCCAGTCTTTTTCCACCAGACAATATTTCTGTCATGTGAGAGAACTTCCCCAAAGGTTCCTCTCTCGGAGGAAAAAGTTGTGCAAAAACCACGCTTTACCCTATAGACAATCAGTCCGCTTTATGCTACAATGCAAGATGTAGAATGCCCGATAAAAGGTTTACGTCTCCTTGCCGAATCCCCGTACCCCACGCTTCTCTGGCGCTTTGATCCAGTAGGATGCGCACGTTCCTTGTTTTTGATTCCCATCCTTTTTGACTTTGACACTCGCAACGGTAGGTGATTTTTATGCAGCCAGAGCATTCCCCGGCGGTGTATACCGCCAGTCCCAATATATTTTGCGAGACATCGCAGGAGAATCCATCCTGGTATCCATTGGCCAGGGGGGTAGCCGATTTCTGCGGCGTTGTTGTCCTGAACGAGTCGGCCAAAATCCTATGGACCACCCTGCTAGGGGGCGCTACTACAGAGGACCTGACTGAGGCCCTGGTTCAGGCCTTTCAAGTCTCTCCCGCCCAGGCCCAGGCCGATGTGGAAGAGACCCTGTCCATCTTGATGGAGCGAGGTATGGTACACCATGCTTGAACCCAACCGCCATCCCCTAAACGGCACCTTTGAGCTCACCGGCCGTTGCAACCTAAGCTGCAAAATGTGCCTGGTCCGGGTGGACCGGAAACGCATGGCAGAATTGAACCTCCGGGAGCGGACCGGCGAAGAGTGGATCGACATGGCCCGGCAAGCCGCAGCAGCAGGGAACCTTGAGTCTGCTCCTCACTGGCGGGGAGCCTATGCTCCGGCCGGATTTTGCCGAGATATACAGCGCCATCAGTAACATGGGATTTTTGGTTACACTGTATACCAACGCCACCATGGTAACCAGCTCAGTGATGGACATATTGCGAAAAAATCCACCTCATAAAATTGGCGTAACCATGTACGGCGCTTCCAATGAAACCTATGCCCAACTGTGTAACTGCCCAGACGGATATGACCGCTTTTCAGCCGGTATGCGGCAGCTGATGGAACTGCCCTCTTTATTGGACACCAGGACTACAATCGTCCAGCAAAAATCGAGACGATTTACCAGCCATGCGCAGCTGGGTCGCGCAAACATTGGGGCCAAAGCAGGTTTTGCATATTAGTCGGTCTGTGATGAGTCAAATCCGCGGCAGCGTTTCCAATCCTCGGGAATACCGCTTGGACCCAGCGGAAAACGCAGAATTGGTATACAGTTGGTTGTTTCAATTGGCCAGGCAAATTCGCTCCGGCGAGGTCACTCTTCCACAGACACATAAAAATTGAAACTGCACCAGTATGCAATCCCAGATTCCGGTCACTACTTGTTTGAAAATTGCGGCGCAGGGCTTTCCTCCTATACCATCACCTGGTGCGGCCACATGTACGCCTGCGAACTTCTACAGGAGGGATATACGGAACCATTCCAATCTGGCTTTCAAACCGCTTGGGAGCATCTGCCGGAGCAATACCCACACAGCCACGCCACAGGAGCATGCGCCTCCTGCAAGCTTGTAGACCTATGCGAAGCCTGCCCCGCAATGCGTCTGACAGAAACAGGAAATTGGTTTGGGACACCGGAATATGCCTGCGCAGAAGCGCAGAAAATTTATGAGACCTTAAACGATATTGGCGTTATTTAGTTTATTAATTATACTTTTATTGAAGAGAGGATATGCTATGAACACACCTAAGTATGAACGTCCGAAGTTTGAATTCCAGGAACTCCAACTTTTAGAGCGAGTCGCAGATACCTGCTGGGGTTACAAAGAAGCTTGGTACGATTTTAATGGAAACGGCACCAAAGACCCCTCAGAAATCATTCCCATCGGCAGCTATGGCTCGTGCAAAGACGTAGAGGAGAGTCTCATCAATTATTTTGCAAATATGGGTATTTCAGGAAGTGGCGATCATCATTTTTGTAGCACCAATACCAGAAGTACTACCGTACACCCCATTGTGAGCTAAGCATGGAGAAGGACCAGACGCACAATCAAACATCGCTTTCCATCGGCGGCTTTACCATTGCATATTCCAGTGGGTGCGCTTCCCTTCCAATGCCCATTCCCCCTTCTGGGCTGAAATTTTGTCAATCTGGAAAGCCAACCGCTGATTTTCACGTTGCTGCAGAATGCTCTGAGCCAGACAGAAGCGAGACGCTGCTGTTTGGCTCGGAGCAGTTTTATCCTTCCATCTTTCTGTACCAAAGCCAAAGCGGAACATCGCCTTCCAGGAATTTGGAACCATGTTTCCATACGCCGTCCTAAACCACCATGCCTGTGTCCTCCACGGGGTTGTTATGGAATACGAAGGGAAGGGAATTCTGGTCACCGCCCCCGCCGGAACTGGAAAAACCACCCACACCCGCATGTGGCGGGACTGGAAGCACGCCCTGATTCTCAACGGAGACCGCTGCCTCTGCCGGAAGCTGGAGGGCGTTTGGTATGCCTACGGAATGCCCTGGTCGGGGTCTTCCGGAGAATCCATCAACCGCAGAGTTCCAGTCTCTTGTATTGTCAATTTGAAACGCGGCAATTCCAACGCCGTCCGGTCCATGTCCGTTTTCGATGGCTACATTTATTTGATGCAGCGCATTTTCGCACCGGTCTGGCCGGGAGCGCTACAGCGCAAAGGGCTGGATCTCTGTGAAGAACTTGCCACAGAGATTCCCATGCTGGAGCTCTCCTGCAAACCAGACCTGGAATCTGTGGAAATTTTGGAGCAGGCGGTGAAACGCTATGGATAATCCCCCCAGATATGTCTCCGGGCAGAGTCTGTTTTCTATGGTAGAAGAGCAGCTTGCCTCTGGAAAGCGGGTACGCTTTCCCGTATCCGGGACAAGCATGACGCCATGGATCATCCACAACCGGGATCAGATCGAGCTGATCTCCGCAAAGGGACTCCGGTTGAAAAAAGGGCGACATCATCCTATTTCAGCCCTTTTCCGGCAAGTATATCCTGCACCGTATTACAAAAATAGTCCCCAGCGGCTATATCACCACTGGGGATGGCAATCTGTATCGGGATGGGTTTACCTCTTCTGCATCTGTCATCGGGAAAGTGGTCACCATACACCGGAAGGGCAAACCCATCAATTGCAGCGCCCCGCAGTGGCGCATCCTTTCCTGGCTCTGGATGGCGCTCTTCCCGTTTCGAAGATGGATGCTTGCGTGTTTGACTTGCATACGAAAGTGCATGAAAAAGCTGATATATTGGCAAAAACTGTAATTTCCGTCCCCAATTCTAAAGACGGAAATTGCAGTTTTTTGCAAACTGAAGAATCTATTTACGCGCCACATTGGTATCTCATCCTAGGGGCGGACCTGTGTGTCCGCCCGTGGTAGGCGTTTCGTATTCGCCGAACATGGTTGGGAAACGCGCTGTGTCTCTGCCGGGCGGACCCATGTGTCCGCCCGGCAGATACATCGTATGTTTCCTACCCATTTTCGGCGAATTCGTCATGCCCACCACAGCCGGACAAGGCCCGGCAGGCCATAGCGGCGGCATATGCCGTGGACCAGGCGATTTGGAGGTTAAAGCCTCCGGTGTAGGCGTCACAGTCCAAAATTTCCCCCGGCAAAGTACAGCCCTGGCACCCGCTTGACTCCATGGTTTTCGGGTTCACCTCGCCGGTTTTGACCCCGCCAGAGGTGACAATGGCCTCCTCCACCGGCCGTTTGCCGGCAATGGGCACCGCAAAGTTCTTCAGCTCCCGAACCAGACTGTGCCGCTGTTGCCGGGTCAGGGGAGTTGGCTTCCAGCGTCTCCGGAATCTGCGTCCGCCGCAAAATCACCGGGATCATGGACCTGGGTAGCAAATCCGTAAGGGCATTGACCATGGAACGGTTTTGGTACAGCTCCAGATCCCGGAGGATTCTGGCGTCCAGCTTCCTCCTCCAGCGCCGGCTTCAGATCAATCACCAGTTGGTAAGCCCCCGGCTTTCCCATATGGGCGCTGGCGCTGAGCACCGTGGGCCCGGAGAGTCCAAAATGGGTAAACAGCAGTTCCCCAAAATCCCGGTACACACACTTCCCTTTTCGTGAACCAACCGCACCGCCACATTGCGCAAGGACAGGCCCTGCATCTGGCCGCAGTCCGTCCCCGCCTCCTCCAGGGGAACCAGGGAACCGGTAGGCGGGATCACCGTGTGACCCAGCTGCGCCGCCATTCGGTAACCGTCTCCGGTGGACCCTGTGGCGGGATAGGAACAGCCGCCGGTCGCCAGGATCACCTTCCCGGCCGGGATCTGCTCCTGGTCTGTCCGAACGCCGGCCACCTGCCCTGCATCCGTCCAGACCTCCAGTACCCGGCTTTGCCGGACGGTCACACCGGCCCGGCCCAGGGCCCGCTCCAGGGCCTGCTGGACGCTGGCGGAGCTGTCCGACACCGGGAAGACCCGATTGCCCCGCTCCGTCTTCAGCGGGCAACCCTCTGCCCCCAGAAACTCCATCATCCGCGCCGGCGGATACTGGGTCACCGCGCTGTAAAGAAAGCGGCCATTGCGTGGCACATGTTGCAGCACTTCTTCTGCCGTGCAGCAATTGGTCACATTGCACCGGCCCTTGCCGGTGATCCGCGCTTCTTCCCCAGGCGGTCGTTGCGCTCCAGGAGCAAAGACCCGCTTTCCGGCCAATCCCACATGGATGGCCGCAAACATCCCGGCGCCGCCGCCCACCACAATCACATCATACTGCTCCTGCATATTCTCTACTCCCTGTCCCTTGGTTCGTACATCTCATGTTGCTCCCAGATCCGCTCCAACTGATCCAGGGTTTCCGTCAGCTCCCGGTTTCGCCGGGCCGCCACCGCCACAATCAGGGCATTGATGAGGCTCAGCGGCGCAACCAAGGAATCCACCAGGGAGATCATATCGCTTTTGGCACAGAGCACAAAATTGGCGCACTGCCCCACGGGAGACTCCCGGTGGTCCGTAATTCCCACCACAACGGCGCCTCGCTCCCGCCCAAAGCGAGCGCCCCGGCCGGTGGAGACGGCGTAGCGGGGAAAGCTCAGGGCCAGGATCGTATCCTCCGGTCCAACGCCCGCCAGCTGTTCACACCTCGCCGGTGGCGGCAGCCGTAATCAAAGATACATTGCGAAACATGTAATGGAAATAATACCGGACAAAGGCCGCCAGTGGAGCGGAAGAACGGGCGCCCAAAATATAAATCTGCCGGGCCTGAAGCACCGCGCTCACCGCCGCCTGGAAGTCATCCCGATCCAGCCCCTCTTGGGTCTTCCGGATTTTCTCCATGTCGGCTTCCAAAATGGTATCCACCAAGTCCCCCCATCCTGCAGCCGGTCCCTGGCCACCTCCATGCGTTGCACCGAGGTGAGCCGGTTGAGAACCAGGGCTTGCAGCTCCTTCTGCATACTGGGGGTAGCCATCGTAACCAAGCTCCATGGCAAAGCGCACCACCGTGGACTCCGACACTCCCACCGCCTGGCCCAACCGGGCAGCTGTGAGGAATGCGGCCTTTTCAAAGGTATTTTTGTATGTAATTGGCAATCGCCCGCTGTCCTTTGGAAAAAGACGGGTATTGCTCCTTCATCTGCGCCAAAACATCCCTTGCCATGGTAGCCTCCTTTTATATGGTCTCACGCAATTGTACCAGCTCCTCCGGAGTCAGATAACGCCAAGCCCCCAGGGGTAAATTCCCCAGGTGAAGCGGCCCCTCCCCCACCCGCTGCAGTCGGGTGACCTCCATGCCCGCCAGACCGCACATGCGGCGGATTTGCCGGTTCCGTCCCTCATGGATGACCACCTCCAGGCAGGCGGTTTTCTTCTCCTTCCTCAGAAAGCGCACCTGGGGCGGGCGGATGAGATAGCCATCCAGAACCACCGGTCGCCTCAGCGCATCCTCCCGCTGACGGGTATGGCCCCGGACCCAAACCCGGTAACGCTTATCCACCTGATGGCGGGGATGGGTCAGTCTTTGGCTGAAGTCCCCGTCGTTGGTAAACAGGAGCAGCCCCTCGGAATCCATATCCAGCCTGCCCACCGGCCAGACCCGGCATCCACAGCCGGCCACCAGTCCGGCCGCATCAGGCCGCCCCTTCTGGTCCCGGAGCGTCGTCACAACACCCCTTGGCTTATTCAGCATGATGTACACCAGCTCCCCGGACGCCGGCAGAGGCCGGCCATCCAGGGTAATGACCTGAACGGCGGGGTCGGCCTGGTCTCCCAGGCCCGCCACCCTGCCGTCCACCTGCACCCGCCCGGCAAGGATCCACTCCTCCGCCTTCCGGCGGGAGGTCACACCGGGCAGATAAAATTTTCTGTAACCGCTCTTTCATTTTTTGTCTCCCCAGATCCGTTCCCACCAGTTGGGCTTCTCCGGTTCTGCAGGCGTCGCAACCGTCTCGCCCCACACCACCGGAACCTTCCCCACAGGGACTCCGCCCAGAAGCACATGGGCAAAACCGGCGTTCTGTCCTGCCGTCACCGGCGCATACACAAACCCAGGCCCGGGGAACTGCACTTCCACCGCCTCGCCCTGGGCCACCGGGTAGGAGAAATCCTGGGCCGCCACCAGATCCACAGAGCCCCCCTCACCGGAGAGCACCTCCACGGTACCCAAACACTGACCCGTTTGCACCAGACACTTGGTCTCAAACTGACTGAAACCATAGTCCAGGAGACGGGTGTGGTCATTCCAGTCGTCGGGCGCATGGATGGTCACGGCAATGAGCTGCCGCCCGTCCCGGGTTGCGCTGGAGACCAGAATCCGGCCCGCAGCCTTGGTGTAGCCGGTCTTCACCCATCGGCCCCTCGTAGCGCCACAGGAGCTTGTTGTGGTTGGTGAGACTCCGGCCGCCCACCTGAATGCTTTTGGTGGAGACGGTTTTGGCAAAAATCTCATTTTTCATGGCATAAGCCGTCAGCTTCGCCAAATCCCGGGCCGTGGAATAGTGATTTTCATTGTCCAAGCCATTGGGATTTTCAAAGTGGGTCCCCGTGAGACCAATGCGGCGGGCCTCGTCATTCATCAGCTGGGCAAAGCCCTCCACCGTGCCGCCGCAATAGATTGCCAGGGCCACAGCCGCATCATTGCCGGACTGAAGCATCAGGCCGTACAGCAGCTCCTGCACCGTCAGAATCTCATCGGCCTGCAGGTACATGGAAGATCCTTCAATCCCCACTGCCTCTGGCATAATGCGCACCGATCCAGCACATTGCACTGCTCGCAGACCACCAGCGCCGTCATGATTTTGGTGGTGCTGGCAATGAGACTGCGGCTGTCTGCATCCTTCTCATAGAGAACCCGGCCGGAGTCCGCATCCATTAAGATTGCATGCTCCGCCGAGAGGCCCATGGCCCTGGCTGTGGAAAACGAGGCAGAACATGGTGAGGACCAGCCCTATGGCCACCACCCGGAACAATCGTTGTTTCATATCATCACCGGCGGTAGCTTGCCCCTGCCCACGGAGGTTTATTCGCCGACGTCGCTTCCAAATTCCCCGGACTTGGGGTGGACCAATGCGTAAAGCTTATCCACCAGATCCGGCAGCTGCTCCACCACCCGATCCGCCGTAGTGCTGGCCGGCGCGCAATGGGCAGCAACAGCCGCACAGACTCGCCCTTGATGATGAGAAACGCAATGGGGGTAATCCGCCCCCACCCGGTGCCGCCCCCAAAGGGATAGTCCGGCCGGGTGGAAGCCTTCGAGGAAAGTCTGATCCGCCTCCCCAAAGCCGTAGCTGATCTTACAAATGGGGAGAATGGTCACACCCTCCGGTGTGGTGATGGGATCTCCCACCACAGAATTCACGTCCACAATGTCCCGAATTTTTTTTTGCAATGTGGATTCAATCATATTGGGAAGAGGATGACTCATATGGTTACACCGCCTTTTTTTGGTTTTTGTTCCCGATACACCCGGAGAAGTGCCGGTCCCTGCCGGAGCATCAGCCCCAGCAGCCGGGCTGGACACAGCACCAAATCCAAACGCAAATACGCCTCTGTATTTTCTGCAGTAAAGTCACAAAAAATCTGAATGTCCTTTCGCCGGATGCGAAGGGCCCGGTCTAACTGGGGCTCCGTAGCCCCAGAGGGCCCACGCCCGGCCATACTGAACCGCCAGGTCACAGGGATCCCCGCCTCCCAGCTTCACCCAAAACTCCAACCGCCGCACCAGAAGGCGCCGCCGCAACCCCTGCAAGAGGTTGTGCAGCACCGGCCAATATGGCCGGAGTCCCGACCAGGCTCCCCCCCTTGGGGGCAGGCCTGGGCGCCGCCACCTTCTTTGGGGCAGGTTTGGGGGCCTTTTCCGATTTCGAGCGGGTCCATTTCCTGTGAAGCCAGCCGGACTTTGCAGGCGGCAGCTGCCAGCGGATGGGCCCGGCCAGCAGGCTGATCCGAAATCCGGAATCATCGTAACGCACCTGCACCCCCACAGGCAGGAACAGCAGCGCCACAAGCAGCCCCCAAAATTCCCGCCAGCACCCAGAGGATTCCTTCTAACACATTCATGAGTTCAATTCCTGCTGCCCGGAAGCCGCCTCCTCCAGGGTCAGCTGGTCCGGCGTCCCCAACTCCGCCAGCTCCAGCTCCGGGAGCTCCTCCAGGCTGGACAGGCCAAAGGTCCGGAGAAAGTCCGGCGTTGTGCGGTATTGCAGGGGCCTGCCAGGCACATTCAGCCTGCCGCATTCTTCAATCAGCTTTTTTGTTCAGCAGGGCTGTCACAGAGTAGGAGCTGTCCACCCCCGGATCTGCTCCACCATGGCTTTGGTGGCAGGCTGATAATAGGCGATGACCGACAGGGTCTCCAGCTGAGACGCCGAGAGCTTCGGCGGCTTCCGGGTCTCCAGGGCCCGGGAGACAAAATCCCCCATCTCACCGGCAGAGCACATCTGGTAGGCGCCATCCAGCCGCACCACCCGAACCCCCGGCGCTCAAACCCCAGGCGGTCCATCAGCCGGTTGGCAGCCTCCTGCACCTCGCCGGTCTCACAGCCCAGCGCCTGGCTCAGGCGCTTCAGCTCCACCGGTTCCCCCGGCGGCAAACAGCACCGCTTCCACGGCCCGTTCCAATTCTTCTGGCTCCATCAGGCATCCGTCTCCCTTCTCATAGCCTCTTCCGGGGTCTTGATTAATTTCAGCTCCGGATTGTCTCCCGTACCGTCATCGGTCAGCCAGACCGAGCTGGTACGGCACAGCTCCAGCACCGCCAAAAAATGTGGCCACCACCTCCGACCGGCTCCTGCAGATCACTTCCTTCGCCTTCCGGGTCACCGGAAAGGGTTCCTTGCCCACAATGCCCTGGAAGCTGGTTGCCGGCGGTGGGAGCCGACGGCGGCTGCGCTCTGCAATGGCGGCCAGGGCCCGGCATAAATCCTCCGGTTCATGCTGATACCCGTAGGTATTTTCCTTGGGGCGTGGCTCCGGTTCTTTGGTAAACATCCCCGTCCCACTTCGTTCCGGGCCTCTAAAAAATTGGACCGCCTGCCGGATCTGCTCCAGCGCCTCTTTCCTCTGGCGCTCCACCAGAGACTGACGCAGCAGCTCCATCTCGCTCTCCGCTTCTGCCTGCTCGCTGGCCGACAGCAGCATCTTGGTCTTAATCACCATGAGGTGCGACGCCATGGTGATGAATTCGCTGGCGATTTCCATATCCAGCCGCTTCATTTCGTCCAGGTACGCCAAATATTGCTCCAGGATTGCGGCAATGCTCACATCTTCAATTGCAATCTTGTTTTTGCTTAGCAGCAGCAGGATCACATCCAGGGGGCCGTTAAAGTCCTCCATCTCCTCTGAGCGGGTGCGGACAATGCCCTCCAGGTGATAACTCGGTTCGTTCATTCCAAACTCCTAATGGAAAAGATGGAGCAGCAGCTCAACCGGCCAGTTGCAAATGGGCCAAAGCAGGCGGATGAGTCCACTCCGCAGGAAATTCAAAAGGCGCATCCAGCACACCGGTCCACAGCAGCACCGCCAGCAGGAAAAAAGCCAAAACGCTCATACCGCAGCGAAAGCTTCTCACAGATCCCCGGGGCAAGATGACATACAAAACCTTGGACCCATCCAGGGGCGGAATGGGAAGCAGGTTAAAGACCGCCAGATTTGCGCTCAAAATAGCCACATACTGGAAAAACAGATCCAAGTACGCCAGCCCCTGGGCAGCTCCCAAAGAGCCCCCAGGGACAGGAGCGTATTGTGGAGCATCAGGGCAAGCATGGTAATCCCCACGTTGGCCGCAGGCCCGGCCAACGCCGTCAGGGCCGTGTCCCGCCGGAAATGCTTAAAATTTCCCGGCTGGATGGGCACTGCTCTGGCCCAGCCAAAGTGGGCAATCGCCATCACCAGAAGCCCCAAAGGATCGATGTGGCGCAGGGGATTCAGTGTCAGCCGCCCAGCGTTTTCGCTGTGGGATCTCCCAGGCGGTATGCGGCATAGCCGTGGCTCACTTCATGCAGCGTGATGCAAATCACTGCGGCAAGCACCGTGATCACCATCTCGATCAATTGGTCATAATTCAGCTGGTTCACCCAGCTTTGAAAGTCACCCATGGAACTCCTCATTTCTGTCCTGGCCGTCAAACGCCGGTCCGGCAGCATATATGAAAGAAAGTATACCACCCTTTTCCTCCTTCTGCAAGGATCATTCCATATTTTCCACCGTTTGCGTGTCTTTAAAAAATTTTACACCGCAATGCGGCCCGGTATACCTGGCTTCTCTATGCAAGCAGAGTTTCAAATTCGAAATTATAGTGGCAAAATTCACAAATATCTGCTATACTATTTCCGTCTGGATTGGAGCATCTGTTAAAAACTCCAAAATCAGGAAGACAGAGAGGCCGGTCGCACACGCCCGGCCAGCGGGAGGACTTATGGAACAGACCGTATACCAGCAGTATCTTTCCCTTCTGCGGCAGGAACTGATTCCCGCCATGGGCTGCACCGAACCCATTGCCCTGGCCTACTGCGCCGCTGCCCGCTTGGAACACCGCCGGAGGCGGGGGCCGGAGCTGGCGGACCGGATTGAAGTCACCGTCAGCGGCAATATCATTAAAAACGTAAAAAGCGTCATCGTCCCCAACACCGGCGGCCTGCGGGGCATTGAGACTGCCGTCGCCGCCGGGATTATTTCCGGCCAGCGGGACAAGCAGCTGGAAGTCCTGGCCGCGCTGGAGCCGGGCAGCAGGCTCAGATCCGCACACTTCTGGACCGCCGGATCATCCGGGTGCAGCCGGCCCAAAATGACGAACTCCTGTATATTGAAATCCGCCTTCTGCGCACAGACGGCGTTACAACCGGGCCATTGTCCAGGGGCACCACACCAATCTCACCCTTTTGGAGCGGGATGGCGTCCCCCTGCTCCAGGGCAACCGGCAGGAGGACCGCCAGGCCCACACCCATTCCCTGTCCGTCCAGGAAATCTACGACTTTGCCCAGGAGGCCGACCCCCGGGATCTGGAGCCTCTGGTAGGCCGTCAGATCGACTGTAACCTGGCCATTGCCCAGGCGGGTATGGAGGGCTCCTGGGGCGCAAACGTGGGCCAGACGCTTCGTGAGGTCTACGGAGAGGATGTTCGCTTCCTGGCCCGGGCCTATGCCGCCGCCGGTTCCGACGCCAGAATGAGCGGCTGTGAAATGCCGGTGATCATCGTATCCGGCAGCGGCAATCAGGGCATCACCGCCTCTGTCCCTGTGGCAATCTATGCCCAGGCCATGGGCATCGGGCGGGAGGCGGCTCTTGCGTGCCGTGGCCCTGGCAGACCTGGTCACTGTGCACCAAAAGCCGGCATCGGCTGCCTGTCCGCCTTCTGCGGCGCCACCTGTGCCGGCTGCGGCGCAGGCGCTGGCATCGCCTATCTTCTGGGCGGGGATTACAAGGCAGTCGCCCACACCATTGTCAATGCTCTGGCCGTGGTCTCCGGCATGGTCTGCGACGGGGCAAAGGCCTCTTGTGCCGCCAAAATTTCCTCTGCCATTGATGCAGGCATCTTGGGCTATGAGCTCTACTGCCGGGGCCAGGAATTCCTGGACGGCGACGGCATCATCCGGAAGGGCGTCGACAATACCATTGGCAACGTGGGCCGCATGGCCCGCAGCGGCATGCGTGAGACGGACCGGGTCATTCTGGACATCATGTGCGGCTGCTGAGCCCCTTTTTCCTCCCCGATTCTGTGCCAGCAAAACCCGACAGGAAACGAGTCCGTTCGACAGCGTCTGACATTTCATCCTGCGTTTGTTCGACAAATTCCCCAAAAAGTGTGGGTTTTACATAGGAAATCAAGTTTTTAGTCGAACCTTAGGGAACGATTGTTAGAAAAATGACCTTGCAAAACCTGCGGCTTTATGATAATTTAGAACCGTCGCAGCGACGGCCTTTGCGGATTGGCCAGAGCCGTGTCTAAACTGATTGGAGGAGAGGAAATTCATGGAGAATCGGATCAAGGTTTTGATCGCGGACGGCAGCGAGGCGTTTTGCGGTCACTTGAAAAGCGAGCTGCAGCAGCTGGATGGCTACGACCTGGTGGGTACCGCCGCAGATGGGGAGGAAGCGGTGCGCCTGCTGGAGGCCACGAAGCCGGACATCTTGGTGCTGGATCTGATGTTGGCCAAGCGGGATGGCATCAGCGTCCTGCGTTATGCCAATGGGATGGACAAACCACCGGTTGGTCTGGTGACTTCCGGGTTTATTACAGATTACGTAGCCATGACGGTATCCAACCTGGGTGTGCAGTATTTGATGATGAAGCCCTGTGACATGACAGCCCTGGTGGAGCGGTTGGAGGAGATCCGCGCCAGCCAGGCTGCCAAGCGCCCTGCTCTGTTGCGCCGCCCGGCCCAGCCGGAGCCCAATATCGAGTCCATGGTCACCGGCATCATTCACGAAATCGGCGTTCCCGCCCACATCAAGGGTACCAGTACCTGCGGGAGGCCATTGTCATTGCCGTCAACGACATGGACGTGATCAATGCCATCACCAAGGTGCTCTACCCTCAGGTTGCCAAGACCTTCGGCACCACGCCGTCCCGGGTGGAGCGTGCCATTCGCCACGCCATTGAAGTGGCCTGGGACCGGGGCGACCTGGATACCTTGCAGCGGTTTTTGGCTACACCGTCAGCAACACCAAAGGCAAACCAACCAACTCGGAATTCATTGCGCTCATTGCAGACAAGCTTCAGCTGCAGCTCAAGTCCATGGACGCCGCCCAATGAATCCATCAAAATTGCCGCCCCGCCGGGAGCTGACGCTCCGGCGTAAGGCGGCAAATTTTTTGTTTCAGGTCTTTCCCAAAAACGCTTGCAGAGCCGGCCAGAGCTCCTCCATCCGGGTGTAGCCATGGCGGTAGTAGCTGGCTGCCAGCTCTGGATTCTTCTCCAGGTGGGGCAGCTCCGGTTCCATGGGGCGGATCAAAAACGCCCGGCCCTGGGCCTCCAGGCGGCTCAGATAGGCCATCTGCGCCCGGTAGCGGGCGGGACGAGACAGATGGCATCCCGAAACTGGGGATCATGCCGGAAGAACACCCGATAGGCCGCCTGAGCCTTCGCGCTCACTTCGGGATAGACCCCCGGCGCGCCGGGTGAGGACCGCCACCACCTTCCCATATCCCTTGGACAGGGCTCTGCCCACCGGAATGGAATCTCCCACGCCGCCGTCATAGTAAAACCGGCCGTCCAGCTCCACCGGCGCATTGAGCAGCGGAATGGAGCAGGAAGCCATCGCCCCAAGGCTGAGGCGCATTTCATCAGACCGCTCCTGCAGATATCGGGGCAGTCCGTCGGCCCGGTCCGTTACCACAATTTCATGCTCTATCCCCGAGGTAAAATAAGCGGAAAAAGTCAAAGGGAAACCGCCCATAGGGATACTCAGAAATATCTTCCGCAAATCCATCAGTTTCCCCGGACTCCCGCAGCTGCTGCAAGCCATAATACCGGGTCTCCGGATCCGGCATCATGCAAGCCCGGGTCCTTCCAATCTGGCCGGACAGATAGCCCATGGCACAGCAAGTCCCGGCGGCGACGCTGGCTACATAGGGAAACTGCACCTCCCGCTCCATCAGGAAATCCAACACACCCGCAGAAAAAATACCCCGGATGGCGCCTCCTCCAGCACCAGTGCAGCATTTTCCATCGGCGCTACACCTCCCGGTACATGGCCGCCGCGTCATCCTTTGCGCACTGTTTCAGCCACCTGCAAGAGCACTTCCACCGCCAGAGTCCGCCCCCCAGGGCAATCTCCAGCCGGTCTCCCACCTTCACATCGTAGGATGCCTTTACCACCCGGCCGTTGGCGCTGATGCGACCATTGTCACAGGCCTCATTGGCCACTGTACGCCGCTTGATGAGTCGGGATACCTTCAAAAATTTGTCTAATCTCACAATTGTTTCTCCTTTTTTTCACAGCTGCCGGTTTTCAGAACGTCACAACCTCCTGGGCAGCCGGGGAACAGGGCTCCACCGTCAGGGCGGTGAGAATGGGACCCAGCTCTCCTTGGTACAGGGCGTGCCGCTCTGCGGAGATCTTGGCCGTCACAGTCACCCAGCTCTTGGCCTTCAGCTTGGCGGCGTCGGAAAACTTGCAGGGTATGCCGCAGAACTGAATGTCTTCCACACAGCAGGTCATCACAAACCGGCCTGGGGCAAAAATCCCGTCTTTGTCCCGGCGCAGCCGGGCCACCTGGGCCTTAAACCGGACGGTTTTTGCCCTGGTATTTCTCCGGCTCCTCGGAGATGTCCCGATACCACAGGCCATAGTCCTCGTCTCCCACCGCAATGACCGGGGCATTCAAATCAAAGGGCAGAGGATCTTCGATCTCGTCAAAGGCCGAGGCGCCGTCGGTGCTCTCATACAAAATGTCCACCCGGCGATTCACCGCCCGGGCCAGCTTGTGCAGGCATGGTGTCCCCATCCGGAAGCACCCGGTTAAACACCACCATTTCGCAGCCGGACAGCTTGTCCACCACCAGATTGCGCATATTGGCGTTATACTGCAAAATGGTGGAGGCGTCGGCAAACATCACTTCCTGGGCCACGGCCCAGTCCTTCGGGAACCTGGCGTATAGGTCGCCCACCAGCTTCATGCCGTTGAGCTCCGCCACCACCCGCTGGGCCCGGTATTTCTTCTGCAACGCCGCCAGCTGCTTTGCGTTGTCACCTGGTCCTGGTCCAAAACCTCCAAAAACACGTTCTTCTTCTTCGGGAAGGCGGACAGGTCATATTCCTCCTCCCCCTCCTCAAATGCCAAAAGCAGCGTCCGCTCTCCGGCATTGAACCGGGGATCCTCCAGGGTCTCCTGGATGAATTTGGTCTTGCCGGCGTCCAGAAAGCCGGTAAATACATACACAGGAATGGGCATGGCCTTACACTCCAAAGAGGGCGGCAATGGCATGCTCATCCAGCTGTGCGCCAATGACGCACAGCCGCCCGGTCACCGCAGGGCTCCCGGTGCGCACGTCTGCTTCGCCGGGCACATAGTCAAAGTAAATCCAGGTCCCGTCCTCTGCCGGCACAATGCCCTTTGCCCGGAGGACCGTCCCCAGCTCTCCGTTTTCCAGCTCCTCCAGCGCCTTCTGAATGCCAGCCTGGGTGAACTTTTTCGGCGTCTCCACGCCCCAGCTGGTAAAGACCTCATCGGCGTGGTGGTGATGGTGCCCCATGTTCGTGGCAGCAGCCGTCATGGTCATGATGGTGCTCCTGTTCGTGGCAGTGCCCCTCATGGTCATGATGGTGCTCCTGTTCGTGGCAGCACCCCTCGTGGTCATGACGGTGTTCCTGTCCATGGCCGGCACCCTTCGTGGTCATGATGGTGCTCCTGTTCGTGGCGGCACCCCTCGTGGTCATGGTGGTGCTCCTGTCCGTGGCAAAGCACCCCTCGTGATCGTGGTGATGGGTGTGCTCCTCTTCCTCCTGGGCCAGGCGCTTGCGCCTCCATCTGAGCCAGCTCGTCTGCCAACGTTTGTCTGTGCTCCATGGCCTCCACCAGCTGTGCGCCGGTGAGCTGATTCCAGGGGTCGTCACCATGGTGGCGACGGCATTGTGCTCCCGCAGAAGCGCCACCGCCCCATCCAGCTTCTCCTGGCTGATGGAGTCCGTCCGGCTGAGGACGATGGTGGAAGCGGTTTCAATCTGGTGGTTATAGAATTCCCCGAAGTTGCGCATATAGACCTTGCATTTTCCCCGCATCGGCCACTGCCACGGTGTAGCCCAGCTGCACCTCCTCGCCAGTGACCTTCTTCACAGCGGCCACCACATCGCTGAGCTTTCCCACACCGGAGGGTTCAATGAGAATCCGGTCTGGATGGTACTGGTCAATCACCTGCTCCAGAGCCTTGCCAAAGTCTCCCACCAGGGAGCAGCAAATGCATCCGGAATTCATCTCCCGAATTTCAATGCCCGCCTCCTGCAGAAAACCGCCGTCAATTCCAATTTCGCCGAACTCATTTTCGATGAGCACCAGTTTCTGCTGGCCGTAGCCTTCGGCAATCATTTTGCGGATGAGAGTCGTCTTCCCGGCTCCCAGGAAACCAGAGTATACATCAATCTTTGTCAAGAGAAAACACCTTCCATGTGATATTTTTACTATATTATAGCGCGTTTTTGAGAAAATAGCAAGGGGACCACCCGCCATTCACTCAGCAATTCCCATTTTTTCAGGCGCAGCCGCTGTCATCATGCCCGAACCGCTGCCAAAGTTCAGCGCTCTCTGGCGTTTCCGCCAGAAGCGCCGGACGCCCGTGAGGAAAGCGGAAATGCTCTCCTGATCCGTGGTATAATAATACCGGGATTGCTCCTGCTCCCGGGTGAGGAAGCCATACTGAAACAGGGACATGAGAATGCGGGACATGTGGCCGGGATTGATGTTCATGTCCTCCGCCAATTTCTGACAATAAGACCGCTCCACCCCCAGGCGCTGGAGCACTTCAAACTTGCTCTTATCGCTGATGGAGCGGAGAATGGCGCAGGTCCGCTCCACACTGCCGCCCACTTTGCGGATGGTGCTGTGAATGGTGACGGCGCGCCGATGACAAATGTACTGCAGCCCCGGCGCTCCACAGAGTATTCTCCGCCAGGTCATAGAGAATCCCTGTGCAGTTCATCAGGAAAATCGGACCCGGGTCTGCGCCTGTTGAGACAGGTTTTCTTTGGCCCGGGCAATCAGCTGCACCAGCTGGGACGGAGAGGTTCCGGTAAATTGCTCCTGCCAGTAATCCGCCGTGGCTGTCATCAGCCAGGTCTCCTGCTCCAGGCGGGTCTGCAGCCGCTGGGCATAGGGGGAAATCAGCTGCACCAGCGTGTCCATACAGGTGTCGAAGTGGGTGAGCATCCACAGCAACTCCATGCGGTACTCTGCCGGGTAATCCAGCTCGCACAGGCTGCTCCACCAGGTCCTTCCGGCGCTGCCCCCGGCTCCAGAGGGCGAAATTCCAGGCCGGACATGCTCACCGCCACAATCTGGAAGCCCTCTTGCCGCATCCCGGCCCAGTACCGCTTCAATGCCTCCGCCTCTTTCTCCAGCTCCGGATGATCATACAGGAAGAAGGATAAGGTCATCACCTTCGCCAGGCACAGATTGTCCCGGATTGCGTCGGTCTCAAACCGGCGAAAAAAGCGCTGCATTTGACGATTCTGCACTTGTAAGCCAGAGCAAACCTCCTGGGTGATTCTCTCCAAGCAGTCCAGCTTCTGGACAAACACCCCGGGAAATACATCGCCATACAGGCGGGACATGGACTCTGCAATATCATGGAACGAAATGCCGTTGATATACTTTATACAGCATCTCTATCGTTTCATACAAGATCAAAGGTCTTCTCCATCTGTTCTTCCATCCAGCTTCCTCCCGGTATTGGATTGTCATGATTTTACATCTTACCACGTTTTGAACCGGTCTGCAAGCTAAGATCTGTCCCAGCCATTGCCAAACGGGCCATTTTGATTCCATCTCCACACAAAATCCATATGTTTGTGATATACTGGCCGGGAGGTGATTGTCCTATGCTCCGCATTCTTGTTGTGGAAGACGACTTCGATATCCAGGAGCTGCTGCAAAATTATCTGGAAAACGAAGGATACCAAGTCATCCTGGCTTCCGATGGGGAAGAAGCCCTGTGCCAGTTCGCCGACAGCCAGGCGGATCTGGTTCTCCTGGATCTGATGTCGCCAAAGCTGGACGGATACCAGGTGTGCAAAGCCATCCGCGCAGAGTCCGACGTTCCAGTCATCATGCTGACCGCCCTGGACAGCGAGCAGCACCAGCTCCGGGCTTTGACCTGAGCATCGATGACTACATCACGAAGCCCTTCTCCATGCCCCTGCTCCTCCGAAAAATTGAGGCTGTACTACGCCGCACCACCGGATACCACGGTCTTCGGCAAATCGTTTCCAGCAACCTCACCCTGGATTTAGACTGCTACAAGGCCTACGTGGAAGACCGGCCCGTGGAGCTAACCCAGCGGGAGTTCGAGCCGCTCAAAGCCCTCCTCCAACACCAGGGCAAAGGTGCTCACCCGGCAGATGTTGCTCAACCGGGTCTGGGGCTATGACTTTACGGAGACGAACGCATCGTAGACACCCATATTAAAAATCTCCGAAAAAAACTGAACGTCCATGATATTGAAACCATTCGAGGGGTGGGATACCGCTTTGCGCGCAAAACGAAAACATAGTCTGACCACCAAGATCTTCTTCATCACCTGCCTGCTTCTGATGCTCATCTCTGTCCTGACCTATGGCGGCATTAGCCTGATGATGCCTGCTACCTACGCTGCAGACCAGATGGAAGCCCTGACCGCTCAATCCCACCAATTGGTTACGCAGCTGGAAGCGCTCCCCTTTGGAGGCATGCGGCCCCCTTCTTTCTCAGTTTGCCGCAAAATACAATGCCCAAGTCATCCTCCTGGACCCCGATGGCGCCATCGTCCTGGAGGCAGGCAACCAGACGTGGCAAACGCCGGAAGCGCAGGCCGAGTCCGCCTCCCAGGTCCACTGGCTGCTCACTGCGGAAGATCCAGCCGCTCTCTCCTCTGATCTGGAACCCTCCACCGTACAGACCATCGTCCACAGTGTTTCCTTCTCTGCTTCTTCTGATGTGTATCAGCTCATGGTCATCGGCAGCACCGAGGCAGTCAACCAGGCCATGGCAGCTCTGGGGCGGATCTGGCCATGGTTACTCAGGGGCCATTCTGGTGATCTCCGTGCTGAGCTCCATGCTCTACGCCCGGTTGATTACCCGTCCCATTGTGCGGATCAGCGGCATTTCTCAAAAATGTCCAACCTGGACTTCCAGCTGCGGCGCAGAGGAGCGCACCGACGAAATCGGCACCCTGGCCCATAGCCTCAACACCCTGGCAGACCGGCTGTCCGCCACCATGCAAGCGCTCCGGGAGGCAAATGCGTCTCTCCAGGCGGACATTCACCGAGAGCGGGAGCTGGAGCAGGCCCGCCTGAATTTTTTTCTCCGCCGCCTCCCACGAGCTCAAAACTCCCATCACCATCGTCAAGGGGCAGCTGAGCGGCATGCTGGATGGCATTGGGGCTTATACAGACCGGGATAAATACCTGGCCCGTAGCCTGACCGTCCTGGGGCAAATGGAGGGGCTGGTCCAGGAGCCGCCACCCTCTGCCGGATGGAGCAGACCGCCGTCCCCTATGACGCCGGTGGATCTGGCCGCCTGTATCCAGGGATGCATCCAGGAATACGCCGGTCTATTTGAGCAGAGAAAGCTGCTGCTGCGCGTCCACCTGACTCCCGGCCTTTGGATTTTGGGCAACCCGGCTCTGCTGGGCAAAGCCATCCGCAACGTGCTCTCCAATGGAGCCCTCTACCCCTCCGGGAGCAACCCTGAACATTTCCGCTTACAGAGACGATCGTATGGCCATGGTCACCGTGGAAAACGGAGGCGTCCACCTGGATCCAGAGGTCCTGCCCCATCTGTTCGAAGCCTTCTACCGGGCTGATCCTCCCGAAGCCGCCAAACCGGCGGCAGCGGTTTGGGGCTTTATCTGGTGAAGATCATTTTAAACCAGCACGGCGCTGTAGGAGAAATATTGAACACTGCCCAGGGGTTTGCGTCAAAATGCAGTTCCCTCTGGCGGCCGCGCCAGACCTACAGGAAAAACCGGCCTGGAGCGCACGCAACCCCACTGACGCCGGGCAAAACGGGAGAAACTCGTGTGATCTTTACGAGTCCTCCCGTTTTCGTATTTTGGCAGTCAGGGGCGGCGGCGGTTGGCGGATGTGGGTCATATCCACCATTCAGGAGTAAGCTCCCCAAGGGTCACCGTTTTCCTGGTTTCGTAATCCAGCATAATTTCAATCTTTTTGATAATCATCTGGCATCAGTTGAACCATCAGCTCCCGACAAGCGCCACAGGGGGCGCCCGTTTTGCCGTTTGGCATGATTGCAAGGACCTTTTCCATCTCATGTTCCCCACTTGTGATCATATGAAAAATCGCGTTGCGTTCTGCACAAATCCCCAGCGTGGAACAGGTATCGATACAAACTCCCGTGTATATGGTCCCCCAGACCGTGTGTGCGCACGGCTGCCGCAACGCCGCCCGCCTCTACATACTCCGATATTTTCCGATCATGTTGGACCATCTTTGCAGCCTGGTACATTTTTCTTCCCATGTCTCGTCCATATTGCTTTTCCACTCCCCCATTTCTGCCACGATGTCACAGGCCAGAACCCTTCGCCTCACAAACGACAAGTCATTTGCCCAATGCGTTTGGATTCCCCGTCCATCGTCCCTGTCTACTTTCTTCCATTATAAGCAACACAGCAAAAAATCAACCCGCCCTGTGGCAACTCCTCCGCCAACCCCATGTTTTTTCACGGGAAGCATACAGGCCATGCTCCGAGTATGGGTAGGGAGCGGTCTTGACCGCTCCGCTTGCACCACCTTCCGACTTCTGTGAAGTTCCGTTTTTCGCCTGGCGGAACGGTCAAGAACGTTTCCTACGCCATCCGTGCTTCTTTTTACGTCGCTCCACAGAAATTACACACAAAAACAACAGAACTCCACATTCTTCTGCTATGCTTGTCCTGCAATCCCACCAAGAAAGGACGGATTCCCATGAACATCAACATTTCGAATCTGCGCATGACCTACCCCACAGGCAAGGTGGCTTTAGACGGCATTCAGGCTGCAGCTGAAGAGCCCCAACCTTTGTGGGGCTGCTGGGGACCCAACGGAGCTGGCAAATCCACTCTGATGAAGCTGCTGGTGGCCGAGCTTCTGCCCTCCGCGGGAGGCATCACCATAGACGGGAAACCACTGCTCCAGCAGGAAACCCAGATGAAGGCCCACCTCGGCTATTTGCCCCAAGCCTTCGGCCTTTATGAGGAGCTGACCGTGTGGCAATTTTTGGATTATATGACTGCCCCTCAAGGGCATCCGGGACAGACACAGCGCCATGCAGGAGGCTTTGCAGGCCACCCATCTGACAGCGCAGAAAAAGACGCCCATTCGTAGCTTATCTGGCGGCCAACGGCAGCGCGTAGGCATTGCCCAGGCCATTCTGGGCAATCCGCAACTCCTCATTTTCGATGAGCCCACCGTAGGCTTGGATCCGGAAGAGCGCATTCATTTTCGCAACCTCTTTTCTCAAATGGCGCAGGATCGTTTGGTGCTTTGCTCTCCACCCACATCATTGAAGACGTGCAATCTGTATGCAGTCAGCTTGTGGTGCTCCACCAGGGCCGGATTCTCTTTTACCGGCGCTCCTTCCGCCCTCATCTGCCTGGCTCAGGGCCATGTGGGCACGTTTGAAGAGACCAACCGGGAGCGGGAAGCAGGTCTTTCCATCACCAGCCGGGTGAGCACCGCCCGGGGTGTCGCCTGCCGGGCGGTGGCGGAGGAACTGCCCGGATTTGCAGAGCCGGTGGAGCCCACCTTTGGAAGACGCTTATCTCTACCTGATCTCCAGGGAGGTAGCCCAATGAATCGCGTTCGTCTGTTTCGTCTGGAACTGCGCCGTCTCTTCCGCAGACCGACTTACCTGGCTGGTGATGCTCCTCACCCTTCTGTCTCCTGCCGTGGGGCTGTATCTCTACCGGCCCCTTTACTCTACCAGCGCCACTGGATATGTCACGACAACACTGGGCGCTTACGTTGCCAACCCTGCCCTCACCGGAGGACTCCTGGGCGCCATCTTCTTCGCCGTCCTCACCATCTGGGAGCTGGACCGGGTGAAGCGGGGCGGTGTGGAAGCTCTGGTCCACGGGGCGGTGTCCCCTCTGACTGAGGCGGTCATCCGTCTGGCCGCCCTGCTGTGTGGGTCTGCTGTGGCCCTGGTTCTCACGCCGCTGACCTGGCTTCCCTTACACCGTCCATGCCGTGGGCGCTGTCTTTTGACTGGAAGAGCTATCTGCTCATGTATCTGCTCTTCCAGTATGGCGCCCTGCCCCTGGCCATCCTCTTCTCTGCGGCGGTCTACCAGTTGACCCGTCGGTTGGACCTGTCTCTGGTCCTCTTTGGGGCGTTTGCTGCCCTCAGCCTCACGGTGTGGAGTGAAAACTGGCAACTCTCCTGGCTCAATCCCTGCGTGTGGGCGTTTCTGACGCATTCTCCAACGATCGTCTGTTTCGATCCGTGGCGTACAGCCGCCTGACCTGGCTGCTGGCCCTGACGGGGCTGTGGATCCTGTTTTACCTCTGCGTCCGGCGGTACGGAAAGGGGCTTTGGGGCTCCCTGGTCTGGAATCTCCGCAGAATCTACCGGCCCATAGTGGCGGTTCTGCTCCTGGTCTGCGCCGGATTGGCCTATGTGGGCCAGCCCTTTCTGGATCACAGCACAGCAGAAATGGACTATGGCTACCTCTTCGACGTGGATTACCTGGAAACGGTCACATGCTCCAGCCGGTACACCGACGTGCATCCCAATCCGGCAACCGGCGAGCTCTACGGCACCGCAGTCTTTCAGCTGCAAAACACCGGTGCGGCCTGCAGCATCCGCTTTCTCCTCAATCCCGGATATCGGGTCTCCTCCGTCTGCGTCAATGGGGAAGCGGTTCCCTTTTCCCTGAGGCGAAACTTCTGTCATGAACGAACGGGAGCTGACGGTGGAGTTGCCTGCCGGGCCGGATCTGGAGCTCTCCATAGACTACGGCGGCTTCCCCCAGGAGTGGAACCTCCTGTCCTCCACTCAAGGAGACATGGAAATCAGCTCTCAGTACATGGCGCTGGAAAACGACGTGTTATCTCCCTGTCCCTACGACGTCTGGTACCAGGGTGAGACGCTCGCCTGCGGTCTTGGATATTACCCTGCCCGGTCCCATGACCCCGGTTCTCTTTGGAACCGGCTCCTCCCGACTTCTGCAGGAACATCAAGATGGCGCCAAAACCTGGCGTATGGAGGACGAGGGCTACCGCATGATTCTCTTCGTGGGAGACTATGTCTGCGAGGACATCCCCGTGGAAGCTGCCGGACTCACCATCCATTTCTATTACGCCCGCAAGCACCAGCCGGTGATGGAAGCCGTTGACGCCGCTACCACCATCCGTCAGGTGGTGGAATACTGCACCGAACACTATGGCCCGCTGTCCTTTTTATGGCGACGATTCGTTCAACTTGATTGAAAATCGGGGCAGTGGCGGCGGCTATGCCGGAGAAGGCGCCAGCCTGGCCAACGAGCTGGACTTCACTGTCCAAAATCTTTACAGCGGGCAAAAAAAGGCGGCAGTCCTGGAACGGTGTTCATCCATGAATTGGTCCACCAGTGGGGGGTCTGGGGGTCATGTTTGACCCCATAGATGAAAGCCCCTGGTCCTCCGAGGGCTTGACCACCCACACCACCTACCGCATCGTCAGAGAGCTCTACGGCCCGGAAGTGGCGCAAAAGACTTTGTGGACCAATGGCAGGAGGACGTGGACGGCTATTACCGGAACTTCTATGTCCGCCATCCCGAATACCTGGACGCTCTGCCCGAGCAGTACCGGTCTAACATCGCAGGCAGCCTGCGCGGCGTGCGGCATTACAGCGAGATGGCTTTTGAAAATTCAAAAAAAAGCAGAGGAGCTGGTGGGCGGAGAGGCGGCCATAGACGAGATTCTCCGCACCCTGTTCACCCAGGAGCCGGACCCCCAGTTTCCCTATTTGACTTATCAAAACTTTTTAGACGCCTGCGGGCTGACAGAGGGAGGAGTTGCACCTTGGGTAACCTGTTTTGCTATGAACTGCGCCGTCTGCTGAACAGCAAGTTATTGGTTGGCATCCTGCTGATTTGCCTGGGCTATGGGTGGCTGACCCCTCACATGTCACCGTGCAGGGGGTTGCCAATACAGCCCCCCTTCTCTCCCTGGAGCTTCGGACACTACCTGTCCCGGCTGCTGCCCTTTCTCTGCTCTGGTGAATTGCTTTTTGATCGCCCATTTTCACTCCAGCCAAAGCGGCGCGTACGCGCCATCACCGGGGCCACCCCGATCAACCGCAAACAATACGCCGCCCTTCGCATCCTCGCCGTATCTCTGGGAACCCTAAGCTATACCTGGCAGTCCCTTGCCCTGTGCGTGGGGTTTTTACGCCTTCACCTTTGGAGAAACCAGCCTGGGTTCGTTGGTGTGTCCCACTCTACTCACCCCCTGCTCCCGGCATGGCTGTTATTCTGTCTGGGCGCCGGTTTGGAGCCTGGGCGCCCGCTGCTCTGCCTTGCTTTATGGGCTGATGGCGGGTGTGTTCCTCTGTCCTGGCTGCCGCTGCCTCCAGGCCCTGGACTTCTGTCTGGGAGACTTCTTCTCCCAGTATCCCCCCTGATCCTGGAGGTTTTGGACCCGGCTTTTACATGCCCTGCACCTGTGCTATGGGGAAGGCTTTTTGTGGTCTGCCGGTCAGGGATCCTGCCTGCTGTGGAGTTGGGTCACCTCCTCTTCCCATACACAAAAATCGTGAAACTGAAATGATATGCTCCCCCCTAAAGGAGACAGTGAAAAACCAAACTGTCAGGATAGGGGGAGCATATCAAATTTTTGCAACAGGCGCGTTGTAACAGATTTCTCTTTTAATTTGCATACAGCTTCCCCAAAAGCCAATTCCCCAGCTGGGCCGGAAGAAGCTTCAGCAGGAGGGAAGCAAACCGGTAAAAGACGCCGATGGTATACAGGGGTGACGGCTCCGTTTCAAGGCCACCCGGCTGATGAAGGCCCCGGCGGCTTTTGCGGGAGACATACCCTGTGGTCTCATCATGCTCCATCCGGTCCACAGAGCGGCCAATCCGGCCACCGTAGGCGGCATCCCCAGCAGGAGATTTCTCCCGGGCGGTGGTGAAGCCCGTGGCAATGTCCCCCGGCTGCACAGCACAAACCGTAATGCCAAAGGGCCGCACCTCATTGGCCAAAGCCATGGTATAGGCATTGACCGCCGCCTTGGAGGCGGAATAGTAGGTCTGGAATGGAATGGGCGCCACCGCCGCCACGGAGCTGAGATTTACAATTCGCCCACCCCTGCCTTGCGCATATGGGGCAGCACCGCCCGGTTCACCCGGACCATGCCAAAGAAGTTCACATCCAATAGCCGCTGGGCATCCTCGGTTTTTGTAAACTCCACCGCGCCGGAGATGCCGAAACCGGCGTTGTTCACCACAACATCAATCCGGCCTTCCCGATCCAGAACCGTCTTCACCGCAGCCTGCACCTGATCCTCCCGGGTCACATCGCAGGCCAGATGGGTGATGCCGGGCTGGCTGCTGTCCCGGCGGCTGAGCTCATATACCCGGCATCCGGCCTTCACCAGGGATTGGGCGGTACACTGCCCAATCCGAGCTGCCCCCTGTGAGGAGCACCACTTTCCCGGTCTTCATGGGCAATCCTTTCCGATGACTGCCGCAATGCAGTCCATGGCCTCGTCAAAACGGCCTCGGTGTGGCTGGCCATATAGCTGGTCCGCAGCAGGCACTCCCCCATCGGGCGTAGCAGGTGGCAGTACCGGGTTGACATACACCCCGCATCGTACAGCTCCTTGGCTTTGGCCAAGGTGCGGATGGCGTCATATGTATAAATGGGAATAATGGGCGTCTCCGACGGACGCAGGCTGAGCCCCTCTCCGTCAGGCCCTTGCGGGCATAGGCCGACAGCTGGGCCAGACGCTCCACCAGCTCCGGCCGCTTCTTCAGCTGCCGGAGAGCCTCAGGGCCACGGCGCAGTTGGAGGGGGGAATGGAGGCGGAGAAAATAAAGGGACGGGAGTTGTGGCGCACATAATCCACCACCCGCTCCTTACCTGCCATAAAGCCGCCCAGGCTGGCCAGAGACTTGGAGAAGGTCCCCATAATCACATCCACCTGGTCCTCCAGACCAAAATAGCTGGCGGTGCCTCTGCCGCCCTTGCCGATGACACCCAGGCCGTGGGCGTCGTCCACCATCACCCGGGCGCCGAATTCCCGGGGCCAGGGCTACGATCTCCGGCAGATTGGCAATGTCTCCCCCATGGAAAACACGCCGTCTGTGACAATCAGGCAGCCGCAGCTCTCTGGCACCTGCTCCAGCTTCCGGCGCAGATCTGTCATATCATTGTGCCGGTAGCGGAGCATCTTGCCGTAGCTCAGCTTTTGCACCCATCGTAAATGCTGGCATGGTTTTCCCGGTCACAGATGACGTAGTCATGCAGCCCCACCAAGGCGCTGATGATCCCCAGATTGCTCTGAAATCCGGTGGAAAAAGG
>VOFI01000515.1_pt1 | contig 28001 bp, 35 predicted proteins | sample 5384131 | NCBI WGS metagenome assembly VOFI01 (sample SAMN12384728, study PRJNA508395) | human gut metagenome | isolation source: healthy gut H | host: Homo sapiens | reverse complement strand
GGCGGCGGCGGTATCTGGCCCTGCCCTTCCGGGAGGACGGCCCCTTCCCACTGACGGGGCTGTTCTGTCTGGCCAGTGTCCGAACCCTCCGGGGCCGGGAGTGGGCCATTTTTGCACTGGAGGACCGGGAGACATAAAAAAATTTACATTTACGCTACCATATCTTGTAGGAATGTGGTATACTACTCCCAAACTGGCGGACTATCCGCCGAAAAACGGGAGGCGGAAGCATATGAGATGTCCCTATTGCGGATTCCGGGAGAGTAAGGTCGTGGATTCACGGCCCGCCGACGAGGGCAGCAGCATTCGCCGCAGGCGGGAGTGCCTGTCCTGCGAGAAGCGTTTCACCACCTACGAGACGGTGGAGAGCCTGCCCATGGTGGTCATCAAGAAGGACGGCAGCCGCCAGAGCTTTGACCGCAGTAAGATCCTTCGGGGTATCCAGCGCTCCTGCGAGAAGCGGCCGGTGCCGGTGGCGGACATGGAACGCATGGCCAGTGAGATCGAGCAGGAGGTGCAGAACTCTCTGGAGCGGGAGGTCAGCACCGAGATCATCGGCGAGAAGGTCATGGAGAAACTGAAAAAGGCCGACGAGGTAGCCTATGTGCGCTTTGCCTCGGTGTATCGTCAGTTCAAGGACATCAACACCTTCATGAGCGAGCTGAATAAGCTCCTCAGCGAGAAGTGATCACAGGATATTCCGGACACTGATGCGCTCCAACTCATCCAACGCATCCAGCTGACATTGCAGCTCTGCGCCGTTGCCATGAATAAGCGCCCTCCTTTTCCGGCAGTATTTGCCGCAGGAGGGAAAATTATCCACGATAGAAGCAGCCAAGGCTGTTTTTATAAAGACGCAGCAGAGAAAGGAGGCCATGGGAATATCCCATCACAAGCGCCAGTGCCTGCCCTCCGGCAGGACAACGTGCGGCATTGTGGCCTGCGGATCGTCGTACCACGTGGGGATGGTGGGCAAGTACAATCTGGAGCGGATGCTGCGGCGCAGCGTGGAGGTGTGTCTGGCCTCCGAGTTCCGGTACAGCGATCCCATCGTGGGCAAGGGCGATCTGGTCATCGTCATCAGTCAGTCCGGCGAGACGCTGGACACCATGGCGGCCCTGCGGGAGGCCAAGCGCCGGGGCGCCCACATCCTGAGCATCGTTAACGTGGTAGGCTCCTCTATCGCACGGGAATCCCATACGGTGCTCTATACGTGGGCCGGGCCGGAGATCGCCGTGGCCACTACCAAGGCATACAGCACCCAGATGGCGGTGCTGAATCTGCTGGGGCTGTATTTCAGTCAGGTCATGGGGACGCTGGATCATGCGGTGTACAGCGCCATGGTTCGAGGCATCGAAAAGCTGCCGGAGCAGATGGAGCGTATTCTGGAGCAGGCGGAGCACATCCACGACATCGCCAAGCGCTGCGCCGGCCGGGAGGATGTGTTCTTCATCGGTCGGAATCTGGACTACGCCCTGTCGCTGGAGGGGAGCCTGAAGCTCAAGGAGATCAGCTATATCCACTCCGAGGCCTACGCCTCCGGCGAGCTGAAGCATGGCACCATTTCCCTCATTGAGGATGGCACGCTGGTCATTGCGCTGGGGACATATACCCCGCTGTTTGACAAGGCCATGAGCAATGTGGTGGAGGTGCAGGCCCGTGGCGCACAGGTACTGGCCCTGACCACTGAGAGCCATGCCGGGGAGATGGGCAAGCGTGTCCCCATGCTGATGACCATTCCCGACACCGAGGAGATGCTGCTGCCCCAGCTGGGCGTGGTGCCGCTGCAGCTGCTGAGCTACTACATTGCGCTGGAGCGTGGCTGCGACATCGACAAGCCCCGGAATCTGGCCAAGAGCGTCACGGTGGAGTAGGCTCTCTGTCCCGTTTTTCCTGCGGAAAACCGAAAAAATCAACAAAAACCTGCGGTACACGGTACCGCAGGTTTTTTATTTCTCTCCCTCACACGTTTTCGCCGTGGGGCAGGTCCGGATAGGGAATAATGGCTGGCTGCTGGGGCCGGTGGGGCGCAAGGAGCTTCTCCATCCAGACCATGTCGTACCAGCGGCCGAACTTATAGCCGCAGCGGCGGAAGGTCCCGGCCAGCGTGAAGCCCAGATGCTCATGGAACTGGGCGCTGTTGCGGGTGAGATACTCGTCCTCCGCCTCCGGCCAGCCGATGCAGGCGTAGAGGTTCAGCACCCCCATCTGCGCCAACCGCTGTTCCAGCGCCGTATACAGCTGCCGCCCCAGCCCCATTTTCCGGGCGTCGCGGGCCAGATAGATGGTCAGCTCACAGCTCCAGTCATAAGCGGCCCGACCCACAAAAGCCCCGGCGTAGGCGTAGCCCTGCACCGTGCCGTCCACCTCCGCCACCAGATAGGGGTAGCCGTCCACCTCCGCCACCAGATAGGGGTAGCGGCTCATGATGCGCCGCATCCGCCGGCAGAATTCCTCCTGCGTGGGAGTGGTGTATTCGAAGCTGATGGCGGTATGCTGAACATAGTAGCTGTAAATTTCCAGCAGACGGGGCGCATCGGAGATACAGGCGTCCCGGATAATGACAGACATGGCGTGTTCCTCCCGGACAATGGAATCGATCGCATTTAAGTATAGTGCCGGGGCCAAAAATGTCAAGAAAAATCGCTTCTTGACATGGCCCGCTTTTGATACTACACTTTTGAACCATAGGGAGGGATGTTCATGGAGAGCGGACAGCTGCGAAAGCTGAACCTGTGCTACGCCGGGATCCAGAGCCTTTACTGGGCGGGCTTTGCCGCCATATGGGCTTTTTTGTCGGTGCTGCTTCTATACCGTGGCTTCAGCAACAGCCAGATCGGTACGGTGTCTGCGCTGGCGCTGCTGATGCCCTTGGCGGTGCAGCCGGTGCTGGCGTCGCTGGCGGACCGGGACCGACGCTTCACCAGCCGCCGTCTGGCCATGGCCCTGACAGGACTTCTGCTGCTGTGCGCCGTGGGGCTGTGGTGCTCCGCCGGGAGCATGGCGGTGACGGCGGCCCTGTATGTGCTGGTGGGCATCTCTCTGACGGCCACGGCCCCCTTCCACAGTTCCATGGCCATGGAGCTGCAGCAGCATGGCGTGGCCCTGAACTACGGCCTGAGCCGGGGTCTCGGTTCCGCCTGCTACGCCGCATCGGTGCTGGTGCTGGGCGTGGTGGTGGAGCGGTACGCCCCCACGGCGGTGCTGCCGGTATTTGCCGGGGAAATGCTGCTGCTCCTGCTGCTGACGTGGCGCTTCCGGGCCTCCCCCACGGCGGCGGCCGCCGCAGGAAGCGGCCCGGTGCTGTCCGTGGGACAGCTATTGCGGTGCTACCCCGCCTACACATGGCTTCTGGTGGGCTGTGCGCTGCTGATGGCCTGCCACAGCGCCACCTGTACCTACATGATCCATATCGTGGGCAAGGTGGGCGGCAGCGAGAGCATGATGGGCTCGGCGCTGGCGGTAGCGGCGTTTCTGGAGCTGCCCGCCATGGGCCTGTTCAGCCGGGTGCGGCGGAAGGTACCGTTGGCGTGGCTGCTGATCTTCTGCGCCGTCTTCTTCGTCATCCGGGCCGGGCTGTTCTGGGCAGCCCGGTCGGTGCCGGTGCTGTATCTGGCGGCGGCGCTGGACTTCTTCGAGTACGGCATTTTCATCCCCGCCACGGTATACTATGTGGCCGAACACATCGACCCGGCCAATCAGGTGAAGGGCCAGTCCCTCATGGGCATGGCCACTACCGGCGTTGGCTCCGCCTTCGGCAACTTCGTCAGCGGCCAGCTGCTGGATCGAACCGGCGTAAATGGGATGCTGCTGTTCTGCACCATCTGCGCCACAGTGGGTCTACTGGTGGTCATCTATGCCGTGCGGAAGAAATAAATGTAAGAAACAGGCCGAAAAAGCCTTTTCGACACGCTGAGGCATTTTTCAGAACTTCAAAAAGTTCTGAAAAATGGGGATCAATCATCGTGCAGGACACCCTTCCGGGTTTCCCGCACACACCCTTCCGCCCCGTTGACGAAAGGCTCTCACTTTTTTGACAGGTCCACAGGCCGGAAGTCAAGTACTTCCGGCCTGTCAGCGTGTCGAAAAAGCCTTTTCGACACGCTGAGGCATTTTTCAGAACTTCAAAAAGTTCTGAAAAATGGGGATCATCATCGTGCAGGACACCCTTCCCGGGTTTCCCGCACACACCCTTCCGCCCCGTTGACGAAAGCTTCTCGCTTTTTTGACAGGCTCACAGGACGGTCAAGGCTTGCCTTTATTCTCCACCGTCGCTTTTGGTCTGCTGAAACGCCGTGAAGCGTACCGACAGCAGCAGCTTCCCTTCCCGTGAAAGCTCTGCATACACCGGATCCTCCTCTGCCAGCCACACGGTACACACCACCTTCTCGCCGTCGGCGTCTGTGGTGTCCAGCGCCAGCCGCAGGCAGGGGATATCCTCCAGCGTCTCCTCCCCCACCTCCAGCACATACCCCTCCGCCAGCGCCCGCAGCAGATAGGGGATGCAGTTGGCCGGAGACACGGTGTCCCCCACTCCTGCCGCCAGCGCCGGACCGTCATACTGGATCAGCAGCTTCTCCCCGGTGACGGTGGCGGACAGCCCCGCCAGCTCCTCCGGGGCCATCACCGTGGTGGTGGCCGTATCTTTTGTCCGGTCACAGGTGCAGCGCACCGTGAAGCTGCGAGTCTCCCCCTCCGGATGGCTCACGATCTCCGCCTCCGCCACGGCCCCCGTCAGGGCCGCATACCGCTGCTGCACCGCCTGCGCCTCAGCCGCATCCTTCTTCCCGCAGCCGCACAGCAGCAGGCACAGCGCCGCCGCCAGATACATTCCTCGTCTCAACGTCTCCTCCCTTCCGGAAGGCTCTCCGTTTCCCGCCGTCTCTCTATTCCGTCACTTCCCGCAGGGCCTGCGGCAGACGCTCCAGAAGATCCGTGGGGGTCATGCCCCACTGCCCCTTCTCCTGCGCCGCCAGATCCCCGGCCCGGCCGTGGAGCCATACGGCGCAGCAGCAGGCATCGAAGGCGTCCATGCCCAGTCCCAGCAGAGCCAGCACCACCCCGGACAGTACGTCGCCGCTGCCGCCCTTGGCCATGCCGCAGTTGCCGGTGGTGTTCACCCGGCACCGGCCGTCCGGCCCGGCCACCACGGTCCCCGGCCCCTTCAGCACCACCACGGCCTCGGACCGGCGGGCAAAGTCCTCCGCCGCCGCAGTCCGCCCTTGGGACAGATTGCCGCCTACCCGGAGGAACTCTCCCTCATGGGGTGTCAGCACCGTCACCCGGCCACGCCGTCGCTCCCATTCATCCATATGCCCCGCCAGCGCATTTATGCCGTCGGCATCCAGCACCAGCGGCTGGGGCCGTCGCAGCCCGCCGCACGCCGCCGGATAGTCTCCTCCGCCAGCAGGGACAGCCGTCCCTCCGCCTCCGGCAGGGGAAAGGGCATGGCCTCGTCGCTTTTCACCGCCGCCACCGGCCAGATACTCTCCGGCACCCCCAGAAACACCAATCCCGCCCCGGAACGCACCGCCCCACGGCTGGCAAATACCGGCGCTCCGGTATAGCCCACGCTGCCGCACAGACACAGCACCTACCGAAGGTACCCTTTCTTCCACCAGACAGTTCACCGACGATGGGCTATGGAAAACAAGCCGACATCAAATACGAGTACAAGGGTATCCACCGAAAAGCTCCGCAAAGACATTGTCGTGCTGGGCTATAAACCTGCGGTAGAACATCTTTCCACCAGACAGTTCACTGACGCTGCGCTTCTTCTTCGATGAGGACTGCGAGGCGGTGGCCATCCGGATGTTCGATCTGGTGAAGTTCCCGGAGAGCAAGCTGCCCACCATGCTGGCTGCCATCAATCAGCAGAACGCCAGGTTCCGCTTCGTGAAGTTCGTCATCGATACCAATGACCACACCGTGCAGGCGGAGGCGGACGTGGCCTTCCGCAGCCACGATGTGGGGGATATCTGTCTGGAGTATGTCTCCCGGTGCATCAACATCTGTGACGATGCCTACCCGGAGCTGATGAAGGCCCTCTGGGGCTGAGCGTCATACCGACCCCGTCGGAGGAGGGGTTGCCCCCCTCCTCCGGTTTTTCGCCATTTTCTCCCGGCGGCGGACAAATTCCCCCTTGCAAGTTTCTCCCGGCTGTGGTATAAGTATGGTAGGTAAATGCGTTGAACGGGGAAGTTCCGCAGGAAACGCCTTTCCAAGAGAGGACCGGCCATCGGCTGGAAGCCGGTTCGTCAGGCGCTGTGGTGTTCGCCCGGGAGCAGCCGTGAGGAAATGCACGGACGGGTCATCCTCCGTTATGGGGAAACGAGTGCGCAGCTGCTGCTGCGAAGCTGGGTGGTACCACGGAAGTTCTATGCCTTTCGTCCCAAGTTATTTGGGGGGAAGGGCTTTTTTCGTCCCAAAAATCTGATCCGATACGGAGGAGGACCCACATGAAAGAAAAACTGACACAACTGCTGCAGGAGGGCAGGGACCGCATCGCCGCCGTCCGCAGCGAAGCGGAGCTGCAGGAGGTCAAGGCCCTGCTGTTGGGCAAGCAGGGCAGCCTGACGGGGCTGCTGAAGGAGCTTCCCAAGCTGGACGCCGCCCTGCGGCCGGAGATGGGCAAGGCAGTGAATCAGGCCAAGGCCCAGCTGACGGCGCTGCTGGAGCAGCGGCGGGAGGAGCTGAAGCTGAAGGCCTCCGAGGTATCGCCGGACTTCGATATCTCCGTCCCCGGCATCCTGCCTCCGTCCGGTGGCCTGCACCCCATCACCCAGATGTGCTACGACCTCAACGACGCCTTCCGCTCCATGGGCTTCGAGATCTTTGAGGGGTCCGACATCACCAGTGAGCTGTACGGCTTCGACAATCTGAACTTCCCCCCCAATCACCCCGCCCGTGAGAGCATGGACACCTACTGGCTGGAGGGCCACGACAAGGGCGAGTGCTGGGATAAGCTCTGCCTGCGCCCCCACCTCACCGGCGGCTCCGTGCGGTATATGCAGACCCACAAGCCCCCCTACCGCTTCGTGTACCCCGGCCGGGTGTACCGCAACGAGACCACCGATGCCCGCCACGAGCGTGCCTTCTTCCAGTATGAGGCCCTCATCGTGGACAAGGACTTCACCTTCGCCTCCGGCAAGGTGATGATCAAGAGCATCCTCTCCAAGGTGTTCGGCCGGGATGTCCCGGTGCGGATGCGGGCGGGCTTCTTCCCCTTCGTGGAGCCCGGCTTCGAGATCGACATGGGCTGTCTGGTCTGCGGCGGCAAGGGCTGCAGCGTGTGCAAGCACGTGGGCTGGATCGAGATCATGCCCGGCGGCACACCTCACCCCAATGTCCTGCGGGCGGCAGGGCTGGACCCGGATGAATACACCGGCTTCTATGTCAACATCGGTCTGGACCGGCTGGTGATGATGCGCTACGGCGTGGACGACGTCCGCCTGTTCCACAGCGCCGATCTCCGGTTCCTGCGTCAGTTCCATTAAGGGAGGATACGACACATGAAAGTTTCACTGAATTGGATCAAGGATTATGTAAAGCTCCCGGAGGATATGGACCTGACCCGTCTGGCCTATGACCTGACCATGTCCACCGTGGAGGTGGAGGGGGCCGAGGATCTGGCCAAGCGCTTCGAGCATATGCTGGTGGGCGTGGTGACGGAGGTTTGCCCCCATCCCAACGCCGATAAGCTGCGGATCTGCAAAACGGACATCGGCGGCGGCGATATCCGGGAGATCGTCTGCGGCGGCACCAATCTCGCCGCCGGGATGCGGGTGGCCGTGGCCTGCCCCGGCGCCCTGTGCCGCTGGCACGGTGAGGGTGAGCCGGTGGAAATTAAGGAATCCAAGCTGCGGGGCGTCAAGAGCTACGGCATGATCTGCGCCGCCTCCGAGATCGGTCTGGGGGATCTGTTCCCCACCGATGAGGAGGCCCACATTCTGGACCTCAGCGCCTTTGATGTTCCCGCCGGCACCTCCATTGCCGATGCACTGGATCTCCACGACATCATTCTGGAGATCGACAACAAGTCCATGACCAACCGCCCCGACCTGTGGGGCCACTACGGTCTGGCCCGTGAGATCGCCGCCCTGTACGGGCTGCCCCTGTCCCGGTTCCGCCCCTTCCCCCGTGATCTGCCCGCCGGCGGACTGACGGTGACGGTGGAGGACCCGGAGCGCTGCCCCCGCTACATCGGGGCCGAGCTCACCGGCGTGTGCGTCAAGCCCTCCCCCTTCTGGATGCAGAGCCGCCTGTGGCGTGCGGGGATGCGGCCCATCAATGCGCTGGTGGATATCACCAACTATGTGATGCTGGCCACCGGCCAGCCCACCCATGCCTTCGACTCCGACAACATTCAAGGCCATATCATCGTCCGCCGGGCGCAGGAGGGCGAAAAGCTGCTGCTGCTCAACGGCAAGGACCTCTCCCTCTCCGCCGGGTGGCGCTGGCGGGCGTCATGGGCGGCGCCAAGGATTCCATCCTGCCCACCACCCACAAGGTCATTCTGGAGGTAGCCAACTTCAACGCCGTCGGCGTCCGCCGGACGGCTCTGCGGTACGATAACCGCACCGAGGCCTCCTCCCGCTATGAAAAGGCCATCGACCCCCAGCGCTGCGATCAGGCGCTGGAGCTGGCGGCGGAGCTGTTCCGCCAGCTGTATCCGGAGGTGCAGTTCACGGGCCTTGTGGACCACTACCCCGCCCCCATGGCCTGCAAGGAGCTGGACGTGGCTCTCAGCTGGCTGGAGCGCCGTCTCGGCAAGCCTCTGACGCAGGAGGATGTATCCCATAAGCTGGGCCTGCTGGGCTTTACCACCTCCTTCAGCGGCGACACCATGCACGTCACCGTTCCCTCCTGGCGCTCCACCGGCGACGTGTCCATTCAGGCGGACATCATGGAGGAGGTAGCCCGGATGTACGGCTACGAGAACTTCGAGGCCGCCCCCATCACCACCTCCTTCGACGGGGCCATCAACCAGCTGGATAAGGATCTGGAGCGGCGCATCAAGGAGTATCTGGCCATCCGCTGCGGGCTGCAGGAGATCTTCACCTACCCGTGGATGGACGAGCAGTATGTAAACGCCATCCTGCAGGACACCACCGGCATCCTGTCCCTGTCCACGCCCCCCTCCCCCACGGAGAAGATGATCCGCTCCTCCCTGCTGCCCAATCTCTGCAAGGCAGTGGTGAAGAACGAGCGCTACTTCACCGACTTCTCCCTCTTTGAAACGGCGCAGGTGTTCCGGGACGAGAACTACACCACTCCCTACGATGAACGGGAGAAGCTGCCCTCCCAGCGCAAGCATCTGGGCGCCGCCTTCGTGGGCAGCGACAAGGACATCACTACCCTGTTCCGCCGGGCCAAGGGCGTGGTGGAGGCCATGCCCCGCTACACCCATATGGAGGACTATACCCTCCGTCAGGTGGAAAAGCCCGTGTGGGCCGACACCGTGGTGTGGCTGAACCTGTATCTGGGAGAGGAGCACATCGGTGATCTGGCCCTGCTGAGCAAAAAGGTATCCATGGAGTGCGGCATCAAGAATCTGGCGGTGATGCTGCTGGAGCTGGATATGGACGCATTGATCCCCTTCCGCTCCCGCACCAACACCTTCACCCACCTGCCGGAGTACCCCATGACGGACTACGACGTGTCGGTGCTGGTGGACGGCGAGACCCGGTGGGATGCTATGCGGGACGCTATTCTGGAAAAGCGCCACGAGCTGCTCCACGGCGTATCCTTTGTGGACGAGTACCGGGGCAAGCAGGTGCCGGAGGGCAAGAAGTCCGTGACCCTGCGTCTGACCATCGGTTCTGCGGAAAAGACCCTGACCTCTCAGGAGATCGAGGCCTGCGCCGCCTCCGCCGTGAAGCGGCTGGCAAAGCACGTGGGCGCCGAGCTGCGGGGAAAATAAAAGAACCGTCATTTGCCGCTTTCCCTCTTTACAGAACGGGAAAAAAGCCGTATAATGAGTAACAGAGTACGGAAGGAGGTATGCTACATGACCGGCATCCGGTATCTCAACTTCATCGCTGACATCTTCGGCGTCAGCGCCGAGGTGCGCGGGCAGCGCATCCACGACTACGCCGCCCGCTTCGAGCTGACGGACGATCTGGCTCAGCCCATCGCCTCCTACTCCCACGGCATGAAGCAGAAGCTGGCCATCATCTCCGCATGGCTCCACCAGCCCCGTCTCATCATCATGGATGAGCCCTTTGTGGGTCTTGACCCCAAAGCCGCCCATCTGCTCAAGGGCATGATGCGGGAGTTCTGCGACGCAGGCGGCGCCATCTTCTTCTCCACCCACGTGCTGGAGGTGGCGGAGAAGCTCTGCGACAAGGTAGCCATCATCCGTGGCGGCAAGCTGATCCGCTCTGGCACCATGGAGGAGGTCAAGGGCGACGACTCTCTGGAGGAGGTCTTTCTGGAGCTGGAGGGCGAGTCATGCTGAAGCTTCTCGTCAAAAAGCAGCTGACGGAGATCTTCCGTGCCTACCTCTACGACGCCAAGAAGAACCGGGCTCGCTCCAAGGCGGCCACCGTGGGCTACATCATCTTCTTCGTCCTTCTGATGGTAGGCGTCATCGGCGGTATGTTCACCGTCCTGTCCCTTACCATGTGCCGGAGCATGGCCGAGGCCGGCATGAGCTGGTTCTATTTCGCCATCATGGGCCTTATGGCCATCCTGCTGGGTGCCTTCGGCAGCGTGTTCACCACCTATTCCAGCCTCTACCTGCCCAAGGACAATGACCAGATGCTCTCCCTCCCCATTCCGGTGAATACCCTCATCGCCGCCCGGCTGCTGGGGGTGTACCTCATGGGCCTCATGTACTCCGGTGTGGTGGTGCTGCCGGCCATCATCGTCTATTGGGCGACGGTGTCCGCCGCCCCGCTGCACCTGCTGGCGGGCGTTCTGTTCCTGCTGCTGATCTCCCTGTTCGTCATGGCCATCTCCTGCCTGCTGGGCTGGGTGGTGGCCAAGGTCAGCCTGAAGCTGAAGAACAAAAGCTTCGTCACCGTGGTGCTGTCGCTGGTGTTCTTCGGCCTGTACTACTACTTCTTCTCCTTCAAGGCCACCTCTCTGCTGACGGAACTGCTGCAGAACATCGCCCTCTATGGCGACAAGGTCCGCTCCTCCGCCTACCCCGTGTACCTCTTCGGTCAGGCGGGCGCCGGCGATCCCCTGTCCATGCTGCTTCTGACGGCGGCCATCGCCGTGCTGTTCGGCCTGACGTGGCTGCTGCTCTCCCGCAGCTTCCTCTCCATCGCCACGGCCTCCGGCCATGTGGGCCGCAAGGTCTACCGGGCCAAGGCCGTCCGGTGCCGGAGCATTTCCTCCGCCCTGCTGGACCGGGAGCTGCGCCGCTTCACCTCCAGCGCCAACTATATGCTCAACTGCGGCTTCGGCACGATATTTCTGGTGCTGGCCTCCGGCTTCCTCCTGTGGCAGGGCCGGGAGCTGCTGGAGCTGGTGTCGCAGTCCTTCCCTGAAAGATCCGGTGCCATGCCGGTGCTGCTGGCCTTCGTCCTGTGCCTGCTCAGCGCCATGAACGACACCACCGCCCCCTCCGTCTCGCTGGAGGGCAAGCAGCTCTGGCTGGCCCAGTCTCTGCCGGTATCCCCGTGGCAGGTGCTGCGGGCCAAGCTGCGGCTCCAGCTGCTGATTACCGTGCCGCCTATGCTGCTGTGCCTTGTGTGCCTGCTGGCGGTGTACCCCGGTTCCCCTCTGGAGCTGCTGTTCATCGCCGTCACCGCCCTGTCCTATGCCCTGCTGATGGCTCTGCTGGGCCTGTTCCTGGGCCTGAAAATGCCCAACCTCAGCTGGACCAACGAGGTGGTCCCCATCAAGCAGAGTGCCTGCGTGGCCCTCTCCCTCTTCGGCGGTTGGGCCGTGGCCATGATCCCCGGCGCCCTCTATCTGCTGACAGGCATCGGCAGCTTGGACCCGCTGCTCTATCTCTCCGTCGTCACGGCGCTGCTGCTGATCCTCTCCGCCGTGCTGTCCCTTTGGGTGAAAAAGACCGGCAGCTGCATCTTTGCCTCCCTTTGATCCCCCATACATGAAGAAGAGATGCCGTATGCCAGTGGCATACGGCATCTCTTTTTCATGTGAGCTTCTTTCCCATCTCCAGCCGCACCTCGTGGGCCTCCGGGTCGTGATTGGAGTAGGCGTACAGGTCGAAGCCGATGACCTGAAACCCGCACTTCCGATAAAAGGCAATGGCCCGCTCGTTGCAGGTCTGTGTCTCCAACACCGCCATCCGCATGGGGACCGCCTCCTCCAGCATCTTCTCCATCAAAGGCAGGAAGTCCGGCTCCCTGCCCGCAAAATAGATATCCAGCCATCGCTTGGTCTCCTCCAGCACCGACGTCTCCTGCGGAGCGTCCTCCGGTACGCCCGGGAAATACTTCTCCCCCGCCAACCACAGGCCCGTCAGGCCCTCCTCGTCCGCCGCCAGCAGCAGCTCCCCCACCGGGGAAGCATAGCTCTGCCACGCTGTCATATCACTTCGCCCCTTTCTTTCCCTGCGGCGCATAGTCCCGCAGCTCCGGCACAGCACCTCCGGCCACCGCCCACAAATAGAGACTGGCCACGCTGCCATAGGGGCTGTACCGCCGCCGATACTTCTCAAACAGCTCCCGGCCCACCTGCCGGAGGTGATACACCATCCGCAGTCCCCGCTGGATGGCCAGATCGTCATAGCTGAAAATATCCGGCCTTTGCAGGCAGAACAGCAGGATCATCTCCGCCGTCCACACCCCCACGCCCTTCAGGGTACACAGCTGCCGGATGGCCTCCGCATCGCTGCTCTCCCGCACCGTCTCCGGGTCGAAGGCTCCGCTCTGAACCCGGAGGGCAAAGTCCGTGATGTAGGCCGCCTTGCGCCCGCTGATGCCCAGCGCCTGCAAGCCCTCCGGCCCCGCCGCCAGTACACTCCCGGCGTCCACGGTCCCCAGCGCCTCCTGCATCCGCCGCCAGACGGTGGCCTGCGCCTTGGTGGAGATCTGCTGCCCCACGATGTGGTGTACCACGGCGGCGAATAGATCCGGGTCCACCTCCCGCCGGATCATCCCCACCCGGTCGATGACCTCCCCGATCCTCTTGTCTCTGCTCCGCAGATACTGAAGCTCCGTCTCACCATAGCCGAAATACATCTCTCCGCCCCCTGCCTGCATCCGTTCCTCTTGTCCAGAACATTTGTTTCGAATGTACCACACCCTCTCGCCGCTGTCAACCCCCTCCGCCAAACGCCCCGTATCCCGACCTCCTTCACCCCAAAGGAGATTTTATTTGCGAATCCCGCCGCTCTATGGTGTGCGCTGGCGGCCAACATCGCCATGATGTCCGCCACCTCCGCCCTGCTGAGCGCCCTGCTGGCCGGGACGGCGGAGGGCCGGACCTTTGCCGTGGCCGCCGGGGAAGGCGGCCCTTGCGCTGGTGGTGCGCTGCTTCTGCGCCACGGGAGCCGCCGCCATGAGTTTCCACTCCTCCCATCGGCAGCAAAATACCCCGCCTGACTGGCGGGGTATTTTATTTACCGATCCTTTTTATCTATCCCTTACTTCTTTCTCTCCTCCAGCGAGTGAGCCAGCGTCAACAGGAAGTCGTGATCCGGCCACGAGAGGATGGCCTCCTCGGCCCGGCGGGTACACTCCTCCACGGCCGTGCGGCAGCCTTCCAGCCCCAGCACGTCCACAAAGGTGACCTTCCCCTCCTCCCGATCGGAACCGATGGGCTTGCCAAACACGGCCTCGTCGCCCACCACATCCAGCATATCGTCCCGGATCTGAAAGGCCAAGCCCAGCTTGTCGGCAAAGGCGATGGCCTGCTGCCGCATGGTCGCCGGCATCCCCGACGCCACGCAGCCCAATTCCGCCGCCGCCGAGATCATGACCCCGGTTTTCAGCCGGTACATCCCCGTCAGCTCCTGTTGGGTGGATACACCGCACAGGGTATCGATCACCTGACCGGCCACCATACCGTCGGCGCCGGCGGCGTGGGACAGCACCCGGATGGCCTCCACCCGGCTCTCCGCCGACATACAGGGGGCCTCGGCAATAAGCCGAAAGGCCTCCGGCTGGAGGGCATCCCCCGCCAGCACCGCCAGCGTCTCGCCGTAGGCCTTATGGCAGGTAGGCTTTCCCCGCCGCAGATCGTCGTCATCCATACAGGGCAGGTCATCGTGAATGAGGGAGTAGGTGTGGACCAGCTCCAGCGCACAGGCATAGGGCAGAGCCAGGTGCCAGTCTATCCCACCCAAACGGGCCATCTCCAGCGTCAGCACTGGGCGGATGCGCTTGCCGCCGCCCAGAAGGCTGTACCGCATGGCCTCCTGCAATCTTCCATAGGGCTTGTCTGTGGAGAAAAGTCCCTCCAGATACTGCTCAATGGCCGCCTGATAGGCGGCATATCGGGTGTAAAAATCCATGGTCATTCCTCGCTTGCAAATTCCGTTTCCACCGGAGCGCCGTCGGGGCCCTTCATCAGCCGCACCACCTGCTGCTCCGCCTGATCCAGCTCCGTGCGGCAGGCTGCCGCCAGCCGGGTCCCCTCCTCGAACAGGGACAGGGACTGGCTCAGAGGCACGTCCCCCTTTTCCAGCCGGGTGACGATCTCCTCCAGCCGGGTCATATTCTCTTCAAAGGTCTTGTCTGCCATCACGCTTCCTCCTTTTCCGTTACCGTGCAGCGCAGGCCGCCCTGCGCCAGCCGCAAATGAATGGTATCCCCGGACTGCACCTGCGCCGCCGTCCGCAGCACATAGTCCAGATGGAGCCGCTTATCCTGCACAAAGGCCAGCGGGTCTGTCAGCACCCGCTTCTCCGCCAGTGCCTTCAGCCGCCGCTCCTGCCGCTCCAGCCCGTTCAGCGTCCCCTGCGCCATACGGCTGCGGAAGCTGTCCAGCCGCTGCAGCAGTTCCGCCATGTCCGGCACGGCGATCTCGGCGGCATTGCTGGGGGTGGAGGCACGGCGGTCCGCCACGAAGTCGGCAATGGTCACATCCGGCTCATGGCCTACGGCGGAGATCACCGGGATCTCTGAGGCATAGATGGCCCGTGCCACCCGCTCGTCGTTGAAAGCCCACAGATCCTCCATGGAGCCGCCGCCCCGGCCGGTGATAAGCACGTCCGCCAGCTTCCAGCGGTTGGCGTAGCGGATGGCCCCTGCGATCTCCGGCGGAGCCTCCCGGCCACACCCTGCACCCGCACCGGCAGCAGCAGCACTGCCGTGTTGCGTGTCATACCCGTTTCGTCCTTTTCTCTCGTATCCTATGTCTGCTCAGTCGAAGCTGATGCCGCCCACATGGACGTTGACCGCCTTCACCGGGAAGCCGGTCATGCCCTCCAGCGCCGAATAGACGGCGTTCTGGACCTTCTGAGCCACCTCAGCGATGGCAAAACCGTAGCGGATCATGAGAAACAGGTTCACCACCACGCCGTCCTCGGCCATCTCCACCCGGACGCCCTTGGCGGTCATCTTCTTGCCGCCCACCAGATCCGCCATATTGGCGTTGAGCAGGCCGCCCACGCCCTCCGTCTCCAGCGCCACAGAGCTGGAGATGGACGCCACCACATCCTCGGAGATCTGGATGGTACCCATGCTCTCCTGACGGGTGATATACTCTTTATTTTCAGCCATAGCAATCTTACTCCCGTTCTTTTGGTATATTCGAATCATTGGTATTATACCATCGGCAGCGGGAAAATACAACCACTAATTTGCCTCCATGATCTTGATCTGCTCCGGGGTGTAGTCCGTCTCGTTGACCACAATGTCCTTGATGCGAGCCACGTCCGCCGTGTTCAGTCCCGTCTCCGGAGCCGCCACCACCACGCTGACGCTGTCCTCCCCCATGAACACCACGCAGTCGGCGTAGCCCTTGGCCGTCACCAGACTCTCGATCTGGGACTCGGCCACCGTGTACGACGCCAGCACCTGCAAGGTCCGGGATGCCTCGTTGAGAACACTCTCCTCGGCGTTTTCGTCGCTCTCCGCCTCCTGCAGCATATGGATGGCGTTGTCCCGTGCCTGCTTGCGGCTGAGCCGTGCCGTGGCGAAATAATCGTCCTCCGCCGGGGCCGGATCCCCTGCCGTCTCCTCATTGGCGTTGACTAACTCCGACTGGCCCAGCACCTTGTTGTCCTTGACGCTGTCGCTGTACCGCCAGTTCATGTACACCGCACCGCACACCAGCAGCAGTACCGCCGCCGCCACACCTCGCCGTTTCCACACCGTTTTCATGTCCGTCCCTCCTGTTATTGTTCCCATTGCACCACTGTGATCTTCTCCGTGGACAGTCCCGTCAGCGCCGCCACGGCCTCCGTCACCGCCAGACGCACGGCACTGCTGCCGGCTCCCTGACACACCACCACCGCTCCCTGATACACCGGGTAGTCCTGCCGGGTCACCAGCGCCTCCTGCCAGCCGCTGCCCCGGTTCACCGTCACCGGCTGGCTCCGCTGCCGCAGACTGCCCTCCTCCTGCTCCAGATCCATGTCCTGGGCCAGCTGGAGGGTGGGGCCGGTCTTTAAGGTCAGCATCACCTGCACCCGGCCCACGCCGCTCATGCTACCCAGCAGCTGGGCCATGCGCTGCTCCGTCTCCTCCAGCGAGTAGAGCTGGGTGTCGTCGCTCGCCTGCCGTTCCTGTCCGCTGCTCTTGCCCGTGGGCAGAAGCAGCAGCAAAAGGCCCGCCAGCAGCACCAGCCCCACGGCCCGGTATTTCCGGAAGATATCCCTCAGCTTTTCCCTGTCCATCCCTCACTCCTCCGGCTGCCAGCTCTGGCGGGAGGCCGGGATACCCAGCTCCTGCGCCATGTAGTCCGACAGCACCTGATCCCTTTCCACGTCCAGCGACGCCCCATAGGGCAGGGGCAGGCCATCCTCCGTGCGAACCTCCACCTGCGCCCGGCAGTCGATGCCCAGCGACGCCGCTTTTTCCGATATATATGCGGCGGTGCGGTCGGCTATGTCCCCGGACAGACTGTCGGCGTAGGCCGCCTGATACGCCTCCGTCTGCCGGTCCATCTCCCGCTGATACGTCTCGTACCGCCACGTCAGCTCCTCCCACCGCACCCGCAGTAGCGGCTGCACCACCGCCAGCAGCAGGATCAGTCCTCCCGCCAGCCCGGCGATGCGGCGGATGGTCTCCCCCTTGGGCAGCATCGCCGTCAGCAGGGACACCGCCAGCGCCGCAGCGGTCAGGCCCAGCAGCCACCCTCGCAGCATCTCCATCATGGCGTCACCACCAGAATGGCCGAGGAGATGGAGATGAGCAGCAGCAGGGCGCAGCTGCCGGTCATACCCAGCATCAGGCCGAACACGCCACCCAGCGCATCGATGAGCTTCGCCAGTTCCGGAGCGGCGGTCATCCCCGCCAGAAACGCTGTCAGCTTGTACAAAAGATACTGCACCCCCAGACGTACAAAGGGGCCCAGACACGCCGCCAGCACCCCCAGCAGGCCGAATACACCGATGGCGTTCTTCACCACGCCCGCCCCGGCCAGCACACTGCCCGCCGCATCGGAGAGGATGCGTCCCACCACCGGCATGGCCCCTACGGCGGAGCGGGTCACCTGCACCGTCAGTGCGTCTGCCGAGGTACTGACGGCCCCGGACAGGGTCAGGTAGCCGGTAAACAGCACCAGTGAGCCCGTCAAAAGCCACGTCACCACCCGGCTGGCCGCCTTGGCGACGGTCCCCAGCCCGTGCCGGGGCAGCATGGCATCTGCCGTGGCCGCCGCCGCCAAAAAGTACGTCATAGGCAGCAGTAGTCCCCGGATGAGGGTAATGAGGGCATCGGCAAAGCACACGGCGATGACCTGTCCCGTTCCGGCGGTAACAGCGCCCCCTCCGGCGGCCACAGCGGCGGCCAGCGTCGGCAGCAGCGCCTTGGAGAACACGTCCAATTCCTCGATGGTCTGGGTCCCCAGCCCCAGCAGGCTCTTCATGCTGCCCAGCGACAGCACCGCAATGGCCGCCGCCCCGGCCATGGGCAAAAAACGGCGCATGGGGCTCTCCGGGGTGCGAAGCACGGCATCCGCCGCCCCGCACAGCAGCACCACCCCTAAGATCAGCACCGCTCCCCGCAGGTTCCCCCGCAGAGCCTCCCCCAGAAGAGTCGTCCCCTGCTCCAGCAGAGCGGCGATGCCGCCGGAGAAGTCCTTTCCCTCCAGCTCCTCCGCCGCCGGGGGAGCGGCGTCCGTCACCTCCTGCGGCAGGTCCGCCGCCCACGCAGGTACCATCGCCAGAAGCAGCAGGCACGCCAGCCACACCGCCCTTACAGCAGCGACCGCAGCACCTCCCACGCCGCCTGCATCAGGGGCAGCACCGCCAGCAGCGCCCCCATGGCCCCGGCCATCTCCACCACGGACGGCTGCCAGCGCCGCCGCCCCGCATACCGCCACGGCCAGCAGCAGCGCCAGCTCCGGCGTATGCTTTTTCAGCAAAGCGGCCAGCACGGCGCCCAGCAGTCCCAACGCCACGATCTGCCATACAGCCTCCATCTCTTATAACCCAAACAGCGTCTTGACCAGCTGGAACAGGTCGCTGATCTGCTGCACCAGCATCATCAGTACCACCACCAGACCGGCCAGCGTGGTCATCATAGCCTGCTCCTCCCGGCCGCTGCGTACCAACAGCAGGTTCAGCACCGCCACCAGGATCCCCACCGCTGCGATCTTGAAAATCAGGTCCACATCCATTGCTCGTCCTCAAATCAGCAGGATCAGCAGCAGGCCCGCCCCGGAAAACAGCCCCGCAAACCAGAGCTTTTCCCGCTGGCGGCTCTCCTGCTCCAGTCCTCTCCGCAGTTCCGTCAGCTCCCCGGCGGCCCATGTCAGCTCACCCAATATCCTCTGCTCGTCCCCCTCCGGCTCCAGCCGCCGCAGGATACGACCACCCTCCCCGGAGAGAGCCGCAAAGCCCTGCCGCCATGCCGCCGGAAGAGAGATGCCCTCCTCCAGCGCCGCCAGCACCGCTCCATAGTACGGTCCCGCCAATGGGCGCTGCCGCTGAGCCGCCAGCAGCCGCAGCAGCGTCTCCCGCCGGAAGCGAATGGCGGAGGCCATCTGCTCCAGCGACGCCGCCAGCTCCTCCAGCAGCCGCAGCTGCCGCCGCTGGGCCTGTACCAGTCCCAGCCACAGCCACAGGGCGCCTCCCAGCAGCAGAAGGCTCCCCAGCACGTCCCTTACCACAGCTCCTCCACCAGATACTGCCGCTGCCCCTCCTCCCGCCGGATGGTCACCAGCTTTTCAAAGACCTTCTCCTTCAGCAGATGGGAAAACAGCGGCCTTCGCCCCAGCTCCCGCCGGTCAGCCGCATGGATGGTGGCCAGAAACCGCACCCCACAGTTGGCGGCAGCGGACATGGCCATCAGATCCTCCCGAACAGTGATCTCGTCCACGGCAATGACCTGCGGGTTGGCCGACCGCAGCAGAATGGGGATGCCCAGCGCCTTGGGACAGGCGTCCAGCACATCGGTGTGGCTGCCCAGCGCCATCTGGGGGATGCCCTGAAACATGACGGCGATCTCCCCCCGCTCGTCCACCACCGCCACCCGATGGGGTGGGACGCCCTCTGCACCGTCGGACAGCCCCCGGATCAGATCCCGCAGCAGAGTGGTCTTGCCCAGTCCCGGCGGGGCCAGAAGAAGGGTGCTGCAAAAGTTGCCCTCCCGGAACAGCTGGGGCAGCACCTCCGTCGAAAGCCCCGGCTGCTCCCGTGCGATACGGATGGTGACGGAGGAGATATCCCGCAGATTGGTGTTGACCCCGTCCCGCAGCACCGCCGTACCGCACACACCGATGCGGAAGCCGCCCCGTGCCGTGAGATACCCCCGGCTCAGGGTATCCGCCGCCGCATACCGGGAGTAGTCCGTCACCCCGTCGCACAGCTGCTCCAGCTCCGTTTGAGTCACCACCGGGTAGGGCCGCTCCCGTGCCGCCGGCACCTCCCCTCCCCGCAGCAGCAGCGTCAACGTCTGCCCGGCCCGCAGCCGCAGCTCCTCCGCCTCCGCCTGCTGATACCGCCGGATGGCGTATGCCTCGTCCACACGCTCCACGCCCTTTCCTCTGTGATGCTCCACTATATGCTCGTCCCGACCCAAGTATGCCGCCCGTCTTATTTGTGCATTCCGTTAATTTGTATACCTCTTTTTAGGTTAAAATGACGAAGTTTGTGAAGTTTGCAGTCCCTTCTCCACTTGACTTCCGCCGCCCAACAGGCTATAATTTGCCGTCGTAGAAAAAGCGAGAGAAAAGAGCGTAAACTATGGAAAAATCTCAGAATAGAAAACCTTTTCAGGCCCTTCGTGACCTGTTCCACCCGGTGGACCTGACCCACGGCACCTGCTGGCGCACCATTTTGCAGTTCTCCCTGCCGGTGATCCTGTCGTACCTGCTGCAGCAGGTGTATACCATCAGCGACGCCGCCATCGTGGGCCAAACCCTGACGGCGCAGGAGGTGGCCGGCGTCAACGACACCACCTCGCTGGTATTCATCTTCCTGCAATTCGCCTTCGGCGTCAGCGCCGGGTTCTGCGTCATCACCTCCTGCTGCGTGGGCTGCCGGGATCAGGCCGGTGTGCGCCGCTCCATGGCCGCCCAGCTGGTGCTGTCGGCGGGGCTGACGGTGCTGCTGACGGCTCTGGCGCTGGTGCTGCTGAACCCCATGCTGGCCTGGATCAACGTGACGCCGGAGAACCCGGAGGTATACCGGGCCGCCTACACCTACTGCGGCATCATCTTTGCCGGCATCGGCGCCCAGCTGTTTTATAACTTCATCTGTTCCTTCCTGCGGAGCATGGGCGACTCCGTAACGCCGCTGCTGTTCCTGCTGGGCTCCACGGTGCTGAATGTGGCGCTAGATCTGCTGTTCATTCTGGTACTGCGCTGGGGCGTGGCCGGAGCCGCCGGAGCCACCGTCACCGCCCAGCTCATCAGCACCGTGGCCTGCTTCGCCTATGCCTTTTCCAAGTATCCGGACCTGCGGCTCCACAAGGAGGACTGGCACATCACCGGACTGGACCTGAAGCGTCACATCGTTCAGGGCGTGCCGCTGGGCCTCCAGTTCTCCGTGCTGGCCATCGGCATCATCGTCATGCAAAGCGTGGTGGTGAAGTTCGATATGATCGACGGCCAGATGGTGTCCCACGCCGCCCAGAACGGCTTCGGCGCCGCCAACAAACTCAATAGCCTCATCATGACTCCGGTGAACGGCCTTGGCGCCGCCATGACCAGCTTCACCGCCCAGAATCTGGGTGCCGGGTACACCCACCGCATCCGCAAGGGCATCCTGCAGGGTCTGATCATGGCCGCCATCATCGGCGTCTGCTCCGTAGGGCTGGGTCTGCTCCTGACCATCGACGGCGCATATCTCCATGGCGCCGACGGTGCCGACACCATCCGCAACCACTTTGTTGGGAAAAATGTATGCTGCTGTGCATTCCGTGGTCCAAAATCCAGCGAGCCCCCTTCGTGCTGTGGGCCGGAGCATCCGGCGCTGCACAGTGAAGCTGGCCTTCTACCCCAAAAAGAATTAGACAAATTATTTCTATGGCGGCGTGGAAGCATTTGTTGGGAAAAATTGTTCAAAATAGCAGGCCGCACAGGAAGCTTGCTGTCAATATTTCGAAGAAAATTGTTCAGGCGGCAAGCCCTTTAGTTTTGCAGGCGGCAAGCCCTTTATCCTGCGGTTGTTGTAGTAATCCAGATATTCGATCAGTTCGTGCAGATCGAGAATCGGGGACAGATAGAGCTTTTCTCCGAACAGGCTGAACTCCGTCACATCCGTGACCCATTTCTGATTCGGCCTGTCCGCATGGAAGTCCCGATTCAGTAAGTTTGGTGCGATTTTGCCGACTTCGCCCCTGTAAGAACGATACTTCTTCGTTCGGACACGGCAAACCAAGCCCAATTCCTTCATAAGCCGCTGGACCGTCTTGTGATTTAAGGGCAGTTTGCGGTTACGCAGTTCTGCTGTGATCCGGCGATAGCCGTATCTTCCTTTGTTTTCATGGTAAATTGCCGTGATTTCTTGTTTTTCTGACTCATACTTATCCACCCGCTTCATCCGTTTCAGATGATAGTAGAAGGTCGCACAGGGCAGTTGAGCGATTGAGAGCAGAATACTGAGTGCGTGTTTTTGCCTTAGCTTCTGAACTACCAGCGTTTTTTTGCGCTGGCGTCGCTCGTCTTCCAAAACCAAGGCTTGCAAGTTTTTAGGTATTCTACCTCTGCACGCAGCCGCTGAACTTCTGCCAGCAGATCTTCTTCTACCTCCTTTGGCAGCTGCTTTGGCGGACGGCCCTTGCTGCTGCGGCCACGCCGTTCGATGGCGAACCCTTCCGGACCTTCGGTCAGATAGATTCGTTCCCAATCCTGAATCCGGCGATGACTATTTACCTCAAATCTTCGCACGGTTTCGCTATAGCTCAGTTGCTCCTGCTGCATGGTTTCCACGACCAGCTTCTTGAATTCTATATCATACTGTCTAACAAATGGGGCAGTTCACAGCAGCGCCTGTCCCTTTTCACAGCAGCGCCTGTCCCTTTTGGCACTTTCTTCAGGCTTCCTCGCTTTGGAAACAACCGAATAGCTGTCTTCGAGGCGGGGTGTGATTCCCCACCGGCGGTATAGTCCGCAAGCGGCGCAAGCTGCATGAACCGGTGCGATCCCGGTACCGACAGTATAGTCTGGATGAGAGAAGGCGTGTATGGCATTTTCGTGATGCTCTTTTTTGATGCGTACACCTTGGAAGGCAAGCCTTTCCGGGGGTTTACTACATTAAAAGGGAGTATTTTTTTATGACTCAGAAGCAAAAGACCCATCACATTGCCGTGGCCGCCATGCTGTGCGCCGTGGCCTTCGTCCTCCAGTTCATCGAGTTCTCCATCCCCCTGATCCCCTCCTTCGTGAAGCTGGATCTGTCGGATCTGCCTGCCCTGCTGGGTACCTTCTCGCTGGGACCTGTGTACGGCGTGGTGATCCAGTTGGTGAAGAATCTGCTGCACCTGCCCTTCGGCTCCAGCGCCGGCGTAGGTGAGCTCAGCAACTTCCTGCTGGGCAGCGTGTTCGTGCTGGTGGCGGGCCTTGTGTACCGGCGGCATAAGAGCCGCAAATCGGCCCTGTGGGGCTCCCTGCTGGGCGCCGTGCTGATGGCGCTGGTGAGCCTGCCTTCCAACTATTTCGTGGTGTACCCGGCCTACGAGGTCCTCTACGGTCTGCCCATGGCGGGCATCATCGGGATGTATGAGGCCATCATGGGCTCCATCGCCCACGTCCCCACCGGCAATTCCCTCTTCAACTGCCTGCTGGTGTTCAACGTCCCCTTTACCCTGTTCAAGGGCCTGCTGGATGTGGGCATCTGCTTCCTCATCTACAAGCCCCTGTCCCCCCTGCTGCACAAATAACATCCGTAAGCCCGAAACGCAGTCCTCCGTTCTCTCAGGGGACTGCGTTTTTCTCTTGTGCAGCGGCGCAGGCCGTGGTATAATAGAACATATGATTGACTTCGAGGAGGTGTGCCGCCATGGGCGACCGGGTGATCTTGCACTGTGACCTGAACTGCTTTTTTGCCTCGGCTGGGCATCCAGACGGCGGAGACCATCTGGCAGGCCAAGAAGAAGTGTCCCGGCCTGGTGCTGCTGCCGCCCCACCACGGCCTGTACCGGGAGTACTCCCGGCGGGTCAACACCATCTATGAGCAGTATACCGATCTGGTGGAGCCCTTCGGCATCGACGAGAGCTGGCTGGACATCACCGGCAGTATGCACCTCTTCGGCGGCGACCCCAAGGCCATTGCCGACGCCCTGCGCCGGCGGCTGCGGCAGGAGCTGGGGCTGACCATCTCCGTGGGCGTGTCCTTCAACAAGGTGTTCGCCAAGCTTGGCAGCGACTATAAAAAGCCCGACGCCACCACCGTCATCAGCCGGGAAAACTGGCAGGATATCGTCTGGCCCCTGCCGGTGGGGGACCTGCTGTTCGTGGGCCGGGCCGCCGGACGGGTGCTGCACCAATACGGCGTGAAGACCATCGGCCAGCTGGCGGCCTGCTCCCCCCAGATGCTGGAGACGCTGCTGGGAAAGCTGGGTCTCCAACTCCACGAGTACGCCAACGGACTGGACGGCAGTCCCGTCCGCCCGGCGGGCCAGCAGGAGCCGGTGAAATCCGTGGGAAACGGCACCACCTTCCCCAAAAACCTCACCCGCTGGGAGGAGGTGCAGCGTGGTCTGGCGGTGCTGTCCGACAGCGTGGCCATGCGGCTGCGGCAGCAGGGGCTGTACTGCGGCGGCGTGTCCGTGTCCCTGCGGAACGCCCAGTTCCGCACCGTGTCCCGGCAAATGCGGCTCCCGGCCCCCACCCACTTGATGAAGGACATCTGGCAGGCGGCCATGGAGCTGACCCGGCGGCTGTGGAAGGCCCCGGAGCCGGTACGGATGCTCACCGTCACCGCCCTGTATATCACCGACAGCGCCGACTCCTTCCAGCAGCTGGATCTGTTGGAGGCCCCGGTAGTCACCCAGCAGCAGGAAAAGCAGGAGAAGCTGGAGCGCACCATGGACGCCATCCGTGGAAAATACGGCCGGGGTTCCATCTCCTTCGGCCTGCCGGGGGAGGAGCGGGCCGGCTGGGACGACTGACCCGTAGCGCCGCACAGGGACAGGGCCATCCCCAAGGCTCCCAACTTCCGCCCTCAGGTCCGTTCCCCTGAGAACCATTTCCATCCAGTACAGCGTAAAAGCATGGCTGCATAAAAGCGCAGCCGCATAAGAATGTGGCCGTATAAGAATATCGCCGTGTAAAGGACGCAGCCGCGTAAAATGCGCCTGCGTAAAGGGTTCAGCTGTGTAAAAGCGTGACCGTGTAAAGGCTTCGTCCGCATAGAAAAGCATGACAGCGCAAAAGCACGACTGCATGAAAGGACTGCACAAAAGAGTGGCCGCATAAGCGGTATAGATGCGTAACTGCATAAAAACATGGCCGCATAAGCGGTATAAATGCGTAACTGCATAAAAATATAACGGCATAGAAGTGTGTCGGCGCAAAAACGCAACTGCATAAAAAAGAGACGCACCCGCAGGTGCGTCTCTTTTTCACGCCGGGATGCCCCGGCCTTGGATCACAAAATGGCTTACAGCTTCTCCCGGACCTTGGCGGCCTTGCCGACACGGTCACGCAGATAGTAGAGCTTGGCACGACGGACATAGCCGTGGCGCACGGTCTCCACCTTCACGATAGAGGGAGAGTGAACGGGGAACACCTTCTCCACGCCGATGCCGTAAGAAACACGGCGGACGGTGACGGTTTCCTCAATGCCGCCATGCTTCTTGGCAATGACGGTACCCTCGAACACCTGAACACGCTCACGGGCGCCTTCCTTGACCTTCACGTGGACACGGACAGTATCGCCCACTTCCACCTGAGGCACGTCATTCTGCAGCTGCTTTTCATTCAGTGCTTTGATGAGATCCATGGATTTTTCCTCCTAAATTATAGGCGTTCATGCCGTCATTTCCGTGGCGCCCCACCTTTTTCGGGACACCGGCGACAGAGGACCGCCCTTTTCATGCAGAACACAACGGCGGCCAATGTCGTCAGGGACAGCAAAATCAGGGGCAGTCGCTTCATCAGGGCATCCGCCTTTGTTTCTCTGTTCCCATTGTACCAAAAAGTACCGGAGTTGTCCATCAAAACGTCCACTGATGCGTCCGTTATATGTCCGCAATCCGTCCATTTTTACGGGCAAAATCACGCCCGGAGGGAAAAAGCATCCCTCCGGGCGGTGCGGTTTTCTTTATCGAAAAATTTCTCCTGCCTCGTCCAGCAGCTCCCGGCGGCGGACCCGAACAAAGTCCGGGGACAGGTCCGGCCGGTAGCGGGCGATAGCCTTTTCCAGCAGCTGGGGGTTCAGGCCGGGGTTCTGCGCCCGGACCGTTACCGCCGCCCGGAGAAGATCCTCCTCCTCCGCAAAGGCGATGCTCCGGATCATGGGGGCAATATCCACCTCCGCCAGCTGCTTGCGCTTGGTGCGCTTTTCGATCAGCAGCTCCGGGCGGTGAAACAGCTCCGTCAGCGCCTCTGCGGCGCCCTCCGGCACACCGTGGTCGTACTCCATCTCCATGTCCGCCCGCAGATACGCCAGCTCCCGCACCGGACGCTTGGCCAGCCGTTGCAGTGGGTGCGGCAATCCGGGGTGGTGACCCCGGCAAAGGCACGCTCCCGCTCCCGGCGGAGGTATGCCGTGGTGACGCCGCTGGAGATCATGTCCCAGGGCATCTTTTCATCCAGCGAACGGGTGCGGTTGGCGTAGAAGTGGGGATCCAGCCCGCACTCCTCAAAGGCCTCCAGCCAGCGGTCCAGCGAGAAATACTCCTCCCACGCATCCAGCTTGGAGCCCTTGCGCCACGCCGTCTCCAGCACCTTGCACATCCGGCGGTCGCCACGGGCCAGTGTCAGCCTCCAGAATAGGTGACGGTTTTGGTCTTGATGGCCTCCCCAGTGCCACGTCGGTCTCCGTGGGCAGGCCCAGCATGAAGTACAGCTTCACAGCGTTGTAGCCCCCGGCAAAAGCCGTGCGGCAGGACTGAAGCAGATCCTCCTGGGTGACATTTTTATTGATGACATCCCGTAGCCGCTGGGTACCGGCCTCCGGGGCGAAGGTCAGGCCGCTCTTGCGGCCCTTGGCCAGCCGCTCCATCAGGTTCATGGAGAAGTTGTCCGCCCGCAGACTGGGCAGGGACAGATTCACATGGCGCTGCTGACAGAAATCCTCCAGCTGGTCACACAGCTGGGTCAGGGGCGGGTAGTCGCTGGTGGAGAGGCTGGACAGCGTCACGTAGATGCCCGGCAGCTGAGCCGCCGCACGGAGAAACTGCATCTTGCTCCAGCCCTCCCGGCGGGCCTTGCGGTGCAGCTCCACTAACTCCACGGTGATGTCCTCCCCCTCCCCCAGACTCACCAGATCGATGAAGTCGGCAATGGGCTCGGCGTTATACATGGCGGTACCGCCGGCGATGACCAGCGGCGTCAGGCCGGTGCGCTCTGCGCTGTGGATGGGGATGCCCGCCAGATCCAGCATATTCAGAATGGCGGGAAAGGCCATCTCATAGCCCACGGAGAAGGCCACGATGTCAAAGTCCGTGATAGGCTCTCCGGACTCCAGAGCAAACAGGGCATCCCGCCCGGCGCACTCCTTCTTCCATGTCGTGCCCCAGGCAAGCTTTATTTCCCGTAGATTCCATCCGGTCAGCCCCACGGCCCCCACCAGCAGAAAGGGGCTGCCGCCCTGCCGCCAGATGAACCATCCGCCACCCAGCAGCAGCGCCAGTGACACCGCAAGGCTCACCACCGACAGCACCCGCTGGGCGGTATAGGGTTCTGTCAGCCACGCCAGCGCCAGCCACAGGATACGGCCGCCATCCAGCGGCAGGGCAGGCAGCAGGTTGAAGGCCCCCAGCACCAGTTGCGCCCCGGCAAAGAGATACAGCGGCTCCCACCACCGGCCCAGAAGGCCAATCGCCGCCGCCAGCAGCAGATTGCTCACCGGGCCTGCGGCGGCGGTCAGCAGCTCGCCGCCATCTCAGCGCCAGGTGTAGGCGTCGTCCAGTGCTCCGGTCAGAGAGCCGTCAAAGGCGTGACCTACGGCCGAAAAGGCCGCCGTAAAATCTGTGTCGCCGCCCATCAGCGTCAAGAGCCGCTGGCGGTAGGGCTCCAGTGTGTCCGGGGCCGTCAGCTTTATGGCCACCACCCCCAGCAGCAGCGCTCCGCACACCACCAGTTGCCACAGGCGGCCCACGGCGGGGCGGGGCCTCCGGCCTGCGGTGGGCCTGCGCTGCGGTGTGCGGCGGGCCATCGGGCGGCGCAGAGGCTGCCCGTGTGCCGGTGTGCGGCGGGCGGGCCGGCGGTGCTTTGTCTCGGTCATGCCATCCCCTCCTTTTGCGTTCAGTGTATGCGCCCTTCGGGCAGGGCAGAACCTCCGGGGCGGAGGCCACCAG
>VOFI01000262.1_pt1 | contig 28001 bp, 35 predicted proteins | sample 5384131 | NCBI WGS metagenome assembly VOFI01 (sample SAMN12384728, study PRJNA508395) | human gut metagenome | isolation source: healthy gut H | host: Homo sapiens | reverse complement strand
TGTTTCAAGAAGATCGCGCCTTCTCGCATTTGCCTCCCCCGCACGGACCGGGACGGAAAGGTTCCGCATCGGGAGCTGATATGAATAAAAGGAAGCTTCGGAACAGTTTCGGTTTTTGCTTTTCGCCTTTTCCTTTCAACCATAAAAAGAGCCGCTTCCCCATTCATCGGGGAGTTCTGCCGGGCGGCTATTCAACATGCAGCCCGCACTGCCGGAAGCGCCGACCATCGGGTTGTTGCCCATGCCGATAAGGCCCATCATTTCCACGTGGGCCGGAACAGGAGCTGCCCGCGAACTGGGCGTCGGAATGCATGCGGCCCATGGTATCGGTCATGGCCCACCACGTAGGCCCAGCCGGCGTTTTCAAACGCGATGGGCTGGATGCCGTTCACGATTTCGCGAACGTTGATGCCCTTGAAAGTGGCCAGGGCTTCATTGATCTGCTTGATGCGGCGGTCGTAAGATTCGAAAAGAGGCATGATGGTAATAGTGCTTGAAGTTGATATACTCTTTTTTAATTCAATCTCATTCGTGACGAGGATCGATGTACTTGGCGGCCTCGTCGAAACGACCGTAGTTGCCCGTGCACTTGGCGACGGCTTCGTTGGCGTCCACGCCCTTCTTGATCATTTCCATCATCGGGCCCATGCGCACAAACTCATAACCGATGATTTCGCCGTCTTCGTCCAGAGCCAGCTTGGTGATGTAGCCTTCGGCCATTTCCAGATAGCGGGGGCCCCTTGGCGCGGGTGCCGTACAGGGTGCCGATCTGGGAGCGGAGGCCCTTGCCGAGGTCTTCAAGACCGGCGCCGATGGGCAGGCCGCCTCGCACCAGCCCACGCCGTGGGTCAGGCCGGAAATATCCGTGATCTCCTTGGATTGCGTCCAGTTGCCTTCCTGCGGGATGGGGGCCGGACCATGGTTGCAGCCTTTCTTGACGCAACACATTTGTTCGATTTCGTGTGTAAACTGCATGGTATTAGGATGTTAATATGAAGATGGGCCTGCAGTCATCGGACAGCCCCACCTTGAGCGGGACGGATCATACCAGCAAAATCCCGATTGGCAAACACGAATGATTGAAAACCGGGCGAAATGCTTCATCATCAGTCCGGGGCCCGCCCCGCATGAAGTCACGCCCGCGTCATCCCCTTCTCAACAAACTTGCAATCATCTCTGTCTCAATACTGATGATCGGCTTTTCCTTATTCATGTGGGCGTGGCAGGTGGAACCCAGGCGCGTGGAAACCGTCACAACCGCGCTGGAAGTGCCGCAATGGAAGGAAAAAGGAGGCTCCCCGCTCCGGATCGTGATTGCCGGAGACTTCCACCTGCGCCCGAACGGCGGCGACCAGGCGCGCCGGTACATGGAAAAAAAAATCATGGAGGCTCAGCCGGACATGATCTTTCTGCTGGGGACTACGCCAACGGCCACACCCGGGAGAGCAGCATGAGTCCGGAAACGGCCCGGGAATACTTCAAGATGCTGAAGGCCCCCTGGGCGTCTTCGCCGTGCAGGGCAACCATGACCAGTACTGGAGAAGGCCACAGGTCAATTCTCCTATCCCTGGTCCCAGTTGAACGGCACTCCCTTCCTCATCACCCGCGGGCTGGGATGCAGCGTTCTTCCTCTCCCGCTTCTGCTGCCCTCCGGAAATCATCGTGCTGGAAATCCAATAAAAACAATCGTTCGCAACACTCCCTGCCCTCCTATGCCCTCTCCTTTTTATTCACATGATATTTACCTGTTATTAACAGTGGCGTGCATGGCCGTGGCGCTGGAATCGTGCTCCGTCCCCGTCAAGGCTCCGGAAGCCGTGGCCGGATGGTATGAAGGAACCCTCTACGAAGACAAACCCTTCTACATCACTAAAAACGCCATCAGCTGGACCAGCGGTAGGAAAAAGGCGGACTTCGGCCACTGGACCGCCGTCAGCGTGTATGACCCCACCATCCGCCTGAAAGCGGAGGGCGGTACATTCACCATCTCTCCCGGCTACGGCTGGGACGGCGTCACCTGGGGAACCACCCCGCCGGACATGCTGCCAGCACGCCAGCCGCAAGGGGCTTTACTACCGCTTTGTGCGCCTCTTCGGCTGGTGCTTTACCCTTCCCCAGCACCCGCACACATTGACGATCCGCCGGGAGGAATCCGGGGTAGAATAATTTCCCTGCAAGCATGCCGCTCCGTTTGCTGCCCTGCGGCTTGCTCGTCTCCGGCTTCAGATCTTTTCTCATGATTACTTTCCTTTCTCTGGAAGGATTTAATCCATGGAACATGAACGGACTGAAAAAACTGACGTCCGGAAAGCCCGCAGAAGGAGGGGTAAATTTGACCAGACGCATCCTGTTTTGGCTTGCCTGATTAGTTAGTTTGATCTAACTTCTGGTGTCGTAACAACAACCAGCACACATGGAAATCACCATTATCTACGGAACGGAAACAGGAAATTCAGAAAGCCTGGCCCGGGAAAAGCTCGGCCATCAGGCAACAGTGGTTGATATGGAGGATATGACGGTGGAACAGTTGAAAAATGCGGGAACGCTGCTGGTCGTCACCAGCACGTGGGGAGACGGAGAACCTCCCTCCAATGCAGAGGCGCTGTACCAGGCATTGAAGGACTCCTCGGAAGACCTTTCCACAGTCAACTATGCCGTCTTCGCCCTTGGGGATGAATTTTATGAAAACTTCTGCCAGGCAGGCAAGGACTTCGATGCCTTCCTGGAACGTTTGAAGGCGCAAAGACTGCTGCCGGTAGCCCTGTCCGGTGGGGATTATGACGACACCTTCCCGGAATGGGTAGATGCCCTCGCGGAAAAACTTTCCTGACGTTTCTTCCTTTTTTTATTTTTAAGGTGTGTAAAACGCCTCATCTTCAAATCGGACACTCCTTTAAAAAACGCTTCTTCCGGCATCAGGGCTGGGAGAGGCGCTCTTTTTTCCTGAAAAACAGGTCCCCAGTAAAACCATTTGCCGCTCCTGGGAATAAGGGACTCCGGCCCCCTTATCAACTTGCTCCCTCCGAAGCAAGGCGAAGGCTTTCAAAATTAAAATACCCTTCTTTCCTCATTATCTTACCGCCTCAGATAAAAAGTTACAAATTCCTATCCCTCCCCTTCCGAATCAACTCAAAGGCGCCCGCGACTGGCAAAACTCCACTTTCTTCTTTCCGCCCAACCGATGAAGCCTGAATTTGGCCACATCCACCAGGTTGGCAAAATCCTTCAATTTGGGCCCGGCAATCACCTTCTCCAGATATTCCTCCCCCTCATGAATAACCGGTAAATAGCCGACCGACAGGCAGTTTTTTCCCTCCAGTACCTTGAGAGGGGAACTCTGGTCATTATAAGGATGCAAAGAAAGAATCCTCAATTCCTTTTCATCCTTGAAGGCGGCATCCTTCACCAGATGCCTCAGGTAAATGAGCATCTCCAGGGCAGCTTTTTGAGCCTTTTCGCTGATACACTCAAAAAGCATCCGAATATTCTTCAATGATTTGCCTATCTCCTGCAATTTCTTTCTTTCAGACTCTTTCAATGCGTCTTCGCAAACATTAAAATCCCTGTTTAACGAGTATTCAGAACATGCAGGGGTATAATGCACCCGACCGGAAGAGCAATCATAATACAATACCCAGTAAAGAGGGAGCTTGCGGCGCATGTCAGTCTCTTTTCCGGAGGAGGAGTCGTCCTCTTCTTTCTGGACGGCAATCATGGACGTTTCTCCCGGCTTGGCAAAAAGGATCGGTTAAATACCAAAGCACAGCCCGGTTCCTTCCTCTCCCTTGTTTTTTCCGTAAAGGCGGAACTGGTTCAAGGAATCAATGGCAGAAGAAAAGGAAGCCTGCAATACGGCAAGATGGCTCTGAATTCTCTGGGAAGGCAGACAATCCTGTTTCAGAAATGCCTGAAAAACGGTGCCTTCCGTAGGATCATTAGCCGCAGCCAGGCTGCATAACGACAGGGGATTTGCGTGACCGTCCGTTTCCGTCTGCTTTTGGAGCAAGGTTTCAAAAACCATAGAGGAAGTGTAATGCCCTACCTGCTCAAGGTCAGCGCTAAGCAAATAAAGAAGCCTATATTGTTCCACCCACAGACGGTGAATACAGGATAAATCTTTGCCGGAGCATCCACCCAGTTTTTCCCTGCTTGCCAGGACATTGAAATCTTCGTCTCCACTCCATAAATCCACCTGACTATTTTCTGACAGGCCATCCCAAAATTCCTTGCTTCCCACTAACGACCTCCGGTTTCGTTTGGCTATTTCATTACCGGCATTGATTTGAATGGCTTGAATATAACAAGCCAATGCCTCTTCCTTTTTGCCGAGATTGGATAATAAAAGCCCTTTATTGTTCAGGGCTGCATCATGATGAGGGTTGATTTCCAGCGCCTTGTTATAACAGGCCAGAGCTTCCTCCTTCCGTCCCAGGTCATCCATGACATTTCCCATGTTGTAACAGGCCGCCCCATAACCAGGATTGATTTCCAATGCCTTACTATAGCTGGCCAGAGCTTCCTCCTTTCTTCCCAGGTCATCCAGGACATTTCCCTTGTTATAATGGGCCGCATCGTAACCGGGATTGATCTCCAGCGCCTTGTTGTAGCTGGCAAGGGCCTCTTCCTTTTGTCCTAAACTTTTCAGGATAATGCCCCTGTTGCAATAAGCCTTATCATAATCAGGTCTGATTTCCAGAGCCTTGTTATAGCTGTCCAACGCTTCCTTCTTCCGGCCGAGATCGTTCAGGATATTTCCTTTATTGTAGTAGGCCGCATGGTCCCCAGGATTAATTTCCAGCGCTTTGTCATAGCTCTGCAACGCCTCCTCCTTCCTCCCGAGATCGTCCAGAATATGTCCTCTGTTGTAATGGGTTGCATCATTTCCTGGGTTGATTTCCAACGCTTTATCGTAACTGGATAAAGCTTCCTCCTTCCTTTCTAATTTTTTCAATACAATGCCCCTGTTGCAATAGGCTTTATCGTAAGCAGGGTTGATTTCCAGAGCCCTGTTGTAGCTGTCCAGCGCTTCCTCGCTGCGTCCCAGGTCATCCAGGACATTCCCTTTCTTCACATAAGCCGTGAAATTTTCAGGATCAAGAGCGATCTCTCGTTCCCATTTTTCCAATTCCCCCTTCAATTTTTCTTTGTCCATGCCAAATCAATCTTGAATATATCCAATACTACCCAGCGGGAAAACCTTTGGAAAGAGGATAATAGGAATGAAAACAATTCAGGGAAGAAAAGAATCCCCGCTTTATTCCTCAATCGGCGTGGCTTCGGGAATGTATTCATTCCCGGAGGGGGCCGTCTGGCGGATTTCCGTGACAAAGCCAAGGACGCGGTCCACATCCAGCTGGGACAGCACGGTGCGCACGTCCTGGTCTTCCAGGAAGCGGGTGAGCTTGACGTCGTTATAAAGGCCCTGCATGTCCCCCTTCTCCACCAGCAGGCGGATGGCGGGGTCTTCGCTCAGGCTTTTCAGGCTCAGCACGCGGCTGGTGATGCGGGAGCGGGGCATGTAGCAATCCAGCTGGGTGCGGCGCTGGTCGGAGAGCTCAGGGCTGAGCGTCACCAGGTAGGCAATCATTTTTGCCAGGGAGAGGCGTTCCGGGTCGTGTTCCGGGGAGATTTTCACCAGCCAGTTCAGGTGGGGATTGTCCGTGATGGACTTCTTGACGGAGTAAATGGCGGGCAGGGAGATGGTGCGGCTGGGATCCATGTGGTACAGGGCCAGTTCGCGGGCGCGGGTCATTTCCGCCATGGAGCCGTAGTAGAAGATGCACATGACGCCCACCCAGCAGACAACCGCCGCCATCAGGATGGTGGTGACGATGCCCTTGGCCCCGCCGAAGCCCATGCGCCTCCCCCCCAGGAGAAGACGTCACTGAACCAGAAGAGGCCGTGCATGAAGATGAAGAAGACCGCCGCCGCCCCCCGACGGACAGCACGGTGACCATCCATTCCCGCGGGTCGCTGGTGATGAAGGAGAGGTAGGTAAAGCCGTATTTGGACAGCCAGAAGTAAGCCGCCACGGCGGAGAGCACCGCCGCGCCGAACAGGAGCATCTTGATCATCCCCTTCAGCATGCCGAGCACGATGAAGCCGACCAGCAGCGCGCCCAGAACCAGGTAGAATGTGAGGGAGGAGTCCATGAATGACGGGAAAGAAGCCGCGTTACAACGCCCGCTGGCAGCGCTGGCGCAGATAGTGGTCGCACAGGCAGAGCCAGGCCATGGCTTCCACAATGGGCACGGCGCGCGGCAGCACGCAGGCGTCATGCCGTCCCCTGCCCTTGAGCCGGGCGTCCTCCCCTGCCTGGTTGACCGTCTGCTGGTCAATCATCAGGGTGGCGGTGGGCTTGAAGCCGATGCGCATCAGGATGTCTTCTCCGTTGGAGATGCCGCCCTGGATGCCGCCGGAGTGGTTGGTGACGGTGTGCACATGGCCGTCCCGCATGTAAAAAGGGTCGTTGTGTTCCAGTCCGGTCATGTCCGCCGCTTCAAAGCCGGAGCCCACGGCAAAGGCCTTGGTGGCGGGAATGCTCATCATGGCGTGGGCAAGCGTGGCGTCCAGCTTGTCAAAAACAGGGTCCCCCAGTCCGGGAGGGCAGCCGCGCACCACGCATTTGACCACGCCGCCCAGGGAGTTGCCGGCGTCCCGCGCCTCCTTGATGGCGGCGATCATGGCTTCCGCCGCGGAGGGATCCGCCGTGCGGACGATGTTGCTTTCAATGACGGAGGCCGTCACGGCCTCCCAGTCCACGGAGGCTTTCACATGATGCACCTGGTCCACCCAGGCTATGATCTCCATGCCGGGAAAGGCCTGCTTCAGCACGGCCCTGGCCACGGCCCCGGCGGCCACGCGGCCGATGGTTTCCCGCGCGGAGGCCCTGCCCCCGCCCGCCCAGGCGCGGATGCCATATTTGGCGTCGTACGTGTAGTCTGCATGGGAGGGGCGGTACGTATGGGCCATTTCATCATAGGCGGAGGAACGGTGGTCCTTGTTCCGCACGCTGACGGCGATGGGCGTTCCCAGGGTTTTGCCGTCCAGCACGCCGGAGAGTATTTCCGCGCGGTCTTCCTCCTTGCGGGGCGTCACGATGTCGCTCTGCCCCGGCCTGCGCCGGTCCAGCTCCCGCTGAATGGCTTCTTCCGTCACCGGGACGAGGGACGGACAGCCGTCAATCACCACGCCTACCCCGGCTCCATGGGATTCACCCCAGGTGGAGATTCTGAACACCTGACCAAAACTGCTGGACATGGCGGCATTCTAGACGGCGGCGTCCATCCGGTCAAGCCGTGGACTTCCGCAGCGGGACATAAAAAACACCCCAGTCCGCAGAGGACGGGGTGCTGAAAAAAAGTGCTCTTTTGGGAAGCAGCTGCCGTCTTAGTCCTTCAGGGCGGAAGAGGCCTTGAAAGCAACCGTCTTGGAGGCGGGAATGTTGATCGCCTTGCCGGTCTTCGGGTTGCGGCCGGTACGGGCTTCACGGGTCTTGGTAGCAAACGTACCAAAGCCGATGATCTGCACCTTGCCGGATTCCTGCACGCCTTCCTTGATGGATTCCAGCACAGCGGCCAGAGCTTCTTCAGCGTGCTTCTTGGTCGTATCGGCACCCAGCTTGTTTTGAATCAATTCGATCAGTTGAGCCTTGTTCATAGGACTTCGGTGAATAGCATATGGAGCCCTGACAGTAAAGAAAAAATGCGGTACACCGGCAAATCAGGACCCAAAAACGGCGTTAATTGTCGTCATCCGGCTGTCTTTCCACCGCGGCTCCGATCGCCAGGAGCTTTTCGTCAATCATTTCATAGCCCCGGTCAATGTGGTACAGGCGGTGGATTTCCGTGGTGCCTTCCGCCTTCAGGGCGGCCAGCACCAGCGCGGCGGATGCGCGCAGATCAGACGCCATGACGGGCGCGCCGCTCAGGCTTTCCACGCCGGAGATGACGGCGGTGCCGTTGTCCACCTTGATATCCGCGCCCATGCGCTTGAGCTCGGAGCAGTGCATGAAGCGCTGCGGAAAAATGGTATCCTTCACCACGGAGATGCCCGGCGTGGTGGCAAAGAGGGCCGTCATCTGGGCCTGCATGTCCGTGGGATAGCCGGGATAGGGGGCCGTCTTGATTTCCCCGCATTTGGGCGTATTCCCGGCAATGATGGTGACCGTGTCCCCCGTTCGTTGAATTCCCACATGGTGGCCGCATTTCCGGAGCAGGTCCGTCACCACGGTCATGTGCTCCTCACAGACGCGCCGCAGGGTTACGCCGTCCCCCATCATGGCCGCGGCCACCATGAAGGTGCCGGCCTCAATGCGGTCCGGAATGACGGTATGGTTGCAGCCGCGGAGTTTTTCAACCCCTTCAATGACGATCCGGCGCGTTCCGGCGCCCTGGATATGGGCGCCCATCTTGATCAGGAAGTTCGCCAGGTCCACCACTTCCGGCTCGGAGGCGGCGGATTCAATGACGGTGGTTCCTTCCGCCAGCACGGCGGCCATCATCAGGTTGTCCGTTCCCAGAACGGTGGGGCCGTGATCGCCCCTCAAATCTATGGTGGCTCCCTTCAACCCCCGGGGCGCTTCGATAACCAGGTTGCCGCGTTCAATCTGCACCTGGGCGCCCAGAGCCTGAATGGCCCGGATGTGCAGGTCCACGGGACGGTCACCGATGACGCAGCCGCCCGGCAGCGGAATCACGCACCGCTGCATGCGGGCCATCAGGGGGCCCATCAGGCAGATGGAGGCGCGCATCTTGCGCACCTGTTCATAAGCGGCTTCGGAATGCAGGTTCCTGGCCTCCACGCGCACGTTGCCGCTGGACCTCTCCACGGAGGCGCCCAGCTGGCCCATGATCTGAACCATGAAATTGGTATCGGAGACATCCGGCACACGGCGCACCACCACAGGCTCATCCGTCAGCAGGGATGCGGCCAGAATGGGCAGGGACGCATTTTTGGACCCGCTGATATTGACGGCTCCCCTCAGCGTAAAACCTCCGTGTACAACAAGCTTCTCCATAGTGGGTGGCAATTAGGTGACGGATTCTACACATTTGAGACGTCCATGCAACCCCAAAGAGCCCCCGGAACCGGACAATTTCCCGGAGGTTTCCCTTCCCGGAAAAGGCGGCGGAAAGCCACAGGGCAAAAAAGACAGATGCCGATCAGGTTCTGTAAGCCAGATTTTGTCCGCCGGCGCAGGGCCGGCTGTGCGGTCATTTTTCTCACGCGGTCTGCGGTGAAGCATTCCGCGCGCCCGTTCGTCTTACGGAACGGATGCGACTAATACCCGGGGATCCGGCGGGCAGGCAACCCTTCCCCTGTTTGTCTTGCATCGCGCGGGGTTTACCATGCCTCCTCGGTCGCCCTCGGAGCGGTGAGCTCTTACCTCCCCTTTTCACCCTTGCCCGCATGGGGATGAACCCCATCCGGGCGGTTTGTTTTCTGTGGCACTTTCCGTCCGGGAACCCTTGGGAGGTTCCCGTCTCCCGCTTTCACGGGACACGCTGCCTTGTGATGTCCGGACTTTCCTCTACCCCGGTCCGAAGACCGGAACAGCGACCACCCGAACCTGATCGGCACGGACTACATACGCTTTCAGCGGCGCGCGGTAAAGCCCAAAGCAGGACGGAGGGCATTTTTGTTCCCTTGCCTGTTCTCATCCGGGCTCAGGAAATCCCGGGCTCCTTCAGGCACGCCTCATAGCACGCTTTGTTAAGTGCCTTGCAGACGGCGGTATTGCCGCTTGCGGCAGGTACCGGATGAAATTTCTTTTCTCCTGGGGCATGCAGAAAAACGGCCGCCTCCTCCGGCTGAAGAGAGGCGCCTTTAGTCCATCCTTCCTTTAAGAGGATTTTGGCCAGGGATTCCACCTTGTAGGCGTCGCCTTTCAGAAATACCTTTTTAACAGGGTACTGCTTCCCCAGCGCATTCGCATATAAGGCGAACGGCCTTCTCTCCACCTCCACTCCGTCATCTTTCAACGTGACGTCGTACACAAGGGCACCGATGCTGACATGTACGGCCGCTTCCGCAACGGGCTGCACGGATTGGCGCTGGGAACAGGCGGCCACGACGTTCAGCGCGGTACAGAGAAAGACAGTCCGGACAATAAAACTCATCAGCCTTTTTTTATTCCATACTGCATTGAATGTCAATATCGAATAATCCTTTGAAACAAAGTAAAGCGGCCACAGGATCACTCCCGTGGCCGCTCCAACTTACTACCTATGAAAACCAGCTTGATCCATTGATCCTGAAAAAAAGCTCTCTCCTTCCTTTCAGGCGGATGCAGCCGATAACGCGCCTTAATATACGTCACCGTTCCGGAAAATCAACCCCATTCTGGACCGCCGCCCAGCGCCTTCCCGGAGTCCCGGCGCTATCCTCTCCCCTCCCGCCCGTCTCGTAATTGGCTTGATTCAGCGGCCAATACAGGGTAGTTCTTCCGGACGTCCATGAACCTTCGCTCCCATTCCATTTCTTCCCTGCAAGGGGTACTGACCGTACCCGGAGACAAAAGCATTTCCCACCGCGCCGCCATCCTGGGCGGCCTGGCGAAGGGAGTGACGGAAGTGGATAATTTCCTGTGCAGTGAAGACTGCCTGAATACCCTGCGCGCCATGGAGCAGTTGGGGGCCAAGGTGGAAGTGCTGGAAGAACGGGAGGGGTATGGCCCCGTCCGCTTCCGCATAACGGGCGTCGCCATGAAGCCCGCGGCTCCGGAACGGCCCATCGACTGCGGCAATTCCGGCACGGGCATGAGGCTGCTGGCCGGCATGCTGGCTGCCTGCCCCTTTGATTCGGAAATGTTCGGGGACGCCTCCCTGAGTTCCCGCCCCATGGGCCGCATCATGCAGCCTCTGGAACAGATGGGCGCGCGGATTGAAGCCCGCGGCGCCAAGCCGGGCTGCGCTCCGCTGTTTATCCACGGCGGCCGGGTGCGCCCCATTTCCTACACGCTTCCCATGGCGAGCGCCCAGGTGAAGAGCGCCATCCTGCTGGCCGCCATGTTTGCCGACGGCGCCACCACCGTGCATCAGCCCGCCGTCACCCGCGACCACACGGAGCGCCTGTTCCGCCATTTCAGCGTGCCCTGCACGGTAGACGGCCTCACCGTCAGTACCCAGGGTCCGGCGCTCCCCGCCGCCCATGACCTGACGGTTCCCGCAGACATCTCTTCCGCCGCCTTCTGGATGGTGGCCGCCGCCAGCCGTCCCGGCTCCCGCCTGACGCTGCGCCAGGTGGGCCTGAACAACACGCGGAACGCCGTCATCAGCGCACTGAAACGGATGGGGGTGCGGATGGACATTGTGACCACTTCTCCGGAGGATGCGGGCGAACCGTACGGGGATATTACCGTGTACGGTTCGGATTCCCTGCACGGCACCAGCCTGCTTCCGGAAGAAATCCCCAACCTGATTGATGAAATCCCCATCCTGGCCGTGGCCGGAGCCCTGGGCCAGGGAGACTTCATCGTCCGCAACGCCCGCGAACTGCGCGTCAAGGAAACGGACCGCATCGCCACCACGGCGGCCAATCTCCGGCTCATGGGGGTGGACGTGGAGGAATTTGACGACGGAATGGTCGTCCACGGAGGCGCTCCCCTGAAAGGCGCGGAATTGCCCAGCTACGGAGACCACCGCATCGCCATGAGCTTCCTGGTGGCCGGATTCAGCGCACAGGGAGATACCGTGCTGGCGGATGCGGAATGCATCAATACCTCCTATCCCGGCTTTGAACGGGATCTGGCGCAGTTCCTGTAAACAATCCTGAAGAAGCGCCGGAGGCTTTTATTCCTTTTCCACTTCCCTGGCACGGCACAAGTCCCGCCAGCCGGGGAAGTTCCATTTGTTGGGAAAGTCCCGGCACTGGCGCGGTTTGACGGGATTGATCCGGCAGCCGCCTTCCGCCAGCATCATGCAGGCGCCGTCCTCTGCATCCCGGATGGACAATCCGCGCCGGTTGGCTCTCAGGCGGCAGCATTCGTCAATGAAGGCCTGCTCGTCCATGTGGAGGAAACGGGAGATTTCCCGGACTTCATCCTCCTCAATGCACACGTCTCCGGCCCAGCGGCAGCATGCGCCGCACCTGGTGCATTCATACCGCACCGCCTTTCCTCTTTCCGCCATGCGCCTTTAAGTGAAAAAAATTCCCCCCTGATGACGCCTATGTTCATGTGGGCGTCCCTCCACCGCGGGTTGTTGACGGCGGTTTCAAAGTCCTGCGGCAGTTTTCCGATGGTGCCGGGAGCCTGCGCCAGCCCGGTCAGAATCTGCCTGATTCTGGAGCGGGCGATGAGGGTGGGCTGGTTGGTCCATTGGAAAACCTCACTGTCAATGATGTAGCCTTCATCAATCTTGGTAATGTATTCGGGAAAGCGCAGATGGGGATTTTGTTCCACATAAACGCATCGGCCGATGGAACGCTTGGAGCGGAAAGGATGGAAGAAGCGCCGGATGCTCTTGATCCAGTCCGGTGCTTCCGACAGGCCTTCCGCATGCACCCACATGGTGGCCAGCTGCTCCACGGGATAAAAGTAGGAATACGTATAGGCGGCCTTGTAGCGCGTGCAGCCGCGCCAGGCATGACGCAGGCGCACCATGTCCGCCTGGCCGGAAATCAGCAGCTCCACCGCTCGTTTCAACTGGTTTTCCAGAGTTTCCCCGCGCAGGTGCTCCCAGATCATGCAGTCATCCTCAGCCAGCAGCACGTAATCCGTATCCAGCGCGTTGACCGCCGTATGGAGCGCCCCTATGAAGCCGCCCTCCGCCGGAGAAGACTCCGCGGAAAGTCCGTAAGAAAGCGCCGTTTCACATACTTTGCCAGCGCTTTCCGGAAAAACGACGCAGGCCTCGTCAAAATAATTCAGCAGCCCGGACCTCTCATAGGACGCCAGCGTCATGGCCAGCGTATACGGGGCATTATCACACAACAGGGCCAGGCCGATTTTTTTTATCTTGAAAGAGAATTCCCCATCACGTAGAACGTTTTTGCAGTCTAAGACAATAGGAAGCCCGTTTCCAAGCAAAATAATTTTAAACAAATGTACTTTTTATCCCGCCGCTTTTCAAGCAAAGGGAAAAAACAACCCACCCTGTTTCAACATCATGAAAGCATACGTTATTTTAAAAAACTCGCTGCTGGCAGCCGCCCCTCGGATGCGCCCTGTCCAGTTGCTATGATCCTTATTATGACAGTTTCAGCGTATCAGGCTCCTACAGCAGCGGCGGCTCCGGCATGTCCTACATGTATGACAACTCCGGCTATCCCATTTACGGATATTACGGAGGCAGGCCCATCTATGCCTATGACACGTTCGGCAGCCCCATTTATTCCATCAGCCTGATCCGCCCGAATTACTACATCCCCACGTGGGGACCGGCTCCCTATTACCGCGGGCACTACATCCGCCCACATTACTGCCGCCCCATGGCGCGTCCGCCGATGAAGCCCCAGTACAGGCCGGATCATTTCCGTCCGGACCACCGCCCGGGCAACAACAGGCCGGTTCCGCAGCCCGGCAGGCCCAACCACCGCCCGGACTTCGGAAAACCCGGCAATTCCCACCGTCCGCCCGTAAGTAATCCGGGCGGCAGCCACGGCAGGCCGGACTTCGGAAAGCCGGGACAGCCCTCCCGCCCGTCCGTCAACAATCCCCACCGCCCCGGCTCCGGCAATTCCGGGAGCACGCATCGTCCGGGCATCAGCCGTCCGGAGGGGAACCGGCCCTCCAGGCCTGACTTCGGGCGTCCCAGCCGTCCATCCACGCCCTCCTCCAGGCCATCCGCCTCCCGTCCGGGTCATTCGGGCATGAACCGTCCCAGCAGCCCTCCATCCGTTTCCAGGCCTTCTTCCCCGCCGCCGTCCGCCAGCGCGCCCAGCAGGCCGTCTTCGCCTCCTGCGGCTGCGCCCTCCCGTCCGTCTCCCTCACCACGGCCTTCCGGCCTCGGAGGCTCCCATGGACCGCAGAGGAGATAATCCACCCCTGAAAGGTTCTCCCCATGGGGCTGTTTCGAGCAAGGCGGGCAAACCGGAGGAAGACAAGCCCCGGATCATGTTATGAACCGGTCCTCCGGCCAGCAGGGGAGCCACGCGCCCTGTGAGGCGCCGAAAGCGGACAAGGAAAAAGGGTACTTTAAACAATATGCGTCCGCCTTCCTGGGGTTTTTAAACATTCCAGGACATCCCGTACCGCAGGGAGAAGGCGGCCAGCGAACAAAGGAGGAAAGGACAGGCCCTTCCCTGTGAATAAGGGATGGAACGAAAAAAGACATTCTACTGTTTTTTCCAGCGTTTCAGCGTGGGAAAAAACAGGGTCATTTGAGCAATGGCTTCCTCTTTCGTATAGGAGGAACCATTCTCCTTGTTGAATTCCTCCACAAACCGGGCGCAATGTTCAATCATCTGCTCCATGGTGCATTCTGACGTAAAAGCGCCGTCCTGAAAGCAATAACGGCAATATTCCTCACTGGAGGTTCCGTCATGGTTGGTGCCGCAGTCTTCCCTGCTTCCCAGAGGCATGCCGCAGCTTTGGCAGAATGGAGTATTCATAAAAGGAAATGGTTCTTGAAAAATAAAGAGGGTGAGGAAAGGATTAAAACCTGAATGACGGCTGATTTAAAGAATTTTGTTTTTCCGGAACAGGCCCTCATGTGCCCTCATGCCCTGGAAAGGGGAATCCTGAGGGCAAAGCGGCATCCGTGGGAACTTTCTTCCAGGCACAAGTCTCCGCCCATGCTTCTCGCCAGTTCCCGGGATAAAGCCAGCCCCAGCCCCACGCCCGGCTGTTTTCCGGCGGCCTCCTCCGCGGATCTGGAAAAGGGACGGAACAACTTCCCTTTCAGGGAATCGGAAATGCCTTTCCCTTCATCCTCCACACGGATGACCAGAAAACGCTTTTCCCGTGCCAGTTCCACCTTCAGGACGCTGCCGTCAAAACATGCGTATTTGGCGGCGTTGTCCGCCAGATTGTACACGATCTGCTCCACGGCGGTCATGTCCGCAGTCACGGCCTCCGCTTGAAGCTCCGGAGCCACGTAAAGCTGGGAGTCCATGCCCGCGGCGGCCAGCCGGGGGGAGATGCGGGCAATGACGGCGGAGGCGAGGTCCGTCACCGGAATTTTTTTCCGGCTGCAGGGAGACCGAATTTTTTCTCCACCCGCGCGTAGCTCAATACGTTGTCCACCAGGTGCGTCAGCCTGCCCGCCTCATTTTTCAGGATATCCACATAGGCCATTTCCCTGCCCTTGGGAACCAGTCCGGAAGAAAGCATTTCCGTGTACATGTTGAACGTAGTCAGAGGCGTCCTTAGTTCATGCGTCACGGCGGAAACGAATACGGCGCGGCGTTCGCTCAGGCGGATGAGGCCGATCATGAAGCCAATGACCCCGCACAGGGCCAGAAGCCCGCAAAACCACGCCATCGCCATGGAACTCCAGACCGTCCGCATGGAATTGGCGGGCATGGAGGGAAGATTGCCCGGATTCAGCATGGCGGGAATTCCGGCCAGGGTCAGATAGCTTTCCTCCCGCCCGTCGGCGGGAGACAGGGTGGCCTCCGGCAAAATATCGGCTACGGATTCCAGCAGGTAGGCGGATAACTTGCCCCAGTCCAGCCAGATTCCCTGCACCCATACCTGGCCGTGGTCCGAGATGCGGCGCGTCAGGAAACATTCCTTCCCCTGCTGCCATCTGGGCTGGAGGGAGGAAATGGAGAACTCCCTGTAACTTTCCGGAGTTTTGGCGAACCCGTCACGGCGGGTGACGGACATTTCCGCCAGGCTTTCCTTTACCGGAACCGGATTCGCCTTTTGTTCATGAACCTCAAACTGGACCATCTTCCCGTCCAGAGTCAATGCCGCAGCTCCCATATCCAGGAGAGCCGCAATATCGCCGGGCCCACTTTCCAATTTTTTCCCGGTCTTTTTCAAGGAACCAGCCACATCCAGGCAATCCGAACTTTCCATGCCATTCACCTCCCCTGAAACGACCAGCCGTCCCGAAGCCGCAATCTCCTTCTTTGCCCGCCGGGGAGGCTCCATGGCTTTCTTTTTCACCTTGACGCTGACATTGTACTCCTGCTGGCTGTTGGAAAGGTTTTTACGCATGTTGTAGTCTTCCATTCCCTGCTGGAAAGCCTTCCTGCTTTCCACTGCCAGCTCCTGCTGCAAGCCGTTCTTCTGCTGCTCCCTTCCATCCATGATGGCGACGGAAGTCACCTGTACCGCTTCTTCCGCAGGGGGCGGTCTCCGGCTGCACGGCATTTCCCGCGGAGATGGAGGCAGGCCTCGGCAAATTCTTCATGGCATCCACCACACGGCTGCCCCAGCCGGATCTTCCCAGTTGCAGGACATATTCCAGCCGTTCCCTGTCCTTCTGGGGAGAGGAAACGTTTCCCCGCGGGTCTATCTGGAAATACAGCTTGGCAAAGCCGGACAAATCCGGCATCGCACCTTCCTCCTTGCGGGCTTCCGCCCGCGCATCCCCCCTGAAATATTCTCCGGGAGAACGGTTGTTCTCCCCTGCGATCATGGAGGCCAGCAGGGAATCCATGCGCCACAGGGCCAGGCGGCTCTGCTCCACCAGGCGGATCTGGTGCGTTTCCGCCAGCCTGCGCTTCTCCGCATCCAGCATGGAATGGCTGAGCCATCCCATCACCCCCAGCAGAATCAGCAGGCAGGACCACAACAGCAAATGGAAGGAAAAACGGCTGCTCATGCTCCGTCCTCCCAAACATATCCCCGCCCTCTCAGGGTGCGGATGACGGCGGCGTTCCTTTTCCCCATTTTTTCCCGCAGGCGGGCGATCGTGGTGTCAATGCTCCGCGTTTCCACCAGCCGGGGGTCCATCTTCCAGACCCTCGCCAGGATTTCCTCACGGGTGATGATTCTTCCGGCATTGGCCGCCAGATGGCGCGCCAGGTCAAATTCCTTGGTGGTCAGCACCACCCGCTCCTCCCCCAGAACCAGGGCGCGGGCGGCAAAATCCAGATGCCCTTCCGGCAGCATGACGCGGTTGACGGCGCTGGGCCTTTCCGGGGACCGCCTCAGCACGGCCTCTATCCTGGCCAGCACTTCCAGCAGGCTGAAGGGCTTCACCACATAATCGTCCGCCCCCAGCTTCAGCCCCTTCACCTTGTCCGCCTCCGCGCCCTTGGCGGTGAGCATCAGCACGGGAACGGTAGAGCGGTCTTCCCTGATGCGTTTCAGCAGTTCAAAACCGTTCGCTCCGGGCAGGACTACATCCAGCAGGGCCAGGTCATACTCCTCTGCATGAATCATCTCCATGGCCTCATAACCGTCCCTGGCGGACAAAACGTCATAGCCGGACACCGCAAGGGCGTCCGCCAGGCCGTTTCTAATGGCATGATCGTCTTCTACGACCAGAATGCGGTAGCGGTGCATGTGCGGAATAATCTATCAAATAGGAACGTTGCGGTAAAACAGGTTTTTTCAGAAGAAAAATTCTGCGGGGCCGCCGGCACTCCCGGACAGCCTCGCAGGAGCACTCATTTCTTCACTCTATCATTCATAGGGGAATCTTTTCCTTCCGTTTCGTTCTCTTCAACAAAGGAAAACTGCTTTTTGGAGGCCTGCTGCCGGACAGCCTGGATAATGGCGTCCTCCAGGGTGTTCGGTTTGGCGTCCCTGGAAGCGCTCTGCTGCTTCCATTTGGCCAGCCATTCATTGCGCCGGGCGTCCAGCTCCTTTACCTTCTTCTGCAGGGCTCCGCGCTCCTCCGCCTTCTTTTTCACGATGGCTTCCACTTCCTCCGCGGTTTTACCCCCCAGTTCCTTGGGGAGCTGTCCGGCAGCGCCCAAATCTCCCAGCGCCTGGATTCCGTTCCGGTCATAAAAATCCACCAGGTCCCATGAAGTATTGAAGTACGCCGCCTTGTTCGCCTTGGCGCTGGCCCGCCCTACGGCAGCCGCAGGCGACAGTTTCAGCGCCAGCGTATCCTGGCGTTCCTGCTTGCTCAGCCTTTCAGCCTGAACTTCCGGTGAACCGTAAGCCAGGTAAGTCGCATTCAGGGAGGAACTCAACTTGGCAAGTTCTCCGTCAAAGGCGGTTTCCGGGTCCGGGGAGCCGCATTGTGGTCAATGTTGAGAAAGCTGCCGTCCCCCTTTTTGGCTCCGTCCTTCCACAGGCGCGTATCCGAGTCTCCGGCATTGCCGCAATGAATGGTATTGACGGTAATGCCCCTCTCCAGCCCGCGCGCAATCGCTTCCGCATACGGCACGCTGCCCTGGTTGAAGGGTTCATTGCCGGCGATGAAGACCAGCTTCAGCGCATGGGGATCATCCGTATTCCATTTTAACTCCTTCACGGCCCGGTCAATGACGGCTCCGCAGCATTCCGTGCCGCCGTAGGTTTTCAGCTTGAACAATTCCTCGGAAACCTTGTCCAGGTCATCCGTGAACGGAAGCACCTGGCGTATCCAGGCGTCCCTGGAGGACAAACCCTGGTTTCCATACTCATACAGGGCTATCTGGATGTAGGGGAGCCTTCCGTTCTGGCGCGCCAGCGTCATGTCATTGACAATCTTCCACAAATAAGTGCGCGCCTGGTCGATGAGGCCGTTCATGCTGCTGGAGGTATCCAGCAACAGGGCAATCTGAACGACGGCGCAGTCATCTTTTCCGCGGCGCCCTGGACGGGAGCCGCAGGAGTTCCGGCGGAAGCCTGCTCCGGCGTTACGCTGATCTCCGCCTCTCCGGGAGCCGTTCCGTCCGCAACAGTGACGGAATAGGCGGCGTCTTTCACCCCTTTGGCATTCCCCGTCACGACAGCCCGGGTAACGACCACATCCCCTTTTGCAGGAACGGCCGCCCCTCTGGAAGAAGTTTTTTCCAGACCGGGAGCCACGCTTATGGTCAGCTTTTCGGACCCGCTCCCTTCCGTTTTGATGGAATAGGCCGCTTCTCTGACCGGTTCAACCGCGCTTGGCTTGATACGGAAAATACCTTCCTTCCCGGAACCGCCGGGAAGGCTTGCCGCCTTCCTGGTGATGAACACCCTTCCTGCGGCGGAACGGCTGAAATTCCGGAAGAAGCTCCCTCCGCACGCGGCGTCACACGGATTTCCATTTCCCCCGGAGCGGTTCCTTTCACCGTAGTGACGGAATAGGCGGCATTCCGCGCTCCCATGGATTTCTCCGGACCGGCGTTCACGGCCTTCGTCAGGACAACCCCGTTTCCGGTGGTGGTCACGGTCACGGCTGATGCGGATTTTTCCGCGTCCACGCTTTTCACCGTAACCAGGACGGTTCCGGTTTTAGCGTCCTGTTTTTCCTCCTCCAGTCCCGGAGTGACGGAGTATCTGGCCTTTCCTTCCGGAACAGGCTTGCCGTCCGTTGGAACGGGAGTGGGTTCGGCCTGGGCGCAGAATGATCCTGCGCCCAGCAACCCTAATGCAGTACATGCGATGATACGGTTCATGATTGTTGATTACTAGTTGTTTGTTTATGGAAAACTGTTTTGCATCAGTACGGTTTCTCCATCCAGGGGAATCATGACAGAGCCATCCAGAGCCAACAGCCCCTGGCGGTTGGACTGGATGAGCCTGTTCGCCACGTCGGCATATTCCGGCGTGCCCACCTGGACCGTCTTCACGGCGCGGCCCGCGTCCGGCATGGCAAGAACCGTGCTTTCCATCCAGACTCCGTTTCTGTTGAAATATCCGTTCTGGGCAATCTGGGCCGTATTGTCAAAGGCCACGGCACGGCCCTCCCGGTCCATCTGGATGTTGTACTTGTTGAGGGTCAGTTCCCGCTTCTTGGCTACGGCATTTTCCTGCAGGGCAATGGCGCCCAGCCCTTCGCGCAATTCCTCCATCACCTTTCCCTCCAGGTTCCCCTGCTCCCCATGGAGGCATGATCCCGCCGCCATGGGCCGGAACTGCCGTCATCGGCAAAAAAGGAGGCTGCCGAGCTCATGATCCCGAAGTCCCGTGAAAGCCGCATGATTTCCTCCAGCAATTCCGCCGTTTTGGAATTGGACCTCAGCGCTTCCGTGCCGGAGGAGCTGCCGCCCATATCCATCAGAGCGGTTTCCAGACTGCCTATCTTGCGCGCGGCCCACAGCCGGGCTACAAAATCATCCTTCATGCTGGCGATGCGCTGCGGATCCACGGTAATGGCAAAAGCCTGCTCCCTGTTATCCCGGTCCAGGCAGGTACCCTTAATCAGGAAAGGTTCCGTACCTATGTACCTCCCGGCCAGAACGGCGGGATTGCCGGAATAAATGTCCGGAAGAACCCCGGAGGGTATGGCATCCTGCACCCTTCCCGGCTGTTCCCTGCCGTCCGGGGAGCAGACGGTATAGCGCACCTTCCGGAAGACGGGGCCGTATAACTGCCGGAAAACCTGCGAGAGCTTGACCTCCAGATTCTCCCCGGAAAGGATGTAGCACGGTAGCCCCCCGGAAATCTCCGCCATGCGCCTCAACAGGGGGGCGTTGACGTCCTCCCCCACCCCGATGGTGAAAATGCGCCTTTCCGCCCTGTTTCCTTCCCCCGCCAGGGCCGCAATGGATTTTTCCGAAGTGCGGCCGATCGTGGGAAGGCCGTCCGTCAGGAAAAGCACCACGGGGAGCATCCCCTCGTGGGAAGGCTGGCTCAAGGCGGCGGCCAGCGCCTCGTGCATGTTGGTGCCCCCACGCGCCACGACGGCATCCAGCCATGCATGGGCCGCTTTTTCCGACGCGCCATTTTTTTCCACCGGGGCCGCTTCAAATAAATTGACGCCTTCATTATAGGTGATGATGTTAAACCTTTCTCCGGGATTCAGGCCGGAAACAATCTGCTTGGCCGCCTCCTTCACGCTGGCGAGCTTGTTCCCGCGCATGCTCCCGGACCTGTCCAGCACCAGCGTGACTTCCCGGAGAATGGAGTGTTCACCGGGGCGGACATCCTTGCCCACCATCGCCAGAAAATAGCCGTTTTTCCCGCCGGAGGCGTCAGGAGAGGCGTAAACGCTGGCTTCCGGCCCGGAAGAAGCTTCTCCTTTCTTCCCGCGCGCCTCCAGCCATGACAGGCGGAAAGGGCCCGGGTTCATCCTTTCCCTCCGCCAGGGTCAGAACCACGGTTCCATTTTCCAGCTGATGGCGCTCCATCTGATGGGAGGGAGTGAAGATGTTGCCCGACCGTCCTTTCCGGAAGCGAGCTCCACCCTCACCGTCCACGGAGCATCCCCGGAAAGAGCTTCCGTTCTGGGGAGCACGTAATCCAGACGCCCCCTCCACAGGGGTCAGCAGTTGTTCGTAAACAATCCCCAGCTTTACGGAAGACCTGGGCGGAACCGGAAACACGCTGGACCGGATGGCCCCGAACCCCGCAAATTCCCAGCAGGGCCGGATCCTTTCTGCGCGCCACAATGCGGTCATACAGGCGCCGCGCCTCGTCCGCTGGCATCAGGGAGGCCTTCCACTCCGCTTTTCCGTCCCCATAATAAAAACCTTTCACCACCACGCCCTCCGGAACGGGCAGCAGCAGCTCAGCCTCCGCGGGGAAGAACCGTTATTCCGCACATCCAGCTCCAGAGTGGTCACGGCGGAGCGTCCGTTCACCAGGATGCGGGCATTCACCTTTTCCATCGTGACCGGCTGCCGGACCGTCCGGTCCGCCGGAAGAATCACGCGCCTCTGCGGCAGAATGATATTCCGGGCGCCCAGCTCGTCGCGGATTTCCTGGGAATGCGCCAGTCCGGCTATTCCCGCCCATACGGCTATCAGGCACCACGTGATGTTCATGTCCCCATGATGCCTGAAAATCAATCCCGTGTGTTACAATCAGGTTACATTTTCAAAGAACCTTTCCCTGCCGCGGAAAATAATAAAAAAGGCCGCCTGCCCAGAGGGGAGGCGGCCTCCGGCATTCAACTTGCCGGAGAACGTTTTTTAATGCATCAGCCCCATGGACAGGAGCACCAGGGTCACGATGCCTATGGCGATGCGGTACCAGCCGAATACGGCAAAACTGTGCTTTTGCAGGTAGGAAACCATCCACTTCACAGCCAGCCATGCGGACAGCCAGCTCACCACCGTTCCCACGGCCAGGGCTTCCCACCCGAAGGATTCCAGCATCAGCGCCCCGTCCTTGTACGCATCATGGACGGTGGCCGCGCCCAGGGTAATCAGCCCCAGCAGGAAGCTGAATTCCACGGCGGCCTCCACGCTCAGCCCCACGAACATGCCTCCCAGCATGGTCATCAGGCTCCGGCTGGTGCCGGGAACCATGGCCACGCACTGGAGAGCGCCCACCGTCAGGGCCTTGGCCGGAGTCAGGCTTTCAATGGAGGCGCCGGAGTTCCCCTCATTGGAACGCCCCTGCCTGGCGCGCCAGGCGCAGTACGCCAGAATCACGCCGCCGCCCACAATCCAGGAATAAGCCACCGTGTAGGTGTTGAACAGGTATTCCTTGATCAGGGAGGCGCAGCACAGGCCCACCACGGCGGCGGGGAGGAAGGCCAGAATAAGGTTCACCAGCAGCTTCAGCCCGGCGGGATTATTGCCGCGCAAGCCCTGCGCCATGGCCTTCACCCGGGGAAATACAGGCTCAGCACCGCCAGGATGGCCCCGCCCTGGATGCAGACGGCCAGGGCGTCCAGAGCCTCCTTGCTCTGGGACATGTTCAGCAGGGATTCCGTCAGGAGAAGGTGTCCGGTGGAGCTGACCGGCAGGTACTCGGTCAGGCCTTCCACAATGCCCAGGATGATGATGTCCAGGAGATTCATGTTAATGGCGTCAGTTGGATGTGTTTTTAGTGGTTGTAGGGAGAATTGTTGTTGTCAAAGTCTTCTTCAAACCGGGCGACTTCCTCCCGTGCGCGTGCGGCCTCCTTGCGCTCATGCATCCAGGCCAGGATGATGCATATTTCATACAGCGCATACATGGGAACGGCCATCAGCATCATGGTGGCCACGTCCGGCGTGGGGGTGATGACCGCGGCCAGGATGGCGCTCGCCACAATGGCGTAGCGGCGCGTGGCCTTCATCATGTCGTAGGTGAGCACGCCCAGCTTGACGAAAGGCATCACCACCACGGGCAGTTCAAACGCCAGGCCGAACATCAGGATCATCTGCGTGGCGAAGGACAGGTAGTAGCCGATGCGCCATTCATTGGAAATGCCGAATTCCAGGGAATACGTGTAGAAGAACGTCAGCACCCTGGGAAGCACGATGAAGTAGCAGAACAGCGTGCCCGCCAGGAACAGCCCGAAGCCGATCGCCATGCACTTGTACAGCAGCCTGCGTTCATGCTCCAGCAGTCCGGGAATAATGAATTGCAGCAGGAAGTACAGCAGCAGCGGGAAGGAGATCACCACCCCGGCATACAGGGAAAGCTTGATGGTCAGCATGAACGCCTCCCCCGGCTGGAACGCCCTGATAAAAATCTTCTTCCTGTCCTCCGGCAGGGCTGCGCGCCGCGGAGCACCAGGGCGGCCTCCGCCAAATCCCCCTGGGACGGGGAAACCTGCCTCAGAAGCAATTTCTTCTGGGAGTCGTCCAGGCTCGTCATGGCCGTAGCCATTTCCTTGGCCTTCCCCCATGCCTCCAGGCCTATTCCCGCGGGCAGGTGGGATTCCTCAAACATGTCCCACACCTGGTTGACGGGACGCCTCAGGATGTCCATCAGATTGGACGCAAACCCGGCGCACAGAATCGTGCTGACGGTCAGGCACAGCGCCATCCTCAGCAGCATGGTCCGCAGGTCATCCAGATGCTCCAGAAAGGGCTTTTTCCTCATCATCCCTCTGAATCTGCCACTTCTCTCGCAGACGGAATATGTGCTTTAAAAAGAACACGGCGTTAAATGAAGCCTAAAAGCCCCTTCCAGGCAAGCCGCAAGGCCGACAACGCGCTAAAAAAAGCCCGTTGCCCCTCCCCGCCGCCGCAGCCCCGTTTTTTGGCATGCACCCCCTGTATCTGCTTGACGCGGGCAGGCTGGCCCTTACTCTCTTACCCATCATGAGTCACGTCAGAACAAGATTCGCACCTTCCCCCACGGGCTACCTCCACATCGGCGGCGCCCGCACCGCCCTGTTCAACTGGCTGTTCGCTCGCAAGATGGGGGGCACCTTCATTCTCCGCATTGAGGATACGGACAACGCCCGCAACACGGAGGAAGCCACCCGCGCAATCTTCACCGGCATGGAATGGCTGGGCCTGGACTGGGATGAAGGCGCCATGAAGGGCGGCGACTGCGGCCCCTACTTCCAGAGCCAGCGCAACGATATTTACGACGCCTATTTCAAGAAGCTCCAGGATGCCGGACGCGTGTACGAGGACGACGGCGCATGGCGCTTCCGCTTTGACCGCTCCAAGCCCGTCACCTTCCATGACCTGATCTGCGGAGACATCACCATTGACTACCGGGACGCTTCCAACACGCCGGACATGGCCATCCGCCGGGCGGACGGCTCCTACATCTTCCACTTCGTCAACGTGGTGGACGACATTGAAATGAAGATGACCCACGTCATCCGCGGGGAAGACCACATCATGAACACGCCCAAGCACATCCAGCTGTTTGAGGCCTTCGGCGTCACTCCCCCGGTCTTCGCCCACATGCCGCTGATCCTGAACCAGGACGGTTCCAAGATGTCCAAGCGCGACGTAGGCGCGGCCCTGGGCGCGTATCCGAAGAAGGCTTCCTGCCGGAAGGCGTCATGAACTTCCTGGCCCTGCTGGGCTGGTCCCCCAAGGACGACACGGAAATCTTCTCCCCGCAGGAGCTCATTGAACGCTTCTCCCTGGAAGCCGTCAACCACTCCGCCGCCAAATTTGACATCACCAAGTGCCGCTGGGTCAACCAGCAGCATATCATTGCGCTGGCTCCGGAGGAATTCACGGCCAGGGCGCGCCCCTTCTGCCTGAATGCCGGACTGCCGGACTCCCCGATTCTGGACGCCGCCATCGCCACCGTGCAGACGAAGGTGCAGACGCTGGCGGAGGTGCCGGACAAAATCCGTTTCTTCTTTGACCTGGGCATGGACCCGGAAGCCGTTGCCAAGGTCCAGCCGGAAGCCCTGGAACTGCTTTCCAAACTGGCGGACAGGCTGGAGCGGGAGCCGGAATGGGACGGCCATGAACTCATCGGCGTGCTGAAAGCCTTTGCCAAGGAAAACGGCGTGAAAATGGGAGCCGTCATGTTCCCCGCCCGCGTGGCCCTCACCGGACTGAGCGGCGGCCCGACCTCTCCTACGTCTTCTCCCTGCTGGGCCGGGAGGAATCCGTGAAGAGAATCCGTTCCTTCTCCCTGAACTGATTCCCGCAGGAACACAGTCTTCCTTTCAAACGCTCCGGAGAATATCCGGAGCGTTTCCCGTTTCCGTCAGGACAATCCCAGGAATTCGGAGGGATTGGCCGTCATCAGCTCCTGCCTTCCGTAAACGTATTCCGGAAGTTCTCCATGTACTCCTTCATCCCGTCCAGAAAAAGAAGGTTCAGATAAAAATCGCTGCCGAACAGGAATTTGCGGCGCAACTGTTCCGGGGCCTTGAGAACGTACTCCCGCATCTCCCTGAGCTTCGCCGTCTCCGTGATGCAGGACAAATCCGTATGAAGTCCGGGAAACTTCTCCATCATGCCGTAAATCAGCTCCGTCCATTCCATGCCTTCGTCCTGGCAGCCGAAGTGGGCCAGGTTCAGCCGGAGGCGCGGAAAAAGCTTCCATCACCTTTTCCCCACAGCCGGGGATGGTTCAGGAGTTCCGCCTTCTCCTTCACCCGGAGCTTGTCCATCAGGCGGTAGTGCCTGAACTCCAGAACGCCGTCATGCGGAACAACCTCTCCATTCCGGTAAACGTGGCCGTGCACCGTGATGGAAGGGGAAAAACTGGCAAAGCCGCCGCCGGAGCAATGGGCCGTCAACGGCGGCCCGTGCCGCTCGCAATACTCGTACAGGACCATCAGCGCCGGGTCCGTAGGGGAATAGCCGTTGGGGCAATACAGCTTGAAACCGTAAAACCGCCCTTCCTCCCAATTCCGGAACCAGCCTGTCCGTCATGGGGAAACGTCTATCGTCCCGTCCGGACCATGCAGCCAGTTGCCGGGGCGGCGGGGTCCACCACGTAAAACGGAAGCACGCGGCCGGGATGCGCCGCCGCCAGTTTGAGCAGTTCTTCCTCCTGCGTCCGAACGCATCCCGTTTCCCCAGGGGAAGCCGTTCCGTCCGCCTGGACAGGCGGCGGAGCGCCTGCTTCATCTCCCCTGATTTCCCCTCCTGTCCCCCTCCCGGCCTGTTCCGCCAGCCCATCAAGCTCCTTCCGGAGCGCGGCCCATTCCTTCCGCGCTGCCCTTTTCACCTTCTTCTTGCAGGCCTTCCGCTGTCCGGGCCCGTCGGAACGCCCGGCGCCCTTCATGCAGTAATCCAGGTCAAACATCAGCGGCACGACCGTATTGCAGGCGCCTTCCGCCAGCAGCTTGCCGTAAATATTCTCCGTATCCATCAAGCCCGTCTTGAAAAACGGATGATCCTCTTCAACTCGCTGATGCCTCCCGCCGTTTCCAGACGCTTCCGCGGTCCACGGGGACGCATGCGGGAAAGGATGAAATCCACCAGCAGCCTCCAGGAAAGGACCTCGTGGTTGAACAAATGGCAGTGGGCGTCTATAGTTTAAAATTTCCGGCTCCTTCATACAATTCATGAAATTATTTATATATTACCCAATATTCCGTTAAAAAATCAATCATGAAATCAATAAGGGCCACCCGCCGGGCAGGGAATGCCGGTTTCTGAAAAAAGTGGCCGGATGGTGCGCCGGAAAGCGCGCCTTCCCACTGCAAAGCCGTCTCAGGCAGCGGGGGAATATAACCTTGACCGTGATGCCCCCCAGCCCCTAGAACTGGAACCGTTCATGAGCATCCCTGACGGACGTTTTTCCGCTGCTGCGCCGCCTTCCTCCTGGCAGGTGTGCTGGCCGCGGGCCATGCTGCGGCACAGCAGGAGGGCGCGCCTGCCGCCGTTCCGGAACAGGTGCAGGAACCAGCCCCCGAGCAGCCCCAGGCGGAGCCTGACCACTCGGAAAATGGACACCGTCATCATGGCCCTGTGCCATGAAATCACCATCCTGAAAAAGAATGAGGAAAAAAGGATGGCCATCCGGGAGGCGCTGGTGAAGGAGGCGGACGCCACCTACAATTACTTTGACACCAGGGTGTATGAAATGTCCGCCGTGCTTTACGCCCTGGACGATCAGAAAATCTTCACGCTGGCCTTTTTACTGCAAGGCCGCCACCAGCCTGGTCAAGACGTATTACGCCCAAAGGCCGGACTTCCAGGGACAGGAGGAACGGCTGGACAAGGAAATAGGGCGCATCAAAAACTGGCCCTGGTGCAGAGGGACGAGGCCCCTGTACACCTGCCGCACCCTGGAAGAATCCCTGCTCAAGGAAAAAGCAGATCAGCTACCTCAAGGAGTTCTTCAATAGCCTGGGCGGCAAGATAGACGCCCTGAACAATGAAAGCGGCAAGCTGTTCACCTCCCTCTTCAACCGGGTATTCTACACGCCGTCCAACGCGGCCCGGTACATCTTCCTCAAGCCGCTCAAGACGTATGAAATTTGCATGGGGCCTGGGAAACGTCCGCAGACAGCAAGCTCCAGCTCCCCGTCGGACCCGGAAACGCTCAAGCACTACGGGCTCATCCTGCTGGGCATCGTCCCCAGCTCCTACTGCCTTTCCCGCCTCATCGTCTTCCTGGGCTTCAAAGAAAACGCTGGAAAAAGGCGGGCCACTACAACAAGCGCCACGCCTTCACCAACGTCACCACTATCCTCATCGTGGCGCTCGTCCTCGTCATCGCCTCCATGCGCACGCCGGACTACCTGCTGAAAAGCGCGGCCTCCCTGGGCGCGGGATTCCTCCTGCTGGTCAGCGCCATCCTGTTCTCCTGGTGACGCGCCTCCCCTACGGCACCATTAACTCCGGCATCCGCATCTACATGCCCTACCTGCTCCTGGGCGGCTTCTTCATGCTGCTGCGCATGTTCATGGCCCCCAACAT